>ORMF010538210.1_pt1 | contig 112807 bp, 119 predicted proteins | sample 1779871 | NCBI WGS metagenome assembly ORMF01 (sample SAMEA104232316, study PRJEB22302) | groundwater metagenome | biome: forest; feature: aquifer; material: groundwater | place: USA | collected 2011-08-07 | depth 5.4 m | reverse complement strand
GTTCGCCGGTTAAAGCGGTACGCGAGCTGGGTTTAGAACGTCGTGAGACAGTTCGGTCTCTATCTCATGTGGGCGAAGGAATCTTGCGGAGAGTTGCCCGTAGTACGAGAGGACCCGGGCAAACGAACCTCCGGTGTCCCAGTTGTTCCGCCAGGAGCATCGCTGGGTAGCTGTGTTCGGAACGGATAAGCGCTGAACGCATCTAAGCGCCAAGCCTCCTCCAAGAATAGGATTCCCGGGCGTAAGCCCCTCAAGGCCCCTGGAAGACTACCAGGTTGATAGGCCGGAAGTGTAAGACCCGTGAGGGTTTCAGCTAACCGGTACTAATCGGCCGTGCGGCTTAACTACTTTTGGCTTTATTCTTCAGCCATTCATGCGGATTCTCGGCGAGACAAATGCGGTTGTCGTAATCTATCCCACCCAAGGCATTGCCTGGTGACCATACCGAGGGGGCCACACCCGATCCCATTCCGAATTCGGTCGTTAAGCCCCTCAGGGCCGATGGTAGTGATTCCGCAAGGAATTGTGAGAGTAGGTCGTCACCAGGCTTTTTTCTTACCCCCATCCCCAGGATGGGAAACGCGATTCCTGAACGCGAGATGAGCGGCGGAACGAACGTACAGAAGTTCTGGCGGCGGGTGGATCAAGGGATGATCCGCTTTATGCGGGCGTACGGGATCTCCCTGATCCGGATGTCGCTGGCCGTCGTCTTCATCTGGTTCGGCGCGCTGAAGGTCATCGGCCAAAGCCCGGTCCATGACCTGGTGGCCCGCACGGTCTATTGGGTCTCACCGGATGTCTTCATCCCGCTGCTCGGTTTCTGGGAGATGGCGGTCGGCCTGGGGCTGTTGTTCGCGGTCGCGCTGCGCCTCACACTCTTCCTCTTCTGGCTGCAGCTCGCCGGCACCTTTCTGGTCCTGCTGGTGCGGCCGGCCATCGCGTTTCAGGGGGGCAACCCCCTCCTGCTCACCACCGAGGGGGAATTTGTCGTCAAGAACCTTGTGCTGATCACCGCCGGCCTGGTCATCGGCGGCACCGTCGGGGAAGACCGAAATTCCAGGGGCACGGGACGGCATTAAGGGCTAACATCAGAGGAGACGATGACACGACGCGCACTATGGATGGTGGCGGTAGGATGCCTGCTGGCGTCGGCCGCAGCCCGTGCGGATGAGCAGCATATCGCGCCGAAGGCCGCCGATTCGCCTGAGCTGGCCCGCATCAAGAGCCTGGCCGGCCGATGGGAGGGTACGGCCCAGGACGGTGCTGACGCGCCGAAGCCAGCCGAGGGGGACTATAAGGTAACTTCAGGTGGCAGTGCTGTGGTCGAAACGCTCTTTCCCGGCACCCCGCATGAGATGGTGTCAGTCTATCATGATGTCAACGGCAGGCTCGCGATGACGCACTACTGCATGCTCGGCAACCAGCCGCAGCTGCAGCTGGCCGGGGCCGACAGCCGGCACATCGACCTCAGTCTGGGCGACAGCCCGGGCCTGAACGCGGCCACCGACCAGCACATGCACGCGCTGACGCTGGCGTGGACGGACCCGGACCACCTGACCCAAGCCTGGACCTGCTACCAGCACGGCAAGTCCGACCACACCAGCACCTTCACCCTGTCCCGCGTGCATTGACGTGCGGCCAGGGCGGTGCGACAACGAGCTGATGGGGCAGATGCGTACGAGCAGAGGAGAGGGAGCATGAGGGCCAAGCAGTCCAAGAACGTGGTGGTCATCGGCATCGTGGCGGTCCTCTTCGGATTCATGCCGCCGGCACAGGCGGCCTCCCGCTATCGCAGCCGCGGCTTCATGATGGTCAGCCGGGCATTTTGGGACAATGACAGCCGGCTGTCGCGCGAGTTCGGGCACCTGCGGGGGACCCGGTCGCCCCATGGGGCGCTTGACAGCACGTCGCTCAGCCATCGGATGTCCGAGGTCCGCCAGCAGGACATGCGCACCTACTTTCCCTACAGCAGCAGCTTTCGGCAGCTGCAATAACGGAACGAGCCGTGGCCCCAGAGCGCGACCCGCGGATCGTGTCGGAGTTTAAGGAGCGGCGCACACGGCAACTGCTCGCTTCCATCGCCGCCCTGTTTGTCATCTTCGGGATCCTCTGGGTGAAGCGGCAGGGCGGGCTCCAGGGCGAGGCCTACGGAGCCGTCTTTTTCGCGTTCATTATCCTGCTCGTGGCCTTCTCGTTCTTCAACTGGCGCTGCCCGGGGTGCAAGGCGTATCTCGGGCGGGGCTTGAGCAAGAAATTCTGCCCGAGCTGCGGCGTGCCCTTGCAATAACGGCGACACGCCTGCACGGCAGTTCCCCAGCCGCCGGTTGCTCCGGCGGCTGTTGCATTTGAGGAGAGCACGGGCGTATGGCTGAAGCGGATTGCGTGATCGTAGGCGGCGGCATCGGCGGGGCGGTGCTGGCGTTGGCCCTCGGCCGCCGCGGCCACCGGGTGGCGCTCTTGGAGCGGGACACGACCGCTCCCGCCATCGGCCGGCCCGAGATCTTGGCCCAGTCCACCCTCGACGCCTTCCAGCAGCTCGGTGTTGGCGCGCGCATGCGGCAGGAAGCCGTGGTCCCGCTCCATGCGCTGCAGCTGTGGCGCGCCGGCGACGGCCGGTTGCTGACCCTCTCGGCCGATGACTTCCGCCAAGCCGGAGCCCAGCCGTATTCCACCAACCCCCTGCTGACCCGGCGCATCCTGCTGGAAGCCGCCGCAACGCTCGGCTCGGTGCAGATCCAGCGCGGGGTCGAGGTCCAAGCGCTTCTGCGGGAGGGCGGGGCGGTGGTAGGCGTGCGCGCGCGCCGCGGCGCGGAGTCGATCACTTGGAAGGCACTGCTGGTCGTCGGGGATGACGGCGGACAATCGCGCATCCGCCAGAGCCTCGGCATTCCGCTGGCGACCCGCGACTTGCCGGTCGATTTTCTCAGCGCCGCAGGCCCGGTCCTTCCCGGGCAGACGGACGGCGTCGGAGAAGCCTGGCTAAATCCGGGCGGCATTCGCCGCGGCCTGTTCGGCGGGATCTTTATGCCGCTGCCGGCCGGCCAGACGGCTCTCGTGTTCCTGCTCTCCCCCGCCGCGATGCAGCGCTTCCGGCAGGGTCCCGCGGCGGCGTTCTATGAGGCGGCAGCACAGCTGTCGCCGCGGTGCCAGGATCTGGAGCGCCACTATCGGTTTCCGGAAGGGTTTTCGCACATCCGGCGGCCCTTCGGCCATGCGCCGCACTACGTCGCTGACGGAGCGGCACTCCTGGGAGATGCGGCGCATCCGGTCACACCGGCTGGCGGCCAGGGCGCCAACATGTCAGTGGCTGATGCGATCGTCTTGGCGGAGGTCGCCCACGCAGCACTCAGCCGGCGCGACTGCTCCGCCGCGAGACTGTCGGCCTATGAGGCGATCCGGCGTCCGGCGAACACCCGTTCGCTGCGGTTCAGCAGCCGGACGAAGCGGACGCTGGACCTGTTCAGCGCCGTGCCGTGGCTCGCGGCGCTCTTCCCGGCGTTCCTCCACTACGTGGAGCGAACGCCGTCGATGAAGCAGCAACTCATCCGTGCCGTCTCCAGGGCTTTTGCGTCTCCCGCGTCAACATAATCCGGGGACGTTCCCCTTTCTGAAACGGGGAACGTCCCCTTTTTTGGTAGGGCGGGGTGGGGTGGGCGGAGGAACGGGTGCGGAACGCGGGAATCAATCGGCCGGCTTGCGGGCCAGACGCTCGACGTACATGCTCGTGAGCATGGACGCGAGAATGGCCGACGCAAAGACGTACACGCCGCTGCGCGGCTCAACGTTGGCCAGCGGGCCGAGCTTGACGAGGACGATCAGGATGGACACCACGAACACATCCAGCATGGACCACTTGCCCAAGAGGCCCAGCCAGTGCAGCACCCGCGCGCGCTGCCCCTGGCCGAGCTTCACATACCAGAGAGCGGCGAGGGCCGCGAGCTTGATGAACGGAAACACCATCGAGAAGAAGAAGAGCACGGCCGCCAGCAGATACTCGTGCTGCTCCCACAGCGCGAGGACCCCGGTCCAGACCGAGTAGGAGCTTTGCCAGCTCTTCCACAGCAGCTGCTGGCGCACATGCATGAGGGGCAGGGAGAGCGCTGCCAGCAGGAGGCAAATGGACACAAGCAGCGCCACCGGAACGATGACGTTCTCCGGGTAGCGCGCCTTCAGGGGCTGCTGGCTGGCCATGGACAGCTTCTTATAACATGCACCGTCGGCCAAAGTAAAGATGAAATGGCCGCGCTCGCCATCCGAAACATGGAAACGTCCCCAAATACTATCTAGTAGACAAAGTTCTACTATATGGTAGGATTGGCACATGCCGGATGTGGCGCGCGTGTGGAATCCCCCCAATCCCTATCTGACCGAACATCACGAGCTGCTCGGCGAGCCGCCCGCAGCCGCGCTCGAAGTCTACGAAGACCATTCGCAGACCATCCTCTCCCACAACGACAGTCCAGATATCGGTTTTCGCTGGAGCGTCAATCCCTACCGGGGTTGTTTCCACGCCTGCGCCTACTGCTATGCGCGCCCGACGCACGAGTATTTTGGGTTGGGGGCCGGCACCGACTTCGAGCGCAAGATCGTCGTGAAGCCCCGCGCGCCGGAGCTGCTCGAGGCGGCGTTCCGGCGGCTCTCGTGGAAGGGAGAGCGGGTCGTCTTCTCCGGCGTGACCGACTGCTACCAGCCGCTGGAAGCCGCCTATCGGCTGACGCGTCGCTGCCTGGAGGTGTGCCTGACGTTCCGCAACCCGGCGGCCATCATCACCAAATCGCTGCTCATCCGGCGCGACGCCGAGCTGCTGGCCCAGCTCGCCCGCGACGCCGACATGAACGTGTGCCTCAGCATTCCGTTTCGAGATGAGCAGGTCGCGCGCGCCATCGAGCCCGGCGCTCCCACCATCAAGCGGCGCTTCGAGACCATGGAACTCCTTGCGAAGGCCGGTGTGCCGGTTGGCATCGGCATCGCCCCCCTCATTCCAGGGTTGAACGACACCGACATTCCGGTCCTCTTGAAGGAAGCGAAGAGCCGCGGGGCGACGTCGGCGTTCTATACGCTGCTGCGGCTGCCGGGCAGCGTCAAGGCCACCTTCTTCCATTACCTGAAGGAGCGGTTGCCCCTGCGGGCGGCCCGGGTGGAGCACCGCATTCGGGACACGCGCGACGGAGCGCTCTCCGACAGCCGGTTCGGCTACCGCCACCGCGGCAGCGGCGTCTATTGGGAGGCCATCGAGCAGAGCTGGGACCTCTGGACGCGGCGCGTCGGCTTCGCGGATCCCAAGCCGGAGGAACGCTCCCAGCGGCCCTCCACGTTCCGGCGGCCGCCCCGCGAGGAGGCGGAACCGCAATGGCAATTTTCCTGGTAGAATGGCAGCAGGGTAGGACACAGACTCTGAGGCGCTCGACAACGGCGAGTCATCATCCATGCACAGACGGGTTGCGGTGGCGGGGATCGTGATGGGGGGGGTGGGCGTCTTGGCCGCGGCCGGCCCGCTCGGGGCCGAACAAGCCAAGAAGCGGACCGAGCAAGACCTCGAGAACCTGACGGCGCAGTACACCAAACTGTATCGGCAGACGGACTACGAAAAAGCCATCCCGATCGCCCAGGAGGCCGTCTTCACGGCTGAGCAGCTCTTCGGGGAGAAGGACGCCCGGGTCGCCCAGGCGCTCAACGATTTAGGCAGCCTCTACGAGCTGACCGGGCAGTGGGCCAAAGCCGAGCCGCTGCACCGGCGCGCGCTGAGCATCCGCGAAGACCTCTTTGGACCGGCCGGACCCGACGCGTTCCAGTCGCTGAAGAACCTGGCGGTCACCTTCCGGATGGAAGACAAGTGCGCGGATGCGATTCCCGTGCTGGAGCGCTGCATCGCCATCCTGGAGAAGTTCTACTCGCCCACCCACCGCGCCGTGGTGGATGCGCTGCTCCCCTATGCCATCTGCCTGAAGAAGGAAGGCCGGACGATCGACGCGGAGACGGTCCGGGCGCGCATCAAGAGCATCGCGGATCTGAACCAGCCGTCGGCCCCGGAGGCCAAGTCCGGCGAGGGCTCCGGCACGCCGAAGCCGAGCGAGACCCCCGCCGAGACGCCGGCGTCTCCGGATGCGTCCAGCACCCCCTAAAGGCGACCGCATCTCTGCACGTGTGTGCGTCATCGCGCCTCGTCTGCCGCGCTCCCGCCAGCGTTTCTGGGGGGCCGGCATCCTGGCGCTGGCGCTGACCGGCTGTGCCAGTCTGCCCGGCCGGACGCCGAAGGAGCTCGAGCTGGGGATGTCGCCGGCCGAGGTCCGGGCGGTCCTCGGGCCGCCGCAGCGTGTTGCCGTCGAGCCGAACATGACGCTCGAGATGTGGTATTACCGCGGCCAAATGCTCACGTTCCATCAGGGGATCCTCTTTTCCTGGGAAGACGCGTCATCACCCACACCGACACAGGAGGGGCGATGAAGTTGCTCTTGGGGGCGCTCATCGGCGGCATCGTCGTCTTCATCTGGGGGTCCGTCTCCTGGATGATGCTGTCCTGGCATGAGAACACGCTGCTGCCGTTTACCAATGAGCCGGCCGTCGCCTCGGTGGTGAAGGCGGGCGCCCCGGTCAGCGGCGTCTATCTCCTGCCGCATGCGCGCGCAGCACAGCCCTCCGAACCGCGGCAATCGCGCGCCAAGCAAGGGCCGGTGCTCCTGGCGGCCGTGAACCTGGAAGGGGCCGACCCTGCCAACCCAGCCTACTATCTGCGCGGCCTCCTCATCGAAATCATCGGGGCCGGGTTCATGACCGCCCTGCTGCTGTCGCTGCCCGGGCTCAGCTTCTGGGGCTGCGTGCGGACCTCGCTGTGGGTCGGGGTGACCGCCGGCATGCTCTGCCGCCTGCCGGACTGGGGCTGGTGGGGCTTTTCCCAGGAGTTCACGCTCATCTCCATCGTCGACCTCGGCATCAGCTGGTTTCTCGGCGGGCTGGCGATCGCCGCGGTCCTCGGCCGGCGCTGAGAAGTCCGCGGCCGAGGGGCGATGAAGCAGCTGATCCTCTACGACCTTGACGGCACGCTCGTCGATACGCTGGCGGATTTGACCCGCGCGGCGAATGAAACGCTGCGCGTGCTGCAGCTGCCGGCGGTGGACGCCGAGGCCGTCCGCCGCGCGGTGGGGCGGGGCGTCCATGAGCTCGTGAAAGACTGCGTGCAGACGGACGACCCGAAGCGGCTGGCATACGCCGTCCAGCTCTTCCGGGCGTTCTACGCGCGCCACCTCACCGACTGCAGCCGCCTCTATCCGGGCGCCCGTGAGGTGCTGGACTATTTCCGCCCGCGCAGCCAGGCCGTCGTGACCAACAAGCCGAACCCGTTCGCGACGGATCTCCTCACCGCGCTGGGCGTCACCGGCTACTTTTTTGAGATTGTCGCCGGCGACAGCCGCTATCCGAAGAAGCCGGACCCCACCGCCATCCAAGAGCTGATGCGGCAGCGCCAGGTCGAGCCCCAGCAGACCATCTTCGTCGGCGATAGCCTAGTGGACGTCGAGACGGGGCGGCGAGCCGGCGTGCTGACGGCGGTCGTGGCACACGGCTTTTCGGACGCGGCCGAGCTGGCCACGGCGGGCGCGGACCTGGTCGTGGAGGGATTCGGGGAACTGCTGGCCTACGCCCGCGCACACGCGTGGTGAGGTAGTCTCTAACTCATATATTAGCAAGTAGTTATATCGTTCTTGGAGGAATGTGCGACCGCTCTTGACGCCGCTTCCTCCCATCAGCCATAGTTTGAAGTAGGCGCCCTCAGAATCGCTTGAGGGCGCCTTTGTTGTTGGTCGGCTCTATGCGTCAGGACACGAAGGAGGCGGTGATGCAGACGGTCCAGCAGGAGCGGATTCTGGTTGTGGAAGATGACCCGTCGATGTCACGGATTCTGAAGACGTGCCTGGAAGCCGCAGGCTATCAGGTGCACCTGGCCGGCGACGGTGCGAAAGCCATGGCGCATCTGTCCGCCAGCGACGTAGACTTGGTCCTCCTCGACGTGCGCCTGCCGGATTGCAGCGGGTATGAGGTCTGCCGGAAGATCCGACAGAAGTTCCAGCCCTGGGCGCCGCACATCCTCATGCTGACCGGCCTGGACCAGCCCGTGGACCAGCTGCGCGGCTACGCCTTCGGAGCCGACGCCTATCTGACCAAGCCCTGCGAGCTGCAGGAGCTGCGCAAGACCATCGCCCAGTTGCTGGCGGCTCGTACGACGTCGTAACGTCCGCACGTCCGTCCCCCCGGCTTTACACCAACCTTTTGGCGGTGTTATACTACCGCCAATTCCTTCCACGCACGCAGACGGTGATATTTCATGGCGGGACATTCCAAGTGGGCGGGCATCAAGCATAAGAAAGCCATCGTGGATGCCCAGCGCGGCAAGCTCTTCTCGAGACTCATCCGGGAGCTCACCTCGGCCGCCCGGCTCGGTGGCGGCAGCCCTGATGCGAACCCCCGCCTCCGGCTGGCCCTCCAGAAAGCCCGCGAGGGCAACCTCCCCAAGGATACCGTTGAAAAAGCCATCAAGCGCGGCACCGGCGATTTGCCCGGGACGACCTACGAGGAAATGGTCATTGAAGGCTACGGGCCGGGCGGGGTGGCTATCCTGGTCGAAGCGATCACCGACAACAAGAACCGGACCAGTGCCGAGATCCGCAGCATTTTTGTCCGGCTGGGCGGCAACGTGGCCGGAGCCGGTAGCGTCTCCTGGCTCTTCCATAAGAAAGGGCAGATTCTCCTGCCGATGGCGGGCATGACCGAAGACCGCCTGATGGAGATCGTCCTGGAAGCCGGGGCGGAGGACCTGAGCGTCGACGGCGCCCAGGCGGCGGTCACGACCTCGCCGCAGGCGCTGGAGCCGGTCAAGCACGCGCTCCAGCAGCAGTCCATCGCCTGCGACTCGGCGGACCTGACGATGGTGCCGTCCTCGACGGTGCGCGTCAATGATCCCGCGCAGGCCAAGACGCTGTTAGCACTCCTCGATGCGCTCGAAGACCAGGAAGACAGCCAGCACGTGTATGCGAACTTCGATATCCCCGACGCGATCCTGGCCGAGCATGCGGCCGCCTGAGACCGGGGCGCGCGGGCCGGGGGCCCGGGTAATTCTGGGCATCGACCCCGGGCTGAACGCCACCGGCTACGGCGTCATCGCCGTGTCCGGCCAACGTCTGGCGCTGGTGACGGCGGGCGAAATCCGCCCTCCGCGAGGCCGGCCGTTGCCGGAGCGGCTGCAGCATCTGCACCGCGCCTTGAGCGAGCTGCTGAAGCGCCAGCAGCCGGACGCCGTCATCTTGGAAATGGTCTTTACGCACGACGACTACGTGAATACCGCCGCCCTGATGGCGCACGCCCGCGGGGTCGCCTGCCTGGCCGCCCAGCAGCACGGGGCCGCCCTCGTCGAATATCCGCCGGCCCGCGTGAAGAAGGCGCTGACCGGCCACGGAGCCGCGACGAAGGATCAGGTCGCCCGTATGGTCGTCCAGTGGCTGGGGTGCGCGAACCCCGGCTGGTCCTTCGATGCGACGGATGCGCTCGCCCTCGCCATCGCCCACGCCCACATGGCCGGCTCCCCCCACCTGTCTGTCCGCCGAAGGCGGACCAGACAGGTGCCCGCGGCATTACACGGCCTGCTTATGGCAGGCCGAAGACAGGTGGGGGGACAGGCGGCGCGGTGGGGGGCCAAATGATTTCCCGGCTGCGCGGTGTGGTGCGGGAGCAGACGGAGACCCAGCTGCTGCTCGATGTGCAGGGCGTCTGCTATGAAGTGTTCATGCCGCCCTCCATCCTGCGCGAGGTTCCGGAGCGCCTGAGCGCGACCGGGGAGCTCGAAGTCATCACCTTCCATTACCAGCAGCTCGAGGTCGGGCGGGGCATTCCCGTCCTCATCGGGTTCCTCCACGAGATTGAGCGCGAGTTCTTCGCCCGGTTCATCTCCGTCTCCGGCGTCGGCCCCCGGGCCGCGCTGAAGGCGATGACGCTGCCGATTCCGCTCATCGCCCAAGCCATCGACGAAGGCGATCTCAGTCTCCTGCGCTCGCTGCCGGGCATCGGCGAGCAGCGCGCCAAGGAGATCGTTGCCAAGCTGCAGGGCAAGGTCGGCAAGTACGCGCTGATGCGCACCAAGGACGGCCTGCCGAAGTCCCTCGAGCGGGAGACGGCTTCCGGCGCGGTGGAAGAAGAGGCGGTCGCGGTGCTCGTCCAGCTGGAGTATAAGAAGCCGGAAGCCAAGCAGATGGTGCGCGCGGCCCTGGAGCGCAACCCGAAGGTATCGAGCGTGGAAGAGCTGCTCAACGAAGTCTACCGTCAGCAGCGGCTGGCGGTGGAGCCGGCCTGATGGCGAAATCAGCACGGATGAAACCGGAGGAGCTCTCCAGCCTGGTCGCGGCCCAGCGGCCGTTGCCGGCCCCGCAGCCGCCGGTGCCCGCCGGCGAGAATGACGACGACCAGGTGCTCAATCTCAGCCTGCGGCCGAAGCGGTTCACGGAGTTCGTGGGCCAGGGCCAGGTCGTCGAGAACCTGCGCGTGGCGATCCAGGCAGCGTCGCGGCGGGAGGAGGCGCTCGAGCACCTGCTGCTGGGCGGCCCGCCGGGGCTCGGGAAGACCAGCATCGCCCATATCGTCGCCCACGAGTTGGGCGCCAAAATTACGGCGACGAGCGGCCCGGCGATTGAGCGGGCGGGCGACCTCATCGGCATCCTCACGAATCTCGAGCAGGGCGACATCCTGTTCATCGACGAGATCCACCGGCTCTCGAAGGTGGTGGAGGAGTTCCTCTACCCGGCGATGGAGAACTTCGAGATTGATTTCGTCATCGACAAAGGGCCCTACGCGAAAACCATCAAGTTCCACTTGAAGCGCTTCACCCTGATCGGCGCCACGACCCGGGCGGGGATGCTCTCCAACCCGCTGCGCAGCCGCTTCGGGATGGTGTATCATCTCGAGTTCTACGCGCCGCAGGAGCTCGTTGAAGTCATCCGGCGCTCGGCGAGCATCCTGGGCATCGCCCTCGAGGCCGGAGCGGCCACAACCATTTCGGAGCGCTCCCGCGGCACGCCGCGCGTGGCCAACCGGCTCCTCCGCCGCGTGCGGGACTACGCGCAGGTGAAGTCCCAGGGCAAGATCACCCGCGAGGTGGCCGAGGCCGCCCTCGCTGCGCAGGGCGTGGACGGCTTCGGGCTGGATGCGATCGACCGCAAGGTGCTGCGCGCCATCGTGGAGTCGTTCGGCGGCGGGCCGGTCGGCATCGAAGCGCTGGCGGCCGCGTTGAATGAAGAGCGCGACACGATCGTCGATATCGTCGAGCCGTACCTGCTTTCGGCGGGATTCCTCAAGCGCACCGCGCGCGGCCGGAAAGCCACCCGGCTCGCGTATCAGCACTTCGCCGCCCTGAAAGACCAGAAGCTGGAACTGTTCGCCGCCGCGTCATGAGACCACGCTGCGGATGGGGGATGGCTGCCGTGATTGCCAGCGTCGTCGCGTGTCTTGGCTGTGCCGGGAACGCCGCATCCAAGAGTGTGGCGTGCACCCAAGAGGCCAAGCTGTGTCCGGATGGCAGCGCGGTCGGCCGAGTGCCACCGGACTGCGCCTTCGCGCCCTGTCCCGGAGAATAGCCGCCATGCGCCGCGCACCCCGTGGATGACCGACTTCCAGCCGCTGGGCCGGGCGCTCATTTTCTTCGGCGTCATCCTCGTCCTCTTCGGTACGCTCCTGCTCATCGCCCCGACGCTGCCGTGGATCGGCCGCCTGCCCGGCGACATCTTCATCCGGCGGGAGCGCTTCGCGTTCTACTTTCCGCTGACCAGCTCGCTGCTCGCCAGCGCGCTGTTGAGCCTGCTGTTCTGGTTGACGGGCCGGTTCCGGCGATGAGCCTGACCGCCCGCGTCCTGCCCTGGCTCCTCGCCGCGGTCACACTGGGCGCTCCCGCCGTCACAGCCCAGCCCAGCCTCGAGTGGATCCGTGTCGCCGTGTCCCGCGACGCGCCGGAAGTCCAGTTGCAGATTCAGGGCCGCTACACCCTCTTCGCCCTCCATACGAACAGCCCCATCCGCGCCGGCGAGCGGCTGCTGACGGTGCCGGTCCGCGCGGTTCCGCAGGGGTTGTCGCTGGGCAGCGAAGTCATCCCCTACGTCGGCGTGCGGATTGAGCCGGAGCGGCAGGCCGCCATCAACCTGAACGGCAAACGGTTGCGGGGCACGGTCGAGATCGTGCGGCAGAAAGACCAGACGCTGCTTGTCATCAACCACCTGCCGCTGGAGGACTATCTGCGTGGGGTCTTGAGCAAGGAAGCCCCCGACTACTGGCCGCCGGAGGCGCTCAAGGCGATCGCCATCGCCGCCCGCACCTATGCGCTCTACCAGCGGCTGACCAAGGAGCAGGTGGATTACGACGTGACCGGCGACGTGATGTCCCAGGACTACGGCGGCAGGAGCGCCGAGAAGGTCAATACGACCCGCGCGGTGAAAGCCACCGAAGGGCGGATCCTCCTATACCGGGGGCGGCTGTTTCCATCGTTCTACCATTCCACCTGCGGCGGCATGACGGAGCATGCGCGGGTCATGGGGCCGTTCGACCTGGAGCCGCTGCAGGGCGGGGTGGTCTGCCGCTTCTGCGACGCGTCGCCGTTCGCCTCGTGGCAGCGGCGATTGACGCGGGAGGACATCGCGTGGGCGCTGCACAAGAGCCCGCTCGGCTCCGTGGGCTGGGTGAAGGACTTGAAGGTCACGCGCCGCACGGCGTCCGGCCGAGTCAGCGAAATCGTCATCGTGGGCAGCCGGCGGTCCGTCCGGCTCAGCGGCCATGACTTCCGCAGCCTGTTCGGGTTCGACCGACTGCGCAGCTCGCTGTTTTCCGTCGCGGCCGTACCGGACGGCTTCGTCCTCGAAGGGCGCGGCTGGGGCCACGGCGTCGGCATGTGCCAGTGGGGCGCGGCCGAGCTGGCCCGCCGGGGGTTCGCCGCCCAGGAAATCCTCGCGTATTACTATCCGCGCGTCGACGTGGTCGACGTACGGGATCTGCGGAATGAGACTATCGCGGTCGTCATAGGAGGCACGTAATGGGTGAGCAGGCTGCGGCACCGTCCCTGGTGACGATGCTGGTTCCGTTCGGGATGATGTTTTTGATCTTCTATATGCTGGTGTTCCGGCCCCAGTCGAAGGCCAAGAAAGAGCACGAGCTCATGGTGAAGAACCTGAAGAAGAACGATGAAGTCGTCACCACCGGCGGCCTCTACGGCACCATCGTCAACACCAAGCCGGACGCCGTGACCCTCCGCATCGACGAGAACGTGCGGGTGGATATCGAGCCGTCCGCCGTTGTCCGCCTCGTGAAGCGCAAAGCCGCCGGTGAGACACTGGCTGCGGCGGAGAAGGCCCGCTGATGCCGGCGAGCTTCCGCTGGCGGCTGCCCGTGGCCGCCACCGTCATTGCGCTGGCGGCGTGGTTCGCGTTTCCGCTGCAGCAGCGCATCAACCTGGGGCTGGATCTCCAGGGCGGGATGCACCTGTTGTTGAAGATGGATACGAGCAAGCTGCCGCCGGAGAACCGCAATCAGGACGTGGCGGCGCTGGCGGTGGAAATCATCCGCAACCGCATCGACCAGTTCGGCGTCCGCGAGCCGCTCATCCAGCGGCAGGGAGCCGACCACATCCTGGTGCAGCTGCCGGGGGTCACCGACCGCGAACGGGCGCTGAAGCTCATCGGGCAGACCGCGCTGCTGGAGTTCCAGCTCGTCTCGGACAGCCAGCACCTGCTGCAGCAAGCGATTGACGGCACGGTTCCGCCCGGCTCCCGGCTGAGCGAGGAAGAAGACGGAACACCGGTCCTGCTCGAGACCGGCGAGACGCTCACCGGGACCATTTTGGCGGACGCCTGGGTGGAAGCGGGCGAGCTTGGGTTACCCGAGGTCAGCTTCCGGTTGAACAAAGAGGGAGCGAGAGCGTTCGGGCGGCTCACGGCGACCAACATCGGCCGCCGCCTGGCCATCGTGCTGGACGGCAAGGTCAAATCCGCCCCGGTCATCCAAAGCCGTATTACCGATGCCGGACGCATCACCGGGCGCTTCACGCGCGAAGAGGCGCATGACCTGGCCATCGTCCTGCGCGCCGGTGCGTTGCCGGCTCCCATCGTGGTCGAGGAAGAGCGAACCGTCGGGCCCACCCTCGGCAGGGACTCGATCCACGACGGGCTGATGGCGACCGCGGTCGGGCTGGTCCTCATTATCGCGTTCATGGTCGGCTACTATCTCCTCGCGGGCGTCATCGCCATCGTCGCGCTGCTGCTGAACCTCCTCCTGACGCTCGGGGGACTGGGGTATCTGCAAGCGACCCTCACGCTGCCGGGCATCGCCGGTATGATCCTGACGCTGGGGATGGCGGTGGACGCCAACGTGCTCATCTACGAGCGCATCCGGGAAGAGCTGCGGGCCGGCCGGCCGATGAGTCTTGCCATCAGTGCCGGCTATGAAAAGGCATTTACCGCCATCTTTGACTCCAATGTGACGACCGTCATCGCGGCGGGGTTCCTGTACTGGTTCGGCACCGGACCCATCCGCGGGTTCGCGACGACCCTGATCATTGGACTGGTGGCGAGTATGTTCACGGCCATTTTTATCACCCGGATCATCTTTGACTATCTGTTGAGCCTCGGCATGCTGAAGCGGCTGCGGATGCTGCAATTCATCGGACAGACGAAACTCGACTTCATCGGCAAGCGCTACATCTGCTACGCGCTCTCCACCCTCATCATCGGGGCAGGGGTCGCCGCGTTCGTCATGCGCGGGGACGCCCGCTACGGGGTGGACTTTACCGGCGGGCTGCTGCAGGAATACCGGTTGAGCCGTCCGGTCAACGCCGACCACCTGCGAGCGACGCTGTCCAAAGTCGGCCTCGGCGAGGCGGTGCTCCAGCAGTTCGGCAGCCAGACGGAATGGCTCATCCGCACCTCGGGCACGACTCAAGAGGAGATCCAGCGGACAGTGAAGCTGACCCGGGAAGCGCTCACGACTGATTTCGCCGATGCCAGCCCGGAGATGACGCGTCTGGAGCAGGTCGGCCCGACGGCCGGGGCGCTGCTGCGCGAGAAAGCCTGGCTGGCCATCGTGTGGTCGATGGTGGGCATCCTCGTCTACGTCGCCCTGCGGTTTAGGCACTTTGACTTCGGCATGGCCGGTGCCGTTGCCCTGGTCCATGACATCGTCGTGGCTGGCGGCATCGTGTGCCTGTTGGGCCACCAGATCGACCTGATCGTGGTGGCGGCCCTGCTGACCATCGCGGGCTTCTCCATCAACGACACGATCGTGATCTATGACCGCGTGCGGGAAAATCTGCGCCTGCACCGGAAGCTCGGCATCGCGGAGGTCATCAACCTGAGCGTCAACGAGACCCTCGGGCGCACGCTGCTGACCTCGCTGACGGTCATCACCCAGGTCTTCGCCCTGTACTTCTTCGGCGGGGAAGTGCTCAAGACCTTCTCGCTGTGCCTGCTCTTCGGGTTCATCTCGGGCGTCTACTCGACGGTGTATATCGCTTCAGCGCTCGTCATCACGTGGCGGAGATTCTTCCAACCGAAGCGGGCCTAGACCGGACACCGATGCGTGGGATCTGGCACGTGCATCCGCAAGACCCTCCGCGCGCGCAGGCGCTGGCGGACACGCTCGGCCTCCATCCGCTGACCGCCCAGTTGCTCCTCAACCGCGGGGTCAGCGACGGAGGGGACGCGGGCCGGTTCTTGGGCCCGTCGCTGGAGCGGCTCTCCGACCCGTTCCAACTGCCGGAGCTGGACACGGCGGTCATCCGGCTGCGCCGGGCGATCACCCGGCAGGAGCCGATGCTCATCTTCAGCGACTCGGACGTGGATGGGCTGACGGCCAGCGCCATCCTCTACGAGGTCTTGCGGGGATTGGGCGGGAACGTCCGGGCGCGGCAGTCGAACCGGATCACGGAAGGCTACGGCCTGCCGGCAACACTGACGGCCTCCCTGTGCCGCTCCTCCATCAAGCTGCTCATCCTGGTGGACTGCGGCACCAACCAGGCGCACGACGTCCGCCAGCTGGCTGCGCGCGGCATCGACACCATCATCGTGGACCACCATGTGCCGCTTGAGGATGGGGCCAAGCCGCACGCGCTGGTGAATCCCCACAGCGGCTCCTCCGACCTGGGACGGGAGTTCTCCAGCGCAGGCCTCGCCTTCAAGCTGGCTCAAGCGCTCTTCGGCAGCCGGGCGGGGGAGCAGTTGGACCAGTATCTGGATCTTGCCGCGCTCGGCACCCTGGCCGACTGCTCGCCGCTCATCGGCGACAACCGCACCATCGTAGCGGAGGGATTGGAGCGCCTCGTGCACAGCCGCCGGCCGGGCCTGGCCCGGCTGTGCGAGCTGACCGGCGTCCGGCAGGCTGACCCGGCGCAGGTCCTGCGCCGGCTCACGCCGAAGCTCAATGCCAGCGGCCGGCTGGGCAGTGCGGCCTCGGTCTGGCGGCTGTTGCTGCAGGACGTGGGCGGCGATCTAGGGGTGTTGCTGGCGGAGACGGAGCGCGCGCACGAGACGACGAAACAGCTCCACCGGCAGACCATGGCGGAAGCAGAAGCCCAAGTGAGCCGGCTGCACTTCCGGGACCAGCATATCCTGGTGCTGAGCCGGCCCGGATGGCACCAAGGCGTGATGGGCCCGCTGGCGGCCCAGTTGGCACAGCGCTACGGCCGGCCGGCGATTGCCATTGCGATGGGGCCGCGGCAGGGAGTGGGATCGGGACGGTCCATTCCGCAGCTCAACTTGCTGGATATCCTGCGGGCGTGCCAGGCGCTCCTGGTGCGGTTCGGCGGGCACGCGCAGGCCTGCGGCCTGACCATGGACCGCAAGCACCTGGAGCCGTTTCGGGAGCTGGCCAACGCGCAGGCCAAGCAGTCGCTCGGCCTGCGGGGGCTCGTGCCGTCGCGGGCCGTTGACCTAGAGCTGCCCCTATCGGCGATTGCGCGCCGGTGGGTGGAAGAGGCTGAGCGGTTTGCGCCGTTCGGTCAGGGGAATCCGAAGCCGACCGTGGCGATTCGCCGGGTGACGCTGGAGGTGCGGTCGCCGCGGACGGCCGTCTGTTCGGACGGCCGCACGCAGTTGGCCGCGAAGGGGTCGTTTGCGGGGGTGGTCTCAGGCGAGCAGTATGACGTCGTGGCGACGCCGAGGCTCGCGGGGGAAGCGGTGGCCCTTACGGTGAGCGACGTGAGGGATGCAGCGGTGCCTTCACAGCCCGCCCGGCTTTCAAGCACGCCGTGCAGACCCGGGTCCGCGTGACGGTGCCGTCGAGCAGGATCGTGGCCGGCTGAAGGTTCGGCAGGAAGCGCCGCCGGTTGACCCGGACCGTCCGCCGCCCGACCCCGCCGTGCTTCTTCAGCATCCCGCGGTGGGTGATGACGTGCCCCATCACCCGTCGTTTTCCGCAGACTGCGCAGCTTCTCATCGCGATACTCCTTCCACACAGGTGAGCTAACCGGTCGATTATACACACCCGATGCCCGTCTCACAAGCCCGTTTATCCGAGCGTTCCATCCAATACGTAAAGGGGGTCGGCCCCCAGCGGCTGCAGCAGCTCCTCGAGCTCGGCATCGCCACCGTCGAGGACGCCTGCTACTTCCCGCCGCGCCGCTACGAGGACCGCACCCGCCTGCTCCTGATCCGGGAGGCGCGTCCCGGCGAAGCCGTCACGGTGCGCGGCCGCATCCTGGCCAAGAGCCTGCGGCGGCTGAAGCGCCGGCAGTCCATTGTCGAGGCGGCGGTGGGCGATGCCTCCGGCATCCTCCACGCGGTCTGGTTCAACCAGCCGTACCTGGAGCCGCAGCTCAAGGTGGGCGACGAATTGATTCTCTACGGGAAGGTGGAGGCGGGGGCGCGCCCGAAGATGATCCACCCCGAGATGGAGCGGGTGGAGGTGGACGCGGAGGAGGAGCCGCTGCACGTCGGGCGCATCGTCCCGATCTACCCCCTGGTCAGCGGCATCGGGCAGCGCTGGTTGCGCCGCGTCATCGCGACGGTGCTGGAAGACTGCAGCGGCGAGCTGGATGAGCTCCTGCCGGAGCCGCTCCGTCTGGCCGGGGGCTGGCCGCCGGTGGCGGAGGCGGTCCGCGAGCTCCATTTTCCGACGTCGCAAGAGGCGAAGGAGCGCGCCAGGGCCCGGCTGGCGGTCGAGGGGGTCCTGGTCTTCCACCGGGCCCTCGCCCAGCGCCGCGCGCAGCCGGCCGCGCAGGTCAAGCCGCAGGCCTACCGGCTCGAAGGCCCGCTCACGCGCGGCCTGCGGGCGCGCCTGCCGTTTACGCTCACCCCCAGCCAGGAGCAGGTGCTCGGCGAGCTGCTGGCGGACTTACGCCAGCGTTCGCCCATGCACCGGCTGCTCCAAGGCGATGTCGGCTGCGGCAAGACCGTGCTCTTAGCACTGCTCATGGCGACGGTGGCGCAGAGCGGCTATCAAGCCGCCCTCATGGCGCCGACCGAGCTGCTGGCGGAACAGCACGCCCGGCTCATGACCGAGGGGCTCGGCCCCCTCGGGGGGGCCGCCGGGGTGCTGGCCCAGGGCGGCCCCCCGGCCGAGCGCCGGACTGTGGCCGCGGCCCTGGCCGACGGCACGCTTCCCATTGCGATCGGCACCCATGCGCTGATTCAGCGCGACGTCGCGTTCCACCGCTTAGCGCTCGTCATCATCGATGAGCAGCACAAGTTCGGCGTCGTCCAGCGCGCGCACTTGGCGAAGAAGGCGGCAGCCCCGGACGTGCTCGTGGTGACGGCGACACCGATCCCGCGCACGCTGGCGCTGACGGCCTACGGCGACCTGGACGCCTCGACGGTGACGGAGCTGCCGCCGGGCCGACGGCCGATCGCCACGCAATGGCTGGCGGACGCGCAGCGGCAGGCGCTCTACCGCCTCATCCGCCGGGAGCTTGAGCAGGGGCGGCAGGGCTACGTCGTCTATCCCTTGGTGGAGGAGCGCGCGACGAGCGACCTGCGGGCCGCGACCCAGATGGCGCGGCACCTGCAGCAGGAAGTGCTGCCGCAGTTCCGCGTCGGGCTGCTCCACGGCCGGCTCTCCTCCCGGGAGAAGGAGCGCGTGATGCGCGCGTTTGCGCGCGGCGAGCTCCACCTATTGGTCTCGACGGTGATCGTCGAAGTCGGCTTGGATGTGCCCAACGCCACCGTGATGGCCATCGAACATCCGGAGCGCTTCGGGCTGGCCCAGCTGCACCAGCTGCGCGGGCGCATCGGCCGAGGGGCGCAGCAGGCGACCTGCGTGCTCATCGGGGACGCGGGGGACGAGACCGTCCGGCAGCGGCTGAACGCGTTTCTTCGCACAACCGACGGGTTTGAGCTGGCCGAGGCGGATTTGGAGCTGCGGGGACCTGGGGAGCTGCTGGGCCGGCGCCAGCACGGGTGGCTGCAGTTCCGTGTCGCCGACCTGGCCCGCGACCGCGCGCTGCTGGGGGCGGCCCGGCGCGACGCGCAGCCGCTCATCCGCGACGATCCGGAATTGCGCCAGCCTGCGGTCGCCGCGCTGCGGCACCGGCTGGCCCGCCTGCGCCGTCAACGCTGAGATGCCGTACATTCTGGGCGGAGCGTTCAAGGGACGGACGCTGGTGACCCCCTCGGCCATCCGGGCCACGGAAGCGAAGGTGCGCCAGGCGCTCTTCAACATTCTGGGGTCCGCCGTGGAGGGCGCTCGGGTGGTCGACGTGTTCGCCGGCAGCGGGGCGCTGGGGCTGGAAGCGCTCTCCCGGGGGGCGGCGTTCGTCGCGTTCATCGAATCGGACCCCGAGGCGGTCGTCTGCATCCGGGATAACCTGCAGCGGCTCGCCGATGAGGTGCCGCGGGAAGCCTGGCGGGTCATGAGCCTGGACGCCGAGCGTGGGCTGCAGGAGCTGGCGCGCGCGCCCGCGGCGGCGGACATCCTCCTCATGGACCCGCCGTACCGCACGGACGACGGGAAAAAAGCCTTGAACGCCCTCATCGACTGTGCTATCCTCGCTCCCACTGGGATCGTGGCGATTGAACACGATCGCCGGACCGTCCTGCCAGCCTCAATCGGTCCGTTGGTACAGTGGAAACAGCACCGGTATGGCGATACGGTGCTCTCTTTTTATCACGCGGGGTCCCAGCGCCCATGAAGACGCGAGCCATCTATCCGGGGACGTTCGACCCGGTCACCTACGGCCATATCGACCTCATCAAGCGCGCCAGGCGGATTTTTGACGAGGTCATCGTCGCCGTGGCCCACAATCCCGGCAAGGATCCGCTCTTCACAGTGGAGGAGCGGGTGGCCTTCCTCCAGCGGGCGACCCGGTCGATGCCCGGGGTCGTGGTTGACCACTTCAACTCGCTGGTCGTAGACTATGTGCGCCGCAAGCAGGGGCGGGTGATGATCCGGGGCCTGCGGATGCTGTCCGATTTCGAGTACGAGTTCCAGATGGCGCTGACCAACCGGAAGCTGCGCGATGACGTGGAGACGATCTTCATGATGCCATCCGAGTCGTACGCCTACGTGTCGGCCCGCCTGCTCAAGGAAGCCGGCGCGCTGGGCGCGAATCTCTCGCCCTTCGTGCCGCGGTTCGTCGCCGACGCGCTGCGACGGAAATTGCAGCTCTCATGACGCTGGACGTTCAGACGAGGCAGGGCCGTGAGATGAAAATCCAGGTCAACCGGGTTCCTCCTGAGGGTCTTCGGCAGCACGCCCGCTACGAGCCGGCGGAGCTGGACATGGAGCGCTTGGACATCCACCTGCGCGACCCCTTCGAGGTGGATGCGTTCATCCTGCTGGCGGACCGCGAGCTGGTCGTGAACGCCTCCATCCGCTGCCCGCTCCAGCTTTCCTGCGCGCGCTGCCTCGAGGAGTTCCCGTCTACACTGGCGGCCAACGCGGTCTTCAGCTATAAGGTCGAGCCGACGGACGCGGTGGACATCACCGAGGACGTCCGCCAGGAAATCATGCTGGCCTATCCCCTGATCCCGGTCTGTCAGCCCGCCTGCCGGGGCCTGTGCAGCACTTGCGGGCAGAACCTTAACCTGGCCTCATGCACGCATGAGGCGGCCAGCCGCCGGGACGCCTGACGGGCCGGCGGCGGAGGAGCAGACGCTATGGCGCTACCTAAGCGCAAGCATTCGAAAGCCAGACGCGACAAGAGCCGGACCCATTGGAAGCTCACCCTGCCCTCCCTGACCAAATGCCCGCAGTGCGCCCAGCCAATCATGCCGCACCGCGTCTGTCCGCACTGCGGCACCTATCGAGGCCGGCAGATCGTCGCCGTCAGCAAACCGAAGACCGAGTCCTCCTGACGCCAGCGCGGTCCAGCCGATGAAGATCGCGCTTGACGCTATGGGAGGCGACGCCGCGCCGGAGGCCGCCGTCGCCGGTGCGGTGCGGGCGGCCCGCGAGTTTCCCATCGAGCTCGTGCTCGTCGGCCAGCGCGAGGCCGTGGAGCGGAGCCTCGCCAGCTATTCCAAGCGGCCCAGCAACCTGTCCATCGTCCATGCCCCGGACGTCATCGGCATGGATGAGTCGCCCGCGGCCAGCATCCGCAAGAAGCGGGAGTCCTCCATCACGATCGGGGTGGAGCTGCTGCGCGATCGGAAGGTGGACGCCTTCGTCTCCGCGGGCAACACCGGGGCGGTGGTCTCCGCCAGCACGCTGCTGGTGGGGCTGCTGCCCGGCGTCGAGCGGCCCGGGATCGCCATTATCCTGCCGGGCATCAAGGGCGACACGCTCCTCATCGACGTCGGAGCGAACATCGCCCCCAAACCCCTCCATCTGGTCCAGTATGCCCTCATGGGCGAGGCCTATGTCCGGTGCGTCATGGGCAAGGCGCGCCCGACGGTCGGGCTGCTGAACGTCGGGGAAGAGGAAGGCAAGGGGACGGAGTTCATGAAGGAAACGTACGCCATGCTGGAGTCCGCCGGCATCAACTTCGTCGGTAATGTCGAAGGCCACGACATCTTCACCGGCGAGTTCAGCCTCATCGTCTGCGACGGCTTCGCCGGCAACGTCGCCCTGAAGACGGCGGAGAGCCTCGCGCACGCCATCAACGTCCTGTTGAAGCGGTCCCTCACCATGAGCCCCATCACGATGCTGGGCGCGTGGCTCGCCCGCGACGCGTTCCGCCAGCTGCGCAAGGAAGTGGACTATGCGGAGCACGGCGGGGCCCCCCTCCTCGGCGTGGACGGCATTTCCATCATCGCGCACGGGGCCTCGAGCGGCAAAGCCATCAAGAACGCCATCCGGGTCGCCTACGAGTCCGTCAGCCACGACCTCAACCGCCACATGGTCGAGGCGGTGCAGGCCTACGCCCAGCGGGTTCCGCGCTAACCTCCATGCCCGCCCGTCGTTCCGCATCCAAGCGCATCGGCATCCTCGGAGTCGGCATGCATGTGCCGAAGAAAGTGCTGACGAACGCCGACTTGGAGCGGATGGTGGACACGACGGACGAGTGGATCCGCACGCGCACCGGTATCCGCGAGCGCCACATCGCCGAGCCGGGCACGACGACCAGCGACCTCGCCGTCCGGGCGGCGGAGCAAGCCCTGGCCGCGGCACGGCTGAAGCCGAAACAGATCGACCTCATCATCGTCGCCACGACGACGCCGGACATGCTCTTTCCGTCCGTCTCCTGCCTGGTGCAGCAGCGGCTCGCAGCACCCCAAGCGGTCTGTTTCGACCTGTCGGCGGCCTGCTCCGGGTCGGTGTTCGCCATGATCACGGCCCAGCAGTACCTGCTCACCGGCCGCTACCGCAACGCGCTGGTCATCGGCTCGGAGGTGCTCTCCAGCTTCATCGATTGGACGGACCGCTCGACCTGTGTCCTCTTCGGCGACGGGGCAGGGGCCTGCGTCTTGGCGCCGGTCTCGCGCGGCGGCATCCTCGCCACCGACATGGGGTCCGACGGCTCGGCCGCGGAGCTGCTCATCATGCCGGGCGGCGGCTCCAAGTATCCGCCCTCGCACCAGTCGGTGGACCAGCGCCTGCACTTCCTCCGCATGAACGGCACCGAGATCTTCAAGCTTGCCGTGCGCCGCATGGCCGAGTCCGCGAAGCGCGTCATGAAAGACGCCAAGCTGAAGCCGGAGCATGTCGAGTGCTTCATCCCGCACCAGGCCAACACCCGCATCATTGAGGCGGTGGCCAAATGGGCGGATCTGCCGCTCGAGAAGGTCTATATGAACCTCCAGCGCTACGGCAACACCTCCGCCGCCTCCAACCTCATCGCCCTCTACGAGGCCACCAAGTCTGGCGTCATCAAGCGCGGCGACCACGTGGTCATGGTGGCCTTCGGTGCTGGCCTGACCTGGGGTTCCATCCTCCTGCAGTGGTAATTGCACCGCCCGCCCGCGACACCCACCCATGAGCCGCATCGCCTTGTTGTTTCCCGGGCAGGGAGCCCAGGCCGTCGGCATGGGCAAAGCGTTTTACGACCAGTTCGACGAGGCCAAGGACGTCTACCGCCTGGCGAACGCCAAGCTGGGCTTCGACGTGGCCGCGCTCTGTTTCGAAGGGCCGCAGGAGGCGTTGACCCGCACCGAGACCTGCCAGCCGGCTCTCTTTACGACGTCCCTGGCCGCGTATGCCGCGTTTCGCCGTGTCGCCCCAGCCGGGTTCACCCCGGTGGCCGCGGCAGGCCTCAGCCTGGGCGAGCTCTCAGCACTGGTCGCCGCAGAGGCGTGTGCGCTCGACGACGGCTTCTATCTGGTCCAGGCGCGCGGAGCGGCCATGGCGGAATGCGCCGCCAGCAGCCGCGGGGCGATGCTGGCGGCCGTCGGCTTGGCGCGCGAGGCGGGGGAGGAGATCTGCCGCGGCTCAGGCGCGTGGGGGGCCAACTACAACGCGCCGGACCAGATCGTCCTCTCTGGCACGGCGGAAGCCATTGAGAAAGCGGAGGGTCTGGCGAAGGCTCGGGGAGCCAAGCGGTCGGTGAAGCTCGACGTGGCCGGGGCGTTCCACAGCCCGCTCATGCAGCCGGCGGCCGACGCGTTCAAGCGGGTGCTGGCCAAGGTCGCACTGCGCGCGCCCGCCTTCCCGGTGGTGAGCAATGTCACCGGCCAGCCGGTGCAGCAGGCGGAGCAGGTGCGCGAGCTGCTGGTGAAGCAGATTGTCAGCCCGGTGCGCTGGGAAGAGTCGGTGCGCTGGATGATCCAGGCCGGCGCCACCCATACGGTTGAATTTCCGCCGGCGCGCGTGCTGACAGCCCTGGTGCGCCGCATCGAGAGTGCGGTCACCGGGATTGCCGTAGACGCGCCCAAGGACTTCGACAAGCTCTCCAGCCTGCTCGCCTAAAGAATCGGGGACGTTTCTCTTTTTAAAGAGAAACGTCCCCTATGTGTTGCTGTGGAGCATGAAACAGGGGACGTTCCCCTTTCGCAAAAGGGAAACGTCCCCGATTGTGTTTAGGCGATCTCGAGCATGCGCTGGATCGGCAGCACGGCGCGCTTGGCGATCTCCGGCTCCACCGTCACGACATGCTGCATCGTCACCAGCGACATGAAGACCTTCTCCAGCGTGTTGCGCTGCATGTGGTGGCAGCTGGCGTACTCGCTGGCGGGGTAGAAGCGCTTCTCGGGGTATTGCTCGCGCAGCCGGGGCAGCAGGCCGTTCTCGGTGGCGATGATGTATTCCCGGGACGGCGAGGCGGCGACGTGCTGGACCATGCCGTCCGTCGACAGGATGCGGTCGGCAAGATTCATCTGCTTCGTCAGGCAGCCGCACTCCGGGTGCATGAGAAATTCGGCGTCCGGGTGCTCCGCCCGCAGCGCCTCGACGGTCTCCGGCAGGATCGCCGCGTGGGCGGGGCAGTAGCCCTTCCACAGGTGGATCTTGCGTTTCGTCTTCGCCTTGAGGTAGCTGCCGAGGTAGTAGTCCGGGACGAAGAGGATCTCTTGGTCGGCGGGAAGAGACTCGAGGACCTTGATGCCGTTGGTGGAGGTGACGCAGTAGTCGCACTCCGCTTTCACCGCGGCGGACGTGTTGACGTAGCAGACCACGACCCCGCCAGGATGCGCGGCGCGCCAGGCGCGCACCTGCTCGGGAATGATCATGTCGGCGAGCGAGCAGCCGGCCGCCGGGTCCGGAATGAGCACCGTCTTCTCCGGGCAGAGCATCGCCGCCGTCTCCGCCATGAAGTGGACCCCGCAGAAGACAATGACCTCCGCGTCGGTGCCCTGGGCTTTGCGCGCCAGCCCCAGCGAATCGCCGACGAAATCCGCCGCGTCCTGGATCGCCCCGTCCTGGTAGTTGTGCGCCAGGATGATCGCCCGGCGCTCCTGCTTCAGGACGGCGATTTTCTCCTTCAGGAGGGCGGGACTGGGCCGGTCGGCGAGGGCGTGCCCGTTGCCGTTGTGGCCGTGAGGATGCCCGTTGGCGTGTCCGTTGGCGCTCATCAGAAGGGCACGATGATCCCTTTTTCCTGCAGTTTGACGACGTTCGGCTCGGCGAACGTGTAGAGCCGGGCCGGACGCTGGCGGCCGTTCGCCTGGAACTGCCGCGTGCCTTTCAAGATGCCCAGCTGGAGCATCTTGCGCCGGAAGTTGCGCTTATCAAGCCGCTGGCTAAGGATGACCTCGTAGGAGCTCTGCAGCTCCGTCAGCGTGAACTGGCGGGGCAGCAGCTGGAAGCCCACCGTCGTGTAGTTGATCTTGTTGCGCAGCCGCTCCAGCGCGTAGTCCACGATCCGCCGGTGGTCGAATGCCAAGACCGGCAGCCGCCGCACGGGGAACCACTGCGCTTCGGACACCCGCTGGCGGGCCTTGAGCTGGAACTGCTGCCAGTTCACCAGCGCGTAGTAGGCCACCGTCACCACCCGGCCGCGCGGGTCGCGGTTGGGCTCGCCGAAGGTGTAGAGCTGCTCCAGGTAGACGTTGCCGATGTTGGTTTCTTCCTGGAGCTCCCGCAGGACGGCGGCGTCGACGGATTCTTCCGGTCCCACGAGCCCGCCGGGCAGGGCCCAGGCGCCGCGGTAGGGCGTCTGCTGGCGCTTGACCAGCAGGACCTTGAGGATGCGGGCCTGAATGGTGAAGAGCACGACATCCGCTGCGATGCCGTGCCTGCTGAAATGCCCGTTGGAAGTCGCCGGTGCGCTCATTAAGTGTCGAAGATACACTTAGACTACATCAAAGATAGTGTATTTTAGACACTTTGTCAAGGGGGGAGTTACGGAGCCGGCGCGGGGGCCGGGTCGGGCGCGTCGGCGGGGGACGTGGCCGGTGTGGCGGCGGGCGTGCGGTCGGCATGGGCTTGCAGCGCCGCCTCCGTGCGGCCGGCGGCGTGGCCGATCAGCGCACCCCCGATGGTGCCGATCGGGGGAAACAGGTAGCTGCCGACGTATGTCCCGTAGGCGGGGTAGAGGATCTTGTAGGCGGACAGCTCCGTGGGGCGGTCGCCGGAGGCCTTCAGGTAGCGGATGGCTTCGCCGCTGGCCTGCCACTCCTGGTACAGGTCGACGAAGGGAATCAGCCGGATGGCAGCGTAGGTGCCCTTGAGGCGTTTCGTGGAGAAATCGTGCACGTGCCCGGCTTCATGCAGCGCGATGGCGGGGTGGTCCGAGTAGAGATGAACCGTATTCGTGTAGGGGTTGTAGTAATCGCCCCATGGGAAGAGGCGGCCGGGTAGGAGCACCTCGAAGAGCAGCGTCGTCGGAAATCCCAGCAGGAGGCGATACGGCCAGGCGACGAAGTGGTTCCGGACCAAGCGGGAGAGGTCCTCTCCCGGATGATACGCGTTGAGCTGGAACCGCGCGTCCTGCATGAGGGGGCGGTCCTGGGTGGCCAGGTAGGCGGCGAGCTGCTCTTCGGCCTGCGGGGAGACGTAATGGAGGTCGTACTTCCAGCTCCAGAGGATGAGCTTCATCGGCAGGGCCAGCACGTTGCCGAGGAAGTCGATCGGCGGGACGGGTGCGCCCCGTTCAATCTGGGGATACGGACCCACGCCCGTGTAGGGAACCGTGGTGGCACAGCCCCCCAGGCAGAGACTCAGCGCCAGAGCGATTGAGAGCCGGGCGGCGCGCATGCGGGTATCATACTGCGGGCCGCCGGCGACTTCAAGCTGCCGGAGGGGTCGTGCGGTCTGAGCGTTCGTAGGCGTCGAGGACCGCGCGGTCGACGGCCGCCTTGGTGTCTTTCGTCAGCACCGAGACGCTGTCGTACCAGGCCCCGTTTTTGCCCTGCTGGCGGGGCATGCTGACGAACAGGCCGCGCTTGCCGTGGACGACCCGCAGGCCCCGGACGAGGAACTGCTCCCCGATCGTCAGGTCGCAGAACGCCTTCACCGAGCCTTCACTTTCGAACTTCACCACCCGGGTGACCGCCAACTCATGGGCCATGCCGCACCTCCTGGGTTGTGGTGGGGATCTTCATCTGCCGCGAGAAGAAACCGCCGGTCCATCCGTCAAGGAGCGCGGTCAGCTCTTGGACGCGCAGCTCCTGCTCCATCAGCCGCTGGGAATCGTTCGGCGGGTTCATCACGAGGGTGGCCTGCAGCCGCCGCCGCTCAAAGTAGGTCCGGGTCACGTCATCCACGATGTCGTCCCGCAGCTCCACCATGAGCTTCGAGCGGACGTCGATGGACGTCTGCGCATCGCTCCAGATGAGGTCGGCCAGCTCCCAGTTGACGCTGACGTCCCAGTCGATGTCCCGCTCCCCCCGGAGCAGCGCGTCCGGGTTGCTGCCGGAGTCCCAGTGGCGGAAATCGGTCAGGTTCGTGCCGCCCCCAACACTCACTTTCGGGATCAGCGCCCGCGCTCTGGCCTGCGCGCGCCAGTCGCTGATCTTCGACGGGTGGACTTCGGCGTAGCGGATGGCGGCGTCGCGCACCTGCCCGATCGTCGGCTCGTAGATGAAGTTCGCCAGCAGCTCCTGCGGAGTCGGCGGCTCCTGCTCGGCGAAGGGGGCGTCGGAGAGGCCGTAGCGGAACAGGCCGCGGTCCGTCGCCGCCCACAGCTCGCGCGGCGTTGCAGCCAGGTCATGGATGCGCGTGCTGGCCAAGCCGGCGGTCATCGGGTGCCAGCGCTCATGGTCGGGCGCATACCAGGCCAGCGTGTCGCCGGCGGCCGCATAGATGACGAGCGGCGAGTGGTGCCGCAGCACGAGCCGTTCGATGGCCGCCGAGGCCAGTCCGCTGCGCGGCAGGCGCTGCCAGGAGCGGCCCGCATCCTGGCTCTGCCAGAGGCCCTTGGAGCTGGCCAGGTAGACGGCAGTGGGCGCGTGCGGGTCGACGGCAACTGCTGTCAGCCGGTATCCTGCCGGCGCGTGCGCGTCCTCCGCCTCTACGGCATCCTCAGCGATGACGATGGCTTCGCTGCCTTCAGGAGCCGTCGTGCCGAAGCGCTGCTCCCACGAGCCGGTGGCCGGACTGCCGACAAACAGGCCGCGTTCGGTCACCAGATAGACCCGGTCCGCGGCGTCCGGATCAAACACCGCATTCGTCACCGACTGGGCCGCCGGCGGCACGCGCACCGGCCGCCAGCGATGGCCGCCGTCGTCGCTCAGGAACAGCCCATGCTTGGTGCCCAACAGCACCCGTGCTAGCTGAGCAGGGTGGAACGCCACCGTGGTGCAGACTGCGGACCCGTCCCCGCCGCCCCGGAACAGCCGCTGCCAGCGCCGGCCGGCATCAAACGAACCGTAGAGCCCCTCACTGGTGGCCACGAGCAGGGTGGGCTCAGCAGCGGCCGCAGCCGCCACGCGATTGATCGTGCTGTGTCCAGGCGCCCGGAACATTTGCCGCCAGGGTTCGCCGTTCTCGGAAGGCTCGTAGACCGCCCGCTGAGTCGCCGCGACCACACGATTGGGGTCGGCCGGATGAGCGGCGACGGCGTGGAACGCCGCCTTGCCAATACCGGTTTCCACCGGTTCCCATGCCGTTTCTGCCGATTCCCCTGGTCCTGGGATGACGAGCAGCCCCAGCATCAGCCACCGCATTCGCCTCATGCTCCCTCCTTCCATGGCTCCGCTTAACAGGCTCCGATGTGGGTGTTCCAACAGCACTGGCCGTGCCAGTGGAAGATCAGGGACGTTTTCCTCGCCCCCGCCCGCCGACGGCGAGGGGAGTCATGCCGTGCGCTGGAGCCGAATGGGGACGAAGCGAAACATCGCAACGTCTCCGCAGGGTTGGAGGAAACGTCCCCCTGTCGAGGATGGGCAACGCCAGTCGCGAATGGTAGAAAATCGAAACGTCCCCCGACGCGGCGGGTGGTATAATGGCCGCCATCAGTGCAGGCGTGCAACTGCGGAGGCGATGATGCTCATCGGACATGGCGGCGCGTTGATCTTGGTAAGCGTCTTGGGCGGCTACTGGCTCTTGGAGCGAGCCGAAGGACACAAGGGCGAGCTGCGCAGCATCGGGCGCATTCTCGGTGCCCTGCTCATCGTCCTCAGCCTGCTGGGTCTGGTGCTGGGCGTCTGGGGTATGAGCTCGGGCGGCCAATGCCCATTCATGGGCAAGCAGTGGAACGGCATGCACCGCATGATGCCGCCAGGGCAACCGTAAGAGGGACGTCTTCCTGCAGTCGACGTGGAAAGTCACACGGTTCGCATGATCTTCTCAGTCTCAACTTCGAAGCGACAGGCAGTACTGGCCGGCCTCAGCGCGCTGACGCTGGTGCTGGCCATCGTGCTGCCGCACCACCACGATCGGTCTGCCGGTTCCCATCCGGAGTCGACGTGCCGCGCCTGCCGCATTCAGGAAGGCTTCACGGCGACTCCGGTTACCACCCCCGTTGTCAGCGTCCAGCCGCTGCTGGTGGTCAGCACCTTGCGCGGCCCCTCGCAAGCTCCACGAGTTCACGTCGTCCTTCGGTACGCGTCTCCCCGCGCTCCCCCCACGCTCTCCTAAGCGCCGTTCGTCTGTTTCGTGGGTGCGGTCTCATCTGAGGCCGCGTGTCTTCACCGCTTAGGAGGAGTCCATGAAATCTGCCGTGTACGCACTCCTTGGGAGCGCGCTGCTGGTACCGCTCGCATGGGCCGACGCGCCATCCGAGGAGCTCGCAGTACTCCGTCAGCAAGTGCAACAGCTCACCCAGAGTATCCAACGGTTGACCGAGACCGTCCAAACACAAGCCAGCCGCATCAACGAGCTGGAGCAGCCCCGTCCGCAGCTGTCTCAGGCGGCTCCGGTGCCTGCCGCAACACCCCTGCCGCGGTCGAGCGTTGGCGGAGCCAACCTCTCGGCTTTCAATCCTGAAATCGGTGTCGTGGCCGACATGCTCGGCCAGCTCTCCAGCGATTCGCTGGACGCAGAGGGCCATAACAAGCTCAGCGTAAGAGAAATCGAGCTCGTCTTCGGTCACCCGATCGATCCCTACTCGCGCTTCGACGCCACCCTCACGTTCTCCGATTTCGAGAACCCGGACATCGAGGAAGCGTATATCACGCACTGGGGCCTGCCGGGCGAGATCAAAGCCAAGCTCGGGCGGATGCGGCCGAAGATCGGCAAAGCCTCCGCGGTCCACGGCGATGTACTGGACACCGCGGATGAACCGCTGGTGGTCTCGCAGTACCTGGGGAAGGAAGGCCTCTTTCGCACCGGACTGGAGCTGACCGGCTTCATTCCTGCGCCGTGGACGGCGGTGACGCATGAGCTGACCGTCGGCACCATGGAGGGCGGGATCGGTGAAGGCGGCACGCTCTTTGGCGAGACCCGGCGGCGCCCGTCGTTCTACGCCCACCTGAAGAACTTCTGGGATGTGTCGGAGACCTCCAACGTCGAGCTGGGGGCCACATACCTGCTCGGGTCCAAAGACGCGGACGCCGCCTACGAAGTCAATGCGTTGGGGCTCGATGCAACGGTGGTCCACTACGTGACCCCGGCGAACAAGCTGAAGTGGCAAAACGAGGTCTACCTCCAGGAGCGCAAAGAGTCGTTCAGCATCGCGGATGACGGCACACGCACCAACTTCGGCAAGAATCCGTGGGGGTTCTACTCCTTGCTGGACTACCGCCTCAGTCCCCGGTTCGGGGTGGGCGGCCGGTTTGACTACGTGGAGCCGATCGACCTCGACCCGGCGGCTCGGGTTCGGGATGCGGACACCGCTTGGAGCGGATACGTGACCTTCTACCAGAGCGAGTTCTCGCGCTGGCGCCTCCAGTTCCGGCACACGGACTTCGCCTTAGGCGGCGATGACAACACGATCTTCGCCCAGGGCACTGTGGCGATCGGCGTGCACAAGCACCAACTCCAATAACGCCCGACACACTGAAGGATCTCTCTCATGAAACGGCTCATTCGCATCCTGCTCGTGGCCGGGCTGAGCGCCTGGGGCAGCCGGCCTGCCGAGGCCGCCAAACCCTTGGCGGTCGTGGCGACGCTCTCCACGTTCGCCGATTTGGCCAGAACCATTGGCGGAGAACATGTGAACGTCTCCTCCATCGCCTCGCCGAAGTTCAACCCGCACTTCATTGAGCCGAAGCCCAGCGATGTGCTGAAGGTCAAGCGCGCACAGCTCTTCATCCACGCCGGGCTGGATTTGGAGCTCTGGCGCTGGCCGCTGTTGGATGCGGCGGGGAACACCGCGCTGTTTCAAGGCGGGCCGGGCGAGCTGGATCTGTCCCAAGGCATCGCACTCCTGGAGGTGCCGGGCCGCGCGGTCAGCCGCTCGGAAGGCGATATCCACATCTATGGGAATCCGCACTACTGGACGGATCCGCAGAACGCCGAGCAGATGGCGAGGACCATTGCGGAGAAGCTCAGCGCCATGGATCCCGCGAACGAGGCCGACTACCGCCGCAATCTTCAAGCGTTCCTGGATCGGCTCGAGGAGCGCATCCGCGCCTGGCATGCCCGGCTCGCACCCTACCAGGGCCAGCGGCTTGTTGGCTATCACAATGAATGGCCGTACCTCATGCGCTTCGCCGGACTGCGCATGGAGCAGTTCCTGGAGCCGAAGCCTGGCATCCCGCCCACCCCGCAACAGCTCGAGGTGGTGCAGCAGTACATCAAGACCCACCAGGTGCGCGCCATCGCGCAAGCCTCTTACTACCCCACCCAGGCGGCGGAGAGCATCGCCAAACGCACCGGCATCAAACTCATCTTCCTCTGCCAGAACGTCGGGGAAGTGCCGCAGGCGTCGGACTATGTGGGGATGGCGGACTATAACGTCGACCAGCTCGTGAAGGGATTGCAGCCATGAGCCAGTTTCTCGAGCTCATGACGAAACCGTTCCTCGCGTGCCTGATTCTGACCGGCATCCATGCCTATCTGGGGCTGCACGTGATCGAGCGGGAAGTGATCTTCGTGGATCTGGCCCTAGCCCAGTTGGCCGCCTTCGGGGCGACCCTGGGCCTCTTATGGGGCTTCGGCCTGCATTCCCTTGAGGGCTATCTCACCGCACTGGGGTTTACGTTGGTCGGGGCGGCGGTGTTTGCGGCCACGCGGCTGCGGAAGCCGCTCGTGCCGCAGGAATCGCTCATCGGCATCGTCTATGCCATTTCAGCGGCGGCGTCGATTCTGGTGCTCAGCCGCGCTCCAGAGGGCGGGGAGGAGCTGAAGGCGCTGCTGGTCGGTCACCTGCTCTTTATCGAGTGGCCAGAGATCCTGAAGATCCTGGGGCTGTACAGCGCCGTCGGGCTGCTGCACTGGGTGGTGCGCCGGCCGCTGCTGGCCATCTCCCAGGACCCGGAGGGTGCGTTCCGCCGGGGACTGCGCGTGCGCTGGTGGGATTTCCTCTTCTATGCCACGTTCGGGCTCGTCGTCACGAGCTCCGTCGAGGTTGCCGGCGTCCTGCTGGTGTTTTCGTTTTTGATCGTGCCAGCGGTCTGCGGCGTCCTGCTGGCGAAAACCGTCGGGCGGCGGCTGTTCGTCGGCTGGCTGATGGGCACGCTCACCAGCGTCGCCGGGGTGGTGGCGTCGTACGTGTGGGATTTGCCCACCGGGGCGACGGTCGTGTGCGCATTCGGGGTGTGCCTCATCCTCTGTGCCGCTGCGCGCGGCGTTCTGAAGCACGCGCTTTGACGCCGTCTCCGAAGCGGCTACAATAGAGCGCGGCAGAGAGCACCTGCCGGGAGGGGTGCCGCAATGATGCGATGGCTGGGTTTCACGAGTCTGGTCTGCTTCACGGTCTGCTACATTCCGCAGCTCATCCGGACCTATCGCACGAAAGAGGTGGCGGGCGTCAGCCCCTTTTATTGGGCGGTGCTGGTGGTCGGGTATATGGCGGGCCTGTTCTACGTCTGGGCGCTCGGTGACCGCCTGCTGTGGCTGACCTACGTTGGGGGACTGTTTTGCTGTCTCGCGATGTTGGCGGCCTGCGTACTCTTCCGGAAACGATGAGACCCTGGTGCGTCGCCGCGGTCGCGGCCTGCGCGCTCGCCTCGACTGCGTGGGCCGGAACCGACACTCCCTCTGCAACCCTTCCCAGCGAGTCCCCGCCGTCCCAAGCCCGCATCGACACGGCGTTCATCGAGCAGCCGTGGCCGCGGCAGCTGGTGCGGGAGTTGGAGGTGGGCCGCTATCCGGTTCGATGGCGGCAGCACGCCAGCCACGCCGACGGCTTGTTTGCGGGCGTGCGCTTCACGGCCCCGCTGGCCCAGCAGCGGGTGTGGGACTTGGCCAACGACTATCACGACATCGGCACGATGACGCCCGGGGTTACATCGGTGCGGTTTCTCGAGCAGACGCCCACCCGCCAGGTGATCCAAGTCGACGTCAAGGTGCTCTGGAAGTCGCTGCGGCTGACCTTCGAGGTGGAGCAGGTCCCTCCGCAGGCTGTCCGGTTCCGTCTGGTCAACAAGCTGCTGGGCGAATACCGGGGGGTCTGCCTCTTTGAGGAGCAACCGCCGGCAGCCAACGGCCGCCCAGCGACTGCGGTGGCCCTCTCCACCTGGCTGAAGCCGGCACGGCCCGTCCCCATCGGGTTGCTGATGACGGTGGAGCGGGTGATCCTCCTGAAGGGGGTGCGGGAGTTCCTCGCAACCTGTGAATCGCCCCCGGCGACCCCGCCCCACAGCTAGCTCGGGACTGGGCAGGCCCTGTCCACGGCAAACTGGAGACTGGGCAGGCCCTGTCCAGGGCGGACTCGGGACTGGGCAGGTTGACACCTCGGCGGCCCTCTGCTAAAATCTGCACGTGCCAGCGCTGAATTTCGCCAAGCTCAAGACCTACCCCGCCGGCTCCCGCAAAAGCAAAGTGAACGTCAACGCCTTTGCGCGGTTATGCCGGAAAGGCGGTTCCTTCCGTCAGTTCTACGACTCTCTCCCGGACATCCTCGCCGCCAAGGAGTTACGTGCGGTGGTGGACGCCATCATCCAGGCCCACAAACGGCGCAAGACGGTCCTCTGGATGTTTGGGGCGCACGTCATCAAGGTCGGCCTCAGCCCTCTCCTCATTGAGCTGTTGAAGCGGAAGGTCGTCACCGCGATCGCCATGAACGGGGCAGGGGTCATCCATGACTTCGAGCTTGCCTTCATGGGGTCGACCTCGGAGGATGTGGCGGCCGCCCTGGCGGACGGCTCCTTCGGCATGGCCGAGGAGACGCACGCGTTCATCAACGGCGCCATCCGCGACGGAGCCAAGAAGGGCTGGGGGCTGGGCCAGTCGGTCGGGGCCATGATCGTGAAGCGGCGCCTGCCGAACCGGCGCCTGAGCCTGCTGGCGACCTGCCACGAGCTGGGGATTCCGGCGACGGTGCACGTGGCCATCGGCACGGACATCATCCATCAGCAATCCAGCGCGGACGGGGCGGCCATCGGGCAGACTTCGCTGGCCGATTTCCGGAAGCTCGTCGGGGTGGTCTCGACCCTGCGGGACGGGGTCGTCGGCAACTTCGGCTCGGCCGTCATCCTGCCGGAAGTCTTCCTGAAAGCGGTCTCCATTAGCCGCAACCTCGGCCACCGCGTCCAGGATTTCACCGCGTTCGATTTCGACATGATCCGCCACTACCGCCCGTCGGAAAACGTCCTAAAGCGCCCGACTCTCCTCGGGGGGCGGGCCGTCCATATCACCGGGCACCACGAGCTGCTGATTCCGCTGCTGGCCCGGGCGATCCTTGAGCGGCTCTGAGGCCTCCATGTCCATGACGCCGAGTGCGGCCAATTCGCTGCAAACGTTTCTGCCCCGCTTTGCGCGGGCGCGGATCCTGGTGGTCGGCGACCTCATGCTGGATGAGTTCACCTGGGGCCGCGTCAGCCGCATCAGCCCGGAAGCCCCTGTGCCGGTGGTGTGGGTGCAGTCCGAATCGGTCATGCCCGGTGGGGCGGCAAATGTCGCCAACAACATCCGCGCCTTGGGCGGCAAGGTGACTGCGGTCGGCATCGTCGGCGATGACCGGTGGGGGCGCGAGCTGCAAGGGGCGATGGCGGCCCGGCAGATCGACACGAGCGGTATCCTGACCACGAACCGTCCGACGACGGTCAAAACGCGCGTCATCGCCCATCACCAGCAGGTCGTCCGGGTGGACCGCGAAAGCCGCGAGCCGCTGCCGGCGAGCCTGGCCGGAAAGCTCATCGATCTCATCGCGGCACGGCTGGAGCAGGTGGATGCCGTCGTGCTCGAGGACTACGGCAAGGGCGTGATATCCCGGCCGCTGCTCGAGGCCGTCATCCCGCTGGCGCGCAAGCGCCGCAAGCTCATCACCGTGGATCCGAAGCAAGAGCATTTCGACCTCTACCACCGCGTGACCGCGCTGACCCCCAACCGCGCCGAGGCCGGCGAGGCGGTCGGGCGGGAGCTCAACACCGACGCGGACATCAAGCGCGCCGGGGAAGAGATCGTCCGCCGCCTGCAGTGCGAAGCCCTCCTCGTCACGCTGGGAGAGGGCGGCATGTGGCTCTTCGAGCAGAGCGGCCGGCAGGCCCGCATTCCGACGGTGGCCCAGGAAGTCTTCGATGTGGCCGGAGCCGGCGATACGGTCATCGCGGCCTTTACACTCGCCCTGGCAAGCGGGGCGTCGATGGAGCAGGCCGCCCGGCTGGCCAATTATGCCGCCGGCATCGTCGTCGGCAAGGTCGGGGTGGCGGTGGCGACCCCCGAGGAGCTGCGCGCGAAGCTCGGCCGCACGACGGCCCCGCGGCCGGCGCGCAAACCGCTGCCGACCCGGCGCGCGCGGTCCTTCGGCTCCCCGCCCAGCACTGCGGCGGGTCGCTCAGGATTCCGCCACGCGGGCAGGTCGAAATCCACCAGACGCTCAATCCGCGGGGCTCCATGAGCGCGTTGGTTGTCATTCCGGCGCGGTTCGGAGCGGTACGGTTTCCCGGCAAGCCGCTGGCGCTGCTGAAAGGCAAGCCGATGATCCAGCACGTCTATGAAGGGGCCGCCCAGGCCAAGCGGGCCGGGGACGTGGTCGTCGCGACGGATGACGCCCGGATCCTCGAGGCGGTCCAGCGCTTCGGCGGCCAGGCGGTCATGACCAGCCCATCGGCGCGCAGCGGCACGGAGCGCGCCGCGGAAGTCGCACGGACCCGCGAGGCCGCGGTCATCGTCAACGTGCAGGGCGATGAGCCGCTGGTGCGGCCCGACCAGGTGGATACACTGATCGACTTTCTGGAGCGGCATGCGGCCGTTCCCATGGCCTCGCTCATGACGGCCCTGAAGCCGGCGGAGCTGGCGAACCCGAACGCCGTCAAGGTCGTCGTGGACCGGGACGGATTCGCGCTGTATTTCTCGCGGGCCCCCATCCCGTATGCGCGCGTGGACGGGGTCGCGCCACCCCGCTATAAGCACCTGGGCTTGTACGGCTATCAGCGGCACTTCCTCCTGCAGTTTCCGAGCCTGACGCCGACCGCCTTGGAGCAGGCGGAGCAGCTGGAGCAGCTGCGGGCGCTGGAGCACGGCTATCGCATCAAGCTGCTGGAAACCGCGCATGACACCATTGGGGTCGATACGCCGGAAGACCTGAAACGCGTGGAGGAGCACCTGTCGCGGCAGTCCGTCGCCAGCGGGAGGTCGCCGTAGGCATGGCCAAGTACATCTTCGTGACCGGCGGGGTCGTGTCGAGCCTCGGCAAGGGCATTGCCTCCGCCTCCATCGGGCTGCTGCTGAAGTCCCGCGGACTGAAGATCACCATCATGAAGCTGGACCCCTATATCAACGTCGACCCGGGCACGATGAGCCCCTACCAGCACGGCGAAGTCTACGTCACGGAGGACGGGGCCGAGACCGACCTCGACCTCGGGCACTACGAGCGGTTCACCGGCCAGACGATGACGAAGGACAATAATGTCACCGCCGGGGCGATCTACCATTCCGTGATCACGAAGGAACGGCGCGGCGACTATCTCGGCGGCACGGTGCAGGTGGTCCCCCACATCACGGACGAGATCAAGCACTCGATCACGAAGCTGGCGGCGAAGGAGCCGAAGGTGGACGTCGTCATCGTCGAGGTCGGCGGCACGGTCGGCGACATTGAGGGGCTGCCGTTCCTCGAGGCGATCCGCCAGCTGCGCAATGAGGTCGGGCGGGACGACGCCCTCAACGTCCACCTCACCCTGGTCCCCTACATCCGGGCGGCCGACGAGCTGAAGACCAAACCGACCCAGCACTCGGTGGGCAAGCTGCGGGAAATCGGGTTGCAGGCCGACGTCCTGCTCTGCCGCACGGAGAAGTCGTTCTCCGACCCGGTGCGTGCCAAGATCGCGCAGTTCTGCAACGTCGCTCCCGAGGCGGTCATCCAGGCGCTGGACGTCAAGGACGTCTACGAGGTGCCGCTCATGTTCCACGAGCAGCACCTCGATGACACGATCATCCGGCTGCTCCACCTGCGCTGCCCGCAGCAGGATTTGGTCGACTGGCGCACGCAGGTTGTGGAACGCGCCCTGCATCCCAAGCACCGTGTGACCATCGCCGTGGTGGGCAAGTACATCCAGCTGCAGGACGCCTACAAGTCCATCTACGAAGCGCTGCGCCACGGCGGCCTGGCCAACGATGCGACGGTGGAGGTGCGGCGGGTGGACTCGGAGCAGATCGAGAAGGAGGGGGCTGCGTCGGCGCTGGGCGGCGTGCACGGCATCCTCATCCCCGGCGGCTTCGGCTCGCGCGGCATCGAGGGCAAGCTTGCCGCTATCCGCTACGCCCGGGAGCAGGGCATTCCGTTTCTGGGCATCTGTCTGGGGATGCAGTGCGCCGTGATCGAAGTCGCCCGCGACCTCTGCGGCCTCAAAGGAGCCAACTCGACGGAGTTCGACCCGAAGACGCCCCATCCGGTCATCAGCCTGCTCGAAGAGCAGGAGGGTGTGACCGCCAAGGGCGGGACGATGCGGTTAGGGGCCTCGCGCTGCCACCTCAAGCCGGGGACGAAGGCGGCCGAGGCCTATCGGCGCGACGAGGTCGCTGAGCGGCACCGGCACCGCTATGAGGTCAACAATCGCTACCTGAAGTCGTTCGCGAAAGCGGGGCTCGTCATTTCCGGCACGTACCGGCAGCCTGCCCGCCGTGAGGAAGCCGTAGCAGGCGGGAACAACCTCGTTGAAATCATCGAGCTCAAAGACCACCCGTGGTTCGTGGCCGGCCAGTTCCACCCGGAATTCAAATCGCGGCCCTTGGAGCCGCATCCGCTCTTCCGTGCTTTTATCGCGGCCGGAGTGAAGGCCGGTACTGCGCGGCCCGCCAGCCGCCTGGTACCGAAGCGTTCAGGTAGCAAGCGGCAGGCGGGGAAGCGGCGATGACGACGCCAGCCGCCGTGCGGGTCGGCTCGCTCGCCATTGGGGCGGGCCAGCCGCTCGTGCTCATCGCCGGGCCGGATGTCATCGAAAGCGAAGCGCATCTGCGCTCGCACGCCGAGCGCATCGCGGCCATGTGCGCCAGCGCCGGGGTCTCCTACATCGTCAAGTGCAGCTACGATAAGGCCAACCGCACGTCCGGCCGGTCGTTCCGCGGGCCGGGGTTGCGCGAGGGGCTCAAGATTCTCGCGAAGGTCAAGCGCTCGCTCGGCCTGCCGGTCTTGAGCGATGTCCACTGCCGCGAGGAGATCGGCCCGGCCGCCGACGTGCTGGACGTCCTGCAGGTGCCGGCGTTCCTCTGCCGCCAGACCGACTTCGTGACGGCGGTGGCGAAAGCCGGCAAGCCGGTCAACATCAAGAAGGGCCAGTTCCTGGCGCCGTGGGACATGCGCCATGTGATCGACAAGGCGCGCGCAACCGGCAACCGCAACCTCCTCGTCACGGAGCGGGGGGCGAGTTTCGGCTACAACAACCTCGTGTCCGACCTGCGCAGCCTCCAGGTGCTCGCCGGCTTCGGCGCTCCGGTGATCTACGACGGCACCCATTCGGTGCAGCTGCCCGGCGGCCAGGGCGATGCCTCGGGCGGGCAGCGGGAGTTCGTGCCGACCCTGGTGCGCGCGGCCGTCGCCACCGGCTACTGCCACGGCGTGTTCCTCGAAGTCCATGAAGATCCAGACCGCGCCCCCGTCGACGGGCCGAACATGCTGAAGCTGGCGGATCTGCCGCACTTGCTGGCGGAGATGCAGGCCATCCGCCGAGCGCTCACCGGCCGGCCGGCCGTCCGGGCCGCCGGCGTGCGGAGGGTGCGCGCGTGAACAGCATTCGGCGCGCCAGGGAAGTCCTGCGGCTGGAAGCGCAGGCCATCCAGGGGCTGGTGCCGCGCCTCGGGCGGGCGTTTGAGTCGGCGGTCGAGCTGCTCGCCGCCTGCAAGGGCCGGGTCATCGTCGCCGGCATGGGCAAGGCCGGCCTCATCGGCCAAAAGCTCTCGGCCACCCTCGCCTCCACCGGAACGCCCAGCTATTCCGTGCATCCGGCCGAAGCCACCCACGGCGATTTGGGCCGCATCGCCCGGCAGGACATCGTCATCGCGCTCTCCAACAGCGGGGAGACCGAAGAGCTGACCCGACTGCTCCCGGTCATCAAGCGGATTGGCGCGCGCCTCATCGCCATCACCGGCCACGTCCGCTCCACCCTCGGCGGCCAGGCCGATGTCGCCCTCGATGTCAGCGTCAGAAAAGAAGCCTGCTCGATGAACCTGGCTCCGACCTGCTCGACGACCGCGATGCTGGCCATGGGCGATGCGCTGGCCGTCGTCGTGGCGGAGCGCAAGGGGTTCCGCGAGCGCGACTTTGCACTCCTGCATCCGGGCGGCTCGCTGGGCCGCCGCCTGCTGCTGCGGGTCAGCGACCTGATGCGCACCAAGACCGCCAACCCCATCGTGCGCGACACCGCGAAGGTCAAGCGGGTCCTGCTGGCGATCACGAACGCGCGGGCGGGCTGTGCCAGCGTGGTGGATGCCCGCGGCCGGCTGCTGGGCATTTTCACCGACGGCGATCTGCGCCGGCATCTGGAGTCCACGCCCAACCTCGTCGAGCGGCCGGTCCGCGAGGTGATGACCCGCCACCCGAAGACCATCCACAGCGACCGGCTGGCAGCGGAAGCGCTCCGCCTGCTGCGCGAGTACAAGATCGATGAGCTCGTCGTCGTGGACGGCCAGCGCCGGCCCATCGGGCTGCTGGACGTGCAGGATTTGCTCAAGGCAGGGTTCTAGCGGGGATGCCGGCCGTGCCCCCCGAGGTGCTGCAGCGCGCCTCGCGCGTGAGCGTCCTGCTGGTGGACGTGGACGGGGTGTTGACCGACGGCCGCATCATCTATGCCGAGTATGACGAGCTCAAGGGCTTCGACGTGCAGGACGGCGCCGGGTTCATGTTCTGGCACCGGGTCGGCCTGAAATCCGCCATCATCACCGCCCGCAAGTCCCGGCTCGTCAAACGCCGCGCCAAAGAGATGCGAGTCGATGTCCTCTCGCAGGGCCGCTTGGTCAAGCTCCCGGTGTATGAAACCCTCCTGAAGCGCTTCCGGGTCAGCGACGAGCAGGTGTGCGCGATTGGCGATGACCTGATGGAGCTCCCCCTCCTCCGCCGGGCGGGCCTCGCCGTGGCGGTGGCGAACGCCGTCCCCGAAGTCAAAGACGCCGCCCACTACGTGACCCAGCGCCCGGGCGGCCGCGGGGCCGTGCGCGAAACCATCGAGCTCATCCTGAAAGCCAAAGGCCTCTGGGACCAGGTCCTCACCCGCTACCGCTAGACGTTCCCCCGCCTGTCCGCCCGTTCCGCTCAGCAACCCGTTCAGCTTGTGACAAAATCAGATAGCAATTATAAAAATTTCGTAAAAGTCTTGAAGGAACTTTTTAGGATATGGCATACTTTCGAACGGAGGCACATAGCGATGAAAAAGGCAGGCCGTGGAGATCAAATTATGACACTGCGCGAAGTCGCGCAGTATCTCGGCTTGCACATTATGACCGTCTACAAGCTCACGCGAGAAGGCCGGGTGCCGGCCGCAAAAATCGGCGGGCAATGGCGCTTCAAGCGTGACGTGCTCGATGAATGGCTGGAAGGCCAGATGCACCGCCATTCCACCTCCTAACGGCACGACTTTGCAGGTCAGAGCATGGACCTTCAACCCGAGTCGTTCGTACCGTCCGGCGTCGACCGGCGCCGGTTGCCGCGCCACCAGATGGCGTTGGACGTCGCCCTCGGGCCCTGCAACACCCTCCCGGATATCTCCGTGCCCGCCGTTGGCTGGCTGCGGACCGTCACCGTCGATCTGAGCCCCGCCGGCCTGTGCTGTTATACCGACCTGTCGTTCCCCATCGGAGCCGCCCTGTTCTTTCGCCTGACGGTGCCGGGGGCGGCAGAGCCCGTGGAAGCTGCCGGCCGGCTCGTGTGGTGCGGGAAGCTCAACGGGGCGCTGAGCGGCTACCGGCTCGGCGTGGAATTTACCGAGATGTCTGAGCCGCACCGGCGCGCGCTCGCGGTGTTTCTTGAGCGGCCCCCGGCCGCCGCGGCCGGCCGGGCCAAGCGCGTGCTGTTGGTCGACGAGGATGAAGAGCTCCGCACCGCACTGCAGCTGCGCTTCGAATCGTCCGGCTTCGAGGTGTTGACGGCGATGGATGGGCTCGAAGCGCTCCAGAAGGGCCGCGTGGACCACCCGGACCTCATTCTCATGGACGTGGCGCTGCCCAATCTCACCGGCCTGGATGTGTGCCGCCTGCTCCGCGGCGATCCGTCGGCCGCCCGCATTCCGATCATCCTGTTTTCGGCGTCCCACGGCCGGCAGGACGGCGAACGGTGCCGCCGGGCCGGGGCCGAGGCGTTTCTGCCTATTCCGTTCAACGGGCAGACGCTGATGGCCAAAGTGGACGAGCTGCTCCTTCGCCCCTCCTCGTAAGCCCGCATCGGCTTCCTGTGCTTGACGCTCCTGGGCACCAGGCGTATCATAGACGTTTGGCATGCCATGAAGCGTCCCATTCTGCGTCGTCTCATGTATTTGGGTTTTCTAGGGTTGCGCGGACTCGCGCATATCCTGCCCGCCCCAGCGGTTCGCTGGGTGGGCGCGGCGTTGGGGCTGGCGGCCTACGGGCTGCTCTGGGATACCCGCCGGCTCACCTTGCACCACCTGCAGCAAGCCCTGGGGGAGGAGATGTCCCCGGCACAGCGACGGCGCATCGCCCGCGGCGTCTTCATCAACCTCGGCCGGAACGCGCTGGAATGGCTGCGCCTGCCCGCCATGTCGCTGCGGGAGCTGCAGCGGCAGGTGACCGCGGAAGGCCTCGAGCATCTGCGGGGGGCCCTCGCCAAGGGCAACGGGGTCATCGTCATCACCGCCCACTTCGGCAACTGGGAGATGATCCCGCTGTATCTGAAGAGCGTCGGCTTTGACGGCGGGGTGCTGGCGCGCCGGCTGCGCTATCCCGAGTATGAATCCTTCATCATCAGCATGCGGGGCCAAAAGGGCATCCCGACGTTCGCCCGCGGATCCGTTAAAGAGGTCGCCACGCTCCTGCGCGCGAACGAGCTTGTCGGCATGCTCCCGGACCAAGACACGGACGGCCTCGAAGGGGCGTTCGTGAACTTTTTCGGCCGGCCCGCCTACACGCCCGTCGGCCCCGCGGCGCTGTCGCTCATGACCGGCGCTCCCATCATTCCGTGCTTCATGATCCGGGACGGAGCTCGATTCCGATTCGTGGTGGAGCCGCCGGTGACCGTGCCACCCGGCACGGATCGCGCAGCCGCCTTGCTGCAGCTGACTCAGGCGTGGAACGACGTCATCGAGCGCGCGATCCGCCGCCACCCGGACCACTGGGTGTGGATGCACCGGCGGTGGAAGACGCAGCCGGCTGCGGCCTCCCAGCCGGCCCCGGTCCCGCCGCGCGACACGCCCATGACCCAGCCCATCCTCTCCGTGGTCTCGCTGATGCTGCTCGGCCTGTTGGCCACTGGAGGCTGTGCGAAACCGCACGCCAAGGCCCCGGAGGCCGAGACGAACGCCGACCAGCAGATGACGGAATTCATGCTGACGGGCTACCAGCAGGACGGCTCCAAGCGGTGGGAGCTGAAAGGGCGTGGGGCGGTGGCGGACGGCCCGCTGGTGACGATCTCCCATCCGGACGCGGTCGGCTACGATGCCGCGCGCACCGGCTACCTGACGGCCAGCGCGGCCCAGGTGCAGCAGAACACGCGCCACGTGCGCCTGGAACACGACGTCACCATCCACACCTCCGACGGGCTCTGGTTCGCCACCCCGCTCCTGCATTGGTCGCCGGATCAGAACCGGGTGGAGACGGACGACCCGGTCCGGATTGAAACCGACCACATGCTCCTGCGGGGCCGCCGGATGACCGGCCTGACCCAGCTGAAGCAGGCGACCATTTTTGAGGACATCGAACTCGTCCTGAACCCGAGCGACCACGAGCCGGGGCAGGTCACGACACAGCACGTGACGATCACCTGCGACGGGCCGCTGTTGTTCGACTATGAGCACAACACGGCGACCTTCCAGCACAACGTCCATGTCCAGGACCCCAACGGCGATCTCTACTCGGATACGCTGGTCGCCTACCTGGATGCGGCCAGCCACACCATCCGCTACGCGGAAGCCAGCGGCCGGGTCCGCATCCATCAGCATCAGAACACCGCCACGAGCGACCGGGCGGTCTATGAGCCGGCCCAAGGCAAGATCACGCTGGTCGGACAGCCGTCGCTGCTGGTGTTTCCCGAGGCGGGGCAGTCCCCGGCCCAGCTGACGTTCGGGGGGCTCGTGTCGGCCAAGCCGCCGGCCAAGGGGTCGCCGGCTCCGGTGGAGCAGCCCTAGCCATGCAGCAGCTCTATACCGAGCACATCGTGAAAGGCTACAACGCCCGCGCGGTCGTCGACGGCGTCGACATCCGTGTCAGCCGCAGCGAGATTGTCGGCCTGCTCGGCCCGAACGGGGCCGGCAAGACAACGACCTTTGCCATGATGGTCGGCTATGTGATCCCGGACGGCGGGCGCATCATGCTGGACGGGCAGGACATCACCGACGTGCCGATGTATCAGCGCGCCCGGCTCGGCATCGGCTATCTCGCCCAGGAGCCCTCGATCTTCCGGAAGCTGACGGTGGAGCAGAACATCCTGGCCGTGCTGGAAACGCTCGACCTCTCGCGGGAGGAGCGCCGCCGCCGCCTCGACCAGCTGCTGAACGAGCTGGGCATCACCCACCTCGCCCGGCAGCGGGCGTTCACGCTCTCGGGAGGCGAAAAGCGGCGTCTGGAGATCACCCGGGCGCTCGTCACCAACCCCCAGTTCATCCTGCTTGATGAGCCGTTCTCCGGCATCGACCCGATCACCGTGTTTGAAGCGCAGGAGATTATCCGCGAGCTGAAGCGCCGCGGGTTGGGCATCCTGCTGACCGACCACAACGTCCGCGAAACGCTCGCCATCACGGACCGTGCGTACATCATGGCGGAGGGCCGCGTCCTCATCTCCGGCACCGCCCATGAGCTCATCACCGACCCCCGCGCGCGGGAGATCTACCTCGGCGAGAAGTTCCGCTTGTAACAGGAAGGGCACTCGAATGTTTCGGAAATCCAGCGAGGGCAAGACCGCGTCCAACGTGTCGATCACCGAGACCGCCCCGTGCCAGAAGGCGGTGCGCGTGCGGGTCAGCCGGGACGCCATTGCACCCGTTCGTTCGGCCGTGCTGGCGGAGTTCCAGAAAGCGGCCGCCATCCCCGGCTTCCGGAAGGGCAAAGCCCCGGTCGGCGTCGTCGAGCGGCAGCACGCCGAGGCCATTCAGCAGGAGACGCTCCAGCGCGTGACCCATCAAACCCTGGAGCAGGTCGCGCGCGACCATCAGCTCAAGCCGGTGGGACCGTTTGAAGTCCACCGCGCCGACTTCACGGATGCCGAGGGCCTGTCGCTGGAGGCGACGGTGGAAGTCGAGCCCGCGTTCGCCCTCGCGTCCTATCAAGGGGTGGCGTTGACGCGACGGCCGGCGGAGGTCAGTGTTGAGGAGGTCGACAAGGCCGTGCAGAGCCTGCGGGAGTCCATGGCGCACGTGACCCCCGGAGCCTCCGGCGAAGCCAAGGCCCCCCAGGTCCCGGCTCTCGATGACGAGCTGGCGAAGGACCTGGGCTTCAAGACGCTGCAGGAGCTGACGGACCATGTCCGCGCCAAGCTGCTGGAGCAGAAGCGCGCCGCCCAGTCGGAGGCGCTGACCAACGACCTGTATGACGAACTGCTGCGGCGGCACGCGTTCCAGGTGCCCGCCGGGCTAGTCGGCCATCAGACCGAGCGGCTGAAGCGCGACTTCACGGTGCGGCTGCTCATGTCCGGTGTCCCTGAGCAGGAGGCGCCCAAGCAGCTGGAGCAGTTCACGGAGCAGCTGCGCACGAGTGCGGAGCGGCACGTCAAGCTCGCCTTCATCCTTGAGCGGATTGCCGAACAGGAGCAGGTGGCGGTCACGCAAGACGAGGTGGTCGGCCGCCTCTGGCAACTGGCCAAACGCTGGAAGAAAGACCCGGGGGAAGTCCGCAAGCTGTTCGACGAGCGCGGCCTGTGGCCTTCCGTGATTTCATCCATCCGCAACGAGAAAACCACCGCCAAGTTGCTGGCGGCGGCCAACGTGCGCGACGGGGTTGCCCCGTCCGCGCCCGTCGCACCGGCACCCACAGGAGGGAAACAGGCATGAACGCTGAAGGCCAGATCCTCGTCCCCATGGTCGTCGAGCAGTCGCCCCGGGGCGAGCGGGCGTATGACATTTACTCGCGGCTGCTGAAAGACCGCATCATCTTCATCGGGACACAGGTCGACGACGTCGTTTCCAACCTCATCATCGCCCAGTTGCTCTTTCTGCAGAACGAAGACCCCGATAAGGAAATCAGCATCTACATCAACTCGCCGGGCGGCTCCGTCACGGCGGGACTGGCGATCTACGACACGATGCAGTTCGTGCGCTCGCCCATCGCCACCTACTGCGTCGGGCAGGCGGCGAGCATGGGGGCGTTGCTGCTGTGCGCCGGCAGCAAGGGCAAGCGGTTCGCCCTGCCGGCCGCCCGCATCATGATCCACCAGCCGTGGGGCGGCGTGCAGGGGGCGGCCGCCGACATCTCCATCCAGGCGCGGGAGATCCTGCGCCTGCGCGAGAAGCTCAACGACGTGCTGGCCAAGCACACCGGCCAGTCGCTCGAGAAGATCCAGAAGGATACCGACCGCGACTACTTCATGTCCGCGGATGAGGCGAAAACGTACGGCATCGTGGACGAGGTCATTACCGGTAAACCGAAGAAGTGACGGGTGCGTGATATCACCAGCCCGAACCCTTGAGGACGCATGGCCACCGATATTCTCTTAACCCCGGGTCCGACTCCGCTGCCGCCGCAGGTCCGCGAGGCCCTCGGCCAGCCGATCATGCACCACCGCACGAGCCAATACCGCGCCATCTTCAAGCGGGTCCTGCAGGGCATGCAGACCGTCATGCAGACCCAGCAGCCGGTCATCTGTTTCACCAGCTCCGGCACGGGGGCGATGGAGGCGGCCGTCGTCAACCTGCTCTCGCCGGGCGATGAAGCCATTGTCGTCCTGGGCGGGAAATTCGCCGAGCGCTGGCAGACCCTCTGCAAGGTCTACGGGATCCAGGCGACGACGATTCCGGTGGCCTACGGCGATGCCGTTGAGCCGTCCGCGGTGGCGGCGGCTCTCAAGGCGCACCCGAACGCGAAAGCCGTGTTGGCGACGCTCTGCGAAACATCCACCGGGGTCGTCAACGACATTCAGGCCATCGCCGCCCTGACGCGCCAGAGCCAGGCGGTGCTGGTCGTGGATGCCATCAGCGGTCTGCTGGCCGATCCGTGCCAGACCGACGCGTGGGGGGTCGATGTCGTCGTCACCGGCTCGCAGAAGGGCCTGATGCTGCCGCCCGGGCTGGCGTTCATGAGCCTGAGCGCCCGCGCCGCCGCACTGATCGGGCAGTCCAAGACGCCGCGCTTCTACACCGACCTGCGGCTGTACCAGAAGGCGCTGGCGGACGACGACACGCCGTTTACCTCGGCGGTGTCGCTCGTGATCGCCATGGACGCGGCGCTGAAGCTCATCCTGGAGCGCGGGGTCCCCGCGATGATCCAGCGCTGCGGCCTCATGGCGCAGGCAACCCGGGCCGCGGCCGAAGCCTTGGGCCTGCCGCTGTTTTCCAAGCGGCCTTCCAACGGAGTTACCGCCGTGAGCGTGCCTTCCGGCGTCGATGGCAAACAACTGGTGAAGCTGATGTACGATCAATCGCACGTCATGGTCGCCGGCGGCCAGGGTGACATGGCCGGCAAGATTTTCCGGTTCGCGCACATGGGCTACATCTCACCGGACGACGTCCTCAAGGGCGTCGACGCCCTGGAGCAGGCGCTCAGCACCTTGAAGTACGCCGTGAAGCCGGGGACTGGGCGCAAGGCGGCTGAAGCGGTCATCCGGCAGACCGCTGCCGTCGGCGTCGGCTGAGGCGCGCGGGGCCATGGCGACGAGTACGGCGGCAGCCGGCACAGCGAAGCAGCACGCGAAGGAGCGGGGGATGGCGCAGTTGAAGGTCCTGATCGCGGACCACCTCTCGGAAGACGGCATTGAGATCCTGAAGGCCGAACCGGGCCTGCAGGTCGACGTCAAGACCGGCCTGTCCCCCAAGGACCTGGCCGAGATCATCGGGCCGTATGACGGCCTCGTCGTGCGCAGCTCGACGAAGGTGACGGCCGAGGTCATCGCCAAGGCCGGCCGCCTGAAGGTCATCGGGCGCGCCGGGGTTGGGCTCGACAACGTCGACGCCGACGCCGCGACCAAGCGCGGCATCATCGTCATGAATGTGCCGGCCGGCAACACGATCTCCACCGCCGAGCACACCATGAGCATGATCATGGCCCTGGCGCGGCGCATCCCCCAAGCGGACGCGTCGCTGCGCAGCGGACTCTGGGAGCGCTCCAAATTTGTCGGGATGGAGCTCTTCGGCAAGACGCTCGGCATCGTCGGGATGGGCAAGATCGGCACCGAGGTGGCCAAGCGGGCCCAGGCCTTCGGCATGCGCATCATCGCCTACGATCCCTTCCTGTCGCCGGAGCGCGCGCAGCAGCTCGAGGTCCAGCTCGTCGACCTGAAGAAGCTCTACGGCGAAGCCGATGTCATCACCGTGCACACGCCGCTGACGGCCGACACCAAGCACCTCATCGGTGCGAAGGAGATCGCCCTGATGAAGAAGGGCGTGCGCCTCATCAACTGCGCGCGCGGCGGCATCATCGACGAGCAAGCCCTGCACCAGGCCATCACCGAGGGGAAGGTCGCCGGGGCGGCCCTGGACGTCTACGAGCAGGAGCCACCGGCGAAGGACCACCCGCTGGCGAAGCTGTCGCAGGTCGTGCTGACACCGCACCTGGGCGCGTCCACCGAAGAGGCGCAGCTCAACGTCGCCATCGAGGTCGCCAAGCAGGTCGCCGATGCGCTGCTGGGCCGCGGCATTCGCAACGCCGTGAACATGCCCTCGGTCGATGCGCAGACCCTCAAAACCCTGCAGCCGTACATCACGCTCGGCGAACGGCTCGGCTCCCTGGCCACCCAGCTCTTCGACGGGCAGATGGGCGAGATTCGGGTCACGTATGTCGGCGAGGTGACCGGGCATGACACCTCCGCCGTCACGCTGGCCATCCTCAAGGGGGTTTTGGCGCCGATCGTGGGCGAGAACGTCAACTACGTCAACGCCTCGCTCATCGCCGCGGAGCGGGGAATCAAGGTCGTCGAAGCGAAAGCCAGCCGCACGGAGGAGTTCGCGAACCTCCTGTCCCTGGAGCTCCGCAGCAACGGCACGACCCTGGCGCTGCAGGGCACCCTGTCGGCCCGGCGCGAGCCGCGCATCGTGAAGATCGACCGCTACTTCGTGGAAGCGGTGCCGGAAGGCTACATGCTCATCATCAAGAACCAGGACCAGCCCGGCCTCATCGGCGCCCTCGGGACGCTGTTGGGGGCGTCCGGCATCAACATTGCGGGCATGAGCAACGGCCGCGACAAGCCGGGCGGGACGGCCATCACCGTCGTGAACATCGACAACGACGTGCCGGCCGACGTGCTGGCGAAGGTCAAGAAGCTCCGGCATGTCCTCGACGCCAAGCTGATCAAACTCTAACCCGTGGAGTCGCTCGCGCGCGTGAACACCATGAATCTCGTCGTGATTGGCGCCCAGTGGGGCGATGAGGGCAAAGGGAAAGTCATCGACATCCTCACCGAGGAGGCGGATATCCTCATCCGCTTCCAGGGCGGCCACAACGCCGGCCACACCGTCATCGCCAACGGGGAGGAGTTCGTCTTCCACCTTATCCCGTCCGGCCTGCTGCATCCCGGCAAGACCGGCCTCATCGGCAATGGGGTCGTCGTAGACCCGGAAGCCCTGTTGGACGAGATGGGCCGCCTCGAGAGCCGCGGCGTCGACGTCCGGCAGGCGTTGAAGATCAGCGACCAGGCGCACCTCATCTTTCCGTACCACAAGCGGCTGGACCTGCTGGAAGAGCGCACGCGCGCCGGCCGCATCGGCACGACGGGCCGCGGCATCGGCCCGTGCTACGTGGACAAGGCCGCCCGCTGCGGCATCCGGATCGCCGACCTCTGCAACGATGAGGTGTTCGCGCAGAAGCTGCGCCAGAACGTGGACGAGAAGAACCGCCTGTTCGACCGCCTCTACGGGGAGCCGCCGATCGCCTATGACGAGCTGCTGGCACGCTACCGCGGCTACGCGAAACGGCTGGCCCCCCACGCGGTCAACGGCCCCCGGTTCCTGCGCGAGGCGATGCGCCAGGGCAAGCGGCTCTTGTTCGAAGGCGCCCAAGGCACGCTGCTCGACATCGACCACGGCACGTATCCTTACGTGACGTCGTCCAACGCGACGGCGGGCGGGGCCTGCACCGGCTCCGGGGTGCCGCCGACGGCGATCGGCCGGGTCATCGGCGTCGTGAAAGCGTACACGACGCGGGTCGGCGAAGGCCCGTTTCCCACGGAGTTCGGTCCCCAGCTGATGGAGCAGGTCCGCACGAAAGGCAAGGAGTTCGGGGCCACGACCGGCCGGCCCCGGCGGTGCGGCTGGTTCGACGCCGTGCTCGCCCGGCACGCGGTGTGGCTGAACGGCTGCGACGCCATCGCGGTGACCAAGCTGGACGTGCTTGATGAGATGGAGACCGTCCAAATCGCGGTCGGCTACCGCGACGGCTCCAAGACGGTGAACGACTTTCCCGCCGACCTCGGCTGCCTGGCGCGCTGCACGCCGGTCTATGAATCGTTGCCCGGCTGGCGCGCGGACACCAGCGAGACCGGCTGCTTCAACGACCTGCCGCCCGCGGCCCAGCGGTATCTCAAGCGGCTGGAGGAGCTGCTCGGCGTGCCCATCTGCCTCATTTCCACCGGGTCGCGGCGGGAGCAGGCGTTCAAAGTGGGGCACTGGTAAGCCTCGTCGGTGCGTCTTGACGGGTTCCATTCCACTGTGTTAGGGTAACACCAAGTTGCTGTTGGGCGTTGTGGCGCAAGAGGATGAGGAGGATGACGATGGGCCGGCGGATGACGGCGTGGGCGGCGGTGGTCCTGATCAGCGCAGGCTGTGCGATCAATTTTGCCAAGCGTTCCCCCTGGGATATTCAGCAGCTGGCGGAGCTGAGCGATCAGCTGGAGCAGTTCAAAACGCTCGCCCGAATGAAAGCGGACGAGGCCGAACAGCTGCGGAAGGCCAAAGAGCTGTTGGAAGGGCGCCTGGGCTCGGACGTCAGCGTCGGCTACGATGAGCGCGGGCTGGTGACGCGCGTCGTCGACCGGGTGCTCTTTGACTCCGGCAAGGCCGAGTTGCGCCATGCTGCACACCCCGTCCTCGACAAGGTCGCGAAGGTGCTGCAGGAAGTGGCGGAGCAGCCCGTCGGGGTGGAAGGCCACACCGACAACGTGCCGATCACGCACTCGAGCTGGGCCGATAACAAAGCGCTGTCCCTGGCGCGGGCCAACGCCGTGGTGGATTATCTCGTCGAGAAGGGGGTGCCCCGCGGCCGGCTGACGGCCATCGGATACGGGGAGGAGCACCCGATCGCCCCCAACAACACCGCCGCCGGCCGGCAGAAGAACCGGCGCGTTGAAATCATCATCTTGCCGCAGAGCTCCGCGAAATCCTACGAGGCCGAAGCCGACCGAGTCATGCATGTGCAGGTCGGCGGGGACTCGTACTCGAAGTAGCCATGGCCATGCGTCGCGGAGTCGTGATTGCCTTCGGCGTGTTGGGGGTGCTACTGGTTATCCTCGGTGTCGTGGTGGCGTCCATCGGCACGCAGTTCGATGACGTGCGGCTGGAGCGCGACGATCTGCAGTCGCAGGTGACGGATCTGGAGCAAGAGGTGGATGCCGTGACCGAGGAACGCGATACCATGAAGAAGCAGATGGATGAGCAGGTCCAATCCATCGAGCAGTTGAAAAGCGAGCTGGAGCGCGCCCACGGCCAATCCCAAACCGCTCCCGCCCACTGAGGTGCTGCGTCACCCGGATGGCTGAGCCGAATACGAATAAGCCGCCCCGCCATATCGCCATCATCATGGATGGCAACGGCCGTTGGGCCACGGCCCGGGGCCTGCCGCGCGTGCTCGGCCACCACGCGGGTGCTGAAGCCGTCCGGCGGGTGGTGGAAGCCGCCTGCGAGCTCGGCGTCAGCGTGTTGACCCTCTATGCCTTCTCGTGGGAGAACCGCGACCGCCCCGCCGAGGAGATCCGGGAGCTGATGACGCTGCTGGAGCGCTTCCTCCAGGCCGAAACGCCCCGCCTGCTCGCCAACGGGGTGCGGCTGCGCACCATCGGTCGGCTGGCAGCACTGCCGGTCAGCACCGTGCGCACCCTCCAGCAGGTCATGGAGCAGACCGCCGCGTGCGACCGGATGACGCTGGTGCTGGCGCTGAGCTACGGCGGCCGGCAGGAGCTGGTGGATGCCGCGCGGCGTCTGGCGGAGCGCGTCCGGCAGGGGACGCTGCGTCCCGAAGAGATTACGGAAGCCCGCCTGGCGGAGCAGCTCTATGCGCCCGATCTGCCGGACCCTGACTTGCTGATCCGCACCTCCGGCGAGCAGCGGCTCTCCAACTTCCTGCTCTGGCAGTCGTCGTACACCGAGCTCTACATGACCCCGGCCTTGTGGCCTGATTTTTCCAAGGAGGATCTGGTGGAAGCGATCGCCGAGTACGAACGGCGCGACCGTCGGTTCGGAAAACTCAACGGCGTGGCCGCCTGTCGATGAGCCGGATGAGCCATCTGGCGTCGCGGCTGGCCAGTTCCGCGCTGCTGATCGGCCTGGTGTGGGGCACGCTGTTCTGGTTTCCGCTGTGGGTGTTTGCGGTGGTGGTGTGGGTATTCGTCGCCATGGCCTTATACGAATTCTTCACCATGGTGCGGCACCGCGGCATCCTCGTGCACCGGCCGCTCAATATCACGCTGGGGCTGGTGTTCGCCGCCCTGGTGGCCTGGCGCTCTCTCGTCGAGCCCGGGCTGGTGCCGACCCCGGCGCTGGGGCAGGGGGCGACGGCCATCAGCTGGATGTGGGACATCTTCTGGCCGGCGACCATCGTCATCATCTTCATCCGGCAGTTCACCCGCGAGAACACGTTTGAGGCGCTGGGCGGCTTGGCGACGACCCTCTTCGGCCTGGCGTACATCGCGGCCCTCTTCAGCTACCTCTTTTACCTGCGCACGCTCGACCCCCGGCACGGCGCGTGGTTCGTGCTGTTCCTCATCCTGGTGACCAAGATCGGCGACGTCGGGGCCTACGTCATCGGCAGCCTGCTCGGCCGACATACCTTGATGCCCCGCATCAGCCCCAAGAAAACGGTCGAGGGATTTGTGGGCGCGGTCTGTTTCAGCGCAGTGACCGCCGTGTTCGCCCAACCGCTGCTGAGACAGCACACGGTCTTCGGCCAGGCGCCGTCCCTCCTCCTCATGGTGGGCGTGGGGCTTGTCCTCGGCGTCTGCGGACAGCTGGGCGATCTGGCGGAATCGCTGCTGAAGCGCGATTGCCAGGTCAAGGACACCGGGCGCCTCCTACCGGGCCTGGGTGGGGTCCTCGACGTGATCGACAGCCTGCTCTTCACAGCGCCGCTGTTGTATGGCATCCTCATCTATGGCTAACCATTCAGCAGCGGTGGAGTGTCAACGCCAGTGATGAAACGGCGCGTCGCAGTCATCGGCTCCAGCGGTTCGATCGGCCGCAATACCCTCGAAGTCATCGCACGCCAGCCGGACCGGCTGGAGCTCGTCGGCCTGGCCGTGCGCTCCCGCGTGGACATCCTCGCTGAGCAAGCCGCCCGATTCGCCCCGCCCCTCATCGCGGTGTGGGACCGCGAGCATGCCGACGCGCTGAGCGGCTCGACCGGCCGCCGCGACATCCTCGTCGGGGCGGACGGGCTGACGGCGCTCGCCACCGATCCGCGCGTCGACATCCTCGTCGTCGCCAGTTCGGGGCGCGACGCCCTCATCCCGCTGGTGCGCGCGATCCAAGCGGGGAAGCGCATTGCGTTGGCGTCCAAAGAGCTGCTCGTCATGGCGGGCGAGCTCATCATGCGGCTTGTGCAGGAGCACGGCACGAGCCTCGTGCCCATCGACAGCGAGCACGCCGCGATCTTCCAATGCCTCCAGGCCGTGCCGCCCGACCAAGTGGAGCGGCTGGTCATCACCGGCAGCGGCGGGCCCTTGTGGGGGCGACCGACCTCCGCGCTGGCCGCGGTGACGCGGGAGGAAGTCTTGGCGCATCCGAAGTGGCGCATGGGCCCGAAGATCACGGTGGATTCCGCCACGCTGATGAACAAGGGGCTCGAGGTCATCGAAGCCCACTGGCTCTTCGGCATTCCGCTCGAGCGCCTGAGCGTTGTCATCCACCCGGAAGCGGCCGTGCACGCGCTCGTCCAGCTCACCGACGGCACCATGCTCGCGCAGTTGGCCCCTTGCGACATGCGCCTGCCCATCCAGTACGCGCTGAGCTTTCCGGAGCGCTGGCCGATGGACCTGCCGCGGCTGTCGCTGACCCAACTGGGCTCGCTGCACTTCGTGGAGCCGGACGTGGAGCAGTTCCCCTGCCTGCGGCTGGCGCTGGCCGCGGCGGCCGCCGGCGGCAGCGCCTGTGCGGCGCTCAACGGCGCCAACGAGGCCGCGGTGCAGGCGTACCTCGACGAGCAGATGCCATTTTCCGAGATCCCCCGCATCATTGAAGACACGCTGGAGCGCCACGAGCCGGTCGCGCACCCGACGCTGGAAGAGATCCTGGCGGTCGATGAATGGGCGCGTGCGGCGGCACAGGAACGCATCCACCAAGGGGCCCCCCGCTGATGTCTTTCCTGCTCTCGATTCTGGTCCTCGGGTTGCTGGTGATCGTCCACGAGTTCGGCCACCTCGTCGTGGCCCGGGCTTCCGGCGTGCGCATCCTCCGGTTTTCCATGGGGTTCGGCCCGCGGCTCTTCACCTGGCGTCGGGGGGAGACGGAGTACGCCTTGAGCGCCATCCCCTTGGGCGGCTACGTGAAGATGGCCGGCGAACAGCAGGTCGAGCAGACCTATCAGCCCTGGGAGTACTTGTCCAAGCCGATCGCCACCCGGGCGCGCATCGTCGCTGCCGGCCCGGTCGTGAACTATCTCGTGGCCGCCGTGACCCTCTGGGTGGTGTTCCTCATCGGCTATCCCGAAATGCTGCCCGTGGTGGGGAAGACGCTGCCCGAGATGCCCGCGCTCGCCGCCGGGCTGCAGTCCGGCGACCGCGTGACGGCCATCGACGGCCGTCCGGTCGACACCTGGGATGCGATGAGTCAGATCATCGCCGAGTCCGCCAACCGCCAGATCACGCTGCTGGTCGACCGCGGGGGGAGTGCCCAGCGCGTGGCCCTGACGCCGACCGAGAAGGCGTCCACGGACCGGCTGGGGCGGCGCAGGACCATCGGGATGATCGGCATCGAGCCGAAAGGCGAGTTCCGCGCGGTCCGGGTCGGCCCGGTGGAGGCGGTCGGACGCACCGCGGCCCAGCTGAATGAATGGACGCTCCAGACGCTCACCGCCCTCGGGTCGATGGCGACGGGGAGGCTGTCGATGCGGGACTCGGTGACCGGGCCGATCGGCATCGTCTACCTGACCTCGGAGGCGATCCGCATCGGGATTGTGCCGGTGCTGTTTCTGATCAGCCTCTTCAGCCTGAGCCTGGCCATCTTCAACCTGTTTCCCATCCCGATCTTGGACGGCGGCCACCTGCTGTTTCTCCTCCTGGAGAAGCTCCGGGGCCGTCCGGTGAGCATCAACATCCAAGAGCGGTCCGCGCAGGTCAGCCTCATTCTGCTCGTGGCGTTGGTCGTGACGACGTGCGTCAACGACCTCAGCCGCTACGGCGTGCTGGACAAGCTGGCCCAGTGGGTGCACCGGTAACGCCCGCCGCCGCTTAAGCCCCGCGACCCCCAGCACCATGATGACCAGACGCACCACTCGGCCCGTCACCGTGCGGCACCTCGCCATCGGCGGCGATGCCCCCGTGTCCATCCAGTCGATGACGAAGACGGACACGACGGACATCGACGCGACGGTGCGCCAGATCCGCGCCTTGGCCACCGCAGGCTGCGAGATCGTGCGGGTGGCCGTGCCGACGATCGAAGCCGCCAAGGCGCTGCCCGACATCCGGCGCGAGGCGAACAAGGTGCCGCTCGTCGCCGACATCCACTTCCATCCGCAGTTCGCCATTGCCGCCATTGAGGCGGGTTTCGACAAGATCCGCTGGAACCCGGGCAACATCCGCCGCCTCGAGCAGGTCCGCGAGGTCGTCGACCGCGCCAAGGAGCGGCGCGTGCCCATCCGGGTCGGCGTCAACGTCGGCTCGCTGGATCCCGCATGCGAGGCCGCCCACCCGGACAACCTCGTCGAGGCGATGGTGCAGAGCGCGTTGAAATCGGTCCGCCTGCTCGAAGGCTTCGGCTTCCACGACATCGTCCTGTCCTTGAAGTCGTCCAACGTTCTGCAGATGCTCGCCGCCTACCGCCGCATGGCCCAGCTGTGCGATTACCCCTTCCACCTGGGGGTGACGGAGGCGGGCTTGCCGGAGGCCTCGACGGTGAAGTCGTCCATCGGCATCGGTTCACTGCTGGCCGAGGGCATCGGCGACACGATCCGGGTCTCCATCACCGGCGATCCGGTCGAGGAAGTGAAGGTCGCCCAGCGCATTCTCTCCTCGCTGGACTTGCGCCGGTTTGAAACGAACGTCATCGCCTGCCCGTCCTGCGGCCGCTGCGAGATCGATGTGGTGGAGATCGCCAAACAGGTGGAAGCCCGCCTGGTGGACCTGGCGAAAACCGAGCCGCGCTGCCGGGACCTGACCGTGGCCGTCATGGGCTGTGTGGTCAACGGGCCGGGCGAGTCTGAGCACGCCGATATCGGGCTGGCCGGCGGCGGAGGCGTTGGCGTCATTTACCGCAAGGGCCGGCAGATCCGCCGCGTGGCCGAAGCCGAAATGGTCGACACGCTCATGGACGAGGTCCGACGCCTGCTGCAGACCGCGCCCTCGGAGCCGCAACCCGCCGCACCATCCAGGATCTGATGGACCGTTGGTCCCGCTACTTCCTCCCGACACTCCGTGAAGACCCCAAGGACGCGGAGGCCATCAGCCACAAGCTCATGGTGCGCGCCGGACTGATCCGCAGGCTCGGGTCGGGCGCCTACACCTACCTGCCGTTCGGTCTGCGGGCGCTGCAGAAGGCCGCCGCCATCGTCCGCGAGGAGATGAACCGCATCGGCGCCCAGGAGCTGCTCCTGCCGGCGCTGCAGCCCATCGAGCTGTGGAAGGCGACCGGCCGCGACAAGGTGCTGGGTAGCGTCCTCATCCAATTCAAGGACCGCACCGGCAAGGACTTGGCGCTCGGCCCCACGCATGAAGAAGCGGTGACCGAGACCGTCAAAGAGCTGCGCTCCCATAAGCAGCTGCCGCTGACCGTCTATCAGATCCAGACCAAGTTCCGCGACGAGCCGCGGCCGCGCGGCGGTGTCATCCGCTCCAAAGAGTTCCTCATGAAGGACGCCTACAGCTTCGATGCCGACCCCGACGGGCTCCACCGCAGCTACCAAGCGATGTTCGAGGCCTATCACCGGATCTTCCGGCGCTGCGGGCTGGCCGTGGTGGCTTGCGAAGCGGATTCTGGCGCGATGGGCGGAGACCTGTCCAACGAGTTCATGGCGCCGTCCGACAACGGGGAAGACCGCATCGTGCAATGCAGCACCTGCGGCTACGCGGCGAACCTCGATGCGGCGGCCTGCGCGCCGGCCGACGCGCCGAAGCCATCCCCCCCCCCCCAGCCGTTGCAACCGGTGAAGACGCCGGGCCAGCACACCGTCGAGCAGGTCAGCCGGTTCCTCAAGGTCTCCCCGGCCACCCTGCTCAAGACGCTGCTCTACGACATCGGGGAGCGCGACCACGTGGCGGTGCTAGTACGGGGCGACCATGACGTCAACGACGCCAAGCTCGCCCGCATCGTCGGCTCGCCGCACGTGAAGCTCTCGAGTGCTGCGACTATCGAGAAGCTGACGGGCGCTCCCATGGGTTTCACCGGTCCGGTCAAGCTGAAGGGCATACGGCTGCTGGCCGACCACGCCGTGATGGGTGTCGCCAATGCCGTGACGGGAGCCAACGAAGCGGACACGCACCTCATCAACGTCAACCCGCCGCGGGATTTTCAGCCCGCCGCGGTCGCCGACCTGCGGATCATCACCGAGGCCGACGCGTGCCCGAAGTGCCGCGGCACGCTGGCATTCGTGCGCGCCATTGAGATCGGCCATGTCTTCAAGCTCGGCACGAAGTACACCGAGACCCTGGGGTGCGTCTTCCAGGACCCCGCCGGCGCGTTGAAGCCCATGCTCATGGGCTGCTACGGCATTGGCGTCAACCGCATCCTCGCCGCCGCGGTGGAACAGCACCATGACAAAGACGGCATCATCTGGCCTCCGGCCTTAGCACCCTTTACGGTCGTGGTGAGCGTCATGGAAGCCGGCAACGCCGAGCAGCAGCGCGTCGCGGAGGAGGTCGCCGCGGCCCTGGCCGGGGCGGGGCGGGACGTGCTGCTGGATGACCGGGACCACTCACCCGGAGCCAAGCTGAAGGACGCCGATTTGGTCGGCATTCCGATCCAGGTGGTCATCGGCAAGGCCTGGCAGGTGGAGCAGAAGGTGGAAGTGGGGCTGCGCGCGACCAAGGAGAAGCTACGGGTAGGGCGCGACAGCGTCGTCGAGACCGTCGATAAACTGCTTGACAAGGTTTCAGCGTCGTAGTAGCCTAACTCCAGCGCAGAAGGCCTAATAAAAGTGGGCATCCCCCACTTTTTTTGTTCTCTGGTGACGGTGCGATGGACGATCCAAGGACGGCGACAATCCAGACGCTTGTCGAGCCTATTTTGGCCCAGCACAGTATGGAACTGGTGGAGCTGACCTGCCGGCCCCACGGCGACCAGCTGCACATCCGGCTGCTCGTGGACCGCGTCGGCGGGGTGACCATCCAGCAGTGTGCCACCGCCAACCAGCGCATCGGCCAGGCGCTGGAGGACGCCAACGCCGTCGAGGGCAGCTACACCATCGAGGTGTCCTCGCCGGGGCTGGACCGTCCGCTGGTGACCCCGCGCGACTTCGAGCGGGCCGTGGGGGAAGATCTGCGGGTGGAATGGGCCGCCGCGGAGGGCCGCACGCAGGAGCTCTCCGGCATGCTGCTGGCGGTCCAGCCGGATGCGGTCGTGCTCAAGACCCCCTCCGGCAACGTGACCGTGCCGCGCGCCCAGATCCGGACCGCCAAAAAAGCCATGAAGTGGTAGGACACCGACGATGAACGGAGAACTGCTGTCCATTTTGGAATCCATCGAGCGCGACAAGGGGGTCGATCGCGAGATCCTCATCCAGGCGATCGAGTCCGCCATCGCGGCCGCCGCCAAGAAGAGCGAAGGCGTCAGCGAGGAGCGGGAGGCCGCGGCCACCATCGACCGGAAAACCGGCCGCATCCAGGTGGTGGTGGACGGCCATGAGGTCGACTCGGCCCGCCTGACCCGCATCGCCGCCCAGACCGCCAAGCAGGTCATCATCCAGAAGATCCGCGAGGCGGAGCGCGATGTCATTTTCACCGAGTTCCAGGGCCGCGTCGGCGACATCGTCGCCGGGGCCGTCCACCGCTTCGAGCGGGGCGACATCATCGTCGAGCTCGGGCGCGCCGAGGCCATCCTGCCCAAAACCGAGCGGATCCCCCACGAGGAGTACCACCAGGGCGACCAGCTGCGCGGCTACGTCCTGGACGTGCGCAAAAGCGCCAAAGGCCCGTCCATCGTCCTGTCCCGCACGCACGAGGGGTTCATCCGGGGGCTGTTCGCGCTCGAAGTGCCCGAAATCGCCGACGGCATCGTCGAGATGAAGGCGACGGCGCGCGAGCCCGGCGACCGCACCAAAGTCGCCGTCTCCTCCAACGATGAGAAGGTCGACTGCGTCGGGGCGTGCGTCGGCATGCGGGGGACCCGCGTCAAAAACATCGTCCGCGAGCTCCACGGCGAGAAGATCGACATCATCCGCTGGCACGACACCCCGGCGGAGTTCATCGCCGCGGCCCTCTCGCCGGCGAAGATCGTCGAGATCCGCCCGACCGCGGAGACAAAACAAGCACTCGTCCTGGTGGACGATGACCAGCTCTCGCTCGCCATCGGCAAGAAAGGGCAGAACGTCCGGTTGGCGTCCAAGCTGACCGGCTGGCAGCTCGAGATCAAGAGCAAGGGCCAGTTGGCGTCCGCGGACATGTCGCTGCGGGACCTGGCCGGGGTCGGCCAGACGATGGCGGAGCGCCTCGGCGAAGCCGGGATCACGACCGTCCAGCAGTTGGCAGGAATGACCGCGGCCCAGCTGACGGAGCTCAAGGGGATCGGAGAGAAAACCGCGCAGAAGCTGCTCGAGGCGGCTCAGCAGGTGGTCGCTCCGAAGCCCGCCCAGGCTGCGGCGGCCCCAGACGCCGTCGCTCCGGAGCCGGAAGCGGACTCTGCCTCGGCGGACGAGCCGGCCGACGCCCCGGCACCGTCAGACAGCGCCAACGAATCGGCGGAACCCGCGCCGCCAGCCGACGGCGAGACCAGCACGGAGGCCGGCTCGTAAGATGCGCGTGGACGAACTCGCTAAATCGCTGCGCATGACCTCCACGGATCTGCTGGAGAAGCTGAAGCAGCTGCGGATCAACGCCAAGAGCCGAACCAGCACGCTGGACGCGGATGCGATCAACCGAGCGAGAAAGGCGTTGACGCCGGCCCGTGTCGTGAAGAAAGCGCCGGCCGCCGCGGCGAAGACCACGGCGAAGACGGCTGCCGCCAAGCGGGCCGCCGCCGCCGCGAAGACGGCGGCCGTGAAACACGTGGCCGCCAAACCGGCGGCCGCTGCGGCCACGATCGCCAAGCCGGCTGCTGCCACGGCCAAGTCCGCTGCGGCTCCCGTTCGTCCAGCACCGCCGGCCCCGTCGAAGCCAGCCGCCCCCGCCCCGGCAGCGCCTCCGGCGGCCAAGAGTCCCGCCGCCGCTCCGAAACCCGCTGTCGCACCGCCGGCTCCGGTCAAACCGAAAGCCGCCCCGCCGGAGAAACCGAAACCCGTTCCCGCAGCGCCCGAGCCCGCACCGGCACCCGTCGGGCCGCCGACACAGCTGGAGCTGCGCTTTCCGGTCACCGTCAAGGACCTGGCCGACCAGATGGGGGTGAAGGCCAGCGACCTCATCAAGCATTTGATGCAGCAGGGGGTGTTCGCCTCCATCGTGCAGCCGCTCGATGAGGCCGCGGCGACGAAAGCGGCGGCGGCGTTCAACTGCGAAATCCTGCCGCAGCCGACCCTGGAGACCCAGTTGCTGAAGAGTGCGGAGCCCCATCCCGATCGGCTGAAGCCGCGGGCACCGGTCGTGACCTTCATGGGCCACGTCGACCACGGCAAGACCAGCCTGCTGGATGCCATCCGGGAAGCCAAGGTGGCGGAGAAGGAAGCGGGCGGCATCACGCAGCACATCGGCGCCTACGAAGTCACGCTTGAGAAGGGGCGCGTCGCGTTCCTCGACACCCCGGGCCATGAGGCGTTCACGGCGCTGCGGGCGCGCGGGGCCAACGTCACCGACATCGTCGTGCTGGTGGTGGCGGCCGATGACGGCGTCATGCCCCAGACGATCGAAGCCATCGACCACGCGAAGGCGGCCGACGTGCCGATCGTCGTGGCCATGAACAAGATCGACAAGCCAGAAGCCAACCCGCAGAAGCTGAAGCAGCAGCTCTCGCAGCACGGGCTCATCGGCGAAGACTGGGGCGGCAAGACCATCATGGTGCCGGTCTCCGCTAAGACGCGCGAGGGGCTCGACACCCTGCTCGAGATGCTCCTGCTGGAGGCCGAGCTGTTGGAGCTGAAGGCCGACCCGCAGGCCCCGGCCCAAGGCACTGTCATCGAGGCCAAGCAGACGAAAGACCGCGGGCCGGTCGCCACCTTCCTGGTGCAGCAGGGCACGCTGCGCGTCGGCGAGACGATCGTCGTCGGCCGGCTGGTCGGCCGGGTGCGGGCCATGGTCAACAACCTGGGCCACCGGCTCAAGGAAGCCGGACCGGCGACACCGGTGGAAGTGCTGGGCTTGCCCGAAGTGCCCCGGGCGGGCGAGCGGTTCCTCGCCGTCACCGACGAGAAAGTCGCCCGGCAGGTGGCGGAGCAGCGCCAGGAGCAGCAGGACCGCCGGACCGTCATGCATCCGAAACGGGTGACGCTGGAGGAGCTGCACCAGCGCATCACGGAAGGCAAGCTGAAGGACCTGCGGCTCGTCCTCAAGGCGGACGTGCAGGGCTCGCTCGAAGCGATCATCCAGAGCCTCCAGAAGCTGGACACGGAAAAAGAGGAGGTCCAGTTTAAGATCCTGCACGCGGGGGTGGGCGACATCAACGAGTCGGATGTCATTCTGGCGGCGGCCTCGGATGCCATCATCGTCGGCTTCCATGTCGGCATCGACCCGACCGTGCAGGTGCTGGCGGCGACGGAGGGTGTCGACGTCCACATCTACCAGATCATTTACGAATTGGTGGGAGCCATTAAGGCCGCGATTGAGGGGTTGCTGGAGCCGACCATCGAAGAGACATTCGTCGGCCGGGCGGAGGTGCGCAAGCTCTTCCAGGTCTCGAAGTCCGGCATGGTGGCGGGCTGCATGGTGACCAAGGGCATGGTCCGCCGGGACTGCGCCATCCGCATCGTGCGGGGCCGCGACCGCGTCGGCGAGACGAAGATTGCCAGCCTCAAGCGCGTCAAGGACGACGTGCGGGAAGTGCAGGAAGGGGTGGAGTGTGGGATTTTGCTCGACGGCACCATCGACATCCAGATCGGAGATCTGCTGGAGGTCTGGGAGCTCAAAAAGGTCGCCCGCAAGCTGGATGAGCGAAAGTCCGCGGCGTAATCGCCTCTTCGTCGCAGTGGAGCGAACGGCCAGACGGCGCGCATGAAGCAACGAATCTTGAGCGGCATGCGCCCGACCGGCCAGCTGCACCTGGGCCATCTCCTCGGCGCATTGGCCAACTGGAAACAGCTGCAGCGCGACTACGAGTGTTTCTTCATGGTCGCCGATTACCATGCGCTCATGAGCGAGTACGAGCACCCCGAGCGCATCCAGGAGTGGTCCCGGGAGAACGTGCGGGACTGGCTCGCCTACGGCATTGACCCCGCGCGCAGCGTCCTCTTCCGCCAGTCCGACGTGCCGGAGCACGCGGAGCTGTTCGTCATCCTGTCCGTGCTGACCCCGCTGGGCTGGCTGGAGCGCGTGCCGACATACAAAGAGCAGCTGCGGGAGATTAAGGGGCGGGACCTGGCGACCTACGGGTTCCTCGGCTACCCCGTCCTGCAGGCGGCCGACATTCTGCTCTATAAGGCGCACGCGGTCCCGGTGGGGGAAGACCAGCTGCCGCACCTGGAATTGGCGCGGGAGCTCGTCCGCCGGCTGCATGCGCTCTGCGGTAAGCAGCTGTTTCCGGAGCCGCAGGCCCTGCTGACGCCCACGCCGAAGTTGCTGGGGACCGACGGGCGCAAGATGTCGAAGAGCTACGGGAATACCATCAACCTCTCCGCGTCGGCCGACGCCATCCGGGCGGCCGCCCAGAAGATGTTCACCGACCCAACCCGCATCAAGATGAGCGACCCGGGCCATCCGGAGACGTGCAACGTCTGCAATTACTGGCGGATGTTCGCGCCGGAGCGCGCCGAGCGCGTCTGGGACGAGTGCCGGGCCAGCAAGCGGGGCTGTGCCGCGAACAAGCAGGAGCTCGCCGAGGTGCTGGTGCAGGCCACCGAGCCGTTCCGCCAAGCACAGCAGGCGGGGACGGCGGGCGGAGGCGATATTGAGGCGCTCCTGGCCGACGGCGCGCGCAAAGCCCGCGCCATCGCCAAGGAGACCCTGGCCGAAGTCAAACAGGCCTTCGGACTCGCGTGATGCGCTACGAAGTTGATGCGGATATCTATGAAGGGCCCGACCGAGGCCGGGTACCCAGCGAAGCTGGGTGGCCGAAGGAAGTGCCGATGGCCGAGAGGTCACCGGCCCTGCCGCTCCTCACGGTGTAGGCACTGACCATGCGCTACGAAGTTGACGCGGACATTTACGAAGGACCGCTGCCTCTGCTTGTCGAGCTGGCGAAGATGAACCTGATCGACGTGTTCCTCATCAAGCTGGTGGACCTGACGCGGCAATACCTCGTGCAGATCAAGGCCTCGGGCGCCAACCTCAACGAGTTGGCGGAGCCGCTGCCGCTCTTGGGCGGCCTGCTGGCGCTGAAAGCCCGCAGCCTGCTGCCCCAAGCGCCTAGGCTGGAGGATGAGGAGGAGGTGCCCATCAGCCTCGAGGAGCTGGAGCGGCGCCTGAAGGAATACGAGCAGTTCAAGAGCGTGGCCCAGCTGCTGGCGGAGCTGCACGCCTTGCAGCACCGGCACTTCCCGCGGCAGGGGGCGACCCCGGACGAACTGAAGGCAGCCCCGCCCAGCGATGAGCCGTTCGACGTCAGCGTCGCCCAGCTGATGGGCGCCTTCGCGAAGATGTTGGAGAAGGCCACCGCTCCCGTCTATGAGGTGAAGGTCGAGCCGTGGACCGTCGAGATGAAGGTGAACGAGCTGCGGGTGCTGCTGACCGTGCAGCGGCACGTGCGGCTGCTAGAGCTGTTCTCGCCGGAGAAGACGAAGCTCGAGCTGGTCGTGACGTTCCTAGCGCTCTTAGAGCTGATCCGCCAGCGCTTCGCGCGCGCGCTCCAGGAGCGGACCTTCAGCGACATCCAAATCGCCTTGCGGGAGCCGGACGCGAAGCCCGCCCAACCGTCTCCACAACCCGGATGACTCCCTGACCATGGACGCGACGCACGTCAAACGCATCGTGGAGGCGCTGTTATTCGTCTTCGGCCAGCCGATGCCGCTCAAGCGGCTGTGCGAGGCGATTCCGGAAGCCGAGCCGGCCCAGGTGCGCGAGGCCCTCGAGGCGCTCAAGCAGGAGTATGCCGCCGGCCGCGCGGTCCGCCTGCAGGAAGTCGGAGGCGGCTACCAGCTCGTCACGGACGAGGAACTGGCGCCCTGGATCAAGCGGGCGCTGCAAAGTCCGAGGCCGGATTCCGTCAGCACGGCGGCCCTGGAGACGCTGTCCATCATCGCCTACCGCCAACCCATGACCAAAGCGGAAATCGAAGCGATCCGCGGGGTGGATGTCACCGCCTCGCTCGACACGCTCGTCGAGCGCCGGTTCGTCCGCCTGGCGGGGCGGAAAGAGACCCCGGGCCGGCCGTTCCTGTACGCGACGACCCCGGAATTCCTGCGCCATTTCGGCCTGAAATCGCTCGAAGCGCTGCCGACGATGGCGCTGCCCGCCATCAAGGAGCCGGAGGCGGCGGATAGCCCGGCACCTGCTGCGGCGGCGTCGGAGAGCGCACCCGGCCCGTCCAATGGGTAGCGCCCGCCGCAGCCGAGCCAAACTGGCCTCGGTCCGCAAGCAGATCGACCGGCTGGATTTCCAGCTGCTGCGCCTGCTCAACCGGCGCGCCTGCATGGCGTTGCAGATCGGCCGCATCAAGAAGCGCAAAAAGTGGCCGGTCTATGACGCCCGGCGGGAAGCGTTCGTCCTGCGCCGCGTCGCTCAGGCCAACAGCGGGCCGCTGTCCAGTGCCGCCGTCCGGCAAATCTTTCAGACGGTCCTGACCCAGTGCCGCCGCCGCGAGCGCTCCTCCCGCAAGGGCAGCCGCGGCTGAGCCTCATGCGCACAATTGCTTATCTGGGTCCCGAGCTCACGAACACACACTTAGCTGCCCTCAAGAAATTCGGAAAAGGAGCTCGCTATGTCCATGCGCCAACAGTTGATGAAGTTTTTCACCGTGTAGAACGTCAACAGGTCGACTATGGTGTGGTTCCAATTGAGAACTCACTCGAAGGCGCGGTGGCACGAACTCTGGATAGGTTTGTCGACTTCCAGCATTCACCAGTAAGAATTCACGGAGAAACCGAACAACCAATCCAGCATTATTTGTTCATACATCCGAAGGTGAAGCTTGCCAAAATACGAGTAGTGTTGTCGCACCCTCAGGCACTCGCTCAATGTAGCCACTGGCTTGATGAACACCTTTCTCGTGCAAGTCGCCAAGAAACCAACTCAACTGCTGAGGCGGTATTGCAACTCCTTGGCAAATATGTGATGTTCGGAACCTCAACAATCGAGGAGAGTGTCCGTACGTCTGTTCCTTCCGTTCAAGCCGCCGCGATAGCACGGAAAGAACTTGCGAGAGGAACCAAGTTGACGGCACTTCATATTCCTGACCAACGGGAGAACAAGACGCGGTTTCTTGTGTTAGGACTTGGTGAGCCACGCCGAAGCCACAACAACAAAACATCTATCCTTTTCGCGTTGAAGGATAAGCCGGGGGCGCTGCACGACGTGCTGGTGCCGTTCAAGCACCACCGCATCAACCTGACGAAGATTGAATCCCGGCCCTCGAAGCGCAAGGCCTGGGAGTACCTCTTCTTCATCGATTTCGAAGGGCATGCCCAGGAGCCCCGGGTCAAACGGGCGCTGCAGGCCCTGAAGCGCTCGACGACGCTGTTACGGGTCCTCGGCTCGTATCCCATGGGGACGTGAGATGGCTGTGACAACAATCGACGAGCGGGCGCGGGCGGCGGTGCGCACGCTGAGCCGCTACCAGCCGGGCACCCCGGTGCAGGAGGTCAAGCGCACGCTCAAGCTGGCCTCCGTCATCAAGCTCGCCTCCAACGAGAACGCGCTCGGCCCCTCGCCGAAGGCAGTCGCAGCCCTGCGGCAGGCCACCGGGTTGCTGCACCACTATCCGGAATCCGCGTGTCCGCAGCTGCGGGCGAAGCTCGCCAGGCGGCTGCGCCTGGCCCAGGAGTCGCTGCTCTTCGGCAACGGCTCGGATGAGCTGATCGTGCTGGCCCTGCGGGCGTTTGTGGACCCCGGCGATGAGGTCGTCGTGGCCACGCCCACGTTCCTCATCTACGAGCTGCAGGCGAAGGCGTGCGGGGCGTCGGTGGTGACGGTGCCGCTCAAGGCGTTCCGCTACGACCTGAAGGCGATGAAGGCGGCGGTCACCCCGCACACGAAGCTCGTGTTCATCGCGAACCCGGACAATCCCACCGGGACGTACGTGACGAAACGGGAACTGCGGGAGTTTCTGCGCGACCTGAGCCGGGACACCATCGTGTTCCTCGATGAAGCCTACTACGAGTTTGTGGAAGCGCCGGATTACCCGCAGACGCTGGGGCTGCTCCACGACCACCCGGTAATCGTCACGCGCAGCTTCTCCAAGGCGTACGGCCTGGCCGGGCTGCGGATCGGCTATGGGGCGGCCCAGCCCTCGCTCATCGCGGCGATGGATGCGGTGCGGGAGCCGTTCAACGTGAACAGCTTGGCACAGGCCGCGGCCGCCGCGGCCCTCGACGACGCGGCGTTCCTGGCGCGGACGCGGCAGCTCGTCAGGGACGGCCGCCGCTACCTCGCCAAGGAGCTGGACCGGTTGAAGCTGCGCTACGTGCCCAGTGTCACGAACTTCCTGCTCATCGAGCTCGGACCCGGCGCGCCGGACGTGGCCCGCAGACTGCTGTCGCGCGGGGTGATCGTCCGGGACCTCAGCGCGTGGCAGCTGCCCGAGTGCCTGCGGGTCACGATCGGGACCATGGCGGAGAACCGCCGGTTCATCACCACCCTGACACAGTGTCTGGCCTAGCCCTGGAGGAGTCTGCATGATCATCGTCTTGAAGCCGAACGCCACCAAGAAGCAGATCGACCATCTGCTTGAGCGCATCAAAGCGCTCGGCCTGAAGCCCATGGTGTCCAAGGGCACCCAGCGCACCATCATCGGCGTCATCGGCTCCGAAGACGCGCTGCGGGTGCAGCCGCTCGAAGTGATCCCCGGCGTCGAGAAGGTGATGCCGGTGCTCAAGCCCTACAAGCTGGTCTCCCGCGAGTTCAAGCCGGAGTCCACCGTCATCCGGATGCACGGCCTGACGATCGGCGGCAAGGGCATCGTCATCATGGCCGGCCCGTGCTCCATCGAGAACCGGCAGATGCTGCTGGACACCGCCAAGACGGTGAAGCGCTCCGGCGCCCACATCCTGCGCGGCGGCGCCTTCAAGCCGCGCACTTCGCCCTACTCGTTCCAAGGGCTCGGCGAAGACGGCCTGAAGCTGCTGCACGACGTGGGGAAGGCCGCCGGCATGCCGGTCGTGACGGAAATCATGGACGCGCGCGATCTGCCGCTCTTGGAGCAGTACGCGGACATCATCCAGATCGGGGCGCGCAACATGCAGAACTTCGAGCTGCTCAAGGACGTCGGCCAGTCGAAGAAACCGGTCCTGCTCAAGCGGGGGCTGTCGGCGACCATCACCGAGTTTTTGCTGGCGGCGGAATACCTGCTGAGCCAGGGCAACTTCAACGTGATGCTCTGCGAGCGCGGCATCCGCACGTTCGAGGACCAGACGCGCTTTACGCTGGACCTCAACGCCGTGCCGGTCATCAAGAAGCTCTCGCACCTGCCGGTCGTTGTCGATCCGAGCCACGGCACGGGCTCCTGGGATTACGTCGGCCCGATGGCCAAAGCGGCGGTGGCCGCCGGCGCCGACGGGCTCATGATCGAGGTGCACCCGAACCCGGAAGTCGCCCTCTCAGATGGGCCGCAGTCGCTGCTGCCCAAGACGTTCGCGGCCCTGATCAAGGACTTGAGGAAGGTCGCCCAGGCCGTAGGCCGCACGGTGTGATGCCCATGGGCCGGCGGCAGCAGGGGTGGTGGGCGTGGCTCGTCGGGCTGGTGCTCAGCCTTGGTTGCATGCCGGCGACGGGGGCGGCCGAGACGGATGTGCGAAAGCTGACCCAGCAGGCCATGGCGGCGAAGACGCCGGAGGACGCGCTGGACTTCCTGAAGCAGGCGGTCGACTTGGCTCCCGACCAGCCGGTCGTCCACTTGAACTACGCCAGCGCGCTCTTTAAAGTCGGTCAGCACGAAATCCAGAGTGAGAACACCGAGCGGGGCACCGCCACGTTCCGTGACGCCGAGCAAGAGCTGCTCACGGTGCTGCGGCTGGCCAAGAACGAGCCCGATCCGGTCGAGCGCCAGCAGCTCAAGAGCCAGGCCGCTTTTCTGCTCGGCGACGCCTGTTTCTATGTCTTTAAAGATAAGGTGCGCGCCAAGCGCTACTACCAAGACGCGCTCTGGTACGACCCGACCAATCGCGGCGCGCTGGAGGCGCGCAAGCGGTTCAGCGAGGAGTGATGCCGCAACGCGGGCGTATTACGATTGTGGGGTTGGGGCTGATCGGCGGTTCGCTGGGCCTGGCCCTTCGCCGCCGGCGCCTGGCCGCCGAGGTCATCGGGCTCAGCCGGCGGGCCGCGTCCATCAGGGCCGCAAAGCGCCGTGGAGCCATTAATTGGGGCACCACGGACGTCCGCACGGCGGTCGCCCAGGCGGACCTCGTGGTGCTGGCCGGGCCCGTGGACACCATTGCAGCACAGGCGAAGCGCTGTGCTCGCTTCATGCGTCCGGGGGCCGTGCTGACCGACGTCGGCAGCACGAAGGCGGCGATCGTCCGGTCGCTGGAGCGGTCACTGCCGCGCGGTATCGCGTTCGTCGGGGCACACCCGATCGCCGGCTCGGAACAGCGGGGTTTGCGGGCCGCCCGGCCCGGCTTGTTCGACGGGGCCGTCTGCATCCTGACCCGGACGCCTCGCACGTCCGCCCGCGCGTTCCGGATGGTCCGGCGGCTCTGGCGCCCGCTCGTGGCCCACGTTCTGACAATGTCCCCGGCGCGGCATGATGACGCGCTGGCGGCTGCCAGCCATCTGCCGCACGCCGTGGCCTGCTGCCTGATGCAGGCCGTGCAGCCGGACGTACTGCCGCCGAGCTTCCTGGACATGACCCGCATCGCCAACAGCCCGCCCGATCTCTGGGACGGCATCTTCCTCACCAACCGCACGGCCCTCCTGCGGCAGATGGCGCGGTTTGACGCGCAGTGGCGCCGCCTGCGCGCGCAGATTCGGCGCGGCGACCGCGCGGCCGTGCACGCGCTGCTGGCGGCGGCCCAGCGACGACGCCATGCCCTCCAAGCCTAAGCTTCGGCCGGTGACCGTCACGATCGACGGGCCCGGCGGGGTCGGGAAGAGCACCGTCGCCAAGCTTCTCGCCCAGCGGCTAGGCGTCATGTATCTCGACACGGGAGCGACCTACCGCAGCCTCGCCTACGAAGCGCACCGCCGTGGCCTCAATGAGGTGCTCGACGCCAAGCGCATCGTCTCGCTGGCCCGCCGCCTGCCGCTGCGGCTGGAGCCGGCCGCCGGAGGCACCTTGCGGGTCTGGCTGGGGGCGGATGAGGTGACCGAGCAGATCCGCACCGAAAAAATTTCCGAAGCGGCCGCGGTCATTTCCCAGTACCCGGACGTGCGCGCAGCCATGGTGCGGCTCCAGCGCGGGCTGGCCGACCGGCACGGAGTGGTGGTGGAAGGGCGGGACACCGGCTCGGTGGTGTTTCCCCAGGCCGCGTATAAGTTTTTCCTCGACGCGGACCCGGCCGTCCGGGCGCGCCGGCGCCAGCGCGAGCTGCAGAAACGCTACGGCGGAGAGATGCCGCTGCGCCAAGTGAAGGAGCAGCTGGAATACCGGGATGATCTGGACCGGACGCGGCGCGTCGGGCCCCTCATCAAGCCCAAGGGCGCTGTCGCCATCAATACCTCTCGGCTGAGCGCCGCCCAGGTCGTCGGGCGGATGCTGCGGCATATCGCCGGCCGCCGCGGGCGGTAGGGCGCCCCGCATGACGGCGCTCGCCTACCAGGTGTCCAAGTTGTTCTGCTGGCTGTTCTTCCGGTGCGGCTTCGGTCTACGGGTGACCGGCCAGCAGCATGTGCCCGCGCGCGGCGCGTTCATCCTCGCCTCCAACCATATCAGCTATCTGGATCCTCCGCTTGTCGGGGCCGCGTGTCCCCGCAGGCTGGCGTTCATGGCCCGGGCGGATCTGTTCCGCCACGGGCTGCTGGGAGCCTGGATGCGCTCCGTCGGGGTCATCTCGCTGCGCCGGGGCGAGCAGGATGTCGGGGCCATGCGCCAGGCGATCCAAGTCCTCCGCCGGGGGGCGCCGATCGCCATCTTTCCGGAGGGCACCCGGCAGCTGTCCGGCCGGCTGGGGGAAGCCAAGCGGGGGGTGGCCATTCTCGCAGCACTCGCCCGCGTGCCCATCGTGCCGGTGCTGGTGCAGGGGACGTTTGAGGCGTTGCCGCCGGGCAGCCGCGGGCTGCAGAAGGCGAAGATTCGAGTTGCGTTCGGCCCCCCGATTCCGTATACTAAACAAACTTTGGCGCCTGATGCCCCGTCCGCGATCGGATCGGGGGACGAATCGGGTGCTGGCTCCCGCCGCCAGCATCAGGAGCAGCTGGCGGCAGCCGTGACACAGGCGTGGCACCGGCTGCAGGAGCAGGACAACCGATAGCAACCCGGCCGCTCCCAGCGTCCGGCGAAAGGCAGACGCTTCCCATGGCGACAACTGAAGATTCCCTTTCCACGCTTTCCGAACTGTACGCCCAGAGCCTCCGGGTCATCTCCGAAGGGCAGATTGTCAAGGGCCGCATCATCGGCCTGACGGACCAGGATGTGCTGGTGGACATCGGCTTCAAGTCCGAGGGGTCCATCGCCCGCCACGAGTTCAGCGACGCCCAAAACCTCAAGGTCGGCGACGAGGTCGAAGTCTATGTGGAGAACATCGAGGATGAGCAGGGCATGGTCATCCTCTCCAAGCACAAGGCCGACCGCCAGAAGGGTTGGGAGCGCATCGTCAACAACTTCAAGGAAGGGGACATCATCGACGGCCGCCCGTCGCGCAAGGTGAAGGGCGGCCTCATGGTGGACATCGGCATCGAGGCCTTCATGCCGGCGTCGCTGGCGTCCTTCAAGGGCTACGCCAACCTCGACAGCCTCGTCGGCCAGGGCCTCAAGTTCATCATCCTGAAGATCAGCCGCGCCCGCAAGAACATCGTCGTGTCCCACCGGGACTACCTCTTGCGGGAGAAGGACCAGATCCGGCAGAAGCTCATCGAGTCGCTGACCGTCGGCGAGCGGCGCACCGGCACGGTGAAGAACCTCACCGACTTCGGCGCCTTCATCGACCTCGGCGGCGTCGACGGCCTGCTGCACATCGGCGACATTTCCTGGGGGCGCATCGGGCACCCGTCGGACGTCCTGGCGGTGGGGCAGCAGCTGGACATCCTCGTCCTCTCCATCGACCGGCAATCCAACAAGGTTTCGCTCGGCTTGAAGCAGCTGCTGCCCAGCCCCTGGCAGCACGCCGAGGAGAAATACCCGGTCAGCACCCGCCTGAAGGGCAAGGTGGTCAACCTCGTGCCGTACGGTGCCTTCGTGGAAGTGGAGCCGGGCATCGAAGGGCTGGTGCACATCTCCGAGCTGTCGTGGTCGAAGCGCGTAGCCCATCCCTCCGAGCTGCTGCAGGTCGGGCAGGAGATCGAAGCGGTCGTCCTGTCGGTGGATGCCAAGAATCAGCGGCTGTCGCTCGGCATGCGGCAGGCCACCGGCGACCCCTGGCAGACCGCCAAGGACAAGTACCAGCCGGGCACCAAGGTGCTGGCCCGGGTGCGGCAGCTGACCGACTACGGCGCGTTCGTCGAGCTGGAAGACGGGCTGGAAGGCATGCTGCACAACGCGGACATCTCCTGGACCCGCAAGATCAACCACCCCTCCGAAGTCCTCAAGAAGGGCCGGATGGTGGAGGCCGTGATCCTCACCTGCGAGCCCGACAACCACCGCATCACCGTCGGGACGAAGCAGCTCATGGTCGACCCCTGGCCGCAGCTCATCCAACAGTTCAAGCTCGGCTCGGTCGTCGAGGGGATAGTCACCAAGGTGGCCGGTTTCGGGCTCTTCGTCGAGATCGCCAAGGACGTCGAGGGGCTGATGCATCTGTCCGAGCTGGAGCTCGGCCCGAGCGAGAAGCTCGATGAGCGCTACCACGTCGGCGATAAGATCCGGGCCCAGGTCATCAAGCTCGACGAAGTGGAACGCAAGATCGGTTTGAGCAACAAAAACCTTCCGGCGGCGTAGCCCAGCTTTCGGGACGCCGTTGAGCGCCACACAAGGTGCTCCGATGAAGCCGGACGACGCACTCGCCCGCCTCCGGCGCGGCACGGTCGAGATCATCTCCGACGCGGACCTGCGCCGGAAGCTGGCACTTACCCGTCCCCTCGTCATCAAAGCCGGGTTTGACCCCACCGCTCCCGACCTCCATCTCGGCCACACCGTCCTGCTGCGCAAGCTGCGCCAGTTCCAGGACCTCGGCCACACCGTCGTGTTCCTCATCGGGGATGCGACGGCGCTGGTCGGCGATCCGTCCGGCCAATCCAAGCTGCGTAAGCTCATGACGCCTGAAGAAGTTCACGCTAATGCGGTAACCTACCATCAACAGGTCCAGCAAATCCTCAAGGTTTCAGACCCAAAAATCTATCGACAGCGTTACAACAGCGAGTGGCTTGGTGGCGAGTATAGCAGTGGTAAAAGACAGCCCTTCGGATTGAAGGAGCTCGTCGAACTGACATCTAAGTACACCATTGCCCGACTCATTGAGCGTGACGACTTCCAGAAACGGATGAAGGCCGGGCAGGAAATCAGCGTGCTGGAGCTGCTGTATCCCCTGATGCAGGGCTATGACTCCGTGCAGCTCAAAGCCGACGTGGAGCTGGGAGGGACCGACCAGAAATGGAACCTCCTGGTTGGGCGGGACCTGCAGCGCGCCTACGGCCAGGAGCCCCAAGTCGTCCTCACCATGCCGCTCTTGGAGGGCACGGACGGGGTCCAGAAGATGTCCAAGTCGCTCGGCAACCACATCGGCATCCAGGAGCCCCCGAAGGAGATGTTCGGCAAGATCATGTCTATCCCGGACGGCCTCATCCTCAAGTATTTCACCCTGTTGACCGATGTGCCGGACGCGCGCCTGGAGGAGCTGGAGCGGGAGTTGAAGACCCGCGCGCGCAACCCCATGGACGTCAAGGCCGAGCTGGCGGAAACGCTCGTGGAGCAGTACCATCCTGGACAGGGCCGCAGCGCCCGGGAGGAGTTCGTCCAGGTTTTTTCGAAGCGGCAGACCCCGTCGGAGGTGGCGACCGTGACGCTCACCACGCAGGCGGACGGCACCATTGATATGGTTGAATTGATTGTCGCGCAAGGGATTGCGAAGACAAAGAACGAGGCCAGGCGCCTGCTGAAGCAAGGAGGGGTGAAGCTGAACGGCACCGTGGTCAAGCAGGCGGTCGTCCCGGCTCGCGACGCGTCCGGCCTGCTGCAAGTCGGCGCCCGCCACTTCAGAAAGTTGGCCGTTCCTGGGGCCTCCCCCCGTTGACAAACGGCCGGAATTGGCTATACTACGCGTTATACCCTGGCCTCCGGGCCAGGGTCAGCCATAATAGGAGAAGGAGGTGAGTGTACCATGAAGGGGAAGATGGTTTGGATGGCACTCGCAGTGGCTCTGGTGGGTGGATGGTCGGCTTCAGCGGTTCGCGCTGAGGATGCCGCCGCCGCCGCAAAGACGCTTCCCACCTTGCTTATTAAGGGAGAGGTGGTCTCGCTGGACAGCAGCGATGCGACCGCTCCATTACTCAAGGTCAAGGACCGCTATGGGTTCGAGACGCCCATCTACCTGATGGCGGGCACGAAGATCGCCCAGGGAGAGACGGCGCTCGACACCTCCGCCTTGGCCGCCGGTGCGACCGTTGAGGTTGAGTATAACTTCGACGTCAACACCGCCAAGCGCCACGCAGTCAGCGTCAAGTTGCCCATGCCGCCGCCGGTCGTGCCGCCCGAGGCCTTGACGACTCCGCCTCAGCTGCCGGCGACCACTCCAGCGCAGCCTTCCGAAGCTCCGGCCTCCGCGCCGAGCCAGAGCGGGGAAGAGCAGGCTCCGGCTGGAGAAACGGCTCCGTCAACTGAGCAGGCTCCGGTCGCACAGTAAGCGCATCGGCACGACGATTGATCGTCTGACACGGCGGTTCCCCTCTTGCGGGGACCGCCGTGTTCTGTTACGCTGAACCCGTGATGGCCCTGCCGCAGCTCGCCGATCCGGACGCCCCGGCCCTCATCCACTACCGCAAACCGGTCCGGGGCTCCTTGGTATGGTGGCTGCGGTTTTGCGGTGTGGCCGCGTTCATCGTCGTCCTCGTGCTGCAGCTGCCCAAGGCCCAGGACGTCCATCTCGTCCGCATCGACCTGCGCTGGCTCGGCTTCTGCATGCTGGTGACGATCGGACAGCTCCTCTTGGAGGCGGGGGCGTGGCACGCGCTGCTCTCGGCCCAGCGCATCCGGCATCCCTATCCCAAGACGCTGGTCGCCTACCTTGCCAGCCAGTACCTGGGGCTGGTGACGCCCGGCCACGTCGGAGAATTTCTCGCCGCCGGCTACATCTCCATGAATACCGGCATCACCTTCGGGTACGCGCTCTCCAGCGTCGTCATGAAGAAGGTCATTTCGTGGCTGACGGTCCTCAGCTTCGGAGTCTGGGGATTGCCGCTGCTCGCCGAGTTGCCGTTTTTGCGCGGCGTGCAGCAGATGGCGTGGGTGACGGTCGTGGTGCTGGCGACGCTGCTGGGAGGGATCGCGGTCTGGGTGCTCTCGCTGCAGCGGCTGGCCAAGAAGTGGCAGCGGCTCTCGCCGTGGAAGATTGATGTGACGGAGTTTTGGGCCGGGATGCGCCAGCTGGGGTCAGTCCGGCTCGTCGTCCCCGTGCTGCTGGGGGTGAGCGCGTTCAGCTGCTTGTTCGTGGAGATGTACGCCGTGCTGCGCGCCATGGGGGTCGGGCTGTCGTTCGAGCTCGTCAGCCGGATCATGGCGCTCAGCCGCATCGCCGCCCGCCTGGTGCCGTTTTCCGTGGTCGGGTTCGGCTCCAAGGACGCCGCCGTGATCATGCTGCTCGCGCAGCACCGCGTGGACTACTCCGTCGGCCTGACGGCCGCCCTCCTCTTCCTGCTATCCACCTACCTGCTCACCCTGCTACTGAGCGGCCTCTGCTGGTGGATCAAGCCGCTGGTGGTGCGTCGCACCGCGCCAGCCAGCTCATAAGGTAGCGCGTCATCGGCATCTGCAGGATCCAGGGGTGATCCCCGGCCTGCATCGACCGGCCCACGATGCGCAGCCGGAGCCCCCGTTCGGCGGCCGCAATCCGCAGGATCTCCTCGGCGATCTCCAGCAGGTGATACGTGCACACGCTCAACGCCAGCGTCCCACCCGGCGCCAGCAGGCCCAGCCCGTGCACCAGCAGCCGGTGCAGGGCCTGGCGGCCCTTGAGCGTATCAGCCTTGCTCTTGGCCAGCGATGGGGGGTCCAGTAGGACCCAGTCGAACCGGTCGCCGCGGTCGGCGGCCGCCTCCAGCCAGTAGAACGCATCCGCCACGACAAACTCGATGTGGTCTTCGACCCGGTTGAGCGCGGCATGCTCCTTGGCCAGTCCGAGCAGCGGCTCCTGCTGCTCGACGCATACGACACGGGCGCCACGCCGGGCTGCGCCCACGGTGAACGCTCCCGTATACGCAAAGATATCCGCCACGCGCTGGCCCGCCGTGATGCGCTCCGCCACGAATTGCCGGGTGTCCCGCTGGTCCAGGTAGAAGCCGGTCTTGTGGCCGCGGTGGGGGTCGACCCAGAACTGCAGGCCGTGCTCCTCGATGCGGATGCGCTCGGGGACGGTGCCAGCCAGCGTCTGCACCAGGGGCGGCAGGCCCTCATCCTCCCGGAACTCCTTGTCGCTTCGCTCCAGGATCCCGCGGGGCCGCAGCAGGTCGGTGAGGGCGTCCACGACGAGGGGTTTGAGGGTTTCCATGCCCGCCACGCGGCTTTGCAGGACGAGGTAGTCCGCGTATTGGTCGACGATCAGCCCCGGCAAGCCGTCGGCTTCGCTGAAGATGAGCCGGCGGGCGTTCGTTGGGGGAAGATCGGCCCGGCGAGCCAGCGCCGCCTTGACGCGGGCCTGGAGCAGGCGGGCGGTGACCGGCTCGTCTTTCCGGATGCTGACCACTCGGGCGGCGATGTGGGAGCTCGCGCTGTAAAACGCGTAGGCGAGGAACGTGCCGTGGCGATCCGTGAGCTCAACCACCTCGCCGTGAGCCGGCGAGGCCTGGGTCGGCAGCAGCTCGTCCCGGAAGACCCAGCAGTCGAAGTGGGTGATCCGTTTGGCGGCGGCGGGCTCCACGACCAAGGGTTGCAAGGCCATTGCCGCTATTCTACAACATCTGCTACAGTAACGGGGCCATGAGTCACCCCGCCTTCTACCTCAAACAGCTCGAGCTGGGGCCGATGCAGAACTTCATCTATCTCATCGGCGATCCGGCGACCCGCGAGGCCGCCGTCGTGGACCCCGGCTGGGAGGTGCCGCGCATCCTGGATGCGCTTGAGCAGGACGGCTACCGCCTGACGAAAGCGTTCGCGACGCACCACCACTTCGATCATGTGCGGGGCCTCGATGAGCTCCTCAAGGCCGCCGACGTGCCGGTCTATGTCCACCGTGCCGACGCACCGCTCGTCGATGTCGCGTCCTCCAGCCTCAAGCCCGTCGCGGGCGGGGAAATCATCCCGGTTGGCGGGCTGCAGATCCAGCTCATCCACACCCCGGGCCACACCCAGGGCTCGCAGTGCCTGCTCGTCAACGGGCGCCTGCTCTCGGGCGACACACTCTTCATCGGCTCCTGCGGCCGCTGCGACTTTCCGGACAGCAGCCCCAAGGACCTCTATGAGAGCCTCAGCAAGAAGCTGCGCCCGCTGAAGGACGACACGATCCTGCATCCCGGCCACAACTACGCCGAGGTGCCGGTCAAACCGCTGGGCGATGAGAAGCAGGACAACCCGTTTTTTGGCGCTCGCACCCTGGAAGAGTTCATGCGGATGGTGAGAGGATGATCGCAGTGCCCTCGTCGACGACTGCCGCGCTCAAGGAATGGGCGAGCGTGATCGCGGCGCTGAGCGACGGCCGGCAGCTCGTCCTCATCCGCAAAGGCGGGCTCATCGAGCCGGGCAGCGGTTTCGAGCTGGTCTCGCCGTCGTTCGTGTTCTATCCGACCTTCGAGCACCAGACGGTCAACTATGTGCGGCCGGAGTTTCAATCGTCGTTTGAGCGCCTGCTGGCCGACCGCGCGCCGAAGGACCGCGTGCGGGTCAGCCTCTTCGGCATCGCGACCGCCTCAGCACAGGTGACGGACCCCGCGATCGTCGGGAAGCTGAGCCCGTTTCACATCTACAACGACGCGTTTCTCTCCCAGCGGCTCAAGTGGCAGCCGGAGATGCCGCTGGTCATCGCCGTCATCCGGGCCTACCGGCTGCCGGCGGCCGATCTGCCGGTGGCCGCCCGCTACGCCGGCTGTAAATCCTGGGTCGAGCTTGAGTCCTCCGTGCCGCTGGCCGGGTTGCAGCCGGTGCTGGATGAGCCGGCGTTCCAGGACCGCGCCCGCGCCATCGCCGCCCTCCTGTCGTCGTAAGACCCCGATGCGGATTCTTGTCTTCGGCGCCGGGGCGATCGGCAGCGTCCTGGGCGGGCTGTTGGCGGAGGCCGGCCACGACGTGACACTGCTGGGACGCGCCCCGCACCTCGACCGGATCCGGCAGGAAGGGCTGACGGTCTCCGGCCTCTGGGGCACCCACCGCATCCGCACGCTCCGAACCGCCACGGCCCCGGGAGGGCTCCAGCACCCCGACGCGTTCGACTGGGTATTGGTTTGCGTCAAAGCCTATCAGACCGCCGAGGCCGCTGACGCGCTGGTCCCACTGCTCGGTCCGGCCACGCTGGTGTGCGCGTTCCAAAACGGGTTAGGCAACTACGAAGCCCTGACGCGCCGGGTGCCGCCCGCCCGTGTGGCGTTGGGACGCGTCATCTTCGGCGCGGAGCTGGAGCCAGGTCAGGTGCGGGTGACCGTCTGCGCTGACGATGTGCTCATCGGCGCTCCGGATGCCGCGTTTCCCGACGACGCCGTGGCTCGCCTCGTGGACGCGATGCGGGCCAGCGGCATCCCGACCCGGCGGCATCCCGCCATCCTGACCGCGCTCTGGGGCAAGGTGCTGTATAACTGCGCGCTCAACGGCCTGTCGACCCTGCTGGAGGTGCCATATGGCCGGCTGCCGGAACAGCCGCACGTGCGGCGGCTCATGGAGGTGGTGATAGAGGAAGCCTATCGGATCGCCGCGGCCCACCGGATTGTCCTGGAGCCGGCGGATGCGGCCGCCTACCGGGCGCTGCTGTTCGGACGGCTGATCCCCGCGACCGCCGCCCACCAGCCGTCGATGCTGCAGAACCTGCGCCGCGGCCGGCCGACCGAAATCGACGCGATGAACGGCGCCCTCGTCCGCCTGGCGGAGCAGGCCGGGGTCGCCGCGCCCGCCAACGCGCTCATCACCCGGCTCGTCCACGCCAAGGAGCGGTTTCTGGGTGTGGCGCCCGCCCCGGGCCTTTGACAGCGTCGGGGCCATTTGTTAGACTGGCACCCATCCCCCATGTCCACCACCTCCCGCCGAGGGCTCATTGTCGTCTATACCGGCAACGGGAAAGGGAAGACCACGGCGGCCTTGGGGATGGTCCTCCGCGCGCTGGGCCAGGGCTGGCGCGTCCTCGTCATCCAGTTCTTCAAGGGCGACTGGCCGGTCGTGTTCGGCGAAGTGGAGATGGCCAAGCGGCTGGCCCCTCAGTTGGAAATCCTGCAGCTGGGCAAGGGGTTCGTGAAGGCCATGGGGGACCGCAAGCCCTTTGACGAGCACCTGGCCGCGGCGAAAGCCGCGCTGCAGGTGGCGAAAGAACGGATCGCCTCCGGCGCCTATGATCTGATCGTCCTGGATGAGATTGTCTACGCCATCGACTATGCCGGAGTTCAGCTCGTGAGTCTGGAGGACGTGCTCGGGCTGCTGGACGCGAAGCCGCCGGCGCTCCACCTAGTCCTGACCGGGCGCAACGCGCCCCAGGCGCTCATCGACCGCGCCGATCTGGTGACCGACATGCGGGAAATCAAGCATCCGTGGCAGCAGAAAATTCCAGCCCAAGCAGGCATCGACTACTAATGGCCCCACACCGCTTACCCAGCAGAACCCTGCTCGAGGGAATCAACCGCGCCCCCGCCCGCGCCATGCTCAAGGCGGTCGGATTTTCCGACGCAGACCTGAAGAAGCCGCTCATCGGCATTGCCAACACCTGGATCGAGGTGATGCCGTGCAATTACCATCTGCGCGGCCTCGCGGAGAAGGTGAAGACCGGGGTGCGGGCGGCCGGCGGGACACCGATTGAGTTCAATACCATTGCGATCTCCGACGGGATCAGCATGGGCACGGAAGGCATGAAGGCCTCCCTCATCAGCCGGGAAGTGGTGGCGGATTCCATCGAGCTCGTGGTGCGCGGCCATCTCTTTGACGGCGTCGTGGCCCTCTCCGGCTGCGATAAGACTATTCCCGGGACGGTCATGGCGCTGCTGCGGCTCAACCTGCCGTCGCTCATGCTCTACGGCGGCTCAATCGCACCCGGCAGCTTCCAGGGGCATGATGTGACCATCCAGGACGTCTTCGAGGCGGTGGGCTCCTGCGCGGCCGGCAAGATGACCGCCCGCTCCCTCCATGACCTGGAAGACCGCGCTTGCCCGGGACCCGGTGCGTGCGGAGGGCAATTCACCGCCAACACGATGGCAATGGCGATCGAGATCTTGGGCCTCTCGCCCATGGGCAGCGCCAGCGTGCCCGCCATGGATCCGCTGAAAGACGACGTGGCGCACGAGGCCGGCCAGCTGGTGATGGCGCTGCTGCGCCGCAATCTGCGGCCCAGCCAGATCGTGACCCGGCAGGCCATTGAAAACGCCATCGCCGCGGTGGCGGCCACCGGCGGTTCCACCAACAGCGTGCTGCATCTGCTGGCCATCGCACGCGAAGCCGGGGTGCCGCTGTCCATCGACGACTTCGACCGCATCAGTCGCAAGACGCCGCTGTTGGCGGATCTCAAACCCTGGGGCCAATACGTGGCCACCGACTTGTACCGCGCCGGCGGGGTGGGCTTGATCGCCAAGCGGCTCCTCCAGGCCCACCGTCTCCATCCGACCGCGCTGACCGTCACCGGGCGGACCATCGGAGAGGAAGCGCGCCGTGCGACGGAAACGCCAGGCCAGCAGGTCGTCCGCGCGGTGCAGCATCCGCTGCGCGCAACCGGCGGGCTCGTCATCCTGCACGGTAACCTCGCCCCGGATGGGTGCGTGGTGAAGATCACCGGCCATGAGCCGCAGCGCTTCGAAGGACCTGCGCGCGTGTTTGACAGCGAGGAGGCGGCGTTTGCCGCCGTGCAGCGCCGGCGCATCAAAGCTGGCGATGTCGTGGTCATCCGCTACGAGGGACCCAGCGGGGGGCCCGGCATGCGGGAGATGCTGGCCGTGACGGCCGCCATCGTGGGCCAGGGACTGGGGCAGTCCGTGGCGCTGCTGACCGACGGCCGGTTCTCGGGGGCGACCCGCGGCCTGATGGCCGGCCATGTGGCACCTGAAGCGGCGCGCGGCGGAACCATCGCCTTGCTGCGCAACGGCGACCGGGTCACGTTTAACATTGCCCGCCGTCGGCTCGACGTCACGCTGAGCCCGTCGGAACTGGCCCGCCGCCGGACTGCGTGGCGGCCGCGAGCACCCCGATACACCCACGGAGTGATGGCGAAGTATGCACAGCTGGTCTCCTCCCCATCCGAGGGCGCTGTGACGGGAACGACCATGCCGGTCCGTGGTCGGCCGCGCGCCCAGCGGCGCGCGGCACTTCCTCGGTCGGCAGCCCGTCGGCTGCCGACACTTCCTCGCCGGAGAGGATAGTTCCGGCTCGGTCGCCGGCGAGGATAGCACCGGCTCGGTCGCCGGGCCGCCGCCACGAAGGTCGGCGCCGGATCGTAGGCGTTTGCGGAGGTGGTGAAACTGGCAGACACGATAGGTTGAGGGCCTATTGCCGCAAGGCGTGGGGGTTCAAATCCCCCCCTCCGCACGTTTTTATGACATCGCGTTCGTTCAGTGGTGAGCAGGCGGCAGCCAGCGTGTCGCCCTTCGTTTATTGCCAGGTCTGCGCGGTACGTCTTGACAAGCGCTCTGTCGCTTGCTATTGTGGGCGTAGGTGTAGCAACATCTTGTGAGCACACTTGTTGGGTCAACTGATCTGTTTGCTGGTGGGGAATCGCGGTGGTAGCATCGCGCCGAACAATTCTGCGACATTCCCGTCAGGGCCAACGCCCCCAAGGACCTCGTGTCGGTGGGGGCGTTTGTGTTGGTGCCAGTGTTCCGGGAGGGTCATTCCGTGATCGGTAAAGCCCGTCAGCCGCTCATCATCCTGGCCGGGATCGCCGTGGCGGCGGCCGTCGTCGCCGAGTATGCCTCACGGCAGTCGCTGGTGCGCCGCTATCGGGCCGCGATCGCCGCGCAGCAGCAGATGGCAGGCCGCCTGAACGAGGTGCTCGCCGCCCATGACGGGCTGCAGCGCCGTCTCAGTGACGAGCAGCGCCGCTCGAACGAGCTGGCAGAAGCCCTTGCCTCCGCCCACCTACAGGTGGAACAGGCCACCGGCCGGCTGAGCGAAGAGTCCCGCAACGTGAATGATCTGCAGGTCCGCTTGGCGGCGATGCAGCGGCAGATGGACCAGCTGCAGGGGGAGCTCTCCCTCAACCTCCAACAGAGCGCCCCGCAGCGCGCCGCGGCGAAAGAATCCGGCACGGTGGCTTTGGAACGTATCATCGTCAGTAACGCGACGACCTCCATGGGGCTGCGGGGCCGCATTCTCTCGGTGCATCCGGAGTGGAACTTCGTCGTCATCGATCTAGGGTGGAGTGCCGTCCGCATCGGCGATACGGTCTCCATCTTCCGGAACGACCAGTTGCTGGCGAAAGCCCGCGTCGACCGGGTGCAGGAAGGCGTCTGCGCGGCCACGATCCTGCCGCAATGGCAGAGTGCCGATATCCAAATCAACGACGCGGTCCAACCGCTCTAAGCTGCATGCTCTCATGAGGCCTCAACGCATGCCGCGCGTCGCACCCTGGCTGGTGCTGTGGGCCGCCGCGGGACTGGGGCTGGCTCCGGCGGCCCCCGCCGCGGAGACCGCCGCGGAGCCGTCCCCCACAGGCACGACCCTCCTCATCCTCAAGCTCGATACGGCGGAATCGCTGCCCATTCAAACGGCGATGCAAACCACCCCGCCCATCTTGACCATCACGTTTCCCAAGCAGCGGGTCGTCGGCTCGCTGCCGGAGCGCTCCGCCATCGCCAAAGGTGTGATCCAGACCGTGGAAGCCCGCTACAGCGCGGCGGCCTCCGGTGGCACCCGGTACCTGGACGCGGTTCGCATCGGCTTGAGCGCGCCGTATCCGTCGCGCGTGCGCTCGGAAGCCGGACGGATCATCATTGAAGTGGAGCATCCCGCAACCGTCAGCGGCACGTCGGTGGAGGTGGGGGTGCGCGGCGGCACCATTATCGAGGGCAGCGGGGAACGGAACATCAGCCAGCGGTTCCGCGCCATGCAGGAAGCACTGGCTCGCGTCACACCCACGCCATGGTCGATGCAGTTCGGAGCACCCGCCTTTGACGAGCCGTCTCACCCCGACGCCTCCCGGCATCCTGCCGCCAGCGCTGCTACCCCCACCGCGCATCCGATTGCTCCCGCCTCTGCTCCGCGGCACAGCCGCCGCGGATGGATCTGGGCCTGGATGCTGCTCCTCGCCGCAGCCGCCGCCGGGTTCCGGTTCCGCGGGACAGTCGTTGCGGGCATCCGGAAGATGAGAAGGCTGCCGGCTCCATCGGCTGCCGTGCGCCAGCCGGCCGGAGTGCAGCTGCTGGATGAGCTGGTCTGGAACGCGTTCGCGCGGCAGGGCTACCAGCCCGTGCTCGAGACGGAATTTCCCCAGTCGATGGCCGGACGGCTGCGGATTCTGGTGAAGGACGGCGCCAAAACCGCCCTCTGCTTCATCGGCAACGGCCCGTTTTTTGAGAAACAGACCGTCGAACAATTCCTGCGCGCCATGCGCACGCTGCAAGCACCCCAGGGGTTCTTGGTGGCGGCCGGCTCCTTCACGGTGCCGGCGCAGCGCGTGGCGGCCGAACATCACGTCACCCTCATTGGCCGCGAGGAACTCATCGGACTGCTCAGCGCGGGGGCCGGCGTCGAGCACCTGAACCGGCAGTTGGCCCAGCAGCAAGCGCGGTTGGATGAGGCGCAGGAAACGCTGCGCCAGTACGCCGGCGAATTGGATGTGCTGCGCCGCCAGCGCAATGAAGCCAGCTGGTATCTCGGAGAAGAGCGGGTGAAGTCCGCGCAGCTTGAGTCCAAAGTCGATGACCTGACGCAGAAGCTCCGCCAGTATGACGGCGAGCTGGAGCGGCGGGAGCAGGACGCGGTCGCACTGCGCCGGCAATGGGAAGAGAACGAGTGGTATCTGGGCGAAGCGCGCTCCCGCCTGCGCCATATCGAGTCCCAGCTTGGCGCGCTCCAAAATTCAGCCGCGCAGCTGGAGGCAGCGGAGCAGACCCGAGAGGCGGCGACCCGGTCGCTCCGGGACGAAGAAGCCCGCCGCCAGGCGCTGGAAGTCCAACTCGGCCAGCTGCAGCACCACGTGGCCGCGCTGTCCGAGCGCGAGCAGCAGCTGCAGGCGATGCTCCGCGGGATCACCCAAAAGCTCGCCATCTTGCAGTCCTTCGGAGAGCGGCGCCGGCTGCCGCGTGGGCCGGTGACCGAGGCGCATGTGGAGCTGTCGAACGGAGAGGAAGGCCCGCTGTTCACCGGCTGTCCGCGCGACCTCAGTCCATCAGGATTCGGGTTGGAGACGGACCGTCTGCTTCCTGAATACCGTTCCTACCGTGTGCAGCTGTCGCTGCCGGGCGGGGAACGCGTGGAGGGAAGCGCTCGGCTGCTCTGGCAGCGCGTCGAAGGAGACGGCCAGCGCGTCCGTAGCGGCTACCGCATTCTCCGCATGCCGGCCACCGCACGGGATCGCATCACAGAGCTGATTGCGCCCGCAGCCTAAGTACCCCGTACACATGCAGGAACGTCGTACGACTATTCGGATTGCCGAGCGCTGCCGCGCGCAATACTGCCCGGCGGATGACCTGCTGCCGCGTGATGGTGCTGTCTTGAACTTGAGCGAACGCGGGGCCGGGGTGGAAGTTCGCGAGGCGCATCGGATCGGTGAGCGGGTGACGGTGAACTTCCTGCTGCCGGATGACGGCGGCCCGCTGACGGCGACCGGTGTCGTGCGCTGGTCGGACGTGCGGACGCCGGGCCGTCGGCGCTGCCGGATGGGGCTGGAATGGCTGCCGATCGAAGAGGCCGGCCGAAGCCGCCTCCAGCGGTTCCTCTATTCCTCCACCCAAGAATCCCGCCTCGGACGCCGCACCCGGCTCATGCTGAAAGCTTGGAAGCCGGCGGCGGCCCTGCGCCGGGCGGCGGTGCTGACCGGGATTGTCCTCGGGCCGCTGGTCGTCATCTTGCTCGCACTGCGGCTCTTGTCGCTCCAAGCGCAGAATGACGATCTGCAGCGCCTGAATGAAGAGCGGATCGCCATCATCAGCCACCTGGAGCTGCAGCAGCGGCAGTTGAGCGAGCAGTTGGGAGCGGCGAAAGACCACCTGGCCGCCACCGCCGGGGAGGTGGCCCGCTTGGACCAGCAGGCCCAGCAGCTGGAAGGCTCCATGAGCCAGCTGCATTCCAGCCTGGGCGAGATGCAGGGCGCGTATGACAAGGTGCGCAGCGAGCGCACGGCCCTGGAGCGGCAGGTCCTCGAGTTGGAGCAGACCCAGTCGCAGCTGACCCGCCGGCTGCGGGCGAACCAGCAGCTGCGCCAACTGGTCTTGGAGATGATCAAAGCCCGCCGCCAGCCGTTCCGGCGTCTTCTCCCGCAGGTCCTCGCCGATCCGCTGCTGGCGCAGCGGCCGATGAGATTCATCGGCAACCGCGGCTACGTCATCCTGGACGGGACACCGACCGCCACACATTCGATCATGTGGATCAAGGTCCACGACCCGATCGCCGACGCCGATGTACCGTTAGGGCCGGCACCCTCCACCGACACCCCGTCCACCCCGCCTTCCCCCACCGTTCCGGCCGGCCAGTAAACACAAACGCCCACGCTTCCGGCTGATTCGGTAGCGCGGGCGTCATGGTGACCGGCGGACGTTGCGTGACGTCCTAGTCGGGCTGCCGGCGCTCCTTGACGTAGATGCTGCGCTCGAACTGCTTGGCATACGCTTTCAATTCCGCGCCCAGCTTGGCGACCTCGCCCGGATGCGTCAGGCGTCGCCCCTCGTTCGTAACCACCGCGATCGCCACGGAGAGCAGGGGCAGCTTCACTTGCTGGCCGCGCCGGTCTGTGTGCAGGAGATAGCCGCGCGCGCGGTCGGCCTCGTCATACCATCCGGGGGCCGCCGCGTCGAACGCCTTGACGATCGCCTCGCAGAGGCCGTCGACCCTCGCCAGCGTCGTGACGAGCAGGAAGTCATCCCCGCCGATGTGTCCGACGAAATCCTCGGGCGCTCCGTGGGCCTTCACCGCCCCCAGCAACAGCTGGGCCGTCTGCTGGATGACGTCGTCCCCCCGCTTAAACCCGTAATGGTCGTTGAACGCCTTGAACCGGTTGAGGTCCAGGTAGCACGCGGCCAGCGGCTGGCCGGCGGCGATGCGGCGTTCGAGCTCTTGCTGGATGGAGACGTTGCCGGGCAGGCGGGTCAGGGGATTCGCTTCGAGATCCCGGTTCGTCCGGCGCAGCACCATCTGCACTCGCGCGAGGAGCTCCCGGGGGTCGAAGGGCTTCACGACGTAGTCGTCCGCGCCCGCGTTGATGCCGTGGACTTTATCCTGCACTTCGCTTTTGCCGGTGAGCATGATGACCGGGATGTGCGCTAAGAGTGCATCCTGCTTCAGCCGGGCGCAGACGTCGGGCCCGGTTAATCCCGGCATCATGTAGTCGAGAATAACGAGCCCCGGCGGGGTGGTGCGGATGGCCGCGAGCGCGGCGGTCCCGTCAGGGGCCTCCAGCACCGTAAACCCGGCCGGCTCCAGGACGGAGCGGAGGATATCCCGCAGGTCCGGGGCGTCGTCCGCGATGAAGATCGTCGTGCCCGCCATTCAGGACCTCTCGACCCGCGGCCGTTACGTCGCGGGCAGACTGATGAAGAACGTGCTGCCTTTGCCCTTCTCTGACGTCACCCAGATGCGGCCCTGGTGCGCTTCCACGATCCGCCGCACCAGCGCCAGCCCCAAGCCGGTGCCGCGCACCTGCTGGTTCACGGGGTCGTTGGCCCGGTAGAATTCCTGGAAGAGCTTCGGCAGGTCTTCCGCCGGAATGCCGCAGCCGCTGTCTTGCACCGAGGCCAGGATGCCGCCGTCCTCCCGCTTGAGCCCCACCTGGATGCTGCCGCCGGACGGCGTGTACTTGATGGCGTTCGAGAGCAGGTTGACGAAGACCCGCTGCAGGTGCTGGGCGTCCCCGTGGAGCTCCTTGATGCCGTCGCGGTCCACCGTGTAGCGCAGATGTTTTGCCTGCAGCTGCGGCTGCACGAGGTCCTGCACGACCGTCAGGAATTCTTCGACCGGGATGGCGCGGTGCTCCATGGTCACCCGGCCGGATTCGATCCGGGCGATATCCAGCAGGTTGTTGATGAGCTGGGTCAGCAGGTCCGAGTGCTTCTCGACCTTCGCGACGCGCTCCTGCTGAGGTGTCGTGAGCGCGCCGAACTGGCCGCTGGTCAGCAAGGCGGCATACCCCTTGATGGCGGCAAGTGGGGTCCGCAGCTCATGGGAGACCGCGGAAACGAAATCGCTCTTCGCCTTGTTGAGGCGGATGAGCTGGGCATTCGCTTCCGCCAGCTCGCGGGTCCGCTGCTGGACCTTGAGTTCCAGTTCGCGCTGCGACGCCCACGATTTCTCATACAGCGCGGCATTCTCGACCGCGGCGGTCAATTGGTTCGCGAGGATGGAGACGAGGTCTTCGTCCGCCGCCGGGTTGACGGGCCGGCCCGCGGCGTGTCCCAGCACCAGGCAGCCGACCGGCCCGGAGTGCGGTAGGACGCCGGCGACGACTGCGCTGGAGCAGCCCAGCAGGCTCAGCACCTGCTGCTGGGACGGGGTCAGTCCGGCCGACGGCGAGAGAAGCATCGGGGCCGGGCGGGCGAGCATCATCTTCAGCAGCCCGCTCGCCATGAGGTGGCGCTTCAGCTCCTCCGCGGCTTTCGGGTCGATGCCGACGAGCGAGCGCCACTCGACCGTCTCCATCGTCTGGCAGGCACCCAGCAGCCCCTGCTCGAAGCCGAAGTTCTCGACGACCGACGCGTCCAGTTTGCCGAACACCTCCGCCGGCTGAAGGCTGACCTGCAGCTGCTGGCCCAGCCGGTGCAGGGACATGAGCGAGGCGAGCCGCCGGTCGAGCTCTTCTTGGGCGCGGTGCAGCTCCAAGTCAGTCCGGATGATCAGCTTGGCCTGCTGGTCCAACTGGTCGTACGCCGACCGCAGCTGTGCGAGCTCGCCGGCCTGCCGGCCTCCGCCTTCCGCTTTCAGCACGAGGTAGGCCAGCGACGCCAGCAGGGTCCCCACCGCCATGATCGTCGTCACGTCCCAGTCATGGCCGAGGGCCAGCAGGAAGGTGCTCATGATGCTCAGCAACAGCACAAGATACGTCATGCCCGCCTCATGTCCCGATGGCGATGACCAGCACGGAGCCGGTCTGAAACGCAATCTGATCGTCCGAGGCACCGCTCGCACAGGGCGCTTGTTCTCCATACGTGTAGCAGCCGGCGACCGGCACGGACGGCCCCGCGACTTCTCGGATGACCGCTATCTCCCGGGCGGCATGCTGCGAGCCGAGCAGTTTCCGCCGGGCAACGGCATCGAACACCAGGATGCAGCCGACGTGCGCCAGCCCCGCCACGGCCTGCTGGGCCGCATGCCGCGCGGCCTCGATGGCCAGCTCACGGCTGCCGATCATCAGTTGCAGCCAGGCATCCTGCAGCATTTCACCGCTGCAGAGGAGGCTGCCGTCGTCGCCGAAGGAGACGACGTTGCGCAGCAGCCATCGCTCTGACGTCTGGCGCTGGAGGCCCAGAGGGTAGGCGATGCCTTGACGGGGAAACCGCTCCTGCCGCATCCGTTCCACGAGTTCGGCGCCGAAGTACTCTTCATAGACGGACGCCGCCGGCCGCTGGTCCAACTCATACAGGATATTGGCGCGCGCGCGCGTGATGCGGCGGGGCTTGCTGATGGGGACGAACCCATGCTCGCTGCCGACGCCGACCTTGATGGCACCCCCCAGCAGGACGCCGACCACCGCCCGGCTCGCCACGCGGTCGTTGCAGTACTGATAGGTTTGGCTGAACCGCAGGTCGTCGCCCGCCATGCCGCCGGCCACCAAGAAGCTGGTGCCGAGCACTTCCTGGATGCCGCGCACCACATCCGCATAGCTGGTCAACAGGCCGTCTCCGAAGAGCAGGAACGCCTTGCGGGAGCCGCCCGGGGGGAAACCCTGGAGCGCTGTGCGCGCCGCCTGCTGGCCGGCTTCGCGCGGCGTCCGGTCGGCTCCCTCGGCCATCCCGACGCTGCACACCATCGCTTTGGAAGCCAGCAGCACCACGGTGCAGCTGTGCGTGAGCAGCCCGTCCGTGACGAGCTCGCCGGCCGTGCTCTCCCCGACGAGCGGAATCTCCCCGAGCACCACCCGCACGCCCTGCAGCAAGGCCGTCTGCTGAAACCAGGACGAGCCGAAGACGAGGGCGAGCTGCGGGCGAATGGCCCCCAGCTGTTCCAGGGCCTGTTCAGCCGCTTCTTTGCCAGCGCGGCCCGGCTCCGCCGTGCCGCTCCATCCGATGGCGACCGCAAAGTCTTCACTCATGACCATAGTTTGAGTATATCTGATCTCTCATAGCTACGGCCACTTACGCAGCAGCGGCCACTTAGAGAAAAGGGGAGGGGGGACGAAGTGCACCGCAGTCGGCGCGCCCACCGGGCGTGCTCCCGCCGGCCTAGGCGTGGAGCGCGGCAGAGGCCTGGCGGTGCCGCTTATGCGCGTAGAGCGATTGGTCCGCCGCCTCGAGCATGTCATGCGAGCTGCCAGCCAGCCCTTCCGCCTGGCTCATGCCGACGCTGAGGCTCACCGGAGGCAGCCGGTGCGCTCTCCCTGAGCCGTCCGGCAGCGGGATGGTGATCTGGCGCAGCTTGTCCGCGACCAGCCCGGCTTGCGCCGAGGAGGTCTCCGGCAGGGCGATGACGAATTCATCTCCGCCGAGCCGTGCTAGCAGATCCGATTGCCGCAGCATGGTTTTCAGCTCGCGGGCGACTTGCTGCAGTACCACGTCGCCGGTCTGGTGCCCCAGCCGGTCATTGACCTGCTTGAAGCCGTTGACGTCGATCATCAAGCACACGAGGGGGCGGCTGTAGCGCTTGGCGCGCTCGTACTCCCGCTCCCACCGTTCGAGGAAGAAGCGGCGGTTGTGCAGGCCGGTCAGCTCATCCGTGATCGCGAGCTGCCGGAGGCGTTGTGTGGCCCGTCGCAGGGCCGCCGTCCGGCGGTCCACCGCGCGCTGGAGCAGCCACGCGCGGGCGGCCAGCAGCCAGACGGTCACCGTGATTCCGACAGCCGCGAGCCCGCCCAGGACGAGCAGCAGCACATTAAACCAGGAGAGCGCCTGGGCTACTTTCGTGCTGCCCGGCTGCACCTGAAGCCGCCACCGCGACCCATCCACGGCGACGGTGCGTTCAATGACGATCGGATGCGCCTGGCCGCTGTCCGGCCGCCAAGCCGGTGACTGGTAGAGCAGGGTCTGGTCGTCCCACAGCTGGACCGGCTGTTGGGGAGCGAGCGTCGAGCTGAAGAAATCTTGCAGGAGCGGCTTGAAGTCTAAGATGCCGAAAATCGCGCTGCGTCGGCCGGACCGCTGCGGGAGCGGTTCCAGCATCACCAGCAGCGGCCGGGGGCCGTCGAGCGTGACGACCGTCATGGAAGGCGTGCGCCAGATGCCCAGCACCCGGGTCCAGCGCGCCAGCGCGCGCTCCAGTTGGGCTTGGTCGGCGCCCGAAAGCTGCTGCGGTCCCGCCCACCAAATCAGCGGCTGGTTTCGGGTCAACCGCCCCGTGCCCAGGAGATGGCGCGTATGGTCGACGGCGCTCAGGCCCATCGCCTGGACTTGCGGGAGCGTCATGTCCTCGCGCCGGCTGAGCGTATCGCGGAGCAGCGTCAGGGTGCCGCGGCGGCTTTGGAGGGATCGCACGAGCTGTTGGGAGGTCTGGAGGAGGACGGCGCGGGTGTCGCTCTGCACGGCTTGGCGGCCGCGCCAGCGGGCCAGCCCGATCAGACCCAAGAGCGCAGCACTGGTCAGGAGCGTCACCAGAGCCGCCGTCAAGATGCGCCGGTACCGCCTGGCGGCGAGGCGCATCATCCCGCTGTGCAGGCGTGTTCCGAGCTGCATCCTTTTATTGTAGACCTTTGCGCGGCGTCAAACAAGGGAGGGAAAGACGCGCGCCCCGTCTCGACGGATGCCGAGACGGGGCGGGGAAGGCGAACGAGACGGACCGGTTAGAAGCCGGGTACGGACGTGCAGCCGGTAGGCGGTTTGCTCTTCTTGACCTTTTCAAGGAGCGCTTCCGCGTCCTTCAAGGCTTTGGCTTCCGTTTCTTGCCGGCTGGCACCTTGCGCCTTGACGACCCACGCGCCCGGGTCCGCGTTCTCAATGGTCGTGTGGTAGGTCGCCCCCAGCCGGTACGTCACAATGCTGACCGGCCAGCCGGCCAGCTGGGTTTTTCGCTCGGAATAGTCTTCCGGTTTCGGCATGGAGACCTCTTACGGCTTCTCGATCGGGGCGCCGACGAGATTGCCCCATTCGGTCCAGCTGCCGTCGTAGTTCTTCACGTTGGCGTAGCCCAGCAGGTACTTGAGGACGAACCAGGTGTGGCTGGAGCGCTCGCCGATGCGGCAGTAGGCGATCACCGGCTGCTGCCCGGTAATTCCCGCCGTGCCATAGAGGCTGCGCAGCTCCTCCACGCTCTTGAAGGTCCCGTCCTCGTTGCAAGCCTTCCCCCAGGGAATGCTCTTGGCTCCGGGGATGTGGCCGCCGCGCTGGCAAGTCTCCGGCAGTCCGGGAGGGGCCAGGATCTCGCCGCTGTACTCTTGCGGGCTGCGCACGTCCACGAGCTGGGCGGCGCGCTCCGACGAGGCCTTGATGACCTCCGGCAGGTAGGCCCGGATCGAGGCGTCCGGCGTTTTGGCCGTGTAGCGCTTGGCCGCCGGCTTGGGGACGTCCGCGGTCAGCTCGCGGCCTTCGGCGATCCATTTCTTTCGGCCGCCGTTCATCAAGCGGACATCCTTGTGGCCGTAGACCTTCAACTGCCAGAACGCCCAGGCCGCGAACCAGTTATTGTTATCCCCGTACAAAATGATCGCCGTGGCATTGTCGATGCCGGACTGGCCGAGGAGCTGCTCGAACTTGTCCTTCGGGATGATGTCGCGGCGCACCGTATCGCACAGCTGGGTGTCCCACGCCCACCCGATGGCGTTGGGGACATGGCCCTCGCTGTAGGCTTTCGTATCCACGTCCACCTCGACGATGCGGAGCGCGGCGTCGTTCAGGTGCTGGGCGACCCACTCCGTGGAGACGAGGGTCTGCTGCTGTGTCGCCGGAGACGTCTGGACTGCCATGGTGCCTCCTTTGCTGCTGTTCACGAGCCGGCCGACGACGGCCGGGGTGAGAGTATTGAGCGGCTAAAACGCTGCCCCGTCGGGAAACGAAGCAGAAGCAGGAAAATCGACGAACATTCTATTGTCTGACGAGAGCCCACTCCCTGTCAAGCAGAAAGGCACTCAGAACCGGCTTCATAAATCCCCGCGGCCGCGCTGGGCCCAGCGGCGAGGCCCGCCAGGCGCGAGGAGCGTGGCGTACTCGAAGACGAGTACGCGAGCGACGAGCAACGCCGCGAGCCGACGCCGATCAGCCCAGCCCATGAGAGATCCGTGGGTTGCGGCGGCAGCGGGCCGCCTCCGGCGTTTCTCCTCCTCGCAGTACAGGGAGTACAGCTTCGTCGTCGTTCCTTGGAGTCGGCCCGCTGGCGCTCGCAACGCGGTTCGCGCGGATTTATGAAGCCGGTTCTAGGCGCTTTGCTGGAGGGCCGCACTGGTTTCGTAGGCGTGCCAGAGGGCTGCCAGCGTCAGCATTTCAGAGTAGAGGAACGGTCGGACATACCAGCCTCCGGCTGCCAGGATCACCCCGTCCACCGCGAGTGTGACGTGCCCAAGTGCCAGGAACGCCAGGGCGATCCGGATGCGCGGGACCGGGACCTTGCGAGCCACCACAGCGCAGCCGCCGAGAAACGTGAGCACAAACAGGCTCTGGGCGATCGACACCGCCAGCCGCCACCCGGCGCTGAGCTGGAGGGTCCAGCCGACGATGCGGTCGGGTGCTGGGTGCATGTCGCCGAACAGCATGACGGCGGCGTACGTGGCGAAAAACGGCGAGCACCACCGCAGGAGCGTCTTGGGCGACATGGCCGGATGGCGCAGGAGCTGGTCGATCGCCATGACGCTCGGCAGCGTCAGTCCGAGGGACGTCCCAAACCAGAGGTGGCGCCACGCCCACGCGTGCCGGGGCGCGTCCGGCTGCGTAAAGAGGGCCAGCGTCAGGTAATGGCCGAGCACCAGCAGGGTCGTGCTCAGGAGCAGCCACTTCAACCAGGCAGGGGAGACGCGCCGATACGCGCTGGCAGCCAGGAGGGCGAATCCGCTCGCCAGTCCCAGCAGGAACAGGTAGGCGGCGGCCGCACTGTTCATGCCCCGCGGCTCAGTGGGCGCGGACGGCCGGAGCCAGGCGGAATCCGTTGGCGAGCGCGTAGCCGCCGAAGAGCGCGGCGGCATAGACCGCGTCGCCCAGCAGGGTCGTCCGGAAGAAGGGAATGGCCGCCACGTAGCACTGGCGCAGGCCCGCGGCGGTCATCGGGTAGAGCCCGCCGGGGAGCCAGACGCCGAAATTCGGGATGACGAAAAACAGCAGCGAGCCTCCGAGAGTCCCCGCCGCAACGCGCGCAACGCCCGGGCGCTGCCGGATCCACCAGCCGAGCATGCCGGTCAGCATGAAAGAGCCCCACGTAAACGGAATCGTCGCGTGCCAGCCCAAGACGATGTCGGTGGCGGCCAGGATTAGCCACGGCAGGAGAATGGCCCACCGCCGCGGCAGATAGGCGCCGGCGAAGAGCGCAATCGCCATGACAGGAGTCGCGTTCCACGGATGGGGCACCAGCCGGGCGGTGATGCCCAGCGCGATGAGTCCGAGCACGATGCCGGTCGGCCGGCGAGACGAGACGTGATCCATGCGGTCCTCCTGCAGTGGTCGTTGAAGTGATTGTAGCGTGGGCGGCGGACCCTGTAAAGCCTCCTCACCTAAAACCTGACGCTGACGCCTCCGGTGAACCCGATCGGCGGCATGGGCGCTTCGCCCGCCCCCGCCAGGCTGACGCTGTTGCTGGACTGGTAGCTGGAGTATTCTTCGCTGGTCAGATTGTCGATCCGCAGATACGCGGTCGCTTCCGGGCCGCGGGGACCACCCAGCCAGCGCTGCGGCACGTCGTACTGCGCCACGAGATCCACCACCCCGTAGCTGCGCGCTTTGTCGAGGATGTTGTCGAAATCGTTGAAGCGCACGGCGCGTCCCACCACCCGCCAGTTCACGTCCACCCACAGGCCCGGCAAGGGGGAGACGCCCACGTTCGTCGAGAGCGTGTGCGGCGGGACGCCGGGAATCGTCCGGCCGCGGAAGGCGCCCTTGAGGAACTCCGCGTCCAGAAACGTATAGGCGAGGCCGCCGCGCACCCGGCCCTCGGCGGGCTGCGCGCGGAGGCTCAGCTCGCAGCCGAAGCGGCGGGTGTCGAAGTTCTCGTTGGTGAACGCGAGGTTGTTGTAGAGGATCTCATCGCTGAGGCGGGTGTAGAACGCCGTGGCCCCGGCGGAGAATCCGGGGGCCGGCTCGCTCTGGATCCCCATTTCGTAGGTATCGGCCTGCTGGGGAGTGAGGCTGGCGTTGCTGCGCGAGAACGAGCCGAGCCGGGCCGAGAAGTCGTCCACGTTGGGCGCCTTGAAGGGCCGGCTGTAGGAGGCAAAGGCGCGCAGCCGCTTCGGCACGAGGGCGACGCTGACGCCGGCCTTGGGGCTCCAGCCCTCAAAGAGGAGCGTGCCGTTGAAGTCCGGAAAGCTGAGCGAGGCGGTATAGCGCGAGCGGTCGTAGCGCAGGCCGCTGACCAGGGAGACGCGGTCCCAGAACGTGAGCGTCTCCTCCAGGAACAGGCCGTAGCCCGCGCGGTTCGTTTCGCTGTCCGGGCCGGCTCCGGGGTCGCCGGTGGTGGCTTTGTCCTGGCCGAGCTCCACCCCGCTGACGAGCAGGTGCTGCAGGTTCAGCCCGGTCCATTCATGGTTCGTGCGCAGGCTCACTCCGCGGGACGGAGTGATGGTGAAGGCGTTGAAATTGATGGCGTCTTCCGACGTCTGGACGCGCCGGCTCCAGAACAGCGACAGCACGCTCGAGAGCCCCTCGAACGGCCCGGCGGTCACGTCCAGCGACACCTGATCCGTGTCGGTGGTGTTGAAGCCGTGGAACGCGTTGGTCTGTTCGCTCCGCTGCTGCGACTGGTTGAGGGTGAGCAGGCCGGGGAAGGCGGTCGTCTCGTCGCTATGCATGACATGCACGTCGGCGCTCAGGCCCGGAGCGACGTCGAATCCGGTATGGGTCCGGATGGTGGTGTTGCGCGACCAGGAGGACTCCCGCTCGCCATCAACGAGGCGGCGGGTGTAGAGGATCCCGTAGCGCAGGGGGGCCGTGCGGCCGCGCACGTTCAGGCTGTATCGCTCCCACCCGAACGAGCCGACCTCCAGCCCCGCTTCGGTCTGCAGGGGCTTGGCCGCGTCCTGTTTGGTGATGATGTTGATGACGCCGGCCAAAGCCCCCTCGCCGTAGATGAGCCCGCCGCCGCCCCGGATCACCTCGATGCGCTCAATCTGGTCCACGGGGATGGACTGCCAGTGCACCTCATCCCCGGTCAGGCGGTTCTGCCGTACGCCGTCAACCAGCACGAGGGCGTTGGTGCGCGAGCTGTTGACGATGCCGCGCAAGTTGACCGTGCCGTCGGAAGCCAGCCCGAACCCCTGCTGGTCGGAGAAGGTGACCCCGGCCAGCGGCATGAGGAGCTGCTGGATGGTGGACGCTTTGGAGCGGCGGATATCCTCGGCCGTGATGACCGTCACGCTGGCGGGCACGCGCTCGGCGTCGAGCGACAGGCCGGGGATACGGCGCGGCGACAGCAGCGCGCCGCCGGATTCGGTTGTAGCCGGCTCCGCCCAGCTGACCGGTCCCGACGCAGCGATGCCCACAAGCAGACTCAACCCGATGACCCAACGCATCCAACGGCCCATCGATTCCTCCTGGCCCCGGCCTCGCGGGGCGGTGGCGTGGAGCGAATCGCAGGCGACAAAAAATCCCCTGACGACATGTCGTCAGGGGATGACCCAGTTTCCTCACCCTGGACTCGCTCCACGGAGCAACAGTGAAGGTCCCCGCCAGCGAACGGCGGCGGGGATGGTCCGACGGGCAGGTCTTCTGGCTCCCCTACGTCCCTTGCGCCTTCCCATCCACCGCCAACCGGCGGCGAACAGTGGCCTTGCAAGGGCACGAACACGGGTTACAGCGGCGGGTCCGCGCCCGACTTGCACGGGCTTCCCTCTCTCACCCTCCACCGCCTGCGCGGCGGAAGGACCCATCGAACGGTCAAATTGTGCGGTGAGCGTACCACTGCGGCGCGGGGGCTGTCAAGCAAAAACCCCCGTCTCAGGCAAACCTGACACGGGGGAGGCGGCTTCGGGAACTTATTTCTTGCCCATACACACCGGGCAATCGTTCGCGAAATGGATGTAGCCGGTCTTCATCTTGGGTGTCCAGAAGGTCAAGACCTCGCCGAGGCCGGCCAGCGTCCGTCCGACGCCGTTGCCCACCCCATGGGCCACACCGGTCAACACGTTGCCGCCTTCCTTGACCTCCTGCGCCGGCTGGCGGATGATTTCGGTCCAGCCCAAGAGCGTGTTCGCCGCCCCGCGCGCCAGCGTGCTGCCGGCCTTGGTGCCGTAGTCGGCCTGGTCATCGCTGGCCCGGCCGCAGATCGGGCACACCTTCTGCCCGTTCGCCGATGAGGGGGTGCTGGTCGACGCGGCCATGGAGCTGCCCGCCGCCCCCACCAGGATAAGCCAGGCCAGGAGGATGGCGCGCCTCCTCAGTGCTCGTCGCATCGACACCCCATCGTTCTACGACCTCTCATAACGCACCAACCCCCTGCGTCTCGCAGGGGGTTGGTGTCCATGCATGGAAAAAACTGGAGCTTACTGCAAGACGTCCGTGCCGCCTTCCGGCAGGGGGATATCAATCTGGGGGATCGGGAACGTGATGGCGTGCGCAACCCCGCCGATCGTCTGGCCGACCGCATCCCAGACACCCCGCCCGAGGCCGACGAAAATGTTCTCTCCAGCCTGGCTGGATTTCATGGGTACCCGGACCAACGAGGTCCACCCCAGCAGCGCGTTGGTCAGCCCGTACTTCAGCTTCGCAACCGACTTGTCGCCGTAGGATGCCTCATCGGCCCACGGGCTCGCGGCTGACGCCATCACCGGCGCACACAGCAGCGCGAGACCGAAGACTACGACCCCTATCCGCTTTCCCATTACCACCTCCTGTGGTTGGGGGGAGTCTAGCATGAAGCCTTGTCCGATGCAAGCAGATTTTGTCGGACATTGTCAGACATCCTAAGAGGGGTTGTCGCGTCCGGCTCGAGGTTGCCGCGGCAGCCGCGAAGGGAAGCCGCAGGTCGCGGCGGCCGCAGGTTGACACCTTTCGACGGCGCATGATAGCATTGAAGTGATTTTCAACGACAGCAGGAGTCATCTGATGAGTGAAGCGCCGCACGAGGCCAACGGGCTCGTGCAGATGGACGTCAGCAAAATCCGCATCGACGAGCGGCGGGGCGAGCAGGTCATCGTCCTCAAAGAGCGGGGCGGCAACCGCTTCCTGCCCATCATCATCGGCATTTCCGAAGTGACCGCCATTAAGATGAAGATCAGCGGCATTGAGCCGCCGCGGCCGCTGACGCACGATCTGCTGCGCAGCACCATCATCCAGCTGGGGGCGACGCTGGAGAAGATCGTCATCACGAAGCTCGAGTACAACACCTTCTTCGCCAAGCTCATCCTGCGGACCAAGGACGGGGGACAGGCGGAGGTCGATGCCCGCCCCTCCGACAGCATCGCCATCGCCCTCCGCGCCGAGGCCCCGATCTTCGTGGCGGAGGATGTCCTGAACCAGGTGGCCTCTAGCTACGGCCTGTAAGTCCCGGCCTTTCCTCCGTCATGCCCCGATGCTATCTCGTCCGCCATGCTCGCACAGCCTGGAACCATCAGGACCGCCTCCAGGGCCATAGCGATCTGCCGCTCGACGCCGTCGGGGAAGAGCAGGCCAGGCGCGTCGGCGTCTTTTTCGCCGCACGGCACGTCCGCGGCATTTTCACGAGCGGCTTGTCGCGCAGCCGCCAGACGGCCCACGCCATCGCCTCCGGCAACGGCCACGGAGTGGCTCCGGTCGTGGTGCCGGAGTTGGCCGAGATGCATCTGGGAGCGTGGGAAGGCCTGACACCGGCGGAAATCGACGACCGGTTTGCCGGGGCCTACCAGCAGTGGAAACGGCTGCCGTCCTCCGTGGCGATCCCCTCTGCGGAGCCGCACGAGGCGTTCCGGCTGCGCGTGCGCCGCGCCATAGACGCCATCCGGCAGGGGCTGGACGACGGGGAATACGTGGTCGTGTCGCACGGGGGCGTCATCGCCGCGGTGCTGGCGGATGCGCTGGGGGCGGACTACGACCTGATGATTCGGCGCTTGCGGCTGGATAACGGCGGCATTACCACCGTCGAATTCGGCTCGACGGCTCCGCACGTGCTCTGCATCAACTGGACGGCGCACCTGGAGGCGTCGTCCCCCCACCGGCCGGCTGCCGGCGGATAATAACCCGCAGCCGCCTCTTACCGGCGGCGAGCCGGGCGCTTGGTCCGGCTGCTGGCACGCTTGGCGGGCTTCGCTCGGCGAACGGCGGACTTCTTCTTCCCCTTCGGTTTCCTCTTCGACTTCGACGCGCGGGCCGGACCGGCGAACGGCTGGCCGAACTCCCCGGTTTTCGGCTTCACGAGGGCCACCACATCTTGATAGCGCATCTTGATGGTGTCGGTGTGCGTGCCGGCGTTGAAGACAACGTCCGGGGCTTGGCCCAACGCGCGGTCCACGACGACCGGCAGCTCATAGAGATTGCCGAACGGCGACATGGCTCCGACTTCAATGTCCGGAAACCGCTGCCGGATGTCAGCTTCCTTGGCCAACGTCACCGTCTTGGCGCCGAGGAGCGCCTTGAGTTTCTTGAAGTCAATGAGGTGCACGGCCGGTAGGACGGCCAGCACCGGCCCGCGGTCCGTCAGCACCAGCACGCTCTTCGCCAGCTGGCGGCCTGGCACGTGCTGGGACGCGGCGATCTCCTGCGCGGTATAGACGGTGGGATGCTTGGCCGCCGTATACTTGACCTTCGCCGACTGCAACAACGCTCGAAGCCGTTCCGAAACCGCCATCCGTCGTTCCCTCCGTGTTCCGCGCCGAGCCGGCTCCAGGGATCCGCCACCAGGACCGCCGTCGCCGCTTCGGGCTGTCCGCGGCTCGGTCCGGGCGGGCTGTTCGTATAGTAGCTCAACCGACGAACGTTGACAATCGCGGCGTTTTGCTTTGCGCTGTCTGTGCCGCCCATGTAGAATGGCCTGCAATGACTCTCCGCCGGATCCTGCTGATACTCGTCGGGGTCGCCGCGCTCGCGGTCCTGGTCTTGTGGCTGGCGCCGACCCAGGAGCTCACCGACCATCTCATCGGGCTGTTCTTGACGCTGCCCGCCTGGTGGCCGGCCTCGCTGACGTTCGAGCGCTTCCTCATCATCCTCGTGTGCGTCAGTGTGGTCCTCGCGCTCATCGCGCTGGGGGTGGCCGCAGCCGTGGGCACCTCGGTGAAGACCAAGACCACCGTGCGTTCCCGGCAGAATCACGAGCAGCAGGCGGTGTCCCAGCGGGAACTCGGCCTGCTCAAGGACCAGCATCAGCGGCAATACGAACAGCTGCAGCGCTTGGGGCAAGCGCTCGCCGAACGGCTGAGCCGACGCCTCATCATCCAGGCCATGATGGAGGCGGCCAGCCGGGTGACCAGTACGCCGCAGGCGAACAGCCTGGTCAGCCTCTGGGTGTGGAACTACGAGAAAGAGGTCTTCCGCTTCGAGCTCGGCCACTACTGCGACGCGTCGCTGTTCGCGCAGACCGACTGCGCGCCGACCGCCCCCCCATGGTCCACCCTCCTGGCGACGAAGCGGCCCGTCCTGCATCAGGACTGGGAAGCCCTGAAGGGCTTGGTCCGGGAAGAGAAGGCGTCTCAGCTGGGCGCGGGCGGGGGCATCTTGCTGGTGCCGCTCGTGATTGAGAACGCGGTGCTCGGGGCCCTGCTCATTTTCTGCCGGACCGAAATCGTCAGCAACTACGACGCGCAGCGGCCATTCTACGACGCCGTCTGGGGGGAGCTGACGCTGGGGTTGGCCGTCGCCCTGCAGGGCGAAGTGGCCACCCTCGACCGGCTGACCGGGGTGTACAACCGCGATTACTTCATGCGGCGGTTGTTCGAAGAGATCGAGCGCGCCAACCGGTTCCGGCTCCCGATCTCGCTGCTCATGATCGACATCGACAACTTCAAATTGGTCAATGACACCCTCGGCCACCTGCAGGGCGACGCGGGGCTGAAGATGATCGCCAAGCTCATCAAGAAAGAGGTGCGGGCCATCGACCTCGTGGGGCGTTACGGCGGCGAGGAATTCATCATCATGTTGCCGGAGACCGGCTACGGCGAAGAGGCCGCCAGCACCGCCGGCAGCCTCCTCGTGGCGGAGCGCGTCCGGAAGACGGTGTATGAAGAGTTCCGGGAGCTGCAGAAGCCGTTGAACCTCACCGTCAGCATCGGGGTCACCGTCCGCCGCGTGCCGGAGCATCAGCAGATGAGCGCCAACGACATGATCCGGCTGGCGGATGAGCAGCTCTACCGCGCCAAGACGACCGGCAAGAATAAGGTCTGCGTCGATCTGCCGGACCGGCCCCAGCCGGTGTCCGGCTAAGCGGTGCAGCCATCGCATGGGCGAGGCATACGATCTGGCGGTCATCGGCAGCGGCCCGGGCGGGTATGCCGCCGCACTGACCGCAGCACGGCGCGGCCTGCGCACCTGCCTCATCGAGCGCGAACAGATCGGCGGGGTGTGCCTGAACGTCGGCTGCATCCCGACGAAAGCCCTGCTGGCCGTCTCCCACTTCGTCCGCCGTCTCCAGCGCGCCGGCGAGCTCGGGGTGACCATCGCCGGTTACACGGTGGACTTCGCCGCAGTGCGGGCGCGCAATGAGCGGATCGTCGCCACGCTGCGGAAGGGGCTCACCGACCTGCTGCAGCGCGAAGGCGTTGAGTTGGTGGCGGGCACGGCAGCGTTCGAGGGTGCTACGCAGTTGGCCGTGGCCTCGGAGGGCGGCGCGCGCCGCGTGAACGCCTCGCGCATCGTCTTGGCGACCGGCGGCCGGCCGGTACCCGGGCCCTGGGCGTTTGATGAGCGGCGCCTGCTCTCCTATCGGGGTCTGCTGGCGATGACGACACGGCCGGCCTCCCTGCTCATCATCGGCGGCGGGCCTATTGGCTGCGAGTTCGCCTCCTGTTTCGCCGCCTTCGGCACGCGCGTGACCCTCATCGAGCAGCAGCCGCAGCTTTTGCCCGGCGAGGACCCCGAGGCCGTGCGCTGGCTGGTGCGCCGGTTCGCCGCGGACGGGATCACCGTCCTGACGGACACCACGGTGCAGCGGCTGGACGTCACGACCTCCGGGGTGACGGCCCAGCTATCGACCGGCCAGACGATGGCGGCCGAGCGCTGCCTCATCGCGGTCGGCCAGCAGCCGAACATCGACTCGCTCCGGCTGGACGCCGCCTCCGTCGCGCACGGCCGCGGCATCCGCGTGGACGCATTCCTGCGGACTAACCAGCCCCACATGGCGGCGATTGGCGACTGCCTCGAGCAGCCGCACGGCTTTGCGCACTGGGCCAGTGCCGAGGGGGCGCTGGCTGTGCGCAATCTGCTGGGCGATCCGCCCGAGTCGCTGGAGCCGCGCGACGTGCCCCACTGCACCTTCACCGATCCGGAGATCACGCACATCGGCGTGCGCGAGGCCGACGCCGAGGGTGCCGTGCGCGTCAGCCGCCTGTCGTTCGCCGCGCTCGGCAAGAGCCACTGCGATGACGAGACGGAGGGTTTCGTCAAGCTGCTCGTCGATCCCGCCACCGACCAGGTGCGGGGGGCGACGATCGTCGGTGCCAACGCCTCCAGCCTCATCCACCAGGCGGTGCTCGCCATCCGCCACGGGATGACGGCCAAGCAGCTCGCCCGGACCATCACCGCGCACCCGACGCAAGCGGAGGCGGTGACCGAAGCCGCCGCCCATCTCTACGGCGAATCGTTGGCGGTCGCCGCCCGGCCGGCCGCGCGCGCGCGAGGGTAAGACGCCGTGCCGGATCCCCGCGCGTCCTGGATGGCCGCCATGCTGCTGGGCTGCGGGCTCCTCGTCGGCGGCCGGGAACTGCCGTATGTGAATTGGCGCCGGCTGGCCCCTCCGCTGGCGCACCAGCCGCTCGTGCTTCGGCACGACGCGAAAGGCGACGGCCGGTTCCAGGCTCCGCGCAGCGGCAATCGGCGCCATCGGGGAGTGGATATCGTCGGCACGCTCAACAGTCCGGTGCGGGCCGTCCGCAGCGGGCGCGTCGTCGAGGCGAAATTCCACCGCGGCTTGGGGCAGTATGTGGAAATCCAGCACGACGCGCATCTGCGCACGCTCTACGCGCACTTGAACGAGCGGTCTGTGGCCGTCGGCGACCGCGTGACCCAGGGAGCCGTCATCGGCACGCTTGGGAAGACCGGCAATGCCCGCAGCTCCCTGATTACCCCGCACGTCCACTTCGAAGTGCTGCGGGACGGCAAGCCGGTGGATCCGCAGACGCTCGGCCTGCATGTGATCGCACCGGCCGGGACCGGGGAAGCCAGCGGGGACGAGCTGTCGGAGGATGAAGATGACGGTGCAGGCAACTGACGCGCCCCGATTAGACGCGGCCCGCGAGGGCGGCTGGTGGTTCCGTCAGTGGGCGGGAAGCCGTGTGACGGCCGGCATCACCAATCGCCGCGTGGCCGCCGCCGCGTTCCTTGCCCAAGCGGCCGCTCCGGCAGGGACGGTGGAGGCGGAACAGGTGCACGGGACCAGCCTCGCGGCCGTGGAGCAGCCGACGCGCTCCCCCTTGCCAGGATGCGACGGGTTGATGACCGCCCGCCCCGGACTGGCTTTGCTTATCCGCACCGCCGACTGCTTGCCCGTCTTTTTCACCGATCCGCTCCAAGGGGTCGTGGGGCTCGCGCACGCCGGCTGGCGCGGGGTCGCCGCCGGGCTGCCGGCCCGGATGGTGGCCGGCCTACGCCACTACTATCACAGCCGGCCGGAGGCGCTGCAGGTGGCCATCGGCCCGGCGATCCGCGCGTGCTGCTACGAGGTGGGACCGGAGTTTGCGCGCTGGTTCGAGCCGTTTCTGCAGACACGCGGCGGGCGGACGTACTGCGACCTCATCGGGGCGACGGTCGCCCAGCTGCGGCAAGCGGGCGTGCGGCCGGAACGCCTGCTCGACAGCGGCGTCTGCACGGCGTGCCATCTCGAGGAATGGTTCTCGTTGCGGCGGGAAGGGGCCGCGACCGGACGGCTGACCTCGGTGATCCTCGCCAAGGCCTAGGATGCATCGCGCGATTGGATTCGTCTCCAAGCGGCTGGTGCAGATCCGGCCAGGGGAAGGGGGGAACGTCCTGCTGACCTTCCTCTATTTTTTCCTCCTCCTCACCGCCTACTACCTCATCAAACCCGTCGCCCGTTCGCTCGCGCTGAGCACCCTCGGCTTTCGCACTGTCCCCGGGCTCGACATCATCAGCGCGCTTGCCATCGGGCCCCTCCTCGCGCTGTTCGCGCGCCTGGCCGGCCGGGTGCCGCCCCGCGCGGTCTCCAGGTCTTCCTTCCTCGGGATCCTCGCCATGCTGCTGGGCTTCTGGCGAGCGCTGGCGCAGCCGGCACCGCTGTCCGCCGGGGCCTTCTACGTCTGGGTGTCGCTCGTGTCCGTGGTGATGATCGCCGTGTTCTGGCTCCTTGCGAACGCGCTCTATCGGCCGCAGGAGATGACGCGGCTCTTCAGTTTCATCGGTTCAGGCGGCATCCTGGGCGGGCTCGCCGGCTCCGCGGTCGCGGCCGTCGGCGCCCAATTCCTCGGCAGCCGGCAGCTGCTGCTGCTGTCGTCGGCGGCACTCATCCTGTGTTGGGGGATCGCCGAGGAGCTGTGGAGCCGTGCCGCGGCACCCGCTCCCCGTTCCGCTCCGCCCGCACCGGCCCGCCAGCTCGTGTCCTCCGGTGCCGGCCAGACGCTCCGGCTCATCAGCTGTTCCCGCTATCTGGTGCTCCTGCTCATCGTGGTCGTCCTCAACAAGCTGGTCTCCACCCTGGTCACTTACCAGTTCAACCCCTTCATCGAGCGGGCGTTCAGCACGCTGGATGCGCGCACGACGTTTCTCGGCCTGTTCTTGGGCGGCATGAACGTCGCGTCCTTCCTGGTCCAGTTTTTCTGGACGAGTTGGGTGCTGCGGCGGTGGGGGCTGACCGCCGCCCTGATGGCGCTGCCGCTGGGCGTGCTGATGGGCACGGCCGGCCTGCTCTTCCTGCCGGCGTTCGGGTTGGCGGCCCTGACCGAGCTCTATGACGGGTCCATGAATTACTCGCTGCAGCAGACGACGAAAGAGGCGCTGTTCCTGCCCATCGACCGCTCCATCCGCGAACAGGTCAAGCCATTCATCGACCTGGGGGCGTTCCGCATCGGCAAGGGCCTGGCGGCCGTTCTGGGTCTCGCGGTGCTCGGCGTCGCGGGGGCTTCGCCGGCGACGCTCAGCTTCCTGATTGTGCCGTTGATGATGGCCTGGCTCATCGCCGCCATCTGGCTGCGGCGCGAATACGGTGCGACGATCCGGACGATGCTCCAGGCGCGCGCGCGGGCCCTGCGGCCGCGCGCCGATGAGCCGGAGGTAGCGCGCGAGCCATCCGAGCCGGAGCCCTTCGGGGCGTTGACGGACAGCCAGCTGTCCAGGCGGAAGCTGGCACTCGTCGGCCGGCTGTTGGGGGCAAGTGCCGCTGCCTCGCCGGCCGGCCGCGAGCTGCTGGAGGGATTGGCGGCCTACGATGTCCGTCTGGCGGGCGCGCTCGAAGTCGACGGCCAGCTGCCGCGGCTGAGAGCCATCGTCAGCGACGCGACCGAGCCGATGGCTAGGCGCCGGCGGGCGCTCCGCAGCCTGGTGCGCACCGATGAGCAGGAGGTCGTCGATGTGCTGGCGGGGATGATGGTCGCTGAACCGGATGCCGTGTTGCGGCAGGAGGCGGTGATCGGGCTGGTGAAGCTGCGTCTGCGCGGAGGCCGGCTGGAGTTTCCGTTGCCGGCCATCCGGCGCCAGGCGGCCCGGGAAGTGGCGAACTACCAGCGCATCCGGCAGCTCGCGGCGGTGTGCCGGCGGCACCAGGCCGGACCGTCCGGAGCCGAGGAGCCTGTCGAGAGCCTGTTGAAGGTGCTGCTGGAGGAATCCGTCGAGCAGATCTTCCGGTATCTCATGCTGCTGTATCATCCCGATGACATCCACCTAGTCTATGAGCAGCTGCAGGCTCCGGAACCCTACCTGCGCTGGGACGCGATCGCCATGCTGGACACTCTGGTGGACCCGGCCATGCGGGCGGCGCTGGCTCCTGTGCTGGATGAGGAGCAGTTCCTCGCCGGGGCTGCGGAGGACCACGAGGTCGCGCGCGATCCGCTCCTGGCCGCCCGGCTGCTGCAGGCGGCGATTTGGGACCAACACTGCTGGTTGAACGTCGCTGCCCTCTGCGCCGTCGGACGCATGCGCCTGCCGGCCCTGCAGCCCGAGCTTGAGCGGGCGTCGCGCGATGCCGCGCCGCTGGTGTCAGCGGCCGCCAAAGTCGCCCTGGAGCTGGCCGCGGCGACGTAGCGCGCCGAACCGCGTTCGAAAGGAGCCCCCGCATGATCCTACCGTTTCGCACGACGTCTCCGGTGATCCATCCGACGGCCTATGTCGCGCCGGGTGCGGATGTCATCGGCCGAGTGCGGCTGGCGAAGGCCGCGAGCATCTGGTTCGGGTGCGTCCTGCGCGGAGACGTCAACCGCATCGAGATCGGGGAAGCGACGAACATCCAGGATGGCTCCATCCTCCACGTGGATGACGACCATCCCTGCCGCATCGCCGACCATGTCCATGTCGGCCACCACGCGAACCTCCATGGCTGTGTCGTGGGGCGGGGGGCCATGATCGGCATCGGGGCGATTGTCTTAAGCGGTGCCCGCGTCGGCCGCGAGGCGATCGTGGGGGCGGGCAGTGTCGTCCTGGAAGGGACGCGCATTCCGCCCCGGAGTCTTGCTGTGGGGGTCCCCGCCCGCGTCGTCCGGCGGGTCACCGACCGGGATCTTGCCTACGTGCGGCGGTGGGTGCAGAAGTACGTGCGGCTGGCGAGGGCGTACCGGGCCGGCTAGTCGCCGAGCAGGTGGATCAGGTAGGACCGGTCGCGCGGGCGCGTGTCGAAGTCCACGAGCACGATCTGCTGCCACGTGCCCAGCTGCAGCCGGCCGTCCGCGACCGGCACGGTCAGCGATGGGCCGATGAAGGCGGCCCGCAGGTGGGAAAAGCCGTTGTCATCGCCGCCCGTCTCGTGGTGCGCGTAGCGCAGGTGTTCCGGAAAGAGCCGCTGTAGTGCGTCCTTCAAGTCCTTCACCAGCCCCGGTTCGTGCTCAATCGTCGTCACACCCGCCGTGGAGCCGGTCACGAAGACGGTCGCCAGCCCCTGAGACAATTTGGCGCGTGTCACGGCCGCGCCGACCTGCGGCGTGATGTCGACGCAGTCGTTGTGGCCGCTCGTCTGCAGCGTTTCCGTGTAGGTCGCGAGGCGCATCGTCGTTAGAACGGCATGAACGACAGGCCGAAGGCCCGCTGAATGAACCAGCCGAGGCCACAGGCGGCAATGGCGGTCGACGCGACGACCGTCGCCTGCCGCTGGAATCTGGTAGTCGCGAGCCAGCGGATGACGGGAAACAGCAGCGCCACAATGCCGATCTGGCCGATCTCGACCCCCACATTGAACGTCAGCAGGAGGGGAACCAGGCCTTGCCTCGGCAGGTGCAGCTCCGCGAGGGCGTTCGCAAAACCGAAGCCATGGACCAGGCCGAAGAGCAACGTGACGATCCACCGGGCATCGGCGCGGTCACGCCACACGTTTTCGACCGCCACGTAGATGATGCTGAGGGCGATTGCCGATTCGATGAAACGGGACGGCAGTTGCACGACTTGCAGCGCGGCCAGGATCAGCGTGCAGCTGTGGGCCACGGTGAAGGCGGTGACGATCTTCAGCAGGGTGGGGAAGCGGGTAGGCAGGAGCAGCAGCGCGCACAAGAACAAGATGTGGTCGTAGCCCAGGAAAATGTGCAGGATGCCCAGCCGCAGAAACTCGGCCAGCCGTCTTCCAGCGCCCGCCCCCCGCAGATCGAACTGCTCGACGGGGTGCTGGCGGGACAGGACGGCAGTATACGATTGCGCCCCCGCCACCACCCGGACCAAGTGGCGGTGCTGCTCTCCCAATTGAGGGAAAAAGTCCACAGCTACGGACACCCCCGAGGGTCGTGCCGGCAGCGCGCCCCGAAACGTCAGGGTCAGGAACAGGTGTCCCGACGGATCGGCCGCCAGGTGGCCGGGTGGCACCGGCTCCAGCGTGACGGGAGTGTTGTCTGCGACGAGGGCTGTGTGCGCGGCCACATAGAGGAAGGCCAGATGAGCCGCCGCTTCGAGCTCGTCGGTCGTGAGCTGCCGGTCGCCGTTGGCATCCAGGTGCAGCGGGACGACCAGCGACGCGAGGTCGAGACGAAACGCCGCGTCCACGCCCGCGTCCGTCACGGTGAGCGTGGCGTAGCTCGTGTCAATGGTGTGGGCCTGCGCGGGGCGGGGGTGGTACACGGGGGACAGGACTACGATGAGCGCGGCGAGGGCCAGCGGGGCCCTCGAGCAGCAGGACACGGCTCGGCACTCCCTTCGGTTATCCTGGAGTGGAGAAGATGGTGCGGAGGGGGGGAGTTGAACCCCCATGGCCTTGCGGCCAACGGCTCCTGAGGCCGTCGCGTCTGCCAGTTCCGCCACCTCCGCGAATGGTGCGTGCCAGTATAACGAGGCGTCATCCAATGTGTCAAATGGCACCCGCGAGTGTATAATCACATACCATCATGCGCATCGGACTGACGTACGACCTCCAAATCGACCCGGACGACCCGCGGCAAGCGGAGTTCGACCCCCCGGCCGTCCTCGCCGCCCTTGAGGAGGCCCTGCGGCAGCTCGGCCATGAGCCGGTTCGGCTCGGCAATGCGATCCAGCTGCTGGACGCGCCGCGCCGGCTCGAGGACGTGGCCCTCGTCTTCAATATTGCAGAAGGCGCCGTCGGCCGCTGCCGGGAAGCCTGGGTGCCCATGCTGCTGGAGCACTGGGGGGTGCCGTTCGTCGGCTCGGGCTCGGCCGCGCAGGCGCTGGGGCTGGATAAGGTGATGAGCAAGCGGATCGCCCAGGCCTCCGGAGTCGCGACTCCTCGCTGGTGGGTGGTGGACCGGCTGGAAGCCGTGCCGGCCCCAGCGGCGTTTCCGGTGATCGTCAAACCCCGCTATGAAGGTTCCGGTCTTGGCATCGACCCGGGGGCGATTGCCGCGGACCAGCGAGCACTGCAGCAGCGAATCGCCTGGACGCTGGCCCGGTTCCAGCAGCCCTGTGTTGTGGAAGCGTTCATCCCGTTCGGCGAGCTGACCATCTTCCTCATCGGCAACGGCCCGCCCGAAGCGCTCCCCGCCATCCAGCGGCCGCTGGATCCGGCGACCCGGCTCTCCTCGCATGTCGTGCCGGGGGCGGCGGCCTGGCTGAGTCCGGTGGAGTTGACCTCGGAGCTCGACGCCCGTGCCGGGCTGGCGGCGGTGGCGGTCTTCGAGGCCCTCCGCTGCCGCGACATGGCGCGCGTGGACTTCCGGGTCGATGAGCAGGGCCGGCTCTTTTTCCTGGAAATCAACCCGCTGCCGTCCTTCGACCCGGCGGGCAGCCTGGGGCTGTTGGCCGAGTATCTGGGCACGACCTACGCCCAGCTCATCGGGCGGATACTGGAGGCGGCCGTCCATCGATGGGACGCTGCCGGCCGGCCGGCGCGCCGCCCATGAGTGGCTCGGAGGTCTACCGCTATCCACAGCACTACGCGCTCGGCTACCGATGGAACACGGAGGCCGAGTGCGCGTTCATCGAGACCTGCCTGCGCCTCTACGGGCCGGAAGGCGGGAAGCGGCTGCTCGACATCGGCTGCGGGAGCGGGCGCCATCTGCTGGCCCTGGCCGCGCGCGGCTACCAGATGACCGGCGTTGACCTGCAGCCGGAGATGATCGCGCATGTTGAGGCCGAAGCCAAGCGCGCCAAGCTGGCGGTCACGGCCCGCGTCGACGACCTGCGCGCCCTGCGCGTGAACGGCACGTTCGCCGCCGCCTACTGCTTCATGGACACCTTCCGGTTTCTGCTGACGAACGAGGAGATCGCGACCCACCTGCGCACGGTCGCCGGTCTGCTGGCGCCCGGCGGCCTGTATCTAACGGATTTCTGGATCCCGGCCCGGTGGGACCAGGTCGGCAGCGAGATCCACCAGTGGGAGCAGACGGAAGGCTCGAAGACCGTGCGCGTGTTCTACCTCCAGCACCCTGAGTCGGTCGATCCCATCCAGCAGACCTTTGAGGACGAGCTGGTCTTCGAAGTCCAGGAGGACGGCCAGACCACCGACACCATCCGGGGCGGCCGCACCCGCACGCGGCTCCTGCTGCCGCAGGAGTTCCGCGCGCTCGTGGAGCAGTCGGCGGCCTTCGAGCTGATGGCCACCCACGGAGACTTCGACGTCACCACACCGCTCAGCCCTTCCTCGCTGTCCTGGCGGATGGTCAGCATCCTCCGCAAGCGGTAATGGCTAAGCGCAAGGATGAATCGGTCGTCTTCGCCACGAACCGCAAAGCCCGCCGGGATTATGACATCTTGGAATCGCTGGAAGTCGGCATCGAGCTCCGGGGCACCGAGATCAAGTCCATCCGCCAGCGCCACGTCAGCCTCGACGACAGCTTTGCCCGCATTGATGGGGGCGAGCTGTTCCTGTATAATATGCATGTCAACCCGTACGAGCACGGCGGCCGCTACAACCTTGAGCCGACCCGGGTGCGGAAACTCCTCGCGCACCGGCGGCAGCTTGAACGGCTCAACGGCCTGTTGACGCAGCGGCGGGTGACGCTCATTCCCCTGCGGCTCTATGAGCAGCATGGGTTGGCCAAGATCGAGCTGGCCGTGGGCAAGGGCAAACGGGTCTTTGAGAAGCGCGAACGCATCCGCGAGCGCGAGACGGAGCGCGAGCTCCAGCGGGCGGTGCGCGTGCGCCAAAAAGGGCACTGAGTATGGGGGCGATGAGGTTCGATTCGGACCCCAGAGCAGCGAGGGGCATGCCGAGGTGGTCAGGAGGCCTCGTAAAACACCTGACGCAACACCAAGTGCCAACTACAACCCTGTAGCAGAAGCGGAGTCCATTCTCGCTTCTGAGGCACTCCAAGTCGCCGCCTAAGTAATTAGGCAGCGCCGTCGTTCGGTCAGCCTGCGGGCCGGACCGGCGTCTAGAGCAGGCTGGCTCCGGTGTCTGCCGCAGGCACCGGGGCGAGAGGAGTCGCGGCTCAGTTCCGTCGCACCCGCTTCGCAGGTGGGGCGGAATGAATGGTTCGATGCGAGGCTACGCATGTAGAGGGCTCACGCTCGAGATCCGAAGACGCGGGTGCAACTCCCGCCGCCTCCACCAATTTTCTGGCCGGTGGCCAGGAAATTGGTGCTGGAGGGATCCTGGAGCGCCAACCATCAGGGTTGGCGCGGAATGCCGAACGCATGAGCGTTCGGCCGCCGCCTCCACCAATTTTCTGGTTTGTTTGCAGCATCAGGTTGACTGTGCGACTACAACACACTGATCCGCTCGTCAGCGTTACGCCGGCTCCTCCTTCCGCAGGTTCCCGCGTTTCCTCCTCGGCCGCTCGATATCGGCGGCTGTCACTGCTCCTGGCGGCGGGCGTCTACGGCTGCGCGGCCGCCCCGATGGCGACAGCCCCCATCCGCAGCCCAGTGGGCCTCGCCGGTCTCCCCGGCGCTCCCGTTCAAACGATTGTCATCGATGCCGGACACGGGGGCCAGGACCCCGGCACCCAGCATTTCGGGCTGAAGGAAAAATACCTGGCACTCGACATCGCGCGGCGGCTGCGGGCGAGCCTGCAGGCGCATGGGCTGACCGTCGTCATGACGCGGGATTCGGACGTGTTCATCCCGCTGAGCGGCCGGCCGGCCGTCGCCAACCAGTTGGGGGCTGACCTCTTCGTCAGCGTGCACATCAACGCCAACCGCAACCGCCGCGTCTCCGGGGTGGAAGTCTATTACCCGCGCGTTTCCGTGGTGTCCGCTGGGGCCCAATGGCCGCCGGACGTGGCACCCTCCGAAGTCTACACGCCCTCCACGACGGTCAAGCAGGTGCTGTGGGATATGGTCTTGGGCCGCACTCGGTCCTCCTCCCGGCGCTTGGCGCTGGCCGTCTGCCGGGGGATGCGGGAGTATCTGCGCGTGTCCTGCCGCGGGGCGAAGCCGGCGCGGTTCGTCGTACTGCGCGAAGCCTGGATGCCGGCCGTGCTGGTGGAAGTCGGCTATGTGACGAACGAAGAGGAAGCCCGGCGGCTTGCCAGCGCCGACTACCGGGAGGCCGTAGCCGACGCGATCGCCAACGGGATTGTCACCTATGTCCGCCAGCTCGGCGTCCAGCACAGCTAGCATGCGGCCGCAGCGGGGCGGGGGCCAGGCCGTATGAACGGCGCGCGCCAGCCCATCGGCGTGTTTGATTCCGGCATCGGCGGGCTGACCGTCGCCAAGGCGCTCCGCGAGGAGCTGCCGTCCGAGTCCATCATCTATTTCGGCGACACCGCCCGGGTGCCGTACGGCACGAAGTCCAAGACGACGATCGTGAAATTCTCGCTGGAGAACGTGGAGTTCCTGCTGCGCTTCGGGGTCAAGTGCATCGTCATCGCCTGCAACACCTCCTCGTCCTGGGCGCTGCCGACGCTGCGCAAGTATTTCAAGGTGCCCATCGTCGGCGTCATCCGGCCGGGGGCGCTCGCGGCGGTGCGCGCCACGCGCAATAAGCGCATCGGCATCATCGGTACCACCGCGACGATCCACAGCCGCGCCTATGAGCTCGCCATCCAGCGCCTCGACCCGAAGATCAAAGCGTTCTCCCAGAGCTGCCCGCTCTTCGTGCCGCTCGTCGAGGAGGGGTGGCTCAACGGCAGCATCTGCCGCACCGTGGCACAGAAATACCTGGACCCGCTGAAGCGCCAGCGCATCGACACGCTAATCCTCGGCTGCACGCACTACCCGCTCCTCGCCCCCACCATCCAACACGCACTCGGCCCCCAGGTCACCCTCGTGGACTCCGCGCGGCAGACGGCGGCCGAGGTGCGGGGGGTCTTACTGGGCTCCGACATGCTGTGCGACCGGCGCACCCGGCCCCGGTTCCGCTGCTTCGTGACGGATGAGCCGCACCACTTCTACCAGGTGGGGCACCGGTTTCTCGGCGAACTGATCGGCTCGGTCGAACGGGTGAACGGCCACTAATGACGCCCCGACGCCATGACGGCCGCCAGCCGTCGCAGCTGCGTCCGGTGCGGCTGCGGCGCGGCTTCATGAAGTTCGCCGAAGCCTCCTGCCTCATCGACTGGGGCCACACCCGGGTCATCTGCACGGCGACCGTCGAAG
>ORMF010055877.1_pt1 | contig 113073 bp, 93 predicted proteins | sample 1779871 | NCBI WGS metagenome assembly ORMF01 (sample SAMEA104232316, study PRJEB22302) | groundwater metagenome | biome: forest; feature: aquifer; material: groundwater | place: USA | collected 2011-08-07 | depth 5.4 m | reverse complement strand
GGGGGGGGGGGGGGGTGCGTGGGCGGGGAGGCGGGGGGGGGCGGGGGGGGGGGAGGGTGTGGGGGAAGGTGAAGGGGGTTGGCGTGAGCAAGCGGAGGAGAGGGCGGAGAGGGCGAAGAGGAAGAGCGCGGAGAGGAAGAGAGAAAGAGCGGCGGGACGAGCGCGCGAAACGGGCACGGCGACGGCGACGGCGACGGCGACGAAAACGGGAACGGGAACGGGAACGGTAACGGGAACGGGAACGGGAACGGGAACGGGAGCGGGAACGGGAGCGGGAACGGGCAAGGTGAGAACGGAACCGGAATCGGGCAGGGGCACCGGCACAGGCAGGTGAGAGGGAGAGGTGAGGGAGGAGGGGGGCACGGGGGGGCGCGGGAGGATACTCATCCGAGAGATCGCAGCAACCCTGCGATGATCGCGAACCGGGTCGCGCTGGAACACCCACGGGTGCGCCGAGCGTTGGTCGTGTCGTGTGGAGCGTGACGGCGTTCGACGCTTCGCGGGTTGACCTTCGAGCGCGCGCAGATAGCATGCACGCGCTTCGGGACCTTAGCTCAGTCGGTAGAGCAGCGGACTTTTAATCCGTTGGTCGTGGGTTCGACCCCCACAGGTCCCACTGGATTCCGCGGTCATGACTCCGCGCTCACGGCCACGCGAGCCTCCCATGGAAGCACGAGTAGCAAACCGGCGCGTACGACTCGTCGCCGCCGATCTGAATCTGCGCGCCCTGGAGCGTCGGCCGCCCGTCGACGATGCGCATGTTCAGGATCGCCTTGCGGTTGCAGAACTGACACGTGACTTTGATCTCTTCGATCGTGTCTGCGAGTTCGAGCAATCGCCGCGAACCTTCGAACATCCGCGTCATGAAGTCAGTGCGCAGGCCGTAGCAGATCACCGGCAGTCCAGGATTCTGTGTGATGCGTCGAAGCTGCTCAACGTGCAGCGGAGTGAGAAACTGCGCTTCATCGACGAGCGCACAGTCGTAGCCCTGGAACCGCGCCGGATCGATCACCATGTCCTTGTCGACGACGATGTCGGCGTCGGCCCGCAAGCCCGCCCGCGATTCGACGGTGCTGACGCCGAAGCGCGTGTCGAGCCGCGGCTTGAGGATCAGCACGCGTTTCTGCTGCGAGCGGTAGTTGTGCGCGACGGCGAGCAAGTTCAGCGTCTTGGCGCTGCCCATCGTCCCGTGTCGAAAATACAGCTTGGGCACCGACGAACCCTCCTGCGGAACCACCGCATCCGGGACTTAACTATTTAACTATTTAACTTTTGAGCGATTCGAACTCGAGCGCGCGCGGTTCCGAACGCGCGAATCCCTGTTGCACGCGTCCCCGCGCTCGACCCGCGCCGCATCTGGCCGCGGTGCTGAGCGCGTCATGCTGTACCATCGCACCGATGTCCGAGTCACAAGATCCACCGCACTCCGAACTGTACTTCACCGAATCGCGAGGCTCGCTGTGGAACGACGATTTCGTCGCCCTGATGTCCACCCGCATGCAACTCGGCTCGGCGCGCCGTGTGCTCGACGTCGGTGCGGGGCAGGGCCACTTCGGCCGCACGTGGGCGCCGCACCTCGCGCCCGGTTTCGAACTCGTCGGCGTCGATCGCGAGCCATCGTGGGTCGCACGCGCGCAGTCGTGGAGCGACGAGTTCCGCGCGCGCCGCGGGCTCGACGGATCGTTTCGCTACGTCGAGGGCGACGCGACCGCGCTCCCATTCGGCGACGCTTCGTTCGACGCGGTGTGCTGCCAAACGCTTCTCATCCACGTCGCCGATCCATCCGTCGTCGTCGCCGAGATGCTCCGCGTCGTGCGCCCCGGTGGCCTCGTGTTCGCGGCCGAGCCCAACAACCTCGCCTTCCTTCAGCGTGCCGCGGCCGATTGGCGCTCGTGTGATCCCGACCTGCACACCCGTGCGCTCGAGTTTCAGCTACGCATCATGATGGGCAAGGCCGCACTCGGGCTGGGCTGGAACAACGTCGGCTTCGATCTGCCGCATCTGTTCCGTGGCCTGAACGACGTTCGCTTCTGGCAGAACGACAAGGCCGTCTCTCTCTCGGCGCCATGCGCGAGCCCGGAGGAAGCAGTCGTTTTGGCGGAACGGCGCGATCACGCCGCGCGCGCGATCTCGGGATGGCCGCGCGAGGAAGCGCGGACGTACTTTGTCGCAGGCGGTGGCATGCCCCACGCGTTCGACGCCGAGTACGGCTTCGCGCTCGCGTGCGATCGCGACGACTTGCGCCGAATCGATGCCGGCACATGGCACGAGCTCAGCGGCGTCGTGCTGCTTCTCGCTGCGGGCCGCAAGCCGCTCTGACGGTCCGCCTCGCGTCGGCGCGTCACCCGACGACGGACGCGAGCGCCGCATCGAACGCCCGTCGCATCTCGCTTACCGCCACGTCGACGACGCCTGCGATCGACAGCGTCTCGCCGCCCACCGTCCCGACGACGTCCATCCGCACACCGCGCTCCGTCGCAGCGATCCGTAGTGCGTCCTCGCTTCCCGGCGCGAACGACACGACGATCCGCGACGGGTCCTCGCCGAAAAGCCCCGCGGGCGTTCGTTCGAAACGCTCGCCGGCTGCGATGATTGCACCCATTCTGCCCGCGATGCAGCACTCCGCGACGCACACGGCCACACCGCCATCGCTGCAGTCGTGCGCCGATGCGAGCAGCCCAGCGCGAATCGCGTGCAGCACGAGTTTCTGCAGCCTCGCTTCCGCGGTGAGATCGATCGAGGGTGGTGTGCCCGCAACCCGTCCCAGTCGTCGCGTGAGCCATTCGCCGCCACCGAGCGCGCCCGCGCCCATCGGCCCGAGCACTGCAATGCGATCGCCCGCTGCACGGAATCCCATCGTCGTCGCATCGGCGGACTTCTCGAGCAGCCCGACCGCGCCGATCATCGGCGTTGGCAACACGGCGCGCGGGCCTGCGTCGTCCTGCGTCTCGTTGTACAAACTCACGTTGCCCGACACCACGGGTACGCCGAGCGCGAGACACGCGTCGCGGATGCCGTCGATCGCGTCGCGAAACTGCGCCATGATCACGGGCCGCTCGGGGTTGCCGAAGTTCAGGCAGTCGGTCAGCCCGATCGGTTCGCCACCCGCGCACACGACGTTTCGGCACGCTTCGGCGACGGCCATCGCGGCGCCCTGCCTCGGATCCAATTCGCAGAAGCGTCCGTTGCAGTCGGACGCGAGCGCAATGAACTTCTCGCGACGTCCGTGCTCGTCGTCGCAGAACAGTCGCACAACGGCGCCGTCCCCTGCACCCGGCCGAACGACCGATCCGTCGCGCACGATGTGATCGTATTGCCGGTACACCCACGCACGCGATCCGATGTTCGGCGATCCCAGCAGCTCGAGCAGGTCCGCGCGCGGATCGAACGCGAGCGCGCCAACGTCCACGCTGTACCGATCGGTGGGCCGCGGGTCGTCGACGCAGGCGCGCGTGTACTTGGGCGCGGCGTCATTGAGAAGATCGACCGGCACGTCGACCGCCACGGTCTTCTCGGCTGCGGGGGGCTTGCCATCGAGCGGGTCGTAGCCGGGCGTGTACTTGATCACGAAGCGCTTCGTGTCCGTGACGCGGCCGATCACCACGGCGTCGAGGTCCCACTTGTGACAGATGTCGATCACCTGCTGCTCGAGACCCTTGCGCGCGACCATCACCATCCGCTCTTGCGACTCGCTGAGGAGGATTTCGTACGGTGTGAGTCCCCGCGCGCGCCGCGGTACCAGGTCGACGTCGATTTCCACCCCATTGCCCGCGCGGTATGCCATTTCCGCCGTGCTCGACGTGAGGCCCGCCGCGCCCATGTCCTGAATGCCCTCGAGCACGTTCGCGGCGAAGATCTCCAGACAGGCCTCGAGCAACAACTTCTCCATGAACGGATCGCCGACCTGCACCGTCGGCCGCTTCTCGTCGCTCGCGTCGTCGAACTCGGCGCTGGCCATCGTCGCGCCGTGGATTCCGTCGCGCCCAGTCTTCGCGCCGACATACAGAATCGGATTGCCGATGCCCTCGGCACGTCCGTAGAAAATCCGATCGCTCCGCGCGAGTCCGAGAGCGAATGCGTTGACCAGCACGTTGCCGTTGTACGCGGGATCGAACTGCAGATCGCCGCCCACGGTCGGCACGCCGATCGAGTTGCCGTACCCACCGATCCCCGCGACGACGCCCGTCACCAGTGCCCGCGTGCGCGGGTGATCGACCGCGCCGAACCGCAGCGAGTCCATCACCGCCACCGTGCGTGCGCCCATCGTGAACACGTCGCGAAGAATGCCGCCGACACCGGTCGCGGCGCCTTGATACGGCTCGATGTACGACGGGTGATTGTGCGACTCCATCTTGAACACGACCGCCCAGCCGTCGCCGATGTCCACGACGCCCGCGTTCTCGCCGGGTCCCTGAATCACTCGCGGCCCTGTCGTCGGCAACCGCTTGAGATGCACGCGAGACGACTTGTACGAGCAATGTTCCGACCACATCACCGAGAGCACGCCAAGCTCGGCCCAGCGCGGCGTGCGCCCGAGCGCTGCGACGGCTTTGTCGTACTCTTCGTCGGTCAGTCCGTGTTCGCGCGCGACTTCTCGCGTGACGGCAGGTTCGCGGCTCACGATGGCTCTCCCGTTGGGCGACTCGCGCCGGTGCCCACGGACACGGCGGCGTTGCCGGTGCGATCGGCGTGGATCGCGCGCACGATCGACGCGAAAATCTTCCGCCCGTCCGTGCTCCCGAGGAGCGCCTCGCTCGCGCGCTCCGGGTGTGGCATCAGGCCCAACACGTTTCGGCGTGGACCGCCGTAGATCCCGGCGATCTCATTCATCGAACCGTTGACGGTTTCCCCGGGCTCGACGACGTATCGAAACGCAACTCGTCGCTCGCGTTGGAGCGTCTCGAGTAGCGCGGCGTCCGCCTGATACCGGCCCTCTGCGTGCGCGATCGGTACCCGGAGCGTCGACCCGAGCATGTCCTGGGTGAACGGTCCGTCGGCGTCGACACGCAGTCGCACGTCGCGGCATTCGAATCGCAGTTGAACGTTTCGGGTCAGCGCACCGGGAAGCAGCCCCGCCTCGGTCAACACTTGAAAGCCGTTGCAGATCCCGAGCACGTAGCCGCCCCGCTCGGCGAAATCGCGCACCGCCGGCAGGATCGGCGAGAACCGAGCGATCGCGCCGCAGCGGAGGTAGTCGCCGTAGCTGAATCCACCGGGGAGGACGACGAGGTCCGTTCCCGCGGGAAGCTCCGTCGCCTTGTGGAAAACGTATTGCGCGTCGACACCCATCACGTCGCGCAGCGTGTGAAGGGCGTCCCAGTCGGCGTTGGAGCCAGGAAACTGCACAACGACGGACTTCATTCGATCGCCTCCGTCAATGGCGCGGGACCGTACGCGCGGGCGTGCAGTCACGCAAGCTCCAAGGGGCACTGGTTTGACAGGTTCGCGCAGTGCCCTTACACGGTTCGGGTGAACCCATGAGCGGTGTCGAAATCAAGTCGCCTCGCGAAATCGATGCGATGCGCACGAGTTGCCGAATGGCGGCCGAGACGCTTCTGCTCGTCGGCGAGTACGTTCGTCCTGGGATCACGACCGAAGACATCAACCGGCTCGTTCACGAGGACACGGTTCGTCGCCGAGCCGTTCCGTCGCCGCTGAACTATCACGGCTTTCCGAAAAGTGTCTGCACGTCGGTGAACGACGTCGTGTGTCACGGGATCCCGGGCCTGTACCGTCTGAAACACGGCGACATCATCAACGTCGACGTCACGACGCAATTTCCCGCGCGCGACGGCTTTCATGGTGACACGAGCGCGACGTTTTTCGTCGGCGAGCCCGGCGCCGAGGCGCGCCATGTCACGGAAGTGGCCCGCAAGAGCTTGGACGTTGGCGTCGCACAGGTGCGCGAGAACGCACGCGTCGGCGACATCGGCTTTGCGATCCAGCAGTACGCCGAGAGCGAGGGTTGTTCCGTCGTTCGCGATTTCGTCGGACACGGAATCGGCCGGAAGTTCCACACCGATCCGCAGGTACCCCACTTCGGCGAACGCGGGAAGGGTCTGCGGCTGAAGGCCGGCATGATCTTCACGATCGAGCCGATGGTGAATCTCGGCACGTGGGAGGTCGAAGTCGACGAGCGCGACAAGTGGACCGTTCGCACAAAAGACCGACGGCTGAGCGCCCAGTTCGAGCACACCGTGCTGGTCACGCGCCAGGGCTGCGAAGTGCTCACCTCGCGGCCGCGCGCCTTGATGAATAGCGAAGTTTTCGACGATGCGTTGCTGCAGCGCGCCGCACCGTAGCGAAGGCGTGGTCAACGATTGGGCGTGAAGCGAACTGCTCGCGGCGCGCTGATGGGCAGCGCGACGATTGTACCGTCGGTGCCGTCTTCGTTTTCCAGCCCCGCGCCGCCCGAACGTGTGACGCCGACCCAACTGTTGTAGAGGATGTCGATCGTGTTGTTCATGAGCGGCGGTACGATCTCGTTGATGACCAGCTCGAACGACGCAGTTCCCGTCCCGGCGTACTCGCGCTGTCCGTTCCATTGAACGATGAAGCGCCGGTTCGGCGCGGTGCCGACCACGCCGTAGCACACGCCCGTACCGTCCGTGATCCAGTCGGTCCAGTACGGCGCGATGAGAAAGTTCGGCTCTGCGGTTGCCGGGACGACGCCGGTGAGCGATCCGCTCGATCCGGTGGTGGACAGTTGGAGCCATCCGTTCGACGTGACGCGGTACGGCGTTGCGGTCACGATCCCGTAGTAGCGAATGGGAAATGGAATCGTGATCAGCGGCGTGCCGGTCGTGTCGGGAATGTTCACCGTTGCGTCGTCCACGCTTGCGAGCACCGTTCGGCGCAGCGCTGTCATCGAGCACAAGTCGGTCCATGTGACGCTCGCCGGCGCGGCGCTCGCGGTGTAGGTCACCACCATCGAGGGCGGGGTCGTAACGGTCGCGCGGACAGTCACGTCCTGGTCTGCCGAGTTCTCGACCAGCACCCAATACGTGCCCGCGGGAACGGCGCGCTGCGTGATGGATGTCGCGGGGCCCGAGAAACTCGAGTTCGAACATCGCCGCTCGCTTCCCGCGGCTGCGCAGGGAGAGTTTCGGAACGACATGGCCGTCTGCCCGGCGGCTGCGGCGGCGGAGAGTGTGACATCGGCGTCGGTCGTCAGCGTGAGCCGGTACACGGCGTCCGGTCGCGTGACGCCGCCGGACGGATTGCACGAGAGCGAATAGTCGTCCTCGAGCGTCACGAACCGTGCGACATGCGGCATCATGTCGTTCAATTCGATCGCGGGATTCGGCTCCACCGCGGGGCACGTGTCTTCGGTGGGGCGGGCCATGGGCGGCGTGACCATCGCCTGCACGGTCGTGTCCGAGTCGGCGCTGTTCTCGACGAGCACCCAGTACGTTCCGGGAGCGAGTGACCGCTGCCGCAACGCCGCCATCACGCCGCCGCCGGTCGGAGTCACGCATCGGCGCTCGCTCGCCCCACTCGCACACGGTGAGTTGCGGAACGAGATCGTGGGCTGTCCCACCGTCGATGCCCCGGTGACGATCACGTCGCTCGTCGCAGTCAGCGTGATCCTGTACACGGCGTCCCGGCCCATCGCACCGCCGGGTGCGCAGCTGAGCGCGTAGTCGTTCTCGAGCATCCCGAGTCGCGCGACGCGGGCCGTTCCGTCGGAGATTTCAACGGCCGGGTTCGGCTCCGTCATCGGACACGTGTCTTCGACCGGAGTGACCGTCGCGGGATCGTATCGAAGCGTCATGCGGAACGGATCCGGGGTCGAGCCCGTTTCCGCGATGATCAGATATCGGCCCGGCGGCAGCGAGCGCACTCGAAGCTGCGGCGGGGTGCCACCCCCGAAGGGAGACGCCGTTCCTCGATTGCAGCGAATTTCCGTGAGCGGCGTACAGTTGCTCACGAGCGCCACGGCCGCACCGTTCGCCGACGAACTGGTGGAAATGGTGACGTCCTGCGGTGCGGTGAGCGTGAACTCGAAGACGGCGTCCGGGAACGCGCCCGCGTTGCATCCGAGCGTGTAGTCGTGCCGAAGACCGCGCGTCGAGCCCCAGTACGTGCCGGGCCCAGGCAGCCGCGTCGGTGTCGCGCACGTGTCGTTCATCGGGATGCACGTGAGGTCCGTGAAATCGACGCTGCCGTCGCAGTTGTTGTCGTGGCCGTCGTCGCAGATTTCCGGCGCTCCCGGGTAGACCGTGGGGTCGCCGTCGTTGCAGTCGTCGCCACCGGGGCCGCCCGGCGTGCCGTCCACCGCGCACGAGCGTTCGACGTGTCCGTCGCCGTCCAGATCGCGCGGCGAGTGAACGCAACCCACGCGACTGTCGCAGCTGTCGATCGTGCACGTGTTGCTGTCGTCGCAGTCGATGACGTTGTCCATTCGCACCGGCGTGCAGCCCGTGGACGCGATGGCAGAGGACGACGTTGGGTCGCAGAGTTCGATGCCGTTGCAGGCGTTCATGTCGCCGCACATTGTGTGATCGGGGACATGAGCGCACCCGCGCGTCGCTTCGTCGCATGTGTCCATCGTGCAAGCATGATGGTCATCGCAGCTCGGGGGGCTGTTGACGCACGCGCTTCCGAGGCAGCGTTCCTCGCCGTTGCAGAACACGCCGTCGTCGCAATCGGCGCTCGATCGGCACGTTCGCGCGTCGCTCGGAGGGACGTCGCCGGAGGGTCCTCCGCCGTCGGCATCCAAGCCAACGATGTCCGCCCGTGCGTCACCGCTGTCCGACCCGAGCAACATCTCGCCGCATCCCGCGGCCACGAGACTCAACACGACCGCCACCCAACGAGCACCACCAAAGCGATTCGAGTTCATCCGACCCTCGTCGCTGGCCACCGATCGCCAGCAAGCATCAAGCCACCGAGCTATTCTAGCCCCGTTCCTGGCGTTTGCGCTCCCAGGCGTATCCGCCAGCGGCAATGCACGCGCCGGCGACGATTCCAACCCACGCGTACACCGGCGTCGGGCGCCGCGCCGATCCCGCCGACGGGCTGCCCACGGTGGGCGGAGAGTCAGAATTCGCTGCAGAAAACCAGCTCCCACCGCCGAACGCGATCGCGAAGACGCCCACTGCGACGAACGCAGTCAATCGCCGAGTCCACGCCACGGACGCGACCTCGTCGTAGTCGTGACGAACGCTTTCGACCACCGCGGTCCCAGTACACTTCGGCCGGTGGTCCTTGCCGCACCCGCGGTGGATCGCGAGACCACAGCGCTTGCAGTTCTTGCCATCGGTGTCGACGAGAATCTTGCTCTGGCAGGCGGCGCAGGCGGCGCCGACGATTGGTTCCAACTCCATGGGAGTGCCGCGGACTTAGCCACGACACGCGACGCCGCGCAAGCGTTGCGCGGTGACCGCGTCGGGGCTGACGCGGGCGAGGGAACGTGCGACAAGGCCGGCGGCACCCATGGACGACTCGTTGCTCGCGTTCGTCACGAACCTCGATGGTCAGGTGTTCGCGCTTCGCAATCTGCCCGAGGAAGTCGTGGCGGTGCTGTTCGCGTACTACTCGCGCAGCCGCGACGACCTGCGCACGAATCTGCGCAAGCTTCTCGAAGACAAGGACCTCGCCGTGCTCGCCGTGGGCGAACCCGGGCGCGCGGCAGGCCCGGCGTTCGAACGCGCCCAGGATCGCGCCCGCGCATTCCACGAGAAGTGGGTCGTGGGGTACGGTCACGCGTCCGTCGCCGAGCACGGTGTCGTCCACCTGGCGGTCGAACGTTGCTCGATCGTAGCTGCCAAGGCCATCGAGGAAGCCCGACTGGCGGCGTACACGGAGAAAAGCACGCGCTACGTGCAGTTTGGCGAAGACACGCTCGTGACCGACATCGGCCTGCCGGCGTCGGCAGGTCGCGCGTACGAACTTTCCGCGCGCGCGAGTCTCCGCTCGTACACTTCGCTCGTCGAACGTACCGCCGACGCGCTCGCGTCGAAACACCCCGTGCCCGATGGCACCGCGCCGAAGGCGCACGCGAACGCGCTCCGTGCGCACGCACTCGACCTGCTGCGGGGCTTGTTGCCCGCCGGGGTCCCGACGAATCTCGGATTGACGGTCAACGGACGCGTGCTCGAACAACATCTGTCGAAGCTGCTCGGATCACCGCTGTCCGAAGTGCGTGCACTCGCGGGTTGCATGCGGGACGCGGGGCGCGAAGTGCTTCCAACGCTCTTGAAGTACACCGAGCCCAGGGCGCACCGCTCGCGGACGAACGCCCGCGTCGCTCCGCATGCCGGCCGCACAACCCTCGCCAGCGGCGGGATGAGCGCGAGCGGCGTGCGCTTGATCGACGCCCCGGAATCCGGCCGTGCGCTGCGAACTCTCGCCACGTCGGTTCTCGTCGACACGTTGCAATACGCGTGGAGCGACGCGTGGGCGTCCTGCGAGAACGACGTTCGCGCGCTCGAAATCGTTCGCGCGTACCTTGCAGACCGCGACAAGCACGACGCACCAGGGCGCGCGCTCGAGCAGGTTGTGTTGCGGTTCGAGGTCGTCTGCGACTACGGTGCGTGGCGCGATCTTCAGCGGCACAGACTGTTGTCCGCGAGCACGCCGTCGCTCGGGACGCACGAGGGGTATTGGCTCAGCGACGAACTCGGAGAAATCGGTGTGCGGGACGTCGCATGCGCGGCCCTGGATGCTGCCCGACAGCCGTATGTCGAACTGGCGGCGAGCCATCCCTGGGAAGCGCAATACGTCGTGCCACTTGCGTATCGCGTGCGGTACGTCGCACAGGCCAATCTGCGCGAGGTGTTCCATCTCGTGGAACTTCGCTCGGCGCGCCAGGGACACGAGAGTTATCGAAACGTCGCGATCGGCATCGCAGACCGCACGATCGAGGCTTTGCCGTTCGTGGCGGAGTTCCTGCGCGTGGACCGCAATCGCTACGCGTACGCGAGGCATTAGGGGAAGTCGACCGTCGACAGTCGAGGGTTGAGAGTCAGAAGGGGGGGGGATCGCCGTCGAGCGCCACGACGCGATTGGCGTACACCAGTCGCCCGTGACGCCGGTTGCGTTCTCCGTGGACTTCGATGCGGCTCACGCTGGCGTTGTCGACCACGAACCAGATCGGGACCGTGAGGTCGTCGACGCCCATGAGCAGGCGGATCAAGTGTTGAATGGTCACGCCGTGTGAGCCGAGCAGCACCGTGTGGCCCTCGTGCCGATCGACGAGACCGTCGAGAAATGTGGCGGTTCGCGCCGAGTGTTCCCGCAGGCTCTCCCCGCCGGCCGGGGCCGCGTCGGGATGACGGGACACGATGCGTTGCCACAGCGTCGGATCGCTCGCTCGCGCCGCGTCGAACGAGAGCCCGGTGTACGCACCCATGTGCCGCTCTCGGAGCAGTGGGCTCTCGATCGGGACGGGCGAGCGTCCCGCAGCGATCGGCGCGATCGTGTCGCGGCACCGGAGCAGGTCGCTGGAGTAGATCGCGTCGAAGTGCGAAGTGCGTAGCGCCTGCGCGAGGCGCGACGCCTGCTGCTCGCCGCGCGGGGTCAAGGGCGAATCCGTCTGGCTCGCGAAGTACGCTCCAGCGTTTGCGGCACTCTCGGCGTGGCGGACGATCAAGAACGTCGTGGATGGCATCGCGCCGGGGAATCGTAGCCTATTCTTCGCCGTTTCCGTCTCCCATCGGGCACCACGCCGCGCGCGCAGGAACGCTTCGAAGAAGTTTCTTCCGCTTCGCACGCGCGCTCGGGATCGGCTGGTCCTGGTCGAGGACGAGCGCGGTCAGCGACCTGCCGTAGCAACAGCCGGTGTCGAGACCCGTGGCGTTCGGCTCGAGCTGCAATTTGCGCCGCGCGTCGTGCCCGAAGACGATGTGCTCGGGACCTTCCCACGCACGCGCCCACGGGGTGCCGTCCAGTTTTCGCGTCGCGCGGCCATCCGCGTCGATGCTCCGGATGTTCATGAGCAGCGCCGGATCTTGCGCGTCGATCGGGCACGACGGGTCGACACCAGCGTGAACGACCCGAGCGCCATGGGAGGGCAGCGCGAGTGTGAGCGGTGTCGTCGCAAGAAATACGAAGTGTTCGTCGTCGAGCTGCGCTGCGGCGATCGCGTGCCTCTCTCCAAGGCGCACCTTGCGCTGGCCTCCCGCACGGTCCGCGTGCCACCAGCGAAGCAGCTTCTCGTCGTGGTTGCCCCGCACGCAACGTGCGCCCAAGGATCTCGCACGATCGATCGCGCCCCGGGAGTCGGGTCCGCGTGCAACGAGGTCGCCGACGAGCACGAGATCATCGACGCCCTGCGCGAACGCTACGGATTCCAGCAGGTCGCAGAATTCGTCCGCGCAGCCATGCAAGTCCCCGACGATGATCGTTCTGCCCACGCGCGAATGCTCCCGTGGCCCGTGCCGTCGCGGCGCCCGGAAGACGCACCGTAACAGCTTCGACCGGCGTCCGCAGTTTTTCGGCATCGCAGCGGTGCTGGCGTGCATCGCCCGGATGTGCGAAATCGCGCCAATGCATCCTCTCGCTGAAGCAATCGTCGCGGGCGACGTTCGCGCGCTCGCACGGCTGCTCCGCAGCATCGACGACCGGAGCGGCACGTACGTCGAAGCGCTCGCGGACCTGTACCCCCACACGGGTCGCGCGCACATCGTCGGCGTCACCGGAAACCCGGGCTCGGGCAAGAGCACACTCACCGACCAGTTGATCGCGCACTATCGCTCGCGGCAACTCCGGGTGGGCGTCGTCGCAGTCGACCCGACGTCCCCTTTCTCGGGTGGCGCGATCCTTGGCGACCGGATTCGGATGCAGCGCCATGCACTCGACGACGAGGTGTTCATCCGTTCGCTCGCAACGCGCGGGCATCTGGGCGGCGTGTCGCGGTCCACGGCCGACTGCGCTCACGCGCTCGACGCGTGGGGCGCGCACATCGTGATCATCGAGACCGTTGGCGTCGGGCAGGACGAGCTGGAAGTCGCGCGCATCGCGCACACGACCTGCGTCGTGGTTCCGCCGGGCATGGGCGACGAGATTCAAGCGATCAAAGCTGGGATTCTCGAAGTCGCGGACGTGTTCGTCGTGAACAAGGCCGACCGCGAGGGCGCCGATTCGACCGTACGAGACCTGGAGATGATGATCGCCCTCGGTCACGAGATGTTCCATGCGGGCATTCACGCGGGCGGGCACCACGGCGCGGGTCGTGTTCGAATCGCGGACATCGAGGCTGCCGCGCAGCCAACGGAGTGGATCACTCCGATCGTGAAAACGACTGCGACGCAGGGGATCGGCATCACGGAGCTGTGCGCGGCCATCGAGAAACATCGCGCGTTCCTGTACCAAACACCGGACGGGGAGTCGCGTCGGCGCGAACGGCTTCGAGAGGAAGTGCTCTCGGTGTTCCGCGCGTCACTCGTCGACGACGCGGTTGCCGCACTCGGCGCGGTGCTCGACGAGACGGTTGAACGGGTGGAACGCCGTGCCATTGATCCATACACCGCGGCTCGCGAACTGGTGGCGAGCTATCGGCGGTGACGGTCACTACGGAAGCGCGCCGCAGCCCGAAATCTCCCGGTAGACGGGTTGCTCGGTGGCCGACGCGACGAGCCGCGCGCGCATGTCGTTGCAGCCTGCGGCGTTGCGCGAACAGAACAGGCGACGCTCGCCGTGCAGCTCGAGAAAATCGCGGTACGAGAAGCACGTGGCGGCCGCGTTGAACGCAGCACAGCGCGCCGTGTTCTCGCCGCTCCGGCGCCGTGGCTCCCGCACGCGTTCGCATGCGGCTTGGGTTCGCGAACAGTTCGAAAGCATCCCGCCGGCCGGCTGCGGGTCGTCGAAACAGAACCAGTTGTGACCGCTGGGAATGGCGCGGCGATCGGGCGTCGCGGGCCCCGGGGGGCTCTGCGCGACGACGAACGTCGGGATCGCTGAGAAACAGACGAGAGCGATGGCAAGCACGTGGGTTCGGTGCGCGCGTTCCATGCCGAAAACGCTACCACGCCGTGAGGTCAACGTGCCGGAAACGCGAGCACCTCCGCGATGGAGTCGGTGCCCAACGCGAGGGCCACGAGTCGGTCGATGCCGAGCGCGTTCCCGACGCTCGGCGGGAGTCCCTCGTCGAGAGCGGACAGAAACGCGTCGTCGATCGGGTAGACCGCAAGCCCGCGACCTGCGCGGTCGGACTGGTCCCGCTCGAATCGTTCGCGGTGCTCGTCGGGATCGGTCAACTCGACGAAGCCGTTCGAAAGCTCGATGCCCAGCGCGTACAGCTCGAAGCGAAGACAAACGCTCGCGTCTTCCGGGTCGAGCGCGGCGAGCGATGCGAGGCTCGCCGGAAAATGCGTGAGAAACGTCGGGAACTCTGTGCCGAGATTCGGCTCGATGCGATCCGTGAAAGCCGCGAAGTATGCCGTCTCGTCGCGGGCGGCCAACGAGACCGGGTCGCCGACGCCGGGCGCGAATCGTGCGAACGCCTCGCGAACGGTGATCCGCGGAAACGGTCCGTCGGGAACGGTCGCCCGCGCCTGGCGGTGCCGCAGCGAGCCCGCGGGATTGCCCCAGCGTGACGCGATTCGCATGACGTCGGCCGTGTCCGCGAGCAACGCGTCCAGGCCGTCCCACGCTCGGTACCACTCGAGCATCGTGAACTCGCGCTCGTGTCGACTGCCCGACTCGTCGGCGCGGAAGCATCGCGCGAGTTGGAAGCATCGCCGAATCCCGCCGACGAGCGCGCGCTTCATCGCGAACTCCGGCGACGTCGCCAGCCAGGCGATCGGGTCGAGCGCTCCCGGCGGGATGCTGCTGCGGCGGCCGCTTTGGTCCGCGTCGCGCGCCGTGCCGCGTGCGACGGGCGCGTGGACGGCGAACGCACTCAAGTGAACATCCAGTCCCGGGCAGGTCACCAGGGCAGGGGTCTCGATCTCGAGAAAGCCCCGGCGGCGGAAATGGTCGCGGATCTCGGCCACGATCTCCGCGCGCTGCCAGAGTCGCCCCGCCACCCCCGCGGATTGGAAGCGTTGACTCTCGCTCCCGCGGCTCCACGACGCCCGTGCCGTGCGATGCACGAGTTCCCACGTCGCCGCCCGTCGAACGCGCTCGCCCTCGCGACCGGAGACTTCCCCGACGACTCGCGGCTGCAACCTCACGCGCACGAGGTCTCCGATGTGTACCTCGAGTTCGCCGCGCACGGTGCGCTCGACTCGCACCGACCCCGGCCGTACGGAGCCCGGTGCCGGCGCATCGACGCGGACGATGTGCGTCGCGTCGACCGCTACGGTGATTGCCTCACGATCGATGTGGGCCACCCGCCCGCAGACCCACTCGTCGTCGGTCGTCGCATCCACGGCTCGTTCCCCCCGGTCGTCTGCGCGCGCCTACTTCTTGGCGACGCGTTCGGTGTACTCCCCGGTGCGGGTGTCGACCCGGACGGTGTCACCTTCGTTGATGAAGATTGGCACCTGCACGATGGCGCCGGTCGGCAGTTTGGCGGCTTTCAGGACGTTGTTCGCCGTGTCGCCCTTGAATCCCGGCTCGGTTTCGACGACCACCATTTCGACGAACGTCGGCAACTCCACACCGACAGGCCGACCGTTGAACATCAAGACCTGGACGTTGGTGTTGTCCAACAGGAACTGCCGCGTATCGGCAAGCGCGTCGGCCCCGATCGAGACTTGTTCGAACGTCACGTTGTCCATGAACACGAGATGCTCGCCCTCGGGATACAAGTACTGCATCTCTCGCTGCTCGATGTCCGCCGCCTGGAGTTTCTCGCCAGCTTTGTACGTTCGAGACATCACCGAGCCGGTCAGCATGTTCTTCATCCGAACTTCCGTGCTGGGTGTTCCCTTCCCTGGCTTGCGGAAGTCGACCGAGACGACCACGTAGGGGTCGCCGTCGATGTCGAGTTTGTTGTTCTTTCGGACGCTGTTGATTTCGATGACGTCGGCCATGGGGCTCCTCGAGCGGGGCGCAGTCTGTATCAAAGCCGCGGGTCCCCGGCAAGCACGGTGGTTGCGCGGTCCGTGCGATCGCGGTACCAGCCCAGACGCGCCACGGGGCGGGTGGATTCCGCATTGAGCAGCCGCGACTCCGAAGACGACTTCCGAGAGATCAAACGCGAGATCATCGAATCGCGCGGATTGATCATCAAGACGCACAACGCGACGACGTCGCTCGCCGCGGACGTGAAGAGCATCGCGCGGCGGCAGGCGGGGTATGAACGTCGGTTCATCGTCAACAGTGCGGTCGCGTACGCGCTGTTCGTCGCACTCACGTTCGGCGGGCTGTACCTCTGGCTCAACGCGACCGTGCGCGAAATGGGAGCCGCGAATCGCTCGCTCCAAGCCCAGCTCGGGCGAGCGACCCGTGAGACCGAGACGCTCAACCGCGAGCGCGACGAGCGCCAGACGCTCGAAAATCGCGCGGTGGCATTTTACGAACTCGTCCGCGAGGGCAAGCGCCAGGAGGCCGTCGAGGCCTGGGCGCAACTCCGCCGCGAGCGGCTGCCGGCGTCAGAAGCGGCGTACTTCCAGGACGTCGTCGACCGATTCCGTGCCGACCTCTCCCGTCAGGCGTTCGAACGCGGGCTCGACCACGCGCGCCTCGCGCGATACGTGCAGGCATTCGAGGCCTTCGACGAGGCCGTTCACCTCAGCGAAAACGCCGGCCACATCCCGCGTGTGCGCCTCGCGCAGGGAGACGCGCTTCGACACTTGGGACGGCAGCGAGAGTCGATCGAGGTCGCGCAGGCCGTTGCCGACGGGACCGACAACGATGTGGCCGACGACGCACTCTTGTTGATCGCACGTTGCCGCGCCGACCTGCAGCAATTCGGTGAGGCCCGCACGACGCTTCGCCTGCTCCTTCGGCGATTTCCGTACGGATCCGTTGCGCCCGACGCCCGCCTGTATCTCTTCCAATTGTCCACTCCCGACGCGCCCGGCCGCCGACGCTGAAAGTCCGCTGGCCAACGGTGCCGCCGGCGGTCACAATTCAGAGCATGGCGTTCTTCCGTCCGCCTCGCATCGCGTTCGTCGGGTCTGGCGGTGCTGCACGAGGAATCGCGCACCTCGGAGTGATCAAGGCTCTCGAGGAAATGGGATTGCGGCCCTCGATCTTCGTCGGCGCGAGCGCGGGCGCCATCGTGTCTGCGACGTACGGCCAGGGAATTCCGCTCGACGACTTGATCGACAGCTACCGCCTGCCGTGGAAGCGGAAGCATTCGGTTCCGCGGCTGCACGGCAACGCGTTCTTCGGCCTGCCCCGTTTGCGCGATCTGATCGACCCCGGCTACCTGCTGTCCGGCGTGTTCTCCATCGACCGGCTCGAGAAACTTCTGCGGGATTGGCTGCCGCAAAACGACTTCCGACGAATTCCGGCGACTGTGCTCGTGACGGCATGCGACGTCGATGGCCACGGTCGCGTCGTGTTTGGCAAGGGGCACCGGGACGACGTTCCGGTGTCGTCGGCCGTAGCGGCGTCCTGCTGCGTGCCCGGTCTTTTCCGGCCGTATCGCATCGGCAACGAGTACTTTCTCGATGGCGAGGTGGTTCGCACACTGTCGGCCGATCTGGCCGTCGAAGCGGGCGCCGACGTGGTGGTCGTGTCGAACATCTATCGACCGATGGTCTCGAAGACCGACCAGCGCTCCGTCGCACGCAAGGGCGCGGTGCGCGTGCTCAATCAGTCCCTGTCGATTCTCCTGTCGGAGAAAGAACGACGCGGCCTGGAGCTGTACCATCGCATGCATCCGGGCGTGACGTTTCTGAACGTGTCGCCTGACATCGGTCATATCGGCTTTCTCAACCGCTTCGCGGCGCGACAACTTCTGCTCCGGGGGTACCGCTCCGCGATGCACGAGCTGATCGCGGCGAAGGCTCGCGGCGTTTTCGCGGCGCGCGACGAGCCTCGCGGCGACGTCCGGACGAACTAACGTCGGGTCTTCGGCTACGGTCGGGCGCGAAGGGCGGCGTCGTCGATGGCAACGATTGCCGGACCGTCGGCAGTGAACCGCACGACGAAGCGTCGAGCGACGTACGCTGATGCGTTGGCCGGCAGTCGCAGGCGCATCTCGGCGAAGCGCGGTGGCAAGTCCAGGATCCAGTCGTCGGCGAGCATCGTTCCGGGACGCGATTCGCCGCGTCGCGCGAGATCGGACGCCGAGAGCACGGCCGGCGCGTCGCCGCGAAGCAGCGCCGACAGTTGCGTGGTGTCGACGTGCGAGAGCACCTGCTCGTGGAAAGCAACGAAGCGCTCGCGACGCTCCGGCGTGGTTCCTGCGCTCAGCCCGGACACGGGGTCGGCGAACAACCCGCCGAGCGCGCCCGCGTCCCGCCGCAATACCGCGTCGACGTACTGCCGGAACAGCGCGAGAACCGCCCGTCGATGGGTCCCGACGACGATCCGATTCGTCTCTCCGGTGCGGCCTTGCGCTGGCGGGTCCCGCACGCCGGGCGTCGCCGGCTCGAGCGTGGTTTGCCCCAGCGCGCGACCACCGGCGGCCTCACCGGGCGCGCCGGCGCGGGGTCTGGCCGATGCGCACGCGAGCAATGGTCCGAGGAGCACCGCGATCCAGAGCCCGCGGCGCGGACGGGCCAGGCGACTCATGGTGCGGAAAGGGGCACCGCTTCGACGTCGAGTGAGCGGTCGATCGCAAGCGCGACGCCGCCGGATTCGTCCGGAGCTTCGAGCCAGCCGCGCGGAACGGTCGAGTGATCCGACGCAACAATCACGTACTTGAACGCGTCGTGATCGACCCGGCGCGGGTCGCGGCCCGCAATCTCTGGGGGCTGTCGGCACGCTTCGCAGTCACGAATTCCCTGGCGTCGGCACCAGGCCATCGGCAGGCCGTGACAGAGTGCGACCATCGCAAGTCCGTTGGTGATGACCAGGTTGAGCGTCGAACGACCTCCTCCGGCTTCCGCGCACCACGCGTCGAGCGTCGGAATCGTGTCGCGAAGCGCCTGTACGACCGTCATGCGATCGGCCTCGGGGTCGTCGATCCGGCCCGCCCGATGAAGCGCGCCGAGCACGAAGTGGAACAAGAGTTCGCTGTCGGTCTCCCCGCGAATGTTCCGTTCCAAGAAGTCCGGGATCTCGGCGCGCATCCGCGGCGCGACGTGCGCGAGTCCCGTGATCGACCCCGTGTGTGCGAACAGCCACTGCCGGTAGCGAAACGGATGCGTGTTGTCGAGCGTCCGCGGACCCACGGTTGCTGCGCGAAGATGCAAGATCGCACAGTCGGTCTTGAGGTCCTTGGTGATCGCGCGCACGTCGACACTGTCGCGCACCTCGGCCGGCTTCTTCCGGAGCAGCACTTCACCGCTCTGGTACGACCCGACGCCCCAGCCGTCCGTCGACGTTGGAACATCCAACGACAACGCCGCGCGCTCGGCCTCCAGCGCGCAGCCGAATCGATCACGCTGATTCGCGAAGTACCCGATGAGTCGTGCCATGCAGTTCCTCCGCCCATGTGAGTCTGGTCCACCGCGGGTGCGTCGTAAAGCGCTTCCGCACGCCGCGGCGAGTCAGGATCCGTCGGTGCCAGACGATCGCGATTGTGTGGGCGCCTGCGGATCGGTCGGAGCCGGGGGCAGTCCCGCCGCCAGGCGCGCGTCGCGAATTTGCTCGAGCGTCCGACGCTCCGCCCACCAGCCGACTGCGCGAAGACCGTACGACACGGCGATCGCGATCACGGCGAAGCCGAGCCAGAACGAACCGTGCGTGACAAGTCGCACGGGCATTCGCGTAGCACGGAGAACATCTCTGGGCCACCGTTCACCCGCGCTCGGCGCGACGTTCGATCCACTGCAGAATTTCGCGGACGTGGCCGACGCCGAACGCTTGGACTCCGTCAGGAATGTCGCCGCGATCGACGTTGGCGCGCGGAATCAGCGCCCTGCGATAGCCACGACGAAGCGCCTCCTCCAACCGCTGTGTGCACCGTGCGACCGCGCGCACTTCCCCTGCCAGGCCGACTTCGCCGAACACGACGACATCGGGCGGCAGCGCGACATCCGCGACGCTCGACGCGATCGCCGCCGCGACCGCGAGTCCCGCAGCGGGCTCTTCGATCGACGCTCCACCCGCGACCGACACGAACACGTCGCGATCTCGCAGCGGAAGCGACGCCCGCTGTGTGAGAACCGCTGCCAAGATGTTCAACCTCGTCGCGTCGAGTCCCGTCGCGACGCGCCGCGCGGCGGGACCGAAACTCGGGGTGACCAACGCTTGCACCTCGAGCAGCAACGGTCGGGCGCCATCCGCGGAAGCCACGACCACGCTCCCCGGGACGTCCGTCGGGCGCTCGGCGAGGAACAACGCGCTGGGGTCTGCGATTTCGCGCAATCCGCCGTTCGACATGTCGAACACCGCGAGCTCGCCGGTGGGCCCGAATCGGTTCTTCAACGCCCGGACCATGCGCGGACCGCCGGAACGCTCGCCGTCGAATGACAACACGACGTCCACGAGGTGTTCCAAGACCTTGGGCCCGGCAAGCGCGCCATCCTTCGTGACGTGCCCGACGAGAATCACGGTGCGCCGCTCCTGTTTTGCAAGTGTCACCAGCCGTGCAGTGACTTCCCGCAGTTGCGCGACGCTGCCGGCGGCACTCTCGAGATCACCCGTGCGCAGCGTTTGAACGCTATCCACGGCAAGGATCCGCGCGTCGGTCGCTCTCGCCCCGTTCTCGACCGCTTCGAGATCCGATGTGGCGACGAACTGCAATTTCGCCCCGTCGTGGACGCCCAAGCGGCGCGCACGCGACGCAACCTGGGCCGCGCTTTCCTCGCCGCTCGCATAGAGCACCGCGACGCGATCGGCGAGCAGCGCGACCAGTTGCAGAAGCAGCGTGCTCTTGCCGACGCCGGGTTCGCCACCGAGCAGGACGACCGAGCCCTCGACAAGCCCACCCCCGAGTACCCGATCGATCTCCGGCATGCCGCACGATGTCCGCGGCGACTCGGACGCCATCGCGTCGACAAGGGACACCGGGCGATCCGTCTCGCCTACGTTCAACTCCGCGCGTGGCCGTGCGCCGCCGGTTCGAGTCTTGACGGCTCGCTCCTCGACCATCGTGTTCCATTCGCCGCACGTCGTGCACTTGCCAGCCCAGCGCGTTTGCGCAGCGCCGCACGACTGGCAAACGTAGCGAGTGTCTTTCACGTTCGACGATGCTCTCATTGGCGACCTTACCCTCTCACGAGCGATGGACATAGGCATCGCTCGGATTCCGCGCAAGTTGCGTCGGACAGGATATGTCACAGCGTGAGCGGTTCTCGAGGCGACAGCCGAAGCCCCCTCTGCCCGCCCATCTGTTACGCTAGCGGCCACCATGCGCGCCATTCTCGACCCCCGCCGCACGTTCGTATTGAGTCTCCTCGCGGTCGTCGGGGCCGCGTGTGGCAACAATCGCCCGCCTGCCGACGTCCAGGTACTGCCGGACGCTCCCGGCGATGCCGTCGATGATCTTGCGTCGGACGCCGGCACCGGCCTCGACACCGCCGACGTGGTGGATGACCGAGCGATGTGTTCGCCCCGGCTTCCCGTCGACGATGTGCGGACCATTCCCTCGCGCGATCCGACGGGCTGCATCTTCCGCGACGCGACGGTCGACGTGCTTCCGACGTGGACGCCGCCGCCGGGAGCCGACGCCGGGAGTACCGAGGCCGGCCCGGCAGTGCTCGGCCCGGGAGGTCCGTCGGTCACGTTTCGACCGGACCAGTTGACGCAGAACTGCGCATATCTGCATGGCGGGCCGACGGATCGCAACCACCACAATGCCGCATTCATGCACGCGGGATATCTCATCATGCCGTGGGCGCATGAAGCCACACCCGGGGGCATCTCCGTCTGGGAGTTCAACGATCCGTGCCGCCCCGTTCACGTTGCGACCGTGACCGACCCACGCATGCGCGAAACGCACGCGACCGGCTTTTCGTTCATTGGCGGTCGATGGATGGTCGTCGCGTCGACGGACGGCATCGTCTTCTGGGATATCTCCGACTTTCGCAACATGCGTCGTGTCAGCGAGTTGATCCTCCCAAACACATGCTTTCCGGATTCGTACCGTCGTGTCGTGATGGGAACGTTCTGGCAGGCACCGTATGTCTACGTCGGAACGGCGGACAACGGCGTGTTCGTCGTCGATGCGTCCGACCCGCGCAACCCGCGGATCGTCAATCAGTACGTCGTCGGCAACAGCGTGGGGCTGCTCTACGCGATCGGAAACAATCTATACATCGTCAATTCCGAAGGCTCAACGCAACACATTCTCGACATCAGCGATCCGGCGGTGCCGCGACCGATTCCGGGCGGTCGCTTCGAAGTGCACAATGGACGAATGATCGCGCCCGGGTACTTCCTCGTCTTGCCAGCCTACTCGGGCACATACAACGGCAACCGTGGGTACTTTACCCGGCACACCGTTGGAGCGGGACTGTTCATCTTCGATGTGGCCAATCCATCGATGCCGAGATTTCTCGGTCAGTGGGAGCACCCGACGGGCCGCGCCGACAGTGGCGAAGGTCCGAGCGGCGGCTATGTGTACGTTCAGAACGACCTCGCATTCGCGGGCTTCAGTTCGGACTTTGTCGTGTTCGATATCGCCGATCCGACCCATCCGACGCCGATCTCGACGCTGCGCTCTCAGGGCGACGACGATACGATCGTGCCCATGGGGAATGTCGTTCTGTTGAGTGTCGACGATGGCAGTGTCCCGGGACAGGCAACGTCGGTTGTTCCGTTCCGCGAGCAGCCCGATCGTCGCGCGCCGGCAGTGAACATGATTGTTCCTCGCGATGCCGCGACGGACCAGGCCCTTACGTCGCGCGTCGGCGTGACGTTCGACGAGTTCGTCGACGTGCAGACGCTCGATCGTACGACGTTCATCGTGCGGGAGGTGGGCAGTTCGATCCCGCTCGAAGGGTATTATTCTGGTCAGGAAAACGCGGTGAACTTCTGGCCGGCTCAGCCGTTGCGCCCCGGCGCGACCTACGAAGTCATCGTGCCAGCCGGCGGCGTTCGCGACGCCAGCGGCAACGCGACTTCGACGACGTTTCGCTCGACGTTTCGCGCGAGCGAGTGTCGGTGATGGGCGGGTGCACGCCCGGCGCGTCGAGGCGCAGTGCGTCCACGCCCGGTGCGTCCAGGCGCAGCGCGTCCACGCCCGGTGCGTTCGCCCCTTCGCAGCGGCTACGGGCCGGGCTTTTGTCTGGGGCGGCGCTTCGCGACGCACGAACCGTGCTGTTCGCGGTTGCGGTACTGTGTGCGTGTCGCTCTGAGCCCACTGCGGACGTTGCGGATGCGGCGGATGAGTTGAGTGATGCGTGGAGCGGCGACGCGGACGGCGGTGCCATGGACTCGGGGCAACTCGTTGCGCGGATCGAGGCGGCGACGTACGGATTCATCGGCGTCGAGACGTGCGTGACAGTTCTGCACAATGGGGGACCGAGCGCGCGAGTGACGTGGACGTGGGAGCCTGAGATCGTGCCCGAGGTCGGGACCGATCGCTCCTGTCATACGGTGATGCGGGTCGGAGCCAATCGGGTGTTCGTTCGTGTCGAATCGCTCGGAATGCGTGCGGAGGCCGATGCGCAGATTCGGTTCGTGCCGCGGCCGACGACGCCGGCGCCCACCCAGTCGAGTTCGATTGCGTACGACCCGGTGCGCAACGAAGTGTGGGTGGTCACGCCCGACGCGAACAGTGTGGCGGTGATGCGAGCGCGGCCGCTCGAGCGATTGGCGGAGATCGCCGTGGGAGACCACCCACGGACGCTCGCCGTCATGGGGGACACGGTCGCAGTGGCATGTCAGCGCGACGGCAGTCTGCACCTCATCGACGCCACACGTCGTACGGAACGCGGTGTCGTGAACTTTGCGCCCGGCAGCGGGCCGTACGGTGTTGCCGCCGACCCGCGCGGTGGACGGTTCATCGTGACACTGCAGGACGCGGGGCAACTCGCGGTCGTCGATTCTGCGGCGGCGTCCGTCCTCGCGACACTGGACCTCGGCTTCGACGTGCGTGCGATTGCCGTCAATGCCGTGGGCCTTGCGATCGTCACGCGTTGGCGCTCGGACACGGCCGGGGGACGATTGATCACCGTCGACCTCGGCGATGCGGTACGCCCCGTGCGACGCGACAACATCGGTTTGCGCGTCGACGTCGGGATCGACAGCGATACCGACAACAGTGGCGTACCGAATTTTCTCAACTCCGTGGCGTTCTCGCCCGACGGGTTCCGCGCGGTCACCGGAGGCGTGAAGTCGAACATCTCCTCTGGCACCTACCGAAATGGGACGAGCCTCACGAATCAGACGACGGTGCGCGGCGTGCTTTCGCATCTGTTCCTAATGCCAGGCCCCGGGATGCCACCCGAAGAGGGCGCGCGCTTTCCGCTCAACGATCACGACTATGTCTCGTCGATCGTATTTTCTCCCGAGGGCGCGCGCTTCTTCATCACGGTGCAGGGCAGCGAACTCGTGATGGCTCGGGATGCCTTCACGTTTGGAATCCAGGGGTCGATCCCAGACGTCGGTGGCGCGCCGCAAGGCCTCGCCGTCAGTCCGGATGGTCGGTATCTCTACGTTCACGGATATTCGACGCGAGTCGTGCGGATGTACGACGCGACCGATCTGCTCGCGTTGCAACGACCGATGGGCGAGGCCGCGACGGTGGCGCGCGAGCCCCTCGCGCCGGACGTTCGCCGGGGTCTCGAGATCTTTTACCGCAGTCGAGATTCTCGGATGACTCGCACGAGTTATGTCTCGTGCGGGAGCTGCCATCTCGACGGCGACGGTGACAATCTCACGTGGGACTTCACACAGCGAGGCGAGGGCCTGCGCAACACCATCTCGCTTCTCGGGCACGGAGGCGCGTCTCATGGACCGATTCACTGGAGCGGGAATTTCGACGAGGTCCAGGACTTCGAGCACGACATTCGCAACGCACAGGGCGGCAGCGGCTTCATCCCCGATGCGCTGTTCCACGCCGGCACGCGAGACACGCCGCTCGGCGATCCGAAGGCGGGTGTGAATCCCGATCTCGACGCGCTCGCGGCCTACGTGACGAGCCTGCGAACGTTCGGCGTGAGTCCCTTCCGTCGCGACGCGGACACGGCGTGGCGTGACTCGTTCGCACGCGGCGAGACCCTCTTTCGCAGTGCCGCGACCCAGTGCGCGACGTGCCATTCGGGTGCGCGGTGTACCGACAGCGCCTTTCGCGGCCGCGCCGATCCGCTGCTGCACGACGTTGGCACGCTCCGTCCGTCGAGCGGCCAGCGACTCTCCGGCTCGCTTCTGGGAATCGACACGCCCACGCTCCGGGGTCTGTGGCGCACGGCTCCGTATCTGCACGATGGATCTGCGCCGACGCTGCGCGATGTGTTGACGACGCGGAATCTCGGTGATCGCCACGGGCGGACGAGCGCGCTGACGCCGGCGCAATTGGCGGATCTGGAGACATTTCTCCTGTCAATCGACGATCGCGTGCCGTGAGGACCTCACGCCGGCCGCTGGGTCCGGCGTGCGAGAATTGTGGTTGGCGCGAATTGACGTAATGCGGTGCGTGCTGCGAGAATCCTGGATTGCATGGACGCACCTCCGTCCGCCCTGAATGAATGGTCGCGTGAAACTCGCACGTCATTCGTTCAACTCGACGAACGGCACGAGTGGTTGCTGTCCCGATACTTTCATTCGGCGTGGCTGATTCTCGCTGTCGCCGCCCCGATTCTCGTGTGGCGCGGAGGCTGGCGCGACGCGCTTGCGATCGGCTTGTTCATCGGGTCGACGGCGGTCTGCTGGAAGGTCGAGGCGGTACGTCCGCGCTGGGGCGCGGGCACGCATCTGGTCGCGATGTTCCCGTTTTGGGCCTGGTATTCGGGAATGGCGGGCGGCTTGCCGCTTGCGCTCGGTGCGGGCGTCTCGGAGTACGTGATCCTGCTGCTGTTCCCGATCCTGACGCTCGTCGCGGTGGGCGGCTACCGCGGTGCCGCGGCCGCACTCGGTCTCGGACTTGCCGGTCTGACGTGGCGATTTCGAGTCACGACGGCGTGGATGGAAGGGCTCTTCCTGATCGGGACGTCGGTGCTCACGGGTCTCGTGTTTCGCAAACTCGTGCTGCAACTCGAGCGTGCGCACACGAAGCTGCGTCACATGGCGTACCACGACCCACTGAGCGAACTTCCGAATCGCCGTGAGCTCGCACTCCACGGGCGCGAGCCGCTGAAGGGTCGTGGCGCACTCTTGTTCGTCGATCTCGACCGTTTCAAGAACGTCAACGACGCGCTCGGCCACGCGGCCGGCGACGAAATGTTGCGCATGGTGGCCGCGCGGGTCCGGGAGTCCGTGCCCGAGGAGCACCTCGTCGCGCGTACGGGCGGCGACGAATTCGCGGTGTTGTTCGAAGGGGCCGACGAAGGGGAGGCCATCGATCTCGCACGGCGGATTCTTGCGCGGATCGAGGCGCCGTTCGAATTGCGCGGACGCGTCGTGCACGTGGGCGGCAGCGCAGGCATCGCGATCTGGCCCGATCACGGGCGCGACCTCGAGATGTTGATGCAATCGGCCGACGCAGCGCTCTACCGCGCCAAAGCCCGCACCAATCCGGTCATCGTCCATCGCCCGGAGCACGACGACGGCGGGCGAACACAACGGATTCTCGAAGTGGACTTCCGGCGTGCACTCGAGCGCGAAGAGTTGGTGCTGTACTACCAGCCCGTGGTCGACGTGGTAGCGCGACGCGTCGTCGGCGCCGAGGCGCTCGTTCGATGGAGGCACCCCGAACGCGGTCTGCTTCTGCCAGTAAACTTCGTCGGTTTCGCCGAGGAGAACGGCGCGATCGGAGCCATCGACCGATGGGTGCTGAAGACCGCCGCGGCCCAGGCGCGGGTGTGGGGCAAGGAAGGCTTCGAGGGTTGGATTGCCGTGAACGTTTCGGCGCGCACACTCGACGAAAACCGACTTGCCGCCGACGTGAAGCAAGTGCTCGCGCGCGAGCAGCTCGATCCGAAGAAGCTCGTGCTGGAGCTGACCGAGAGCGCCGCGGTCCGAGATCCCGACGTCACGCTGCAACAGCTCCACGACGTGCACGCACTCGGTTCGTCGGTTGCGATCGACGATTTCGGGATGGGCTACTCGTCGCTCGCGATGCTTCGCCGGCTGCCGGTGCAACACCTGAAGATCGATCGGAGCTTCATCAGCGGCATCGGCACGCACGTTCGAGACGAAGAAATGATCGAGTTGCTGTTGCAGCTCGCCGCGCGCTGGCGCATCGAAGTCATCGCGGAAGGTGTCGAGACCGCGCACCAGCTCGCGTGGTTGATCGAGCGCGGCTGCCGTCTCGCGCAGGGTTTTGCGCTCGCACGGCCGATGCCAGTCGATCGCTTCCTCGATGCGGCGCGCGCGCTGCGCGACCTTCCACTGCTCGACGAGGAAGACGTGAGTGGTGCGCGCCTGTCCCACATTCGCTCGGCCGACGTATCCGCGCGGTTGCAGGTTCTCAAAGAAGACGACGCAGGCCGCAGCGTTTCGTGACGGTCGAGCCGGTCTCACGCGAGCGCGTGCTCACCGGGCCGTTCCTGCTCGTGGGGTTCGCGCATTTCTTCCACGCACTGTCCTTCAGCCTGTTTCTGCACTTGCCCGGATTTCTGCAACGCCTCGGAGCCAACGAGTTCTCCATCGGCGTGATCTTCGGAGTCACGGCCGCGGCTGCCGTCGCGTTCCGTCCCATCATGGGGCGCGCGATGGACGAGCGTGGTCGGCGCGTGGTCGTCGTCGCCGGTGGTGCACTGCACATCGTCGCGTGCGCTCTGTACCTCACGGTTCACTCGCTCGGTCCGTGGATCTACGTCGTTCGCGTGATTCACGGAATCGCGGAAGCCACGATGTTTGCAGCACTCTTCGCGCTCGCGGCGGACATCGTCCCCGAGTCGCGACGAATCCAGGGCATCGCGTGGTTCGGTGTCTCCGGGATGCTTCCGAACGCCATTGGCGGCGTGCTGGGCGACGTGATCCTTCGGCGCGCGACGTACGCGACGCTGTTCACGCTGGCGGTGTCGTTCGCGGTGGTCGGATGGTTGTGCTCTCTCCCGCTGCGCGATCCGCGGCCGCGCATGGCCGGCGATGTGCCCTCCCGAGGCCTGCTCGCCGCTGCGATGCAGCGAAACATGCTCCCGCTATGGTGGATCGGTGCGGCGTTCTCCATCGCGCTCGCGGCGCACTTCGTGTTCATCAAGACGTTTGTCGCCGAGCGACACGTCGGCTCGGTCGGGCTTTTCTTTACTGCGTACTCCCTCGCTGCGGTCTCGTTGCGGGTGTTCTTCGGCGGGCTTCCCGATCGGGTGGGCCCGCGGGCCGTGCTCGCTCCGGCACTCGCGCTATTCGTGATCGGACAACTCGTCTTGGCGGGAGCGCACTCGTCGCTCGCGGTGGGTGTGGCCGGCGTGCTCTGTGGATGCGGTCACGGATTCACGTTTCCCATTCTCGTGGGCATCGTGGTCACTCGCGCGCGCGATGCCGAACGCGGGTCGGCGCTTGCGCTGTTCACTGCGCTTTTCGATCTCGGTGCGCTCATCGGTGCGCCGATGTGGGGCGCAGTCGCGGGGCGGTTTCACCATGGGCCGATGTTCGCGACGTCCGCGATCGTGATGGCGGTGTGCACGCTGACGTATTTCGCGTGGGATCGGGAGGGGGCGTAGTCCCCGCCCGGCGCGTGCGCGGCCTGCGCGTCCCGCGTGCGGGGGCGCCGCGATCGTGACTCAATACCGCTTCGGCACAAACCCCTTCGCGTTCAATACGTCCATCAAGCTGTCGCCCACTCCGAGCGCGAGCAGTCCCTTGCGCGAAGCGTGCCTCACGAGCGAAGGCGCGATGTGCAGCGACGCGACGCAGCCGACGATCTTCACGTGGGCGCCGAATTCCGGGAAGTACGCGCGTACGCTGCCCAGCGACGCCGCGAACTTGGTGACGTGCTCCGGCCTCAAGTCGCTCTTGGACTCGTTGATCAAGAGCAACCCGGGCGCGGCCACGGCCGCGTCGAATTCTCGCAGTCGGTCGCGCCGCTTCGACTGGAAGCGCTTGAACCGTGCGCCCATCAAGTGAACGTCGGCCGCGGGAAGGTCGAACACCTCGGAAACGATTCGCTCGAGACTTGGCGCGACGATGTCCTCGACGATGCGTCCCTGCTTGTTCGCGATCTCGCCGAGCTTCTGATTCAACTCCCGTTGTTCACGTCGACCGGCGGCGATGTCCGCGTCGATTCGGGCCCCGAACGCGTCCATCCTCTTCTCGAACTGTGCCATCTCGCTCTTGAACTCGGTCATCTCTTTCCGGGACGCTTCGCGATCGGCGCGCATCTCCGCAGCGAACCGGTCGAGGTTGGCCTCGAGTCGGTCGATGTTGGCCTCGGTCCGCTCGAGCCTCGCCGCGGCGCGCACGTCGGCGGCTTCCAGACGGTCGAAGTTGGCTTCGCGACGGTCGAGGTTGGCTTCGAGACGGTCGAGGTTGGCCGCGGTACGAGCCTGCGTGACGGCAAGGTCCGCCATGACCTGCTCGATGGACACGATTCGGCGGAGAGTTGCGGTCGCCACAGTGCCCGTACGATGGCGTCGGCGGAACGCAGCGTCAAGCACGCGTTCTTTGGCGCGCCACGGTCGTACCATCCGCACCGGACCCTACGCGCCCCGTGCACACGCTCATCGCCGACCGCTTCGACATCGAGTCCCTCGCCGGCTCCGGCGGGAGTGGGAGCGCGTGACGATCTCCGGATGGAAGCGGTAGACTTCGTTCGTGGCGCCCTCCGAACCCATCGCGAATATGACGATGGCCGAATACCTCGCATACGAAGCGGCGAGCGATGCCCGCCACGAGTTTCACGATGGAACCGTCGTCGCGATGGCGGGTGGAACGCTGGAGCACGCCGCGCTTGCGGCGGCGGTCGCGGGCGAGTTGCGACAGGCTCTGCTCGGCATGCCGTGCCGCGTGTTCTCGGCGGATGCCCGAGTCCGGATCACCGCGACACGATTGACGACGTATCCGGACGTATCGGTCGTCTGCGGCAAGGTCGACTCGCCGGCCGACGATCCGAACGCGATCACGAACCCGACGCTGTTGGTCGAAGTGCTGTCGGAGTCGACCGAGGCGTATGACCGTGGTGCGAAGGCCGCACACTACCGCCGCATCGCGAGTTTGCGGGAGTACGTGTTCGTGTCGCAGACCGAGCCGCGCGTCGAAGTGCACCGACGGAACGAACACGATCGATGGGAGCTGTTCGAGTCCGGCCTCGGGCAACGCGCGGAGTTGGCATCCGTGGGGGCGTCTCTCGACGTCGATGCGCTGCATGCAAACCCGCTTGCCGTGTAGGACGGACAGCGAATATCCGGGGCGCCGGGCGCACATCCGTTGCTCGGTGTGGCGGAACGTTCGATGCGTTCTCGACCACGACGACGTTCACGACCACGAACGACCACGACGACGTCCGTGCCGAGCGTTCACGCGGTCAACTCAGCGGCCGAGCAGTGCGTCCGCCGCGCGCGCCGTCGCCGACGAGAGTGCGCGGCGCGTGGCCGAGGCTTCCATCTGCGCGAGATCGCCGCTGCCGGTCACGGTCGCCGTCGACACCGACTCGAACTCGATCGCGCCGCTCGCGTCCGTGACGACGAACGACACTCGCACGCGAACGCTGCCGTCTTGCGACGAGAGTGTGCGAACCGACGCGCGGATCGTGTGCGTCGTCGGGCCGCGTCCGCGCGAGGGAGCGACGGCCGCATCGGCCTGCTCGCCGACCTGGACGCCGTCGACCAGGCTGAGCGCATCGCGAATCGCCGATCGTGCGAGGTCACCGGCCGGCGTGCCGTCAACGGCACCGACACAGACGATGACGCGCGCGCCAGCCACCGAGCGGGTGCGCTCGGCCGAGGCGATCGACGTTGCGGACAGAACCGCGGCGGCGATGGAGAGCGTCACGATCGAGGTCCGGAGGCTGGAGGAGGTTCGCATGCGGACGACTAGTGCAGCCGACGTGCCAGGGCGTGCTCCGGCTGCAAGTCGCTGAAAATAATGTGCTAATTGCTGCTGAGCAGCTGACGAGCCGAGACGATTGGTTCGCTTGCAGTCCAATCGTTGGACTGGATGCCAATGGGAAGTCGAGAGTCGACAGTCGAGAGTTGAGAGGGAAGAAGTCGGAGGGAGCCGCGCGTCGAGAGCGAAGACGGCGGGGGCACCGGGCGAGTCACGGGAACCGCAACGCGTCGACCGCTCGACCCGATTGCGCCGTCAACGACCCCGGGGGATCCCGCAACGCACTGACCTGCGGCGCCGCCTCTCTCGCCACTCTCGACTCTCGACTCTCGACTCTCGACTTCCCCTACAACTCGTGCTTCTTCATCAGCCGGTAGACGTAGCTGCGATCGAGTCCCGATGCGTTGGAGATCGCCTGGGTGTCGCGACCGTGCTTTGAGAGCAGCGCACGCAGGTACTCTCGTTCGAGGTGATCCATCCAGCGATCGCGGATCACTTTGAAGGGCTCGTCGGCGCGCACACCGGGGAGCGTTTCGGCCGTGCCCGGCGCGCGCGCGGACATTGCGGGCTGTGAAGGCATCGGCGAGTTTCCGAGTGCCGCCGCGGGACCGAGTGCGACGGCGCGTTCGACGACGTTGCGCAATTCGCGGACGTTTCCCGGCCATGGCTGCGTGCGGAGTTGCTCGACGAAGCCGGGGTCGAGCGGCGCAGAGTTCGGCGGCAGGAATGTCTCGACCAATCGCGGGATGTCGTCGGCGCGGGCCCGGAGCGGCGGAACAACCAGAGGAACGACGGCGAGACGAAAGTAAAGATCCTCGCGAAAGAGGCCGGCGTTGACCATCGTCGCGAGGTCGCGATGCGTTGCCGAGACGATGCGTACGTCGACCTGGCGGTACGCCGACTCGCCGAGGCGACGGATGCTTCGGGACTCGATCGCACGCAACAACTTCGGTTGCATCGGTGAGGGCAATTCGCCGACTTCGTCGAGGAAGAGCGTGCCGCCGTCTGCGAACTCGAATGCGCCCGCGCGCGCGGCGACGGCACCCGTGAACGCGCCACGCGTGTGGCCGAACAGTTCCGCCTCGAGCAGCGACTCCGTGAGCGCGCCGCAGTCGACGACGACGAAGGGCTTCGCCGCCCGGGTCGATGCGTCATGAATCGCGCGCGCGACCAATTCCTTCCCCGTTCCGGTCTCGCCGTGGATCAGCACCGTCGACGCGAGCGGCCCGATCTTTGCGATCCGCGCGAACAACTCACGCATGACGCTCGTTCCGCCGAGCAACCGACCAAACCGATCGCCCGGCCAGAGATCCACGGGCGTCTCGACCTGTGCGTAGTGCACGACGAGATCCGTGCCTCCCACGCGCACGCGTCCGCGCTCCGGCACGCGCGCGAAGCCAACGCGAACGCCGTTGACGAACGTGCCGTTGCGACTGCCCAGGTCGCGGATCCAGAGGCCGTCATCCTGCGGCTCGAGTGCCGCATGCAATCGCGACACGGCTGGGGCGACGCCGACGATGTCCACTCCGTCGCGCCCGCCGATGAGCGTTCTCGCGTCGACGGCCGCGCGTTGCGCGCCGGCCCCATCGGTCCAGTGAACCTCGGGCGCCGACCGCACCGTGCGGCCCGCCAGCGTGAGCGGGTCGAACTGCGCCATCGTCGATTCGTCGGATTTCATGCGGTGCGACGGGGGAGGGGACGGACGGTGCGCGATGATACGTCGCCGCGCGGCAGGCCGCACGCGATTCGAGGCCGCAGCGGGCGTGGGCGTCTCGTCCGTCGTGGCGGTGGCGTTCGCGTCTCGATACACTCGCGTTTGCGCCGTCGCGCGCACGGAACGCGAGCGATGAACGAACCTACCAACGCAGCGCTGGTCGCCGGCCGCTATCTCATCCAGCGTCCGCTGGGGGAGGGCGCGACGAAGCACGTGTATCTCGCAGAGGATCGCTTTACGGGCGCGCAGGTCGCGCTGTCGCTGCTTGTCGCGGATTTGCAGCAGGACGCCTCGTGGGACGCGCGGTTCACGCGCGAGGCGCGCATCGGGACGACGCTGCATTCGCCGTACGTGGTCCGCGTGTTCGACCACGGATCGCTCGACGACGGCACGAGCTACCTGTCCACCGAGGCGGTTCTGGGGCGCGGGATGCATGACGCACTTGCGAACGGGCCCGTTGCGGTGGATCTGGCCGTGCGATGGATCTGTCAGGTGCTCGGCGCGCTGTCGCTCGCGCACCAACACGGGATCGTTCATCGCGACATCAAGCCCGACAACGTCCTGCTGGCACGCACGACGGACTACGAAGTCGCCAAGCTCGCGGATTTTGGAATCGCGAAACTGCTCGATGCGACGTTCGAACCGGTTCCCACGGTGAAGACCGAGAAGAACATCGTGCTCGGCACGCCGCACTACATGGCGCCCGAGCAGTGGCAGGGCATCAAGGTCGACGGGCGCACGGATCTGTACGCCGCCGGTGCGATGTTCTTCGAGTTGCTCACCGGACGCACGCCGTTCGAGGAGGAGACCGACCTCCACATGCTGGCCGGTGCGCACATGACGTCGGCGCCGCCGCCGCTTCCGGACGACGCACCGCCCGCGATTCGCGCGTTCGAGCACATCTGGTTGCGTGCGTTGTCCAAGAAACCCGGGGACCGGTACCCGACGGCCGATGCGATGCGCGAGGCGATCGAAAAGACGCATGGGACGTATCGACTGGCCGACGAACCGAGCACCTACGAGGCCGTTCTCCCTGCGCCGTTCGCGCATGCCGAGTTGTCTTCCGAGTTGTGGCCGGCGCCGATCCAGCTCATCGCGACGCCCACCGTCGTGCTCGGGCGCGACCCGGACACGCACGTGAGTGTGCGCTGCATGCCGAGCACTCCCGAGAACGACGAGCGGACGCGGACGATCTCGCGACGTCACGCGCAGATCCAATGGCACGGCGGCCGCGCGCAACTCACGGACCTGGGCTCGAACTTCGGCACTCGCGCGGGCGGGCAGAAGGTTTCTGCCGAGCCGACGGCACTGTTCGACGGCGACGAGATCTCGCTCGGCCCGCACGCGCGAATGAACTTCCAACACGCGCCCGCGCGCGCCGGCGCACTGCCGAGATGGGCGCGGCTGGTGCGCACGGACGACTACGGCAGCGACCAACTGTGCGTGTTGGTACTGACCGAGGCGCGCATCGGTGCCGACGAGGAAGCGGCGATCCCGGTGCCAGCGTACGTCACGGGCGACCAGTCGCTGCGGATCCGCGCGCACGCGACCGGGTTGGCGCTGTACGATCCCGCGACGCGCACGACGACTCCACTGGAAGCGTCGATGGACTTCCCGCTCGGTGAATTGACGATCCACGTCACGCTCCGCGGGTGACGGACCGGCACCCGCCCAAGCCACCGATTCGCGATACTCTCGCCCGATGGCGCAACCACCGAAACGAGATCGCGAGGTCGACAGCCTCGCGGCCACCGTCACGTCCGTCGCCGAAGATTCTGCGCAGGACGCTTCGAGAGCGCTGTCGCCCGACTTTCCCGAACGCTACACGCCCGGACGCGTTCTCGGTGCCGGCGGCATGGGCGAGGTGCGGCTGTTCACCGACACGCGCATCGATCGCGAAGTCGCGGTCAAGCGGATCCACGCGGCGAAGACCGACGACCCCGAAGGCGTGCAGCGCTTCGTCCGCGAGGCGAGCATTCAAGGGCGGCTCGAACACCCGTCGATCGTGCCGGTGTACGACGTCGGCGTGACGGCCCAGGGCGACCCGTACATGACGATGCGCCGCGTGCAGGGAATGACCCTCGAAGACCTGCGCGAGCGACTCGCCGACGGAGACGAATCACTTCGAGCCGTCTGGACGCGCCGGCGATTGCTGACGGCGTTCAGCGCGTGTTGCCAGACCGTTCACTACGCCCACACCCGGGGCGTGGTTCATCGGGACTTGAAACCCGCGAACATCATGCTCGGCGAGTTCGGCGAGGTGTACGTGCTCGATTGGGGGGTCGCCAAGCTGATGGACAACCCGCGCGCCGACCTTGCGGTTCCCGACGCCGCCGCGGCCGTGGCCGACCACGACGAGCACGCGCTGACGCAGTCCGGACGCATTCTCGGAACGCCGCGCTACATGGCGCCCGAGCAGTATCTCGCCGAGTCGGAGACGATGGGCCCGGGCACCGACGTCTACGCGCTCGGACTGATCCTGTACGAACTGCTGACGCTGCAAGTGTTCAACGCCGATCGGGGCGTCGCAGAAATCTACCGACGCACGATCCGGGGCGTCGACGTGAAGCCGAGCGACGTCGTGCGCGACACGCCGCCCGAACTCGATGCGATCTGCCAACACGCCACGCGGCGCGCGATTGGCGATCGCACGGCGTCGGCGAAGGACGTCGCGGAGCAGGTCGAGCGCTTCCTCGATGGCGATCGTGATCTTGCTCGTCGCCGCGAACTGGCCGGCGCGCACGTCGAGCGCGCGCAGGAGCTCGCAGCGTTGGCGCGTGGACAATCCGGCGCGGAGAACGAACAGGCTCACAAGAAGGCGTTGCGCGAAGTCGTTGCCGCGATCGCGCTGGATCCGTCGAGTCGGGACGCGCGCAGAACCCTCGTACGGCTCGTGGCCGAGACGTCGAACGAACTGCCTCCGTCCGTCGAGCACGAGTGGCATGCGCGTCGGGACGACCAGCGTCGAACCGCCATGCGTTCGGGATTCTGGGGCTGGATGACGTGGTGCATTACCATCCCCGTGGCACTGACACTCGGTGTGCGACAGGTGCGCCTGTTCGTCGGAGCGTCGGCCCTCATCGGAATCGGCGCGCTCTACGTGGGCTGGCTTTCGCGCAAACGCAGCATGTCGACGCTCGACGCGGCACTCTTTGCGACTCTCTCGGGCGTGCTCGTCGCATCGTTCAGCGCGTGGCTCGGACCCTTCGTGCTCGTACCGCTCGCCGCGATGGCCGTGCTGTTCTTCACCGCCGCGCACGCGACTCCGAGGGAGCGTGCGGCGCTCATCGCGGTGATGTTGCTCGCAATCCTCGTGCCGTTTGCAATCGAGCGCGCGGGGCTCGTCGCACCCTCGATGGTTTTTCGCGACGGCAACCTCGTGTTTCTGCCCCGTGCGTTCGAGATCCGTCCCGTCCCGACGCTCATCGCGTTTCTGTGGGCCAGCGTCGGGTTCGCCATCGCACCGACGGTGCTCGTGGGCCGCGTGCGAGATGCACTGAACGCCGCAGAGCGACGATTGCTCATGCAGTCGTGGCAGCTGCGGCAATTCGCGGAGGATTGAGCGCGCGGCGTGCATCGCGCGCGGCGGCACGAAGACGAGCCTCGTGGGTTTGGGTCGTGGCGCGTTCGCCCGCGTCGTGGCGCGTTCAGCATTTCCATTGACCGACCTCTCGCCCCGGTCGTAGAAATTCCAGATTCCAGGCACGACGGGTGACGGGGCAATGAAAATCATCAAACGAGTTCTGAAGTGGTTGGGCGGGTTGATCCTCCTCGCGGTGGTCAGCTTGAGCGTGGTCGTGATGCTCCGTCAGAACCGGACGTTCGACGTTCCGATGCCGACATTGCGTGCGTCCACGGATCCCGCTGTGATCGAGCGTGGGCGCTACCTCGCGGAAGGTCCGGCGCATTGCTTCGACTGTCACGTCGACTCGAGGCGCATGGACGCCTACCGCCGCGGCGAGACCGTTCTGCCGGCGGGCGGCTACGAAATCTCGATCCCGCCGGGGGTATTCCGCGCTGCGAACATCACTTCGGATCGAGCAACCGGGATCGCGGGCCTCTCGGACGGCCAGATCGTGCGTGCGCTCCGACTCGGCGTTCGTCGCGACGGCCGCGCGCTGATGCCGTTCATGGCGTTCCAGCATCTCGCCGACGACGACATGGTCGCGATTCTTTCCTACATCCGGTCCCTTCCTCCGGTCGCGCACGCGGTGTCCGCCAGTACGTACTCCATCCTCGGTCGCGCACTGTTCGCGTTGTTGATCCGTCCGGAAGGTCCCACGCGCCCCGTTCCGCGTCACGTCGATGCGGGCCCGACGGTTTCCAACGGTGACTACATTGCGAACAACGTCGCGAATTGCCGCGGCTGTCACACGAATCGCGACATGCGAACCGGTGAGTTCATCGGTCCTCCGTTCGGCGGCGGCGTGCACTTCCCGAGCGAAGTGGATCGGTCGATGGAGTTCGTGGTTCCGAACATCACGCGCCACGCGACGGGCCGCCTGGGTGCGAGATTCACCACCGAGGACTCATTCGTCGCGAGACTCCGCGCGGGCGTTGGCCCAACCGGGACGCCAATGCCTTGGCGCTCGTACTCGCGCATGAGCGACGACGACCTCCGCGCCCTGTACCGCTATTTGCAGACGGTGTCGCCGGTCGACAATCGAACACCGGAGGGCGCGCAGCGCTCGAGTTGAGCCGCGAACGCACGGAGCGCGAGGTGTCGACCGCCTGGCTCAAACGCGCGGGTCAATCGGTGTGAGCGACGCGCAGACACCGCTCCCGCTCACCTCGGGGTCGCGACGAACGACGGCGCGCTCGCGTCGTTCGATGCACTGACACTCGGCGCCGCCGGCGGCGTCCCTGTCGAACCCGCGAACGCTGCACCCACCGCCTCGACGGACGGCGTCGGAGTTCTCTGCGCATCCAGCCGCCGCTGTCGCAAAATCGCACCGCCGACCGCGCCCGCCACGACGACAACCAGCCCGGCAACAAACCACCACACCACTCCCGATCGCCGCGTCTCCCCTCTTCCCGTCGCCGTGCCCGTCGCCGTCGCCGTCGCCGTACCCGTTGCCGTACCCGTCGCCGTCACCGACCCCGCCACGGCGACCCGCGGTGGCGACAGCCGCAATTCGATCGGTTCGCCCTCCGTACTCGCGAGCGCGGTCGTCGGCACGTCTTCGAAATACTCCGCGCCCACCGTTGGCGAATCGAGCGCGGTCGGCACATCGTCCTCGGGATCGAACCCGGTCGACGGCTTGCGCGGCGGAACATCGACGACGCCGGAGTCTCGCGCGAGGTCGGCGGCCGGCATCGCAGTCAAGCTCACGGCCGAGCGTTCTGGAAGCGTCGGAATCTTCAAGCTCCCGATGACGTCGGACGGCATGCCTGGCGGAACGATGCCGCTCGCTGCCGCACGGATCGCCTCCCGCCGTGTCGCCAGCTGCGCCGCGAACGCGCTGCGAATGAACGCCCCCACTTCCCGCGTCTCCGCGAGCAGCCCGCCCGCCCGTGCGGCGTGTTCGAACACCTGCGCCATCTCGCCCGCGGTTCGAAACCGACCCGAGATGTCTCGATCGAGCGCCTGCGCGCAAATTCCGTCGAGGTCGATCGGCACACTCGGCACGATCGTACGAACGCTCGGAATCACGGCCTGCAACACCCGCGCGTAGGTGTCCGCGTCGCTGTCGCGGCGGAACAGTCGCTGCGCCGTGAGAACCTCCCACAGTACGATGCCCATTGCGAAGACGTCCGTGCGTGCGTCGAGCGCGCCAGCTTTTGCCTGCTCCGGCGCCATGTACGACAGTTTCCCCTTCACTTGACCCGCGCGAGTCGTGCTGATCCGCGCAGCGGCTTTGGCGATTCCGAAATCCGCCACGCGCCCGATCCCGTCGACGCCCACGAGGATGTTTTGCGGCGAAACGTCGCGATGCACGACGTGCAGGGGATTCCCGTCGTCGTCCGTGAGTTGGTGGGCGCACTCCAGCCCGAACAGCGCATCGAGAATCACTCGGTTGCAAATCCGCCAGCGCTGGGCACCCGGCTCCGGGAGCACTTCCAGCAAGTCCCACAGCGGAAACCCTTCGATGTAGTCCATCGCGAGGAAATGTCCGTGCTCGCGGCTCTCGCCGACATCGACGATGGGCACGACGTTCGGGTGATGGATCCTCGCGGCGATCCGCGCCTCGTCGTGCAACATCTCGATGAACGTCGTGTCCTGCACGAGATGCCGGTGCATCAGCTTGATCGCGTACAGACGCTGGAACCCGCCGGCACCGGCGAGACGACCGAGCAGCACGGTCGCCATGCCGCCCTTGGCGATCTCGGCGATCAATTCGTACCGCCCGACGCGACGAAGGCTCCCGTCGGATAGGCTCGGCCGCTGTGGACTCATGCCCCGTCCATCGCGGGAGTATATACCGGCTCGCACAGTGCGAGTGGCGCCGAGCGGGCGGAGCTACCCGCCCGGACACCGAAACACGATGGTCCGTTCGTCCCGCGCTTCGCACGGCGCGCATCCCGTGTGCGTTACGCAGCCGCACGTTGCGCGCCCGCCACACGACACCGGAATCGCGATGCAACGCATGCTGTCCGGTTGTGGTACGTCGCTGTACGTGAGTTCACAGTAGTCGCGCCCGATCGTGCACAACGTCGTTCCGCATCCGAACATCCCCGGCGGCGGTCGCTGGCATCGGCCTCCGACGGTCCCCTGCTCCAGACAAAACCCGCTGCAGCACTGCGTGCCATCGCGACAGATCGACCCATCCGCGCCGCACGTTCCCGCGTCGACGGGCGGCGGCGGCATCTCGCACGCGCCGGCGTGGGCGTAGGGACGTTCGGCGCAACCGTTGCCGGTTCTAAATGTGTTGCCGGCGCAGTCACACCAAGTGGATTCGACGGTGAGACAGCCAACGTCGCCGCGGCAGTGCCAGGCAACGCCGCAACCCGGCGGACCGTTGCAGATCTGGCCGGCCGGGCAGTCGCGGGACGTCTGACACGCGATCGAGCAGCCGGCGCCCATGCATCCAGCGTCAGTCGCGGGCTGGGTGTCCGACGTCGTGCGCGCATCCGTTGCGGTCGCACCATCGTTTGCGGGTGCAACCATCGCGGAACAGGACGCGGCGAGCAGCCACGGAACGATTGGGAGCAGGTTCATTCGCGAACGCATGACATTTCCTTCCGACTCGCCGTGACGATGGCGCACGAAACGGCACACCCGCTCGGCGGCACGCTGTGGATGTACACAGCAGCAGAGATCGTGCCAACGTTCTCGCGAGAGTCATGACCCGCGATCTCCCACCGTCCGCCCGCGGTCCGCGACTGCGCATCGTGTGCATCAACGACGTGTACGCGCTGGAACACCTGCCTCGACTGAAGACGCTCGTGCGACGGCATCTGGAGACCGATCCCGCGGACGTGTTCATCACCACGCTCGCGGGAGACTTCGTCGGACCCAGCATGCTGTCGAGCCTCGACAAGGGCCGCGGCATGATCGATTGCATCAACGCGATTCCGATCACGCACGCGATCTTCGGCAACCACGAAGACGACATCGAACCAGCCGAGCTGCGTCGCCGAATCGCCGAGTTCCGTGGGATGTGGCTCAACACGAACATGCGAGGCTTCGTTCCGGAGTTGCCGGCGCACGACGTACTCGTTGTGACCGCGCCTGGTGGACGCAGCGTCCGCGTCGGACTCGTGGGCGTCGTGATGGGCGAACCGTCGATGTACCGTGGCGCGCCGTTCGGCGTCGGGGGGATTGAACATGCCAATGCATCCGCGCAGCGCGAGGCCTCCCGGCTGATGCGCGAGGACGGCTGCGCATGCGTGCTACCGCTCACACACCAGCCGCTCGCCGACGACCTCGAGCTTGCCCGGATCCAACGCGTGCCGCCGTTTCCGGTGATCATCGGCGGACACGAACACGAAGTGTTCATCCAGCAACTCGATGGCACATGGGTCGTCAAGGCCGGTGCGGACGCCGTTCACGCGGTGGTCATCGACGCCGAGTGGCCACCCGTGGCTCCACCCGCGAGTGCCGACGACTTGCCCGCCGTTCGGGTGCGGCTGGAGGACGTCGCAAACGATGCCGAGGATCCCGATCTGCGCGCGCGCGTGACGGCACACATGAATGCCGTCCGCGAACTGGAAGCGGCGACGTTGATGAAACTCACACCCGGCGAAACGCTCTCGTCGGTCGGCACGAGGATGCAGCAGACATCGCTCGGAACCCTTCTGTGTTCTCGCATTCGGGACGCGCTCGGTGCGGACGGCTGCGTGTTCAACGGCGGCGGCATCCGCGCCGGGCGGGAGTACACGCGACGCTTCACGTACGGCGATCTGAAGGCGGAGGTTCCCTTCGAGAACGAAGTGGTCGTCGTTCGCTTGCCCGGCATCGTCGTGCGCAAGGCCATCGGGTCGTCGCGCGCGGGGACACCGGTCGAGTCCGGGGGGTTCCTACAGGTCGACGACGGCATCGCGGTCGACGCCGCGAGCAACGAACCGATCTCGATCGCCGGGACACCGATCGACGACGCGCGCACCTACCGCATCGCGATGATCCGAAATCTGCTGACGGGAATGGACCGCGTCGAGCCGTTGATCCGTTTCGCCCGGGACAATCCCGGCATGGTCCCCCCGGTGGGAAGCGGGCGGGACGCCAAGGTGATTCTCGTGGATTCGTTTTCCGCCGCGCTCTGGAAGCAACTCGGCACGTTCGACTCGATCGACGCCGATCACGACGGTGCGCTCAGTGCGCCGGAGATCTCGGCGGCGGTCGAGCGTGTCACCGGCGAACCTGCGTCGCAGATCACCGTCGACTTGCTCCTGCGAACGTTCGACAAGAATCGCGACCGGAGGGTGTCGCGCGACGAAGCCGCCGGCGTCGACGGCGCATCGAAGAAGTAGCGATGGGTCCCGGGCGCGTTCCCGCCGCGGGCCGCCCAGTCTATAGTCCCGCGACTCGATGAATTCGCCCCACAACGACGCGCTCGCTGCAACGCTCGCCGACCTCCCTGAAGACGTCCGCCAGACGATCGAGCGAAATCCGCGTGCGACGATCGAGCCCGACCGGATTCGCATGGACTCGACCATCCGGGCCGCGATGCGCGTGCTCTCGCGCGTCTCGCTTTCGAACGAACTGCTCGGGCCGGGCACGATTCGTGTCGATCGCACGCTGGGCGAGGGCGGCATGGGTGTCGTGAGGCTGGGAACGCAGCCGTCGCTCGCTCGCTCGGTCGCCGTGAAGTCGCTCAAGCAGGATCTGCGCACGGACTCGGCGTCGTTGCGGTTGTTGCGTGAGGCGTGGATCACGGGCTCGCTCGAGCATCCGAACATCGTTCCCGTTTACGACCTTGCAGTCGACGAACGCGACGGTCCGGTCATCGTCCTCAAGCGCATCGAGGGCACCGAGTGGAACCAACTCATGTTCGACGCCGCCGAGATCCGTCGGCGGTTTCGCGCCGACGACCCGCTCGAGTGGAACCTGGGCGTATTGATTCAGGTATGCAACGCCGTGCATTTCGCGCACTCACGCGGTGTCATCCATCGGGACTTGAAGCCCGAAAACGTCATGATCGGGAATTTCGGTGAGGTCTACCTGCTCGACTGGGGCATCGCCGTGTCGATGAACCACGACCCCGAAGGCCGACTCCCGAGCGTTCAGGACGCGACGCAGCTCGCCGGCACGATGTGCTACATGGCGCCCGAGATGCTGGGCGAAGATCCGCCGCGCATTTCGCCGAAAACGGACGTGTATCTCCTCGGCGCGGTGCTGTTCGAGATCGTCACTTGCCGACCGCCGCACGATGGCACCACCGTGTTGGAAATGATGTCCGGCGCCCTGATGTCCGATCCGAAGTTCCCCGACGAGACCGATTCGGAGATCGAGCGAATCGTCCGGCGCGCGATGGCGCGTGAGCCCGACGCACGATTCGAGTCGGCGGAGCAATTCCGTCTCGCGCTGTCGGGGTTTCTACGGCACCGCGGTTCTCGGCGTCTCGCCCACGAAGCGATGGAGCGCTGGAACGAGTTGGAGCAGTTCTTGAAGCGTCCCGACGCCGGCGATCCGACGGTTCGAGCGGACATTCATCACATCTTCGGCGAGTGCCAATTCGGGTTGCAGCAGTCCATTGCATCGTGGCCCGAGAATGAAGAAGCGCAGTCTGCGCTCGAGCGCGCAGTGATCGTCATGGCGCGGTTCGAATTGGCCCACGGCGATCCGTCGGTCGCCGCGCGCATGCTCGAGCAGGCGAGCGGCGCGCCGTCCGAGCTTCGCGATGAGATCGGGCGGGCCGAGCTGGCCCACCGAAACGAACGGGCGCGCCTGGAGCAAATCGCGCGAGACACGGACAACACGGTTGGGCGACGAACGCGACTGACGCTGAGCTTGATGCTCGGGACGATGTGGACCGTCATGCCGTTGCTGATGTCTCGCGTCCCCGTCCGTTTCCAGACCCGGCTGGGGCACATTCTCCTGCCAGTCCTGCTGGCGATTCCGGTCGCGGCTCTCGGCTGGTGGGCACGGGACACGATGTCGCGCACGGCTCCCAATCGCATCCTCCGGCGAATCGTCGCCGCGACGCTCGTGAGTCAGTTCATTCTTCAGATCGGACTTGCCTTCTCTGGCGTTGGACTCGATGGATCGATGGCCCTGAATTTCGTCGTGTGGGGCTGGGGTTCGGCGGCGGCGGCGATCGCGATCGAACGTTGGTTCTGGCTTGCGACGGCCGGCTACGTGGCCGGTTTTTTCGTCGCGATGCGCTTTCCCGCGATCCGTTATTTCGCGGCGAGCGCAACGCATCTGATCATGTTGATGTCGGCCGCGCGGGCGTGGCGGCTCTCGCGCGAAGAATGGCGGGAGATCGCGGCGATCCAGCGTGAGCGTTTTTCGCGTATCGACGGCCCGGCGTGGCCCATGCGTCGTGGCGCGGCGAAGAGAGACTCTGCGGATGAGCAGGGGCCCGCCGATGAATCTCCGGGCTAGGGTCGGGGCTACGGTGTCGGCGTGAATCGGATCGCGGTGCCTGCGGGCGGTGAGCACATCATGCCCATGCCGATGCCCATGCAACCGTTCATGCCCATCATTCCGGTCTCGTTTTCGATGCCGACGCTGCCGGCCCCGGGGCGCGTCATCGTTCGGTACACGAGGTCGATCGTGCCGCTGGTTTCGCTCAGGACGATTTCGAACGTCATCGATCCGCCACTCGGGTAGTTGTGCGCGTTCAGCCACTGGACGACCCATCGTCGATTCGGCGCGGTGCCAACCGTCGCGAGGCAAATGCCCGTCAGACTCGTGATCAGGTCGGTCCACAGCGCTGCGATCACGGAATTCGGAGCCGCCGCCGCCGGGATCGCTCCTCCGAGCGAGGCGTTGCGGACACCGTTCATGCCCATCCACCCGTTGGACGCGATGTTTACGGGCGCTCCCATCGGCAGATCGACGGTCCAGTATCGGAACGGGAATGGCAGCATCGCAATCGCAGAGCCATCGTCGGTGCTCGGGAGGATGTTCGTGTGTCCCGTCGTCGTGCACGCGTTGACGAACGCAACGCTTTCGGGAGCGTCGATCTGGATGTAGTGGGTTGGCGGCGTCGCGGTGCACGCACCCATCACGCAGAGTTGCGTGCCGGGGCAGACAGTTCCGCAGCGACCGCAGTTCGTCCGGTCGTACCGAATGTCCGCGCACAGTGCACCGCAACGCGAGTAGCCCGTCGCGCACCCGCACACTCCCGCCGTGCACAGCCCGCCGGTGCCACACGAGCGAGTGCAGGTTCCGCAGTGATCCGCGTTCGTCATCAGGTCTGCGCACTCACCACTGCAAAGCGTCTGGCCTATTGCGCACACGCAGCGAGCCGCGGCGCACGAAAACGTCGGCATGCAGAGCACGCCGCACCGTCCGCAGTTGGATTCGTCGGTCATGATGTCCACGCAACTGCCACCACAACTGGTCCGGCCCGCCACGCACGTGCAGCGACCGGCCGTGCACACGCCGCCCGGACCGCACGTGACGCCGCACATCCCGCAATTGTCGACATCGGTCTGCAAGTCGCCGCACGTCGCCCCGCACATCGTTCGGGGTGCGCTACAGACGCATCGGCCAGCGGTGCAGGAGTATCCGTCGGAACAGACTGCGCCGCACACACCACAGTTCATCGTGTCGCTCTGCGGGTCGACGCACACCGTGCTCCCCGGCATCCCGCAGCGCAGGCGAGGCGGATCGCACGCGATCGAGCAGGATCCCATCACGCACGATTGGCCCATCGGGCAGGCCGTTCCGCATGCGCCGCAATTGGTCGCGTCGGTCTGCGGATCCACGCATCGTCCGTTGCACACGACGCTGGGCCGATTGCAGCTGCACGTTCCCGCGGCGCACGCGACTCCCGACGCGCACAGCATTCCGCAACTGCCGCAGTTGGCGTTGTCCGTTCGCAAGTCGACGCAGCTGCCCCGGCAAGTCGATTGGCCATCGCTGCACGGCAGGTCCGGCGCCACGTCGACGGCCGCGCTGTCGATCCCGTCGCGGGCCGCGTCGCTCCGGGCGCCGTCAGAGGCGTCGGGGAATTCTGAATTCCCACACGAGGCCAGCACCATCACTCCCGCGAACAGGGAACCACGCCATGTCGTCGACCGCATTCAACCCTCCGGGCCGGAGCAAGCGAAGCCTATCACGGCCGGCGTAGGCGCTATTCACACTGCCCGACGCCGCGCGACGGTTGCCGCTGGCCGCGGCAGACCGCGTTGACCGCGCGCGTGTTGTAGCGTCACATACGGGCCAATGGCCGCGCCTTCGACCCCAACGCCGGACGGCGCCGACGACGACATCGGCAGCTCGCACGACCAGCGTCTGCTGCAGTTTGCGACGTGGAACAAGATGTTGGTCCGGCTCGCGAAGAGCAAGGCGCTGGACAACGCCGATCTCGGCGCGGCGCTGCGGGAGATCACCGAAGCGGCTGCGCACGCGATGGGCGTTCCCCGCGCGAGCGTGTGGCTGTACACGCCGAACCGAGACGCGATTCGGTGCCTTGACTTGTACGAGACGTCGGAGGCAAAGCATTCGTCGGGCGTCGTGCTAAAGCGGGCGGACTTCCCCGCGTATTTTCGGGCACTCGAAGAGGAGCGCACGATCCCAGCCGACGACGCGCACACGGATCCACGAACGGCCGAGTTCTCCGCGCCGTACCTCACGCCGCTTGGGATCGGTGCGATGCTCGACGCGCCGATTCGAGAGCACGGCGAGATGACGGGCGTGATCTGCCACGAGTTCGTCGGCCCCAGGCGCCACTGGACGCTCGACGAGCAGCAACTCGCGGGGACGCTGGCGGACTTCGTGTCGCTCTCGATGGAGGCCGCCGAGCGTCGCCGAGCGGAACGAGAACTCGAAGCGCGGGCGAACGAACTCGCGCGGTCCAACGCCGAACTCGAGCAGTTCGCCTACGTTGCGTCCCACGACCTGCAGGAGCCGCTGCGCATGGTGGCGAGCTACGTCGGACTGCTCGCGAAGAAGTACAAAGGCCGACTCGACGAAGATGCGGACAAGTACATCGCCTACGCGCAGGACGGCGCGCAGCGAATGCAGCGCTTGATCAGTGACCTGCTCGAGTACTCACGCGCCGGCAAGTTCGAGGAGGCGTCGAAGCCAGTGGCGTTGACGCACGTGCTGAGCGTCGTGACGGCAAATCTGCGAACGCGGATCGAAGAAACCGGTGCGCGGATCGACGCGACGGAACTCCCAACGGTGCGCGGGGACGAGACCGCGCTGACGCAGTTGCTGCAAAACCTCGTAGACAACGGACTGAAGTATCGACGGCCGGACGTCGCGCCGGTGATTCGAGTGAGCGGGACTCGAGCCGGGGCGGACTGGACGATCTCCGTTGCCGACAACGGAATCGGGGTCGAGCCGCAGTTTCGCGAGCGCATCTTTCGAATCTTCCAACGGCTTCATGCGCGTGGCGAATACGATGGATCGGGCATTGGCTTGTCGATCGCGAAGCGCATCGTCGAGCGTCACGGCGGTCGGATCTGGGTCGAAACGCCTGCAGGCGGCGGTACGGCGTTCGTGTTCACTCTGCCGGCTCGAGGGTAGGGGCGCGGACGCATCTGGCGCCGAGTCGTTGAACGTGTTGATCGCCTGCAACTTCCGTCCCGAGTCGGGTACGATGCATCCATGACACCGGTTGCGAAAATGTCGCTGGCAACGTTGGCAGCACTGACCGTGCTGTCCATCTCAGGGTGTGGGGGCGTTCAGGGCAGCTGCGGCGGGAACACGAGCGGCGCCGGATCGTGCCAGGAGTTCAGCGGATTTGCGGACACCGAGCTTCCGACGGTGATGAATCTGTGTGGTGGCGGAGTTGTCACGGGAATGTGGAGTGCGCGTGCGTGCCCGAGGACGGGTGCCGGGTCGTCGTGCTCCGTGTCGAACCTCGGCCGCACGACGACGACCGTGTACTACGCCGGCGACCGCGAGCAGCAGCGCAGTTCGTGCATGGCGATGGGCGGCGCGTTCGCGACGTTCTAGCGTTTGGAGCGTCAGCCGGTGCGGGTTGCAATCCATGCGGACACCGCGATGGCGATGCCGAGAGCGAGCGGAAACGCCCATCGACTGGTGCGGTCGATCCTCCGCGCGAGTTCGCCGCGCTCCTTGCGGTGGTAGTGATTGGTCACCACCGATTCGATCATCGCCAGGGCGATGGCTGGGTAGCAGCACGCATAGACGCGGTCCGCGAGGGTGAGATACGCGACCTCGGGGAGCGAGCTTGCCTGCGTGTATTGAAACGCGATCGAGGCGAGCAGGCACGTGACGCCAATGCCGATCTGCGAATTCAGGTCGTCCGGATCGATCCAGAACACCGTGAATGCGACGATCATGATGACCAGAAGTGGCAGGAAGAATCGCGTGAAGTGGAACGTCACGTGGCGCCGCACGGGAAGCGAAAACGTTGCGTAGTCGTAGCGCGGCTGGCCGGCCTCCCAGCGCCACGCGCGGCGCGTGTGCTCGTAGCCGATCGGTCCATCGAGCCGGAAGCTCCCGAGTTGACCTCGCGCGTCGTCGTCGATGCCCAAGGCATAGTTGGTCCGCGCGTAGCGAACGCTCGAACTGTCGTACGCCGAGTCCGAGATCCGCACCGTCAACCGCTGCCGGTCGAACGGAAAGCGGCGCAGATCGTACGCACTGTAGACCGTCGAACGAATGCGACGCGTGCGCAAGCATCGGCCGTCGATCAACCACGTCGTGTCGAACTGCTCGCTCGCGCGAGAGACCTCGTTGGTGACCTCCGTCTGCGGCGTAAATCCCGCCGCGGGCGCCCACGATTCGTAGAGGTAGTAGTCCGCATCCCACGTGCCGGCGCGCTCGTTGATGTTGTGCAGCCCCATGACGACGACGCCGAGGGTGACCTCCTGCGGCGTGTCCATGGCGGTCGCTCGCTGCGCGACGCAGCACTCGGGGGGACCGGCGCACACGCGATCTTGCGCCCACGCGCGCGGTGCAACGAGCACGAGGGCCGTCGCCGCGGCGACGAGGCCCACAGCGCGCAAGCGCGCGAATTGCCGCGGAAGTCGCGTTGACACGCTCATGGGTCCGACGGGGGAGCGTATCAGTCCGTACGGCGCGGCACACCGATTCTAGCCCGGCCGGATCCAGTGATATGCTCCGCGCGAATGGCGTCCCTGGAACTCAAAGGCAGCGAGACTCGGCTCTGGGCATTGATCGAAGAGCGCACGCGACCCGGCGCGGACGTGAAGCGAATCGACCAGCGACTGTGGGATCTGTTCGGTGAAGACTGGGCGATCATGTTCACCGACCTTTCCGGGTTCTCCCGGCAGGTCGCAGCGTTCGGCATCATCCACTTTCTCCAAGTGATCTTCGAACACAAGCGTCTCTTGCTTCCGATCGTTGCCGATCACGACGGCATCTTGATCAAGATCGAGGCGGACAGCTTCATGATCATCTTCAAGCACGCCGATCAGGCGATCCGGTGCGGCATCGCGATGCAACACGCGTGTCAACGGCACAACGTCGGGCGCGCGCCCGAAGAGCAAGTGCTGCTGTGCCTCGGCGTTGGCTACGGTCGTATCCTCCGCATCGGCGACATCGACGTGTACGGCCCCGAAGTGAACGCCGCGAGCAAGCTCGGCGAGGACGCTGCGAAGGCCAACGAGATCCTCGTCACGGACGCCGCGCGCGCATCGGCCGGCGACCAACCTGAACTTGTCTTCACGGCGATCGACGCCGCCGTGCCGGGCAGCGCAAAGAATTTCCGCGTGACGTATCCGAAGGCGTGAGTCGCCGCCGTCTCGTGCGCCCGCACGCCCCTCGCGGGAGCGTGCTATTCACCGCACGGCGTGTACCGTGACTCCCTGTGTGTGCACTGCTTCGCGTCGCCCGGCGAGCGCCCGTGCGATGCGTGTGGCCGCCCCGTGTGCACAGTCTGCGCGGAGCGAGTGTGTGAGACTGGGGCCGGAGACTGGACGGGCGTGTGCCCCACGTGCGCCGCCGTGCTCGACGACGCCTCCCGTCGGCGGGTGCTGCGCGAAGGCCGCGGGACGATCGAGTGCGCGCGCTGCGGAGCGACACGCGAACTCGCGGAGCTGCGCGACCTCGACGACGCGGCGGTGGTCGGCGAGATGACGCAGCGTGGGCGCGCGTGCGATGCGTGTGGGAAGTCGTTCCAGCCACAGGCGCTCGCGAGTCTCTTCGTGACGATCGATCGATGGAACGGACCCGAGAACTCGCAGCGTCTGCACTTCCTTCTGTGCCGATGCGGGAGCGTGATCGCGTCGGCAGGCGGGCGGGGCACGCCTCACGGCGCGCCCGACGACCCGGCCATCGGCAACGAGTGTTCGCCCGCCGGCGGAGCCGTCGCGTTGCCGGAGTCACGCTCGATCGGCGCACGACTTCGGGCGTGGTGGCGGAACCGACGGGGCACGTAGCGATACCGCATACGTTGGTCACGACGCGCGAGGGCCGTCGCTTGCGCGAGGGGTGATTGAACTGGTACGCGACCGGGGGATGGACGACGCAGCGCTTAGCCGTCGCATGGAAACGCACCGGCGGGAGATCCTGCTGCACTGCTACCGAATGATCGGTGCGGGTCCCGACGCGGAGGACGCGACGCAGGATGCGATGCTCCGCGCGTGGCAGTCGCGTGCGAGTCTCGACAGCGACACCGCACTTCGCGCGTGGCTCTATCGAATCGCGACGAACGTGTGTCTCGACCTGGTCGCCAAGCGCGGGCCGCGCGTCCTGCCGCATCTTGCGTTTCCCCCCGCGGACACTGGCACACCGCCGCGACCGTTCCTGGAAGACTCGATCTGGGTGGGTCCGTTCCCCGACGGCACAGCGGGCGCGTGGGATTCCGACGCGGATGCGCAGGCGTTCACGAGCCCGCCCGACGCGCTCCACGCGCGCGCCGAGAAGATCGCGCTCGCGTTCGTCGCAGCGCTCCAACATCTCCCGGCCAAGCAGCGTGCGGCGCTGCTCCTGCGCGACGTGGTGGATCTCAGCGCCAAGGAAACCGCCGAGGTACTGGACACCACGCCGGGCGCCGTCGAAGCCGCGCTTCAGCGTGCGCGAATTACGATGGCGGCGCGGGGAGGCGACACGATCGCGGCCCAGGTCGAGCCGGGCGAGCGCGAATTGTTGGAGCGCTACGTGTCGGCATGGCACGCGCGGGATCCCAACGCGTTCGTGTCGCTTCTCGCGGCGGATGCGTCGTTCGTGATGCCGCCGACGCCCGTGTGGTTCCTTGGTCGCGAGGCCGTGGGGGCGTTCGTCGCCGCGCGACTTCGCGAACACGACTGGCGATTGCGCTCGACCCGCGCGAATGGACTCCCTGCGTTTGGACTGTACCGTCGCGTCTCCGACGGCGGGTACGTCCCACACGGAATCCAGGTGATCGAGACGCGCCGCGGCGAGATCGCGTGCATCCATACGTTTCTCGTGATGGCAAACGAGCGGACGTTTGTGAGCTTTGGCCTGCCGGCACGGTTGCCAGATCGCTGACGCCCGAAGTCGCTCGAAGAGGAAAAGACATTCCGGACCGTCTAGTTTTCCGACTGCGAGTAGTCTGATGTTCGGAGGGACGACATGACGCAGCCCGATGGCCACGCGACCAAGACCCGCACGACGTTTCGAATGGAGTGCTCGGTCGCGATTCGCATCGCCGCCCCGGCCGAAACGGTCTGGGCTTTGCTCACGGACGCGGCGGGATTCCCGTCGTGGAATTCGACGGTGACGAGTGTCGCGGGACCGATCGCACTCGGAGAGCGGCTGACGCTGAGAGTGCCGAGCGCACCGAAGCAGACGTTTCGCCCGACCGTGAGCGAGTTCGAGGCCAACACCCGGATGGTCTGGCGGGACGGGTTCGCCCCGATGTTTCGTGGCGTCCGGACGTTCACGCTGGCGAAGGCCGGCGACGGCTCGACCGACTTCACGATGACGGAGGTGTTCTCGGGCGTGATGTTGCCGATGATCGCCGGATCGCTGCCGGACTTCGGACCGATTTTCGAAACGTACGCGGGCGATCTCAAGCGCGCCGCGGAGAAGGCCTGAAAGGAGACAACCGATGTCCGAGAAGAAGAAATCCAGCGCTGCGAACACCAAGACTGCCGCGACCAAGAGCGGAGAAGCGGCCAAAGGCGGCGGCACCCGCGACAATCCGTGGCAGCTGACCACGCCGAGCGGTTCGTCGTCGTTCGTGGCGTTTCGCGATCCGGCGCTCGATCCGCCGGCGCTCGTCGTGCAGGTCGGAAAGACCGAGCTGCGATACCATCTGCGGTGCATCGATGATCTGCACGCGATGCTGAAGAAGCACGGCGATTGGATTCTGCTCGGCAGCGCGGACGAACAGAAGCCGGCCGCCGAAGGTACCGTGGAGGCTTGGGGACGCTCGGCCAAGAACCCAGTCGGCGGGTTCTACGGGATCAAGAAGGGGCTGCGCGGGCGCTTTGGAATGTACGTTCCGCCGGTGATGGCCGTCCTCGGTCTCGCGGAGGTCGAGAACAATCCGAAGAACAATCGCATGCGCGTGCGGTGAGCGCCCCAACGAGCGGCGTCGCAGGTCTCGCACGCGAAACGCCCCTCTTGCGTGCGGTTGACGCCTGCCAGAGTGCGCGGAGTTGCGGTATCGTCCACGCATGCCACGCCAACCCGGCCATCCATTTCTCTGTGCATTGGCGCTTGCGGCACCGATGGCAATCATTCCGTCGGTCGCTCCGGCGCAGAATCGTGGCCGGGCGTCGTGTCCCGCGCGACGACCCACCGACGGTGCGTCATGTCGTCCCGAAGCGCGACGCTGCAGTTATCCCAACTACAACTTCTGCACGTGCTCTCGCACACCCGTGTACGCGCCCGGTGCAGACAGCCCGTTCGACGGCATCCTTGGCGGTGGAGCGAGCGCGACGCCCGTCTGGTGGTGCTACCGATTCACGCCGAACATGGGTCCGCTCGCGCCGCCCGAATTGATCGCGTAGCGAGCGCGACGGCGAGTGCAACGCGCACGGCATCGGTTTCGCGGTACGGTCGGATTGTGGAAACCGAACCGCTGTCCGACCCCGGTGTGCCACCGCGAAAACGCCGGGCGAGACTCGCTCCCGGCGTCATTCTGCTTCTCGCCGCCGGGGGTGTGACCGTCGCGGCATATCTCGCGCTGACGGCGTCCACTCGCCGCACCGATCTCGCGGCCGCTGCGCGGTCGTTTGCGGCGTTGCGCGCGTGCCTCGTCGGCAGCGACGTCACCGCGACCACCGCCGCGGCGCGATTGCGATCGATCGAACTCGGTCTACTCGCGCGCGCAAATCCTGCGGAGCGCGACACGACGCGAACGGCTTGGATCGCACGCTGTGCGCGCCTGGCGAGTGTTCACGATCAACGACTGCTCGAGGTCGATGTCCGCGTATTCCCGCGCGCCGACGCTGCCCGGGTCGCGAGCCTGACGTTGAGCCGGTCGCTCGAACAGCGGACGGTTCCGTCGCGCGAGGCGTTCGTGGCGTGGCTCGGTGCGCACGCAGGCATTCAAGCGCTTCCACCCGACGAGCGGGTGCCGCCGCCTCCCGCCCTTGCAGAGGCCCTTGATTTGTCGCACGGCATTTTTCTCGACGCTGCGGGCCGCGGCCCGCCCCGCCTCGATCGAACGCCCGTTGCGGCGCGCGTGGTGCGACGCTGGCGGGGCAGCGCGGTGATCATCGAGTTCCCCGAGGGAAACGACCCGGCCTTCGCGTACCTCACGAGCCGGGCTCGCGGATTTCCCACGAGCGGCCTCATGGAAACCAACACGGACTTCTGGCCCGTGTCCGCTCCGATCGAGACGGCGCACGTTGTTGCGACCGTGCTCGGCGACAACACGGTCGCTGGCTATGTCGAGGGCGTTTATGCACTCGTAGCGCGCGGCCCGATGACGCCGATCGTCCGGGGACGAGTCCTTGGCGCGTGGACGCAGGCCGATGGTTCGATCATTGCGCTTCGCGCACGCGAGGGTCGAATCGAGCGCGTCGACGTGCCAATAGGCGGGACCGAGCGCGTGACCGCGCTTCAGAACGTTCGCGTCGAATTCCATCCGACCATCGCCGCCGGGCGACTCGTGTGGACCGCACCGCACGTCGATGGCACGTGGCACCTGTTCGCGCAGCCATTGACCGCCGATGTGCCGGGCGCGGCCGGCGCCGGTGCCGCTCCGCGGGTCGAGGACGCAGGCTCGCTTGGGTACATCGGTGCGGCCACCGTGCAAGGCTGCAGTGTCGCGGGGCAGATCGCGCTTCTCGCGACGCCGTGGGCGGGAGTCGCGGACGCACGCGCGGCGACTCGAATGGCCCGCACGTTGAGCGGGGCCTGGGCGCCGATCGAGACCATGCCGGACCTGCCGGGTCCGGGCGCGTTGGCCGAGCCCGTTGGATCGTTCGGATGTTGGTCCGCGCCCGGAATGATCGCGCGCGCGATTCGTGGCGGGCATCTGTCGCTGCAGTGGTGGCGATGCGCTCCGGAGCGCTGTGAAACGACACGCGCGCAGATGGAGTTCTCCCCTGCGCGCGATCCAGTCGTAGTCGTGTTCCCGCACGGTGAACGCGATCTCGTTGTGATCTGGTTCGATCGAGACGACGGCGTTCTGTGGATGCGGCGTGCGCCGCCCGATCAACTCGATGCCGCTCCCCGTGTTCCGCTGATCGATACGCGCGCGCCGGGCGAGGGCGCGACGCACGTGACGGACGTGACGTTCGGCCCCGCAGTGGCGGCGAGCGATCACGCGCTCATCGTGCTGCGTGTGGCCGCGCGTGGGGCGTCGTACGATCTGCCAATCGTAATCGACCGCGCGGGGAACGCCGTCGTTCCGCGAGACCAGTGACGTTCCGGCCGCTGGTGCACGGGCACCGTCAGCGCGAGTTCAAATCGAAGTCCACATGGTAGTGCTCGTCGTGCCGCACCCATGCACGCCACGCCACGAACGGAACACGGGCGCGAAGTTCGCCGCCGCGCGGTGTGCCAAAGAGAAGCGGTTGCAACTCGGGTGCGAAGATTACCCGGTCGATGCGGAGAGCGTGCGCGCGCGCAGCGTCGTCGAGTGCGCCTAGGTGCGCGGCCATCGAGGCAAAGTCGATCCGCAAATTTCCTTCGCGTCCGTTCGCGTCGAACTCGTGCGAATAGCCGAAGCGTCTAAACAGTCCTGTGGGTAGCTCGACCGAGCGTCCTGACGCGTCGATCACCGGAACGAAGAAATCCACGGACGACCCGTTCTGGTGCGTGCGGTGCGGTCGAATTCTCCCGCCGCCCGGCCATCCGGTCTCGCCGTACACGAACACCCGATCGGGATGTTCGCGTCGCATGCGAGCGTACGCGTCGAGCACCGCATCGCGGACTCGCCCGTGCACCGAATTGCGGCCGAGCAACGTGCCGAGATACGAGTACGCGCGGAAATTCGGGCCCGACGTCGGCAGCCGTCGGCCGTTCACGAGGCGACCGTGACTCGGGGTTCCTTCGCTGTGACTCGGGCGCTGCGTTTCGAGCGCGATCATCGCATCGTTGCCGAATCGCACGACGACGACCGCCAAGCCGATCACCACCAGCAATGTGATCAGTCGTCGCCGGCGGCGCGCCGTCACAACCCCATCACCGCCACGGGCGTGAGCCGGTCCGTCATTGTCGTGCCGTCGCCGATTTGGCCGGACTCATGTCCGCCCCAACAGCGGACCGTGTCGTCGGTCAGTCGCGCACAGGTGTGGTGGTTGCCCGCGGCGATCGAGGCGACGTTGCTAAGTCCCATCACGGCAACCGCGATGCTTCGAGGTGTGGTGGTGCCATCGCCGATTTGGCCACGGCCGTTTGCGCCCCAACAAGACACCGTCCCGTCCATCAGTCGCGCGCACGTGAATCGCCGAGTTGACCGCGGTCGTTCAAGCCCCAGCATCGAACCGTGCCGTCGGACATGCGCGCAGTCGCGAAGCTCCCCCGCCAACCGCCGACGCCGGCGCAAACTCGACTCATCGCCACCCCGAAATCGCAAGACTACCCTGCATGCGCACGGGTGTCATCGCGCGCGTCACGCGCTCGGCACAAACCGCGCGCGTTGGCCGGTCGCGGGGACGCACGTGCTCGCGCCCAGTGCGCAGCCGCCGACGCCCGCCGTGCCAGTCTGATTCTCGACGCCTACAGTGCCGCTGCGCGCGCTGCGCATGTCCTGGAAGATCAGGTCGATGGTGTTCGTCGTTTCCGTCAGCACGATTTCGAATGTCAGGTGCTCGGTGCCGACGCTCATGAAGTACGTCGCGTCCGACCACTCGACGACAAACTGTCGATTCGGCGCCGTGCCGACGGTTGCGACGCAGACGCCGGTGGCGCGCGTCATGATGTCCGTCCAGTGCGCCGCGATCAACGCGTTCGGTACCGTGACCGACGGGATCGTGCCACCGAGGCTTGCGCTGGCGACTCCGTCCATTCCGATGAATCCGTTGGATCCGACGGTGACGAGCGAAGCCGCGGGAAGATCCGTCGCCCAATAGCGAAACGCAAATGGCAGCCGTGCCGGTACCGACCCGTCGTCGATCGACACGAGCACTCGTGCCGCACCTGTTGCCGCACATGCGTCGACGAACGTCACGCTGGAGGGCGCCGGGACGAGCACGTGCCGCGTCGGTGTCACACACGCTCCGGCGAGGCACGCCTGGCCTGCCGCGCACGCAGTTCCGCACGCGCCGCAGTTGCTCGCGTCGGTCATCGTGTTGGTGCAGCGCCCCGTGCACAGCGTCGACGCGGTCGCGGGGCACGCGCACGTGCCCGCGATGCACGCGAATGTCGCCATGCACGCGGTCCCGCACGCGCCGCAGTTTGCGGGATCCGTCATCGTGTCCGAGCATACGGTGCCACACCGCGTGCTCGCCGTCGCGGGGCACGCGCACGTGCCGGCCGAGCAGGTGAACGTCGGCATGCACGCGTTGCCGCACGCGCCGCAGTGGGCGATCGATGTGTTGACGTCCACGCACGTTCCCGCGCAGACCATCGGCGTCGCCGCGGGGCACGAGCACGTCCCCGCCGTGCAGAGTCCGCCGACCGAGCAGGTGCGCGCGCAGGCACCGCAGTTTGCAGTGTTCGTCTGGAGGTCCACGCATCGCGTTCCACACAGTGTCGAACCCGCGGAACACGTGCACGCGCCCGCCACGCATGTTGCGCCAAAGCCACACGCGCGCCCACAGGCCCCGCAATTCGTGTTCGACGTCGTCAGCGCGGTTTCGCACCCGTTCGACGTCACGGCGTCGCAGTTGCCGAATCCCGCCGCACACCCCGCAATGACGCACGCTGCCGCGACGCAATTCGTGATCGTGACGTTGGGTCCGTTCGCACACGCGAGGCCACACACGCCGCAGTTCAGTCGGTCGGTCCGGACGTTCGTGCACACGCCCCCGCACAGATCCGGCAGTCCCAGCGTGCACCCGTCGACGGGTGGTCCGTCGGTGCGCGCATCCCCCGCGTCCGGAACGTCGGTTGCGTCGAGCGCGTCCATGGCACCGTCCGCGTCGCTCGCGCCGACGTCGGCAGTGCCCGTCTCACCGGCGTCCGTGAACAGGTTTGGAAGCGTCAGGACTTCGATCGCCTCGCAGCCCGACGCGCCGCACGACTGTCCCGTGGGACACATCCGTGTGGTCGCATCGGTGCAACGAAGCGCGAGAAAAACGTCGAGCACCGTGATGCGCTCCGCGGCGATCCGCACGGCGAACTGGCGCCCAAACGATTGCGCCGTGTCTCGCATCTCGGCCGTCACGGTGACGTCGACGATGCGGGAATCGCCCGGATCGCGGGGGATGACCCCGATCTCGCCCGGTAGGCGGAACGCCCCCGCCGCGACGCCGAGGATGTAGCGCTGATTGTCGATGATGGGCGCGCCACCGCGACGGACGGCCGTGACGCGGATTGCGATCAGCTCGGTCATCGCAGGGATGTCCGATCGCACGCGGATCACCAACTGCGTCGCGGGGCGAGCGGCGCAGGCGACGAGAACGAGCGAGAAAGCAGCGAGTCGCGCAAGCAAGGCGAGGGATTCTATCACGAACTCCCGCGCGCCCGAGAACTCACATCCCCCGGATCACTCGAATCCTCGCGACGACGGCGTCCGCTGCAGTCATCGTGCCCGCGGCGCCGGTCGATAGGAACGCGTCGGACACAGGCTGACCAAGGTCCGTGAGCATGCGCGTGTACTGAGGCGCGCCCGGGCTCGCGGCGCCCATGGCGTTGCTGTTCATGATCAGCAGCACGGTGTTCGTCGCGCGCATCGCCGCGAGGACATCGGGCCAGATCGCGGGCGCGGGACTGATGCCCACGTACGGCGAGAGTAAGGCCATCGCGGACGCCGGATCCGGCCCGTTGTGGAATTGGTCGTCGGTGAACAGCACGATCACGCGCCGTGCCCCGGCACGCCAGCAGCCTCCCGCCGCACGTCCCGCAGAACACGTCAGCGCGAGACTCGTCGGGTGGATCGGACGTCCCGAGAGCGTCGCGAGGGCCTCGACCATGCCGTCGGCCGCGTCGCCGCCCATCATCGGCGGAAACGAGCCGATCGCCGTGTTGATCGTTGCGGCGGCTGTTCCCGGTTCCGTGGCGCCCTGGAACGGACGATCGGTCGGAGCGCCGTACGGCGACACCGGGAACTCGCACGTGTAGGAAACGCCTACGTTCAGGTCGGCGAGCGCGAGGAGCGGTGCGACGAGACGAGTTTGGAGCGCCGAAACCGCCGCGGTGAGCAGCGGGACATTCGATCCGGTCACGTCGAGCAGCACGGTCACGTCGACAGGGGAGAACGCGCGACACACACCGCTCAGGCACATCTGGCCCATCGGACACGCGTTGCCGCAGGCGCCGCAGTGCATCATCGACGTTCGAACGTCCGTCTCGCAGCCGTTCATCGTGTCGCCATCGCAATCGCCCAGGCCCGGCATGCAGCCCACGCCGCACACACCCGCCGAACACGTCGCCGCAGTGCCCGGAGCCGTGGGGACCATGCACGCAGTCGCGCACGCGCCGCAGTTGGCCGGGTCGGTCATGGTATTCGCGCACGCCGTTCCGCACACGGTCGGCGCGGTCGCCGGGCAAGCGCACGCGCCCATCACGCACGCGAACGTCGGCATACACCGAGCGCCGCACGCGCCGCAGTGACTCGTGTTCGTCTGTGTGTCCACGCAGGTGCCGGTGCACACCGTCGGCGATGCCATCGGGCACGCACATGTCCCGGCCGTACACGTTGCGCCCATCGCGCACACGGTTCCGCAGGTGCCGCAATTCGCGTTGTCGGTCCGCGTGTCGACACAGCGCGCCGGCGCGCCGCAACCCGTCTGACCCGCGGGGCACCCGCACACGCCCACCGTGCAGATCGCCCCGACACCGCAAGGACGTCCGCAGCCGCCGCAGTGGAGTGTCGAGGTCGACGTCGAGATTTCGCATCCATTGACTCGCGACGCGTCGCAATCGCCGAACCCTGCGTTGCATCGAATGTTCGTGCACACCGAGCCAGCACAATCGGCCGCCATGACGTTCGCGCGCGCGAGACAGTTGATGCCGCACGCGCCGCAATTCGCGCGGTCGATCGAGACGTTCGTGCAGACACCGCCGCACGCCGCGGGCGTCGCGGGAGGACACACATCCGCCGGGCGCACGTCGACTCGCACGTCCGTGGGAACATCCGCCGCGTCGCGTGCGTCGAACGCATCCATCGCCGCATCGGTGCCAGTGTCCGTCGCGGAGTCGAGGCCGTCGGTGACCGCGTCGCCACCGTTGCCCGCGTCCACGACGAGATCGGGCAATCCCCGGATCTCGATCGGCTCGCACCCGCTCGCTCCGCAAGCTTGGCCCGGGGGGCACACTCGCGCCGTGGCGTCGATGCATCGTCGCGCGAGAAATACGTCCAGCACCGTCACGCGCTCCCGCGCAATCGAGACGGTGTATTCACGACTGAACGTCATCGCTGGATCGTTCAGCTCGGCGGTCACGGTCACGTCGACGGCACGCGTGTCGTTCGGATCGCGCGGAATCAAGCCGATCTCGCCGGGCAGTCGGAACATCCCAGTGCCCACACCCAGCGCATAGCGTTGGTTGTCCAAGATCGGCGCGCCGCGCTGGCGGACCGCGCTCACACGCACCGCCAGGAGTTCCGTGAACTGCGGGATGTCCGAGCGGATGCGGATCACGAGTTGCGTGTTCGGGCGTGTCGCGCACGCCGTGACGACGATGGCCCCCGCGAGGAGCAGCGCTCGCAATCGCACGGAAAGCATCGCCGAAGAATGCCCCCGAAACTTCGGCGCGTCACCCAGCCCGTGCATGCCGCGTGTAAACCAAACGTGCATGGCCTACCGAACCGGGCACATCGCCATGCCCTCACAGATGTTTCCCCACGGTGCGGCGTAGGGCGGCGCAGTTCGTCCACCGGTCAGGAGCAACACCGTCGTGAGCACCGCACCCACGACGACGACACCGCCGCCAACGCTCGCCCCGAGGATCAATCCTGTCGGACTCGCTGCCGTCAGCGAAGCGTCGATGCGCACGAGTCCTCCGGCGTCGACTCGCACGCTGCGCCGGTACTCGCGATAGCCCGGCGCGCGAATTTCTACGACGTGCTCGCCGGGAGTCACCTCGACCTCGACGGCCCCCGATCCTGCGGTGCGACCATCGATCGACACGACGCCGTTTGCGACGGACGGTTCGACACGAAGACGCGCGACACGGGGCAGGGGCGTGAGTCGCACTTCGGTCGTGAGGGCATCGCCCGCGCGCAACGTCAGCTCGCGGCGATCGGGGCGATAGTCGGGCGCGGTGATTTCTACGACGTGACGGCCGGGATCGAGTTGGATCGCCTCGCTCGTGACCGTCCGGGTGCGACCGTCGATCGCGACCGTCGCGGTGGCAGGCTCGATCCGAAGCGTGACGCGTGCGAGGGACTGCCGCATGCGCTCGAGTTCCTCGCGAATCGCGGCGAGGCGTCGCTCGTCGGCGCGTGGGTCGGGCTGTGCCAGGTAGCGTTCGAACGACTGGATCGCGTCCACGTAGCGACCCAGTCCGCGGTACGCGAGCCCCACGTTGTACGAGACGATCGGCACCGCGCGGAGACGCAGAGACTCTTCGAACGCCAGCGCGGCGTCGCCGAACCGATTCTGCTGGAGCGCTTCCATCCCGCGTTCGAACGACTGGCGCGCTGCGTCTCCTCCCGCGGGGGGCGGCGTCGCGGGGGTTGCAGGCGTGGCGGTCGTCGCGGTCGCTGCAGGTGGCGACTGTGCACCCGCATCGAGCGCACCGAGTCCGACGGCGAGGCCGAGCACGAGCGCGCACACGAGGCGACCGACGTGAGTGCACCGAGGAGCGCGAAGTCGAATATCCAAGGAGGCCATAGGTCGGGGCAGTGTACGGACATTGCGGGTCGCGCGTAAGAGGGGAGTGGTGGGCGTCGCCAATCAGGGTCGCGGGCATACGAAGAGCGGCGTTCGCACGACGACCGGGCCGTTCGCGGGCGCGGGAAATGTCAATCGGCGGAACATGTTTGCGTAGCACGACGCCGGATCTGTCCCGCCAAGTTCGTGATGCGCGACGGCCGCGCTCGGCACGGTCCCGTCACGGCCGACAGTGAATTGCACGATGACCAGGCCCGCAACGGCGGGGTTGACCATCGCCGCCCGTTCGCCGCAGAACTGGAGTTGGCCGCCGGCGCGGCGCTCGACGCGACGGATGACGTCCAACGAATATCCCGGATCGTTCGTCTCGGCCGTGCCGAGCCACACTGGCAGCCGCGTCGGAACGACCGATCGGCCGGGGCGCCGCAACCAACCCGAACCGTAACCCGGGTTGCGGGTGCTGCCGTACCCTCCGCGTGACACACCTTCTACGTGCCAGACGCCGCGGCAGTACGCGCGCGCCTGAGCGCGTAGTCGGGCGAGTGCGGCGACACCGGGCATCGGTGGCAGCGGCCGGGGCGGGAAAGGTTGCGCCGCGACGGGTTGCACGGGACGCGGTGCGGCGACTGCAGGCGACGACGCGGCCGTCGCGGCGTCCATCGAGGAATCTTGCGCCGTGTGGTTTGGAGTCGTCGTGCTCGCGTCGCGGCCGGCGGGCGTGCCCGCGTGTGCCAGGGAGCAGCCGGCGGCGAGCGGATACCCGATCGTCATCAAGACCGAGACAGCCATTCGATTGAACATCGCGCCCCGAGTGTAGTTCATCGTCGCTCCAGTGGCTGAGAGGGACGGAACTGCCCCGCTGAATTACGTGCCGGGCTCGCGCGAGTGAGATGCGCCGGTGACGCGAGACTTGCAGGTACGGCGCGGCGTTGCTAGGAATGCGGTTCCCCGTGTTCTTCGATCCGCGTTCCATTCGTCTATTCGTCGCCTTGTGCGCCCTCGTGGCCGTCGTTGCCGCACCTTCACCGGGGCACGCACGAGCCGACGCGCACCGCAGCACGCTCGTCACGATACAGCGGGGCGAGTCGGGACAGCATCATCCGTGCCCCCCGGTCGACCGGGACTCGCGTTCAGACGTCGACATCGACGGCCATACCGACGATCGCGACGATCCGGATTCTGCCGACGATTGGGCGCTTGCACAGCAGGCCGGCGCCCACGCCGCGACCGCCTCGGCTTGGCCACTCCGCCATCCGCGCACGATCGAACGGCCGCCGTCGTTTCCCACCTGCGACCGAGAGACGCCGCCGCCTCGACGCTGAGCGTCGGAGATTTGCGTGGGCCGGTTGGCTGCGTGCACGCCACGAGGGCGTGGCGCGTCGCACAACGCAGCCCGCATGTTCGCCGTGGACGGACCACGTTCGCGGCGCGAAGGAGATGGGACGATGACGTTGGCCGGACGGCTGGCGACGGTCGTGTCGGTTGCAATCATCGCAGCCGCGCGTTCGGCGCCGGCGCAAACGAATGCAACTTGGACCGACGCTCGGGTCGTCGCCAGGGCGCTCGAACACTCGCCGCGCGTGCAAACCGCGTGGAGCGCCGTGGCGACGAGCATCGCGCTGAGAACGTTTGCCCACGCGCCGATCATCGGCAATCCGAGCATTGGCATCCGCGCGATGTTCGGCGTGCCCGACCGGCAGGCCGCGATTTACGGTCTGTTCCTCGGGATTCCGCTCGACGTGTCGGGACGCAACGGCGCGTGGAATCGTGAGAGTCGCGCGGCCGTCGAGCACGCCGAGGCGGATCTCGCGGTCGCGCGCAACGAGGCCCGGTCGGCCGCGCGCGAGGCGTACGCGGACGTCGCGATGGCCGACGAGCACGTTCGCGTGCAGTTGGCGCGCGTTGCGAACTCACGCGAGACGCTGGGGCGGCAGACCGCGCGATTCCAGGCGCAGGCCGCGACGACGCTGGACATCGCGCTTGCGACCCGGGAGCTGGCGGAGTCCGAGGCGGACCTCGCCGCTGCGCGACGCGAGCGCATCGACGCCGTCGGGAGGTTCCGAGAATTGCTCGATCTGGCGCCGAACGCTGCCGTCGCCGTCGAGCCGTTGCCGCCGCTCGCGATGCCGCCGGGATTGTCCCGGGAGGCCGCCGTGGAGCGCGCCGTGCGACAGCGACGCGAGGCCGTCTCGTGGCAGACGACGGCGTCGCGGTTTCGGCTCTCGACCGACCGCTTGCGGGCGGAGACGGTCGCGCCCGTCGTTTTCGGCGCGGAATTCGAGTGGCAGTCGTACAACCAGGCGACCGTGGGTGCGTCGCTTCAGTGGGCGCTGCCCATCGTGCAGACCGGAGCGCCCGATCGAGCGTTCGCAACGGCCCAGGGCGTTGCGGCACAGGCGCAGTCGGATCTCACGGCGAGGTCGATCGCGCGGGAAGCCGGGGCGGCATGGGACGGGCTGCAAGCGCGGCTCGAGGAATTGCAACACTTGCGGGACGAAGCGGTTCCGTCGGCCGAGCGCTCGCTCGCGCTCACCGAGGTGCTGCACGGTTCGGGCGCGGTGGATTACTTCCGCGTCCTACTCGCGCGGCGCGACGTCTTCGCGCTGCGATCCCGCCTCGTGCAAGCACAGCGCGAAGCGTGGCGCGCTCGCGTGGCGCTCGACCGGGCCCTCGGCGGCGAAGGGGTGTCGCGTTGAAGCGCTCCGTCGCCCTGGTCGCGGTCGTTGGCGTGCTGGCGGTCGTGGCGTTCTCCGTCGGGCGGACGACCGCGCCGCGCGCGGACCGCGCGGGGGCGGCGAGGCGACCGGACGTTCGCGCAGACAATCACGATCGCATTCACATCACGGCGGGACTCGCGGAGCGTGCGGGCGTTCGTGTGGCGACGATCGAGCGGCGACAGATGTCTCCGTCGCTGCAGCTCGTCGGTTCGGTCGAGTTCGACGCCGACCGCGTCGCAGACGTCGGCGGACGGATCGCCGGGCGGATCACGCGCATGTTCGTCACGCCTGGAATGGACATTCGCGCCGGCGCACCGCTCGCCGAGATCGAGAGCGCGTCGCTCGGCGATGCGATCGCCACGTACCTATCGAGTCGCGCAAACCTCATTGCCGCCCGCGCGAACCTGAACCGCGAGCTTGCGCTGCACCGGCAGCAGCTCACGACTGCTGCGGCACTCGAGGCGTCCCGCGCGCGGGCCCAAGCGCTGGAAGCCGAAGTGCGCGGCGCGGAGCAACGACTGCTCGCAATGGGTGCCGAGCCACGGGAGATCCGCGGGTACACGGGGGCGTCGCGCGATCGGCACGTGACGTTGCGCGCGCCGATCAGCGGACGAGTGATCACTCGACAAGCCGTGCTCGGCCAGGTGGTCGAGGCGACGAGCACCGTCATGCGGATCGCGGATCTCGCAGAACTGTGGGTGCAGTTGGACTTGTTCGAGCGCGACCTTGCGCGCGTGCGCATCGGCGACCGCGCCGAGATCAGTTCGGAGACGTACCCCGGTCGACTGTTTCACGGGGTCGTAAGCCACTTGGACTCGACGATCGATTTGCGCACGCGTACCGCGCGCGTGCGCATCGAAGTGGACAACACGGACCTCGTGTTGCGACCCGGGCAGTTCGTGACGGCCCGCGTGCAGGTGTCGGGGACGTCGCACACGTCGCTCTCCATTCCGCGCAGTGCGCTCGTCCAGCTCGAGGGGCGCGACACCGTGTTCGTGCGGGTCGCGCCCGAAGAATACGAACCGCGGGACGTGCAGCTCGGTGTGGCCGAAGGAGAGACCGTGGAGGTCGTTCGAGGACTCGAGAACGGTGATTCGCTGGTGATCGAAGGAGCGTTCGCGCTCAAGAGCGAGCTGCAGAGGTAGCGCCGGGATGCTCGACGCGGTCATTGTCCGGTCTCACCCTGCGTCCGCGCCCGGAGCGTCGTCGCGAAGCGCGCCCGGGGCGTTCGACGCGGAGCGCGTCTCCGGCCCGGGCTGTGGTTTGGAGTGCGGCCTCGCTTCGCGAGGACGCCACACGCGGCGTCCGCCGCTTCGGCGGCCGCTACAAGCCAAAGCCCGAGCCGGAGCCGCTGCGAAGCGGCGATCGCCTCGGGCGTGGACGCGGGGGTGGGCGTAGTGCTCGACGCGGTCATTGCGTTCTCCGTCCGGTGGCGATTCGCCGTGCTCTTCGTCGCGGCAGCGACGCTGGCGGCGGGCATCATTGGCGTGCAGCGGCTGCCGATCGACGCCGTGCCCGACGTGACGAACGTGCAAGTGCAGGTCCTCACGGACTCGCCCGGTCTCTCGGCGGAGGAAGTCGAGCAATACGTCACGTTCCCGGTCGAGACGGGACTCAATGGGCTGCCGGAGCTGGAAGAGATTCGCTCGGTGACGCGCGCCGGGCTGTCGGCCGTCACCGTGATCTTCCACGACCATGTCGACGTGTGGTTCGCGCGCCAACTCGTGATGGAGCGGCTTCGCGAAATCGAAGCGAACATTCCGTCGCAATTCGGCCGTCCCGAACTCGCGCCCGTGTCGACCGGGCTCGGAGAGATCTACCAGTTCGTCGTGCGCAGCGATCGGCACTCACCGATGCAACTGCGAACGATGCTGCAATGGCAGATCGGGCCGCGGCTTCGGCAAGTGCCCGGCGTGATCGAGGTGAACGCGCTCGGCGGCGCTTCGCAGGAGTTTCAGGTCGTGATCGAGCCGCGGAGGCTCACGGCGTTTCACGTGTCGCTCGGGCAGGTGCTGCGTGCGCTGCAGCAGAACAACGCGAACGTCGGCGGTGGGTACGTCGAGCGCGGCGCGGAGCAGTTCGTCATCCGCGGCGAGGGACAACTTCGCACGGTGGACGACATACGGAACGTAGTCGTCGCAACGGATTCCGACGGAACGCCCGTGCGCGTCCAAAACCTCGGCGACGTGCGCATCGGTGCAGCGCTGCCGCAGGGGGTCGTCACGCAGGACGGGCGCGGCGAAGTGGTCAGCGGCATCGTGATGATGCTCATCGGGCAGAACTCGCGCGACGTCGTGCCCCGCGTGCACCGACGCATCGACGAGATCCGGCGCGAACTTCCCGCCGGCGTTCGCATCGAGATGGTGTACGACCGCGCGAGTTTCATCGATCGCACGCTGCGCACCGTCGGCAAGAACCTCGCGGAGGGAGCGTTCCTCGTCGGACTCGTACTTCTCGTGCTGCTCGGGACTCTCCGGGGAAGTCTGTTCGTCACGCTTGGCATCCCGTTCGCGATGGGAGTCGCGGTGCTCGGGATGATCCGCTTGCGGATCACGGGCAGCTTGATGTCGCTGGGCGCCATCGATTTCGGACTGCTCGTCGATGGACCGATCGTGCTGCTCGAGGCGGTGCTCGCACGGCTCGCGCTTGCCGACTTCACGGAGCAGAACCGTCTCGCGGTGATCGAGGGCGCGATGAAACGCGTCGCGCGGCCCGTGATGTTCTCGGTCGCGATCATCCTGCTCGTGTACCTCCCGCTGCTCACGCTCGAGGGCGTCGAGGGCAAGATGTTCCGCCCGATGGCGATCACGATGGCCCTCGCGCTCGGTGGCGCGCTCGTGTTCTCCCTCGTAGTGTTTCCGGCAGGCGCCGCGGTCCTGCTTCGGCCGCCGAAGAAAGCACACAGCGGATGGTTGTCGCGCCTGGAGAAGCCGTACGCAGCGCTCGTCGGGTGGGCGGTTGCGCAGCGGACGGTTCTGATCGTCGTTGCCGTCGCCGCGCTGATCGCCGTGGTTCCCGTCGCGATGAAGCTCGGTGCGGACTTCGTCCCGCGCATCGACGAAGGGGACATCGTCGTTGCGGCGCGACGGTTGCCGAGCGTTGGCTTCAGCGAAGCTCGACGCCTTGACCTGGCGACCGAGAACGTCATCCGGCGTTTCCCCGAAGTCGTCACGGTCCTCGGGATGACGGGCCGCGCGGAGGTCGCGACCGATCCCGTCGGGATGGAGAACACGGACTATCTCGTGCGCCTGCGTCCGCCGGAGCAGTGGCGCACTGCGCACGACATCGACTCCCTCGGCGAACTGATGAAACGCGCGATCGAAAGCGAGGTGCCCTCGACGTTCGTTTCGATCTCGCAGCCGATCGAGGACCGAACCAACGAATTGATTTCGGGCTCGCGGGCCGACGTGGCCATTCACCTGTTCGGCGAGAACCTGCGCACGATGACCGACGTGGCCAATCGCATTGGCCGCGTCGTACGGCGAGTTCAGGGCGCCGGCGACGTTCGTGTCGAGCGAGCGCTCGGGCTGCCGATGCTGCAGGTGCGCCCCGATCGCGCTCGGCTCGCGCGGTACGGAATCGCGATGGACGACGCGCTCGCCGCGGTGGAAGCGTCCCGGATCGGGCGACCCGTCGGCGTGATCTTCGAGGGCCCCCGACGTTTCGAACTGCGGGTGATGCTGCCGCCGATGGACTTGCGCCCAGAGGGATTCGGCGCGCTGCCGATCGGTACGGCGAGCGGCGAACTCGTGCCGCTCGCGCTGGTTGCGGACATTCGTGAGGAAGAGGGACCGGCGCAGATCAGTCGCGAAGGCATGCGTCGCCGAATGCGGATCGAGGTGAACATCCGCGGACGAGACCTCGTGAGCTTCGTGTCGGACGCACGTGCGGCGGTGGCTCGGGAAGTACGCCTGCCGGAGGGCTACTCACTCGAGTGGGGTGGGCAGTTCGAGAACTTCCGCCGGGCGAGCGAGCGCCTTGGCGTGGTCGTGCCGATCGCGCTCGGGATCATCTTCGCGATGTTATTTCTCATGTTCGGCGACTGGCGGTACGTCGTGGCCGTGTTCACCGGCGTGCCGTTCGCGTTGCTGGGCGGCATTCTGGCGCTCAAAGCGCGCGCGATGCCGTTCAGCATTCCCGCGGCCGTCGGGTTCATCGCGCTCTGCGGCATCGCGGTGCTCAACGGTGTGGTCATGGGCAGCGAAGTGAAACGCCGGATCGACGAGGGAGCAGACCCCGAGTCCGCGATCCCTACGGCAGCGGCGACGGTGATGCGTGCACTGATTCTCACGACGGCGGTTGCGGCACTGGGGTTTGCGCCGATGGCTGTGTCCAGTACCGCGGGCAGTGAAGTGCAGCGGCCGCTCGCGACCGTGGTCATCGGCGGACTCGTGTCGTCCAGCGTGCTCAGTGCGGTGCTCCTGCCCGCGATGCTCGCGGTGTTCGTCGGGCGAAAAGCCAAGGCGCGCGGCCCCCGTCTCCGCCCGTCGCCGAGCGAGCCTCCTCCGAACCCGCCGGGCGACGAGGCCGGCGAGGGGTAGCGAGTGAAGCGAACCGCGGCGTGGAGGCGCTATGCGGTGAGGTCGGGTTCGACGAACATCCACTTTGCGTCGGGCTGACGAGTGCGCACGCGCGCCTCGAATTCGTCGATCGCCCGTGCGACTTGTTCGGACGAGAGGTCCGGCGAAAACCGGGACATCGCCGCGACGATACGGCGACGGTCGAGGCCGGAGAAGGCGAGAGTGCGTGTCGCGCTGCTGAAGTGCGGGCACGATTGGACGACGGCCGCCATTCACTCCGTGTCCTCGTTGGTCTACGATGGGCCATGCGAACTCTTGCGGCGATCGTAGCAACAGCGTTTCTCACGATCAGTTGCGCGGACGATGCCGTCGGAGGAGACGGCCGAGCCCGCAACGACGGCATGTCGACGGGTGACGGAGCGTTCATCGACGATCTCGCGAATGGCGACGGCGCAGCGGATCCAGACGGCACGCTCAACGACGATGCCAACGGAGATGGGTCCTCCGGCGACGGTGCGGGCGGCGACGGTGGGCCGCCGCTGTGCACGATCACGCCGACGCGCGAGGCCTTCATGAATCCCGCGCTCAGCTTGCACTGGCGCGCGAATACGCCCGGCATGGCGTTCCCGAACGTCGATCAAGTTTGCTCGACGCCGGCCGTCGCGAACATCGTCGTGGAACCGCCCGACGCCCCGCAGGTGCCGGAAATTGCGTTCGTCACGTTCGACTGCGCAAACGGCTATCAGAACGCAGTCCTCCGCGTGATCTCGGGCAATGCGCCGTATCGACTTCTCTGGTCGAGCAACGGTTCGCCGGCGCCCAACACGGCCGGCACCTCGATCCTTCGTTGGGATGGCCATGTGGCGATTGGTGACCTGGACGGAGACTTGTCGAACGGCCTCGAACTCGTCGCCGTGACGTCGACGACGGGCTTTGGCCTGGTCGCATTTCATGGCGACGGCATGCGGTACTGGCTGTCGTCGGGAATGAGCACGTTGCCCGGTCCCAATCCGTCCGTGAACATCGCCGATCTCGATGGCGATGGCGTCCCCGAGGTCATCGCGGGCGCGACGGTGTTCAACGGTCGAACGGGTGTCATGCGGTGGCAAGGCACGGGATCGGCGGGCGTGAACGGGCAGGGTCCGTTGAGTGTCGTCGCGAACCTGGATGACGACGCCACCCTCGAAGTGATCGCGGGCGGAACGGTGTACGAAGCGAACGGCACGATCCGCTTCGCCGCCCCGGGACAGGGATTCTCCGCGGTGGGCGACCTGCTCGACGCGGCGAACCGTTCGGGTCACGACGGCATCGCCGAGGTCGTTCGCGTGATCGCGGGGCGCGTGGAGATTCTCGACCGCCGAACCGGCGCGGTGCGGTGGCAGCAAGCCATCCCCACGACGACGCTTGGCGGCGCGCCGACGGTGGCCGACTTCGACGGCGATGGCGAATCCGAGATCGGCGTCGCGGGCGCGTTGCGATATGCCGTCATCGATCCCGGGTGCACGGCGGCGGGGGGAGGCTGCCAGGCCGCGGGGATTCGCTGGACGGCCGTGACCGAAGACAGTTCGAGCGAGGTCACGTCGAGCACGGTGTTCGACTTCAACGGCGATGGCGCGAGCGAGGTCGTCTACAACGACGAAGAGCAGTTCTTCGTGCTCGACGGCCGCACGGGCATGGTGCTCTACCGAAACTGGAACCCATCGCAGACGCGCACGGAGCAAGCGGTGGTCGCCGACGTCGATGGCAACGGCCAGGCCGACATCGTCTTCGGCGCGAACCAGTGCGCTGCCTTCGCGGGCAACACGATTCCCGCCGCGCTTCAGGCGACCGAGCGCGTTCCGGGCCTGGAAATCTGGTCGGGTGGCGCGTCGGTTTGGTCCGGCGCACGGCGCATCTGGAACGAGCATGGCTATCACATCGACAACCTGACCGACGACGGTCTGGTTCCGCGGCGCGAGCCAGCGTCGTGGCGAACGCACAACACGTTCCGACTGAACCGCGCGCGCGACCGGATCCAACTCGCGCCCGACCTGCGCGGCCGGCCCGACGTCTCCGACTGCACGTCCATGGTCGCGCACGCGTGTGTTACGGTGACCAACGGCGGCAGTGCCAACGCGCGCACGGTGAGCGTGGGCGTCTACGATCGCGATCCGGCGATGGGCGGCATGCGAATCGGTACTGCGACGACGATGGGCGCGCTCGCGCCAGGCGCTTCCGAGCGAGTGTGTGTGACCGTGCCGGCGACGGGCATGACCCGCGAGTACTACGTTCGAGTCGACGATGACAACGCCAACGCCGAGTGCGCGGAGGGCAACAACGTTCTCATGGTCACGGTGCCGTGCGGGCCGGGGTAGCCCCGAATCATCCGGGAGTTAACTTCTTAACTATTTAACTTTTGGCGGCGCGGTCGGCGGCGCCATCACTGCCGCTCGCGTTCCCCGCCCGCACTCCAGTTTCCTCCGCACGCTCTCGAACGTCAGCGCTCTGCGCCGTCGCGCCCACCCGCTGCGTCCCCACGCCTACGCGGACCCGTGCAGCGACGATGCCGCGCTCGATTGCGGCCGTCAGCGCGGCGGGATCCTCGGCGCCGAGCCAGATGCGTTTCGACTTTCCGTCCGCTTGCGTCCACCGCACTTCGCACAGAACTCGGCGACGGATCGCTCCTTCCGGTTCGCCCGCGATGGCGATATCATGCCGTCGCTCGGCCGTGGCCCGGGCGTGGGAGTAGACTTCATGTCGCGTTTCCGACCGAGTAGATCCGCCCCGTGGATCGTGATCGTGCTGACGGCGCTCAACGCCTGCGGTCCCGAGGCCGTGATCGGCGACGGCGCCGTGATGGAAGACGACGCGAGCGTCGATTCTGGATCCGCCGCGGATGACGTCATCCCTCCCTCCGACAACGGCATGACCGTGATGGACACGGGCCCGCGGCCCGACGTCGTCATCGCGCCCGATGTGGTCGCTCCGCGCGACGTCGTGGCGCCGCGCGACGTCGTCACGCCGCCCGTGGACGCCGGCGGGCCGCCCGGAAACCCAGCACTGGAAGACGCGATTCTGGTCATCGTGAATCGTAACCGGGCCATGGGTTGGACATGCGGTGGCCGTGCGTACCCCGCCGTGGGCCCGCTCGTCATGAATCCGCTGTTGCAACTTGCCGCGCGCCGCCACTCGCTGGACATGGCCACGCGGAACTTCTTCGCGCACAACACGCCCGAGGGGCTCACGCCGTTCCAACGCGTTGCGGCCACGGGCTACGTCGGATCGCCCGTGGGCGAGAATATCGCGGCGGGGAACGCAACGGCCGCAGCGACGATGACCCAGTGGATGAATAGCGCGGGGCACTGCACGAACATCATGAATGGCGCATACCGGTCCATCGGCGTCGGCTACGCGTACAACGCGGCGTCGACGTATCGGCACTACTGGACGCAGAACTTTGGCGGACGCTGACGCGCACTCACGGTACGACGAATTGCGCGACGAATGACGGCGAGCCCGGCGCGCAGTCGCCGCGTTGCTCCCGCGAACGGCTTCCCGAGTGCGTCGCTTGCACGGCGCCGCGGACTTCGACGGTAAACGTCGTCGGCGCGCGAACCGAGAACGGGTTTGCGCAGATGACGTACGTTCCGCGCGGCGGTGCCGCGGTCCAGAAAATGTTCTCGGGGCCGGTGCCGGACGTGTCGTCGCGGTCGAGTCGCCCGCCGTCGGCGTTTCGATTGCCGTAGTAGATGTGCGCGCCGCCGGGGGTCATGACGTGCAGGTCCATGTCGCCTGGTAGACTCCACGTCATCGTGACTCGCAACATGCCAGTGCCGATGCATGTACCGTTGGTGCACGACTGTCCAGGCTGACACGGGGGCTCGCAGACTGGCACGCAGCGCGCACCATCCCACGCCGTCGCGCCGGAACACGCTCCGCAGCGACTCGAGCCGGAATCCCACACCGGCGTCTGCGCGGGGCAAACGCAGCGGCCCGACACGAGTATTCTGCGCCCCGAGCATTGGCATGTTGCGCCGGTCAAGCTCGCGCCTTCGGGACAGCCGCACGCGGTCCCGTCCCACTGTTGACCGGGCGCGCAAGGCTCGCACATCCGTCGCGCCACGTTCCACGCGGGGCGCGACGGGGGGCAGTCGCATCGATCGTTCTGCGAATTGAACACCGTTCCTCCCACGCACGGCGACGCAATGCATCGACGCTGCCGCTGCGACCACAGCTGGGCTCCCGGACACACGCACGTCTGGCGTGCCGCGTCGAACATCGTCCCGCCCGTGCACGTGTCCCGAACGCACCGCCGTGTCGCGGCGTCCCAGCTCAGGCCTGCGCGGCATTCGCAGCGCGGGTTGCCACCCGACGTCACGAACACCATGTCCGGCGGACATACGCCAGCCGCGGGCGGCGCATTGCAATCGGCCGAGAATCTGACCGCGGCGCCGCCGCAGGTCGACTCTTGATTGACGAACACGCAGCGTCCGTTGGCGCGGCACCAGCTGCAGCCGGAGTTCCGCGCACAGCTCGCGCAGTCGCGAAATGTCGGGCAATCACTCGTCGCGCAATCGAAGTCGTGCCAGGCCCAGCCCGCCGAACACTGTTGCTGTTCGTTCTGGTGTAGGCACACGTGGGTTGCCGAGCACCAGCCGCACTCGGGCCGGGCCGTGCACGTGGCGCAATTGGTTTGTGCTGCGCAACCCGTCGGGCTCGCAACCGGTCGGCAGGACGCCGGTGTCGGGGCGAGCCCGCTCGCACAACTGTTGTCGAACACGGAGATGCACGAGGACGTCGTGAGACACCAGTTGCAGCTGATTCTGGCTGCACACGTGGCGCAATCGGTCCATTGGGCGCATCGACTTCGCGGTTGTGACAAACGTTGGTCCCCACGGGGAGAGTGCATCCGAGCGTCGCGCTCGGAACGGGGTGATCGATCTTGCCGGTGGGCACGATGCACGATGGAGTGCGTCGCCGGTGACGGGACAGCGATGCAGTGTGTGGCGATGATTCCACACACCACGACGAACGCCGAACGCCGCGGTCGCGTCATGGAAAGTGTTCCCGCACCGGAGTCTCGTTCACTCGCCACGCGGCCACGAATTCCAAACTCGCCTAAAAGAAGCGTCCGCCGACGAAGTACGTGCCGTCGAGGGGATTCCAGCCGACGATCGGTTGTACCGGCGCGACAGGCACGCGTACAAAAGCGGTTAATATGACTCCAATGGTGGCAGTCAGAAGTCCGGTGGGCAGGACGATCGAACCGACCAGATCGAACGTCCGGATGGAGCGGGCAGTCGTTCCGGCGTTGGATGGGCAGGTCGCCGACGTGCACAATCGGCGGAGCGTTCCGTAGTTCGTGTCATTGACGATGAGAATCACTGTAGCGGCGATGGTGGCCGCTGCGCCGACTCCGATGAGCGTCGGACCGATCGGGCCGATGGCCGTCGGTGCTGTCGGCGGCGCCACGCCTGCAGTGCCGCCGAGATTGCTCGAACCGTCGAGGCCGCCTGGCGGAGGTTGGACGGGCGCCGGCGTAACGCAGTCATCCCCCTGGGCCACGAGTCCCGCCGGGCACGTCGGGATTCCAATGCATGCACTCGCCCCAGCCGACCACGCCTGATCCGGCCAGCAGCAATGGCCCGCCGTGAGTGGCGACTGCTCCTGTCCATTCGCACAAGTCCCCGGTGGCGGCGGCGGTGGCGGGGGTGGCGGGGGCGGCGGAACCGTCGGCGCTGCGTCTGCTGCACACGCTTCGCCCGCGGCGTGAGTTCCGGGCGGGCACGCAGAGGGCACACCGCGGCACGCCCCCGAAGGAGCGACCTGCCCGGACCAGCAGCACAGCACGCCGTCGGTCATGCGTGTCTGACCGTCGGGGCACGGCGTGAGGTCGCAGGACTCACCCGCCGAGTTCACTGCGAACCCCGGCGGGCAACTCGACGGGATCCCGCGGCAGCGATCGCCACCCCACACCTGACCGGCCCAGCAGCATCGGCCGGACGTGTCGGCCGAGCGTGCCTGTCCACGACTGCAACCGACCGACGGATCCGCTTGATTGGCCACAAAGCCAACGGCTGTGGTGGGCGGCGTGATGCAGCAACCCCGCGAATCCCGCACCTCGCCGGGCATGCAGACGCCACGACAAGCCTGCGCGCGCCCTTCGCCGGCAGCGGCGAGCGACGCCATTCCGATCGCAAGCGTGATGGCATGAAGTCGATGTCTCATGGCGTCACCACTCAATCTATTCCACACACCGCGACGGGAGCGGACGGAGTCCCGCGGCATCATAGATGCGAATCGGCAAGACGCCCGAAATCCCGTACCCGCGGCACGGTGGCGCGTCGGAGCAGGTCAGTTGCTCGGTTGCGCCGCCGAGGGCTCGGTTCTCCGTCGCCCCCGCGAGGGCACGATTTTCCGTCGCACCGCCCAACGCGCGGTTTTCGGTCGCGCCGCCGAGGTTGCGATTCTCGGTCGCGCCGGCCAACGCTCGATTCTCCGTGGCGCCGCCGAGATTGCGGTTCTCCGTGGCGCCCGCCAACGCGCGGTTCTCGACACCGCCGCCAAGCGATCGACCTTCGCAGCCGCACACCAACACATCATTGCCCGCGAGAATGAGCGCGACGGATCCGTTTTCTTGGTAAAGCCTCGGGAACGACGACGGATCGTCCGCGCGACCCACGACGCGACACGGGTTGCGCTGCGCGGACGGTTGCGGCGCCGGCCGCGCTTGCGGGCTCGAACACCCGAGTTCGATCCACAGAACCGTCGGGCACACGACGAGCGCGCCGCTGACTGCAACGAGCAACGCCACCGCAGGCGAGCGCCGCAGACCCGTCAACATCCCGATCGACGTGCCGGGGCGGGCGGCGTGAACGCTTGCTGCGGCATCGGCTCGCGAGAGAGCCACAACACCCACGCAGGACGCGTGCCCGTTTCCCAGGGGTAGTGCTCGAAGACCACGCTCACGCGGCCGCCCTCGGTCGCCTGCACGTACGCTTCCGGAACCTCGACGCGATACGACCGAGACGCGCTCCCGTGGAAACCGTCGGCGATCGTGCAGAACGACATGACGCCGTACAGAGGTTCGGCGAGACCCGGATACGCGACCCGCACGCGGCGGGCACCGTAGTGCTCGGCCTCACCGTAGTTTTGCGTGTCGGGCGCCGCGGGGCATTGGCCTGCGAATGGAGTCGGCATGAGCTGGTTGGGACGAATCTGAAACGTTCGGTCGTCCGAGATGATCAGGACGTTCGGCGTCGCGAGGAGCGTCGAGGGAGGGCGTTGGTTGAAGGCCGTCGCGGGCGCGGCGGCACCGCGCGAGGCGCATCCGTAGAGCCCATTGTAGACCGTTGCGCCGATGACCACCGACGACAGCGCCCCGAGCGCGGCGACGACGATGGCGGGCCTGCGATGCAGTTCTGCGAGGGCTTGGCGAAGTCTCATCGGAATCGTCGGAACGGTGCGGGCATGCTAGACGCTCGCGCGCGCGACGGTCAAGATCGTTCGCGTGAGGCGACAGTGGACGCTCGGCGCGGTCTCGTTCGATTGGTGGCCAACGATCGTCACGTCTGGCGTGGTGCTCTGCTGGGTGTTGATCCTGCGTCGCACGCGTCGCATGGGATATCGGCCCGTTCCGATCTTCTTGTGGCTGCTCCTTGGGTTCCCCATCGGCGCGTTCGGTGCCGCGGCCGTCGCCGGGCTCGTCGCGTGGCTTCGTGGCGAGGACTCAATCGCGGCCATCACGACCAACCGGAACGGATTGACTCTCCTCGGGAGCCTGGCGGCCTGCCTTGCGTTCAGCGTGGCGTACATCCGCATCGTGTTCCGAGAGTCGCCATGGCGGCTGCTCGACGCCGTCGCGTTCAGTTTTCCGCTGTCGGTCGGGTTCGGGCGAATCGGCTGCTTCTTCAACGGCTGCTGCTACGGACGGATCGCCGAGCGGAGTGATCACGGAATTCGTCACGCGTTCTCCATTCCGGTGACCTCGATCGATCGGACGACGCGGGCGGGGGAGCACGTCGCGTCATTGGCCGCCAATGCGCGGATCTGGAACCTGCCGCTGCTCCTTTTGCTCGGATGCGTCGCGACCCTCGTCGTCGCGGAGTTCGTCTACCGTCGTCGCGAAGCGTGGTCACTGCCTGCGGGCACGGTCGTCGCCGCGATGTTCACCAGCGACGCGGCGTTTCGGTTCGCCGCGGAATTCTCGCGCGAGGAGAGCGTGACGCGGCTCGCTCCGTTGCATCCCTGGCAACTCATCGTCGCCGCCGAATTCGTGTTCGCCAGCGTCGCGCTTGGGTTGCTCCTGTCGCGCGCGCGGATCAACGCCCGGGGCCAGCGCTCAGCGACGTGAAACCGTTCCGGCGAGCGCTCGCGCCAGGACCCTTCGTTGCGACGACCTGGAACACGCACGTCGAGAGATGCTCGAACGTCGGGATGAGCATCGAGAGGTACATCTCCCACGAACGGCGGAATGCGGGACCGTAGCGTTGATCGATCGTCTCCGACGCCGCGAGGAAGCGGCCGAGCCAATGGCGAAGTGTCAACGCGTAGTGAGTGCCGATGTTCTCGACGTGGCAAACGCGGAGGCCGGCGCGCTCGGCGGCCTTCGAGAGATCCGCGAGTCCAACGACGTTGGCGCCCGGAAATACGCGCCGCTCGAGCCACGGGTCCATCCCCGATCCAGCCGCGTCCGCGATGGTGTGAACCAAGATCGGCGCGCCTTCTCGGGCGACGCGCGCGCAGGAATCGAATAGGTCGGCCACCCCGCGTCGACCGGCGTGCTCCGCAAGTCCGACGGCCGCCACCGCGTCGAATGCGCCCGCCACCGCACGGTAGTCACTCTCGACGACGGAGACTCGATCGCCGATCCGAGCTTGCGCTACACGTTCGCGGACGTAACGCAGCTGCTCGCCGGACACGTTGACCGCCGTGACGCGCACGCCGCGCTCCCGCGCCGCGTGGAGGGCGAGTGAGCCCCAGCCGCAGCCGAGATCCAGCAGGTGCTGGCCCTCCCGCAGCTGCAGCTTTTCGCAAGCCAGGTCGAGCTTCTGCTGCTGCATCTGTTCGAGTGTGTCCGATGGTGTTCGCGCGAATCCGCACGAATACGTCATCCCGGCGTCGAGCCACAGCGCGAAGAATTCGTTTCCGACGTCGTAGTGCGAACGCACACTGCGATGTTCGCGCTCGATGTCGAGTCGGATGCGTGCGGTTCGCAGTGCGGTGTGAGCGACGGCTTTCCAGCCCGCGTGGCTTTTCAGCGCAAGGTGCCGCTGGCTGCGGACGAGAAGATCGAGTATCTCCAGCAGCGTTCCGCGCTCGACCGACCAGTCGCCAGCGACGTACCCATCGCAGAATCCAACGGTTCCCGACGCCAGCGAGTTGGTCGTCGCGCGATCACTCCAACGAAGTCGACACGTCGGCCCTTCGCCATCCCCGAACGCCATGATCGTGCCGCCATCGAACGCAAGCTCGACGGTGCCCCCGCGGAGCAGACGCAGCAGCGCCGCGAGTTGTTCGCGTTGACTTGCCGCAAAGCGGTCGCCCGAACGTCGCGCGGCAGTCATCGGTCACTCAACCGTGACCGCACCGACCGCTTCGCTGAGACCGGGGATGGGTTGGAGTTCGCGTCGCACGTCGGCAGCGAGGGGGGCCGCGGCCTCCGATGCCATGAAGTAGAACTGACGAAGGTGCTTGTAGATCACCAGATGAAACAGTGCCTCGTCGGCTCTGCGGAGGTTGGTCTTCATCACGTGTCCGATGACTCGTACGAAAAAGCGTCGCCGCTCCGAGTCGCCATCGACGAGGTAGTATCGCAATAGCCGGCCGAGAACCGCCCGCCCAGTCCACACGTCCGCGAGGGACGCGTGCGCCAGTTCAGGCTTCACTCCGCTGTCCAGGAACTTGATCACCCGATCGCCGTAGGCGTCGTATTCGTACAGGGCCCGCGCGAACCGGCGATAGCCACTCAGGAGTTCGGCATATGCCATGTTCCGAGGCTCGATGTTGCTCACGAGAAGCGAGTCCAACGAACCGGCCTGTCCGCCGACGTACCCATTGCGCAACGGAACGAGGCGGTTGGCCGCGGACACTCGATCGAACAGTGTCGTGCCGGGGACTGCCTGCAATAGACCCGGAATCACCATTCCGATCCCCGCGCGCTGGATGAATGCCAGATACCGATCGAAGACCCCGGCGGTGTCGGTATCGAACCCTGCGAGAAACGCAGCCCATACCGTGATGTTCCATCGCTGGATGCGCGCCACGGCATCGCCGATTGGCATCCTCGTATTGTGGGATTTGTTCACTCCGTCCAGGGCAACGGGGTCGTCGGATTCGATCCCGATGAACAGTCGTCGGAAGTTCGCGAGGTACAGCGCCTCCAACATCGGCTCGTCCTCGGCGACATTGAGCGTGCTCTGTGCGTAGTAGATGACACGGTGGTTGATGCGCTTGGACAGACTGCCCAGCTCCGCGAGGAGCGCCAGTGCGAAACTGCGTTTGCCTAGAAAGTGGTCGTCGACGAAGAAGACCGAACGGTAGCCGAGTGCGATGAGGCTCTCGACTTCGCGCATCACTTGGTCGACCGTCTTGGTGCGCGAGCGATTGCCATCGATGCTCGGAACGTCACAGAAGTCGCAGGAGTACGGACATCCCCGCGACGTCTGGACCGAACCGGTCGAGTAGTCGCCTGGCCGAAAGAGATCGTACCGTGGAACCTTTGCCTTGCTGAGATCGAAGAATCCCGGCGCCCGGTACTTTGGCTTCAATGTCCCCGAGGCGATGTCGCTCAGGATGGCCGCCCAGATGTCCTCGGCCTCACCGTGAACGACGCAGTCCGCGACCGCGGCACACTCTTCGGGGAGCGCGTGAACGAGTCCTCCGCCGATGAGCACCGTCCGACCGAGCGCGCGCAGCGTGCGGGCCAGCTCGAACGCACGGTGTCGCTGAATGTACATGCAGGAGAGTGCGACCACCGGCGCGGTCGTCGTGAGATCGATCGGGGTGACGTTTTCGTCGAGGATGCGAACGGTGACGTCTGCGGGCGTGTGCGCGGCGAGTGTGGCGGCACCGAGTGGTGGATGGGAGTACGCGCTGCCTTCGACGTCCATTGCGAACGCGAAGTTCCAATGCGCGGGCGGGAATCTCGGGACGATGATGTCGAGTCTCATGACGAGTGGTTCGTCGCGTGTGCGTGACGCACGAGAAATCGCCTGGAACCGGCTCTGTCGCGGGCTCGTCCCTGGCGGAACGCGACATCGACTATCGCGTGCACTCCACTCCCACGTCTTCGCTGTGACTGCAATTGTGGACGCCCCAGCCGCTGAACGTGCAACTGGCCAGATCACTTTCCGACCCGCCGCATCGCAGGTCGTCCATCCAGATGTCGCCAGAACCGTTGCCGGCCGTGAAAGACGTTCCGCGTGCGTAGCCCATCTGGCGGCACGCGACGTTGGCATCGGCGACGTCGAACCCGTCGTCGCACACGGTGCCCCAACGGCCACTGTGGAAGACCTCCAGTCGCCCGCGGGCCGAGGAAGTCGTCGACGTTCCGATCACTCGCAGGGAGCCTTCGATCTCGATTCCCATGCAGACCCGCGCATCGCAGCTCGAAGCGCCGTCGAGAAACGTGAAGTCATGGACGCACGCCGCCATCAGAGCGAGAAGCGCGAGGGCCAAGAAGAAGCGTCGGTGGGCGGACATCCGAGGGTCTCGGTCGGGCAATGTATCGGACCCGGGTGCGGCTTCGCAAGGGCGGTCTCTAGAACGCCGAGAACAACGACAGCGAGGCCCCATCGCTCGTGACCGACGGAATGAGCATCGCCTGCGATTGCGTAGCGGCCGGTCGCGGCTGCGACGTGAAGAACAACACGAGTCCCACCCCGGCCGCCGTCCCACCGAGAATCTCCATCGTGATGCCTGCGGCGAGGAGTCCGCCCGTCGACGACATCCCGGGGGGCGGAGTAGGACGCGCGAACACCGCCGCGAAGAACAGACCGGTCCCGATCGCAAAAACGAGCCCGCCGCCGCCCATCAGCGCCACGGATGCGATTCTCGTTGGTGGCCAATCAGTCGTCGGCGGGCGAGGAGCCGCGGCGCTACCGGCATCATTGGTCGCGCCCGACAGTGCCGGCGGCGGAGGGGCAGCGCAGTTGTCTCCCTGCGGCACGAGTCCCGGTGGGCACGTCGGTATGCCGATGCACGCGTTCTGCGCCGCCGACCACGCCTGCACGCCCCAACAGCAATGTCCGTTCGAGACGTCCGACACCGACTGACCCGGCGGGCACACGCCGTTCACTGGGAGTGCGCCGCTGGGATCCGCGAATGGCGCGGTCGCAGCGGGCGGAGCGTTCGCGTTCGGTTCTGCCCCGGAAGTCGCACCGATGTTGCCAGCCGGCACGACGGCGGTGGAGGTCGTCGCCGCGCCTGCCGGCGTCGATGTCGCTGCAGCGTCGGTCGCCGGTGCGGACTGCACGCACGATTCGGCGCTGACGACGAGCCCCGCGGGGCAGCTCGACGGCACGCCTCGACACGTTCGCGACGCGGCCACCTGGCCTGGCCAGCAGCAAGTAACGCCGTCCTGCGCACGCGCACGTCCGGGGGGACACGCATCGAGTCCGCACATCTCGCGTGCCGCGTTTACCGCGAACCCCGGCGGGCAGCGCGACGGGATCCCGCGGCAGCGATCGCCGCCCCACACCTGGTTCGGCCAGCAGCAGCGGTTGCCCGTCTCGGCACTGCGCTCCTGTCCTGCGGGACACGGAGCGGCTGCTGTCGGTGCACCCGAGGTCACCGGCCGCGTCTGTGCGAACGATGCGGCACCATGGATCACGACTGCGAAACAGCAGGCGACAGCCACACTCGTGCGCACGCGTTTCATCACGGTGCGAATAGTAGACGACAACTCCGCCGCTCCGTGCCATTGGAAACGCGCAACGGCCGGTGCGACTTCGACCACCGCGCTGAACTGGACGGGATCGGTCACCGCGCCGACGATCGGGTTCAAGTGCAGCGGCACGATGCGCAGGGCACGCCGCAGGGTGTCGCGAACGTCGGTTCGCACACGAGCTCGTGGACGGGGACGCGCCGATGATCCGCGTCGCGTCGGGTCGCTTGCATCTGTCGAGCAACTGTCGTTTCTTGCTCGTCATGAGCGCCGCCGATCGTCGATCGCTCGTCGTGAGACTTCTTGCCGCGGGCGTCATCGTCGTCGCGGCGGCAGCACCGCGAGCGGCCGTCGCGCAGAGTTGTCGTTCGGTCTGCATGCCCGGAGAACGCCGGGACACGAATGGGTGCTGCGTCGAGTCGTCGAGCGCCGCGCCTCCGGCGCGAAGCACGGGCGGAGGGAACGCAAACGTCGGCTGCCGCGAGGGGCAGCTTCGATCGGCCGAGACGCAGGGGAACTGTTGCTGGCCCAACCAGGTGTGGGGCGGCGATCGATGCCGCGGAATCCCGTCGCAGTGTCCAGCGGGTTACGCGCCGAGCGCGGCGAGCGAGTCGTGCGAGCTGCGGCCGTGCGAAGACGGTCGCGTTCGCTTGGGCGACGGAATCACGTGCTGCTGGCCTGGACAGGTAGCGCCGACTCGTGTCTGTCGCGGAGTGCCGTCCAGTTGCCCGAGCGGTCGGACGGTGAATGGCGAGTCGTGCGATTCCGTCGCGCCGATCGCGCCTTCCGTCGTCCAGGTGCTGCCGCCACCGGTCAGCAATGCCGCGCCCCCCCCGGCGACGACAGCACCCGTCCAGTTTGCCACACCGACCGTCGGCGGAACCGGTGGACTCCCGCCATGCGCCGAAGGACAGACGACCTCCGCGGTCACCGCGGGGCGATGCTGTTGGCCTTCGCAGGCGTGGTCGCAGTCCATTGGCGCCTGCATCGGAACGCCAGAGTGTCCGTCGGGACTCGTCGCGAGCCGCGACCGATGTCAAGCACCGGCGGTCGCCGCGCCCGCCGTGCCGGAAGCTACCGCGCACACGGCACGACCGCGCGCGACTTCCCTGAGCCTCGTCGGGCCCGTCGTGATCGGGTTGGGCGCGTTGCTCGTCGTCGCTGCGCCGATATTCTGGGCCGTGGGAGACGGCATCTATTCGCCCCTCGCAACGGCCTGCCGCACGGACCGCTGTCCGTCCAACGCAATGTCGCGCGGCGCGAGCGTCGCGACATGGGACGCGCTCACGAACCTCTCGCTCTTCAGCGGGATCGCCACGGCAGCGACGGGTGTCGTACTGACGGTCTTGCTGCGCGTCCCCGCGTCGGCGGAGCGGCCCGCGATGTCGTTCGTGCCGGATCCCGCGGGACGGCGACTGGTTCTCGTAGGCTCCTTCTAGCCAGAACCATCGCTCATGGAAGCATGATGTTGATCGCGGCCTGGGTGTTGTCGTTCGACATCCCGTTTCCGCCGTCATTCACGACGAAGTCAATCAGTTCGCCTGCGTTCACGTCCAGATTCAGGTCGGTCGGAATCGTCGCGATGTTTCCTCCGCCACTCACGTTGATGTTGCCGCTCCACACCATGGCGCCGCGGTGCAGTACGCTCACCGTCGTCGTTGTGCGATTGCGATCGATTCCCGTGAACGAGCCGCGAATCGCTGCCCGTCCTGACCGCGGCGCGCGCCACCGAATCGACGCTCGGACTGTGCCCGTGCCGGGGGGAAACGCCACGGCGCCCGCCGGCCACGTCCCTGTACCGATCGTCACCGACGACATCGACGTGTTCCGAGATACGTTGGGTTCGGTCGACGACCCGGTCCACAATGACACGGTCGGCGCGAGTTGTCGGTTCATTTCGAAGCAGCGGAACGAGCGCGCATCCGAGCCGATCGAGCCGAACGCCCAGTTGCCCGCAGCGCTCGCGGACGTAGAGAAGTCGAGCTGCGGACTGTCGTCCTCACGGAGCACGGGCGGAGTTTTCGCACACGAAGCGCCGAAATTTCCGACTCCGGTCGGACCCCCGCCATCGCTGCCAGTGCGGCCGGAGTCCGTGCCCGCCGCACTGTCGGCGAATATGGAGAGATCGTGGACGCAACCCATGCCGGACGAGAAGCACAGAATCAGCGTCGGTCCCAGGGACGCCGTGCGCCACTCGTACCATTCGGCCGACCGTCTCATGCACGTAGGTTCGCGCGCGTCGGTGTCGAGGTCAATCGACGAATCGTTGCTACTCTCCGCGCGAGCGGATGGGGAACCGATTGGACGAAAAGCAGCACGAAAAGAACTGGCGGAGACATGCTGCGGCTCCCAACCCACATCGCACGCCCGTCGTGTAGTCGAACTGAGCCAGAGCACAGCCGCGCTGTCGATCCTGCGGACAGAAATCGTCGATCGAATTGAACAGCATGTTGTGCCCATGACCCCCGGGATCGTTGCCCTCCCCGTGGCAGATTGCGAGCCAAGCGTCGTACTCACAACCGCGGCAGCGCCAGCAGGTCGCCGCCGTCGCAGGCGCTGCGACCGCGCCACACCTGCGTCCGTCCCAACGTGCTCCGCCCGTACACTCGCATCGGCCGTTGGCCAGCGCTCTCCCTCCCGTGCACTCGCACGAACCACCCCGGCGAGCCGCGCCCGCCGGGCACGTGCATGAGCTTCCGTTCCACGCGAAGCCCGCATCGCACGCGCAAGCGCCCGCCTGCATCGTGCGCCCGCCGGAGCAACGGCAACTCGTCCCGACCCGCGACGCACCCCCCGTGCAGCCACAGCGCCGTCCGTCCCACTGAAGCTCGCCGCGACAAACACAGTCCCCGGCTCGGTACACTCGTCCACCCGTGCACGCTTCACAGCGGTTCGCCGGAGACATCCACGGCCGTGACGGCGGGCACGTACAAGTCCCCTGGGTCATCACCGCCCCGCGTTGACAACGACACGTGCGACCGTTCCAGATCGAGTCGCTGGGACAACGGCACTCGCCGCGCGAAAAGGACTGCGTCGGGGGACATGCGAGGCACCGCCGCGTCGCCGCATTCCACGCGGGTCGTGCCGACGGGCACTCGCAGCTGTTCGTCTGTGGGTTGTAGACCGTGCCGCCGACGCATTCAGGATTCACGCACCGTCGCTGTGCGTCCTGCCACACGAGCGGGGGCGTGCACACGCACGTTCGCTGCGCAACATCCCAATGCGCCCCGCCACTGCAAGTGTCCCGAACACACGCGCGAACGGTCGGCTCCCATCGGTATCCAGGCACGCACTCGCACCGGGGATTGTTGCCCGTCGTCACGAGGACCATGTTTGCCGGACAGCCCTGCGTCACGACCGACGGCCGGCAGTCGGAAGAGAATCGCGCAAGGGGAACCGCGCACGGCGACGTGTGGTGGATGTACATGCACTGCTGGCTCGCCGCGCACCACGCGCAGTGGTTGCTGCCAGCGCACTGCTCGCAGGCGTGGTAGCTTGGACAGTCGGTCGTGTTGCAGTCCGAGGGCTGCCACGACCAGCCGCCCGAGCAACGGGGCGCGTCGTTTTCATGGAGGCATTGGCGATCTCTCGCGCACCAACCGCAGTGCGCGTCGGCCGTACACGAAGCGCAGTCCGCAAGGGCGAGGCAGGCGTTCGACTGCGGGGGCTGAGCGCACTGAAACGACGAGCCAGCGTGGTTCGGGCATGCGGTCGATGTCGAGACGCAGCCGCGGGTATCGAAACACCACATGCAGGCAATCGATGCGGTGCAGCGCAGACAGTCCCCGTGTTGACTGCAGGCGGTGGGCGAAGGGTCCTGTTTGGTCAGGTCCGAGCGCGAGGTCGAACCGTTCCCCAGAGGCGCACGCGCAACGCGGGCAACAGCGTCGAACGACTCCGCGAACCCGCGGACACCTGCGTCCATCGCTGATACAGAATCCATTCGAGCCTCGAGCGAGAGTGCCGAGACCGGGGTCGCCGAGCGGAAAGCGGGACTGCACGCCTCGTGGCTGGCCGCGAGCGCGAGCGCGATGATCGTGTTGGCCAGCCGTGCGCGCTGCATGCAGAACGACTCAGATCAGAACACGCCGGCAACTCCGGCAGTCTGCGAAGTTGGGTCCACGAACGACCAGACTCGTGGTCCAGGTTCACGCGGTCGCGAGAGGACGAACATCGCCGCTCCGCCACCGGACACGCTCGCCCCGATCAATACCAACGCGATTCCCGCGCCGAAAGTCCCGCGGCTCACGGCGAGCACGACGCCTGGTATCAAGATCGCGCCGCCTCCTGCCATCATGACGATGCTCGCGATGGTGAAGGGCATTGGATTGTACGCTGGCCGACTGGGCGTCGCGGCGCTCGTGTCCACCGGCCCTGCGGGAGCCGGAGTTCCGGGGAGCGGCGCGGGCGCTGGCGGCGCACATCCGTCTCCGCGAGCGACGAGCCCCTGCGGACAGCTCGGGATTCCCATGCACGCGCTCGCGGATGCAGACCACGCTTGATCTCCCCAACAACAATGACCTGCCGTCAGCGGCGAGACGCCTTGCCCCAGCGGGCAGGCGTTTCCGACCGGCACGGAACCGGACGGGACGGGTTCTGGCGGTGGTGGTTGCGTCGCGACCGGCGCGACGACCGTCGGAGCCGCGCCCGCGCCCGCCTGCGGCGACACAACTGGCTGCGACGTTTGTCCCGGCCCTACGCACGCTTCGCCCTGAACACTCAGCGGCGGCGGGCACGACGACGGCACGCCGCGGCATCGCGCGCTAACGGCCACCTGCCCCGCCCAGCAGCACATCACGCCGTCCTGCATGCGTTGCATGCCCGTCGCGCACGGCTGCAGTTCGCAACTCTCTGCCGATGCGCTCGGCGCGTAGCCCGACGGACACGCACTCGGAATGCCGCGACAGCGATCGCCGCCCCACACCTGATTCGGCCAGCAGCAGTTGCCCTGCGTCTCGGGAGTTCGTGCCTGACCGTCCCGGCATCCGACGGAGGCATTGCCCGAGGCCTGGGGCCGCACGGAACCGCCGGACGGCGCGACGCAGCATCCCTGCGAGTTGCGCCGCTCGCCAGGTTGGCAATTGGATCGACACTCCTGCGCGCTTGTTGGTCGACTCAACGCGGTGAAGGCAACGAATGCCAATGGACAAAGCGCATGCGCACGCGCGAATCCGATCGACATCGGCCAACCGTAGACGCCCGCTGGCGCGGCCGCAACGCGAAACGGGCCAGTCGCCTGCGAGGCAACGGGGATTCCGGCTACGTCTTCAGCGTCTCGACGGCATAGCGCGCGAGCGTAGCGTCGTGCGTGACGAGGGTCAGGTGTTCGACGATCGCCTGCGCGACGAGCATCCGGTCGAACGGATCCCGACGCAGCAGCGGCAAGCGCCGCACGCACTCGGCGTGTGCGATGTCGATTGGCAGAGGCGAGAAGTCGCTGTCGCCGATCGCCTCGAGAAGCGTTCCCGGAAAGTCGAATCGGCCGAGCGACGCCTTGATCGCAATTTCCCAGCACGAGGCCGCACTCACGAAAACGATCTCCGCGTCGGCAATCGCCCGACGCGCGGCCGCGACCAACCGCCGGCTGTCTTCCCGCCACCAGATGAACGCGTGCGTGTCGAGCAGAAGTTTCACCGCCGCGAGCCGAACGCGCGGGCGATGTCGGCAGGCAGCGGCGCGTCGAAGTCCTTCGACATGCGCGTCTTGCCCTTCCATCCGCCCGGCGTGCGCGGGCTTGCGCCGTCCCGGAGCGGAACCAGGCGCGCACGCGGGCGTCCTGCCTTCGCCAGAACGATGGACTCGCCCGCGGCGGCCCGCTCGACGAGTTCCGACAAGTGCGTCTTGGCCTCGTAAATATTCACGATGCGACGTCGGTCCATGACGCCAGCGTAGCACTCCACCCGAGTTGATCAAGTTGGTCGAGTCGCACGGAGCGGGCCGCGTTGCCTTCACGCCGAGTGAGTCCGCCCGCGAAACGCGGTGACCGCGCTCACAACGCGCACATGAACGGGCTCATCGCCGACACGCGATAGCTTCCGACGCCGTCGGTGACCGTCAGGTCCAGTGTGGCCGTCGCTCCGCCGCACAGTTCGCCGCAGACGTTCATCGGCGTGGGGGTTCCAGTGAGTTTGCGCTGCATCGCGGATCCCGCGCCGCCCGTCAGCGCAAAGCTCGGGGGCATGACGGTCAGCGTCTGCGTGACGGTCCGCGAGCCACGGATCGTGAGGGTCGCGTCCGTCACGGTGAGGGTCAGTCCAGCGGCCCCGCTGACGGAGAGCGTCCACGAAACGTTGATCGGATCCGGCGGCACGATCGGCATGCAATTGCCGAACGCGCCGAACATCGCAATCGTCACCCGTGCCGCGCCACCGTCGGCGAGCGGCACGTCGCGTGCTGCGTCCCCGGCACCGTCGGACGTCGCGTCGTTGGTCGCGTCGCCCGGCGCGTCGATGGACCCATCGCGTGGCGTGTCTGAAACTACCGCGTCACTCGCGTCCGACGCGGGAATGTCGATCGCGTCGATGGCGTCCGTTGGAATCACCCGATCCGCGGAGGCATCGAATGCGGAATCGCTGGCGTCGCCGACGCCGGTCGTCGACGGGCAGCCCGGGAGTACGGTGAGCGCAAGAATGACTGTTGCGAATTGGGAAAGCGCACGCATGGGCCGCTCATGCGCACGCCCGACCGGCAATTGCAAGTCGCTGGCTCCGCGTTCAAGATCGCGTCCCATGCGTACGTATGCTCCGTCCTACGTCGCGCGTTGCCTCGCGTGGGTTCTTGCGGGCACCGCACTCGCCGCCGGCACGTTGCACGCCCAGCTCGCGAACGGACCGGGGCGGCGCACACGTGCGGGCGTGATGGCGCGAATCGCCACGATGCAGCTCGGCGTGCACGAGCGTCAGATCGTGCAACTGTTGACGCAGAACGCACCGTTCCCGAGCCCCGCGTCGATCGAGATCGTTCATGGGTTGGGCAATGTGACGTACCTTGGTTCGGACGAGCGCCGCCTTGCGACACCGCGCCCCCAGGACACACGCACGGCCTGGCTCGTCTCGACGATGCACGCTGTCGCGATCGACGGCGAGATCGATTCGACGCGGCCCGACCCGCGCGGTCCCGATGGGGTTTCGCCCGTGCGAACGATGGGCGCGGTCTCGCTACGCGGGGATCCCGTCGCCGCCGTCGGCGTGCTTCGAGTTGGCAACGAGGACCGCGTGATCTACACGCTGCGCGGCGACCGGCTGACGCATGCGCTCGCACCGTGCAACGGCGACGCGCGACACACGGTGTGCGGGCTCGTGTTCGTGTGTGCCGGAAGTGCTGTCGCACTCGAGCCCGCGACGCTGCAGCATCACCCGGACCTGTGCGCACATGCCGTGAGTGCGGTGATCGAAGCCGCGCGGAACGCAATGCGAGGCGCGCCCGATGTGTCCACGCGGGGCGTCGCGTTCTTCGATGCGGCGTGGGTGGAGATCCCCGGCGCAGGAGACTCACCGCTCCCGCGCGGGCATCCGCGGCGCGTGGCGTGGGAGGCCGACATGGCTGCGGCGTTGGCCCGAGCCGGTGTGAGCGCGGCAGACGTGCGCCGGTTGTTACCGTTGCAGTGGGAGATCGATCGCGACAGTCGATGATGCCGGGCGCGCCTCGCCTACTCGCTTCACCCTCCACCGATTCGGGCGATCAAGACGTCTGCGGCGGAATCAACATCCACTCCGCTGTCGCGCCGGCGTTTCCGTCATCCGGACGGGATTGCGAAGCCCGGGGCGCAGGCAGTGCGCGGGATGCAGAGTGAAATGCAGCACTGCCCGCGTCCACATTGCTGGTACGCCCACTCTGCGCCTTCGTATCGGCAGCACACGTATTGCGCATCTCGCGCGGCGCACGGTCCTGGGCATTGGATACGGCGGGACGCGTCCGAACAGTCACTCGATGAGTCCTGGACTGCAGGCACGCCGTCAGTTGAACCCGCTTCCGCCGCGTCCGTGGATGCGGTGGCGTTCGATTCCGAGGGGGCGTCCGCGACCCTCGTTGGAGAGCCGTCACTGACATCGACGACGAGATCGACACTCTGTGCGCAGCCGCTGGCGACGATGAGCATCCATGCCAAGAGGTATTGGAACATGTGGGCGATCGTCACCGGATTTCGCACCCCGGGAAACAGACCGTTCGGGCGACGCACTGAATTGGCGCGCAAGAGCCGCCGACACACGCCCTAATGCCGAACGGGACGCCGTCTCCATAACAACAAGTGAGTGACCCGCTCGTGCAACCGTCGCAGGTGCCCAAGTCCGTCCTTGCCGAACATACGTCGGGCGTGGCCAAGCCGTCCGTTCCCGCGTCCAGTGGACCATCAACCCTGTCATCATTCGCCACGTCGTCGGACGCGTCGAGCTGTGTCTCGCGCCCGACATCGCCGGGAGCAATGGCGCCGCTGCATCCGAGCAGAAGTCCCGCGAAAATGAGAAGTGGACTATCGCGACCGATCATGGGCGAACTACGACTCGATTTGCGTAGAGATGCGTTTGGTTTTCGGTTCGGCTGTCCATCCAGACGACAGCGAACGACGTTGTGGTTGATGAGCTCTCGAAGGCGACGACGTCTGCCCCGAAGAAATCACCCCAGTAGTGCTCGGGTGGTCCGAGCCAGTACGGCCGGAACGGCGTCGTGCGGCTGACATCGACTGGCGTGCTTCGCCACGACGCACCGTCGTCAGTAGACGCGGTTGAAAGCACCTGGACGGCCGCACGGTCGGAACTCTGCCGAGCGTCGAACCAAGTCATCAGAAAAGTGTGAGTCGGGGATGGGCCGGCGGCGAGGACTGGAAAGAATGCATCCGACGTGTTCGCAGTAGCGGAGAATCGCGTGTCGAATCGCGTGGTCCAGGAGACGCCGTCTACCGACTCCCTGACGTCGATCCACTGACCGGTGCCTGACTGCGATACCCATGTCGGAAGCGCAACGACAAAGTGCCCGTTGAGTACAGCAGCCGCCGCGGTCCAGTCATTCTTGATGCTCGTGTCGCTCGCGAATGCGCCAAGGACACGGGGAGGTATTAGTGTCGGCGGTGCAATCTGATGCCGAGGAGTCCACCCGGGTGTCCCGGAGTCGCTAGCCAGCGAGAAGAAGTATCGCACGACGGGAGGTACGGCCCGGTCGCGGGTGGTGAACGCTTGCGCCCAGATCGCCGCAACGGAGGCCTGCCCAGGAAAGACCAGCACCGGCGTATAGTGCAGTCCGAGCGCGGAGTCGATCGTCCACGGAAACGGGGTCGGAGTCGACCAAGTTACACCGTTGTCGAATGATCTCGCCGACCACGCGCCCGGCTCGAGCGACGTCGACAGGAAAACTAGCCAGAGCGCACCGTTCAAAGGATTTCGGTAGAGTCGCGGCCGGTCGATTTCGAGGTCGATGTCGACGAATTCGATGGGGTCCGTTACCCGCAGCGGCACGTCCCCTGTCGACCACGAACCGCCGCAGTCGTCCGATCGGAGGACGACGATGGAATCCAGCGCTCCGTGCACGCTGTGACTCGCCATGTTCACGTACAACAAACGCCCTCCCGACCCGACCGTCAGATGAGGGTCTCCGCGCAGTTCGCGCACTGGTCGAACCGCGGCCGCGGTGTCAGTCCGTGCGATGTTCGTCAGGAAGCCGTGCGCAGGCACCAGCCAGGTGGAGAGGTCACTGCTCGGCGTGATATTCGCCGCAAGTCCCCCGAGCTGGACGTATTGGTCGGCTAGTACCGGATCGGCGCGCCCGTGGTCATTGAATCCGACGAAGAGGGCGCCACCGGGACACGCGGAGCTGATCCCGGGAGCGATCATCGCGACATGTGGCTCCGTCTCGAACGGCTCAAACGCCGTTGACGGAATTCGTGTCGCGCTGGCGGACGGCTCGACTTGTGGACCGGGATTGCACGCGCCGACCAAGACGAGAGCCGCTACTGCTGCGGCTTGCATCAACTTGCTTCGAATCGAGAGACCACGGATGGCCACAGTTCAACTCCCCCCGGCGGCAACCTGCCGCACATCACGTGCCTCGACCAACCACCGCCGCTAATTTTACAGTGTACGTCCCGTGGTGGCCAGGGCTCGCCGGCTCGGCCCCTCGTTGACGATCGCGTCCCATGCGCCCGCTCGCTCCGACCCACGTCGCACGTTGCATCACTTGGGTTATTGGGGGCACCGTCCTCGCCGTCGGTACGCTGCACGCACAGCGCGCCAGCCGACCGGGGCGGCGCACGGAGATCGATCGCGACAGTCGATGATGCCCCGCGCACCGCTCCGTCAGAAACAACTACCCCCGAGGCACACGGGCGAGGGCGGCGCCAGCGCGGACGCTGTCGGCAGACTCGCTCCGAGCCTCACGCCATCGTCCGCGTTGCCGCGCATCGAGACGTTCTCCGTGACATACGTGCCGCGACCCGAGGCCGCACCCGCCGCGTCGAGCTGTCCCGTGATGACGCCGTCGCGAACGACGATGCTTCCGTCCGCCACGAAGAATCCGTAGCCACCGTCCGCGATCACCACCCGCGCGAGATCGACCGCGCATCGATCGCCCGCGTGTGCACCGTACGCAACGGCGCGGCCCGTCGGCGCGTGCCGCACCGGCTCGATTGCCACGGTGTTCGAGCGCACGCGTTCGACCCACGCGTCACGTACGGCGATCGACGAGCCGACGGTCGTCATGCCGACATCGTCGATGAACTGCGCCGCTGCCAGCGCTGCGCCGGCGGACGTTTGCACGGCGAGCCGTGATGCCCGGACCGACGCAGCGCCGAACGCAAACACGCCGCCGCCCAATCCCTGCGCGCTCGGCGCCGTGCTCGTGACGAACACGTCGGTAAGGTCGACCGCTGTGCCCGCGTGAAATGCCATGACGCCGGCCTCCCGGTTTCGATCGAACACGACGCGTCGCGCGACGAAACTCGCGCCGAGGTACGCGAGCGCACCGTGGCCGAACGATCCGTGCGACTCGCTCTGCGTATCACCGACGAGGCAGTCGTCGAGTTGCATCCGTGATCCGATGCCGGCCACGACGACACCGGTCTGGCGACTGCCGACAATCGCCGATCGCGACGCAGTGAGTGTGGCGCCGTTCTCGACATCCAGGCCCATGCCATGTTCGTCGTGGTCATCGGGTTGCGTCTCTCGAATCGCACTGGAGTCGATGTGAATCACGCTGCCCGCGTCAATCGCCAGCACGCCGAGTGTGCGCGCACGAAACACATGGACGCGCGTTGCATCGATCCGCGCGCCCCGCGAGATCGTGATGCCGATCCCGAGGCTGCCCGATGGCGTCGTGCCAATGTCACGAACGATCGTGTCGGAAACCGCGAGGCTGGTACCCATTCCCGCCGAAACGAGTCCCGTACCGTAGTGCCCGGAGAACACGCTTCGCACGATGCGAACGTCCGCACCGTCGCCCGCGGCCGCTCCGATCGCGCCGATCATTCTCGCCGGCAGCGTGTCGCGTACGACGGAGTCGCAGAGCGAAAGATGCCCATCGGCGTACAGCGCCGACACCCCCGTCGTCGTGTTCTGGGTCACAAGTACGCGGCAGGCGTTGATCGTCCCGCCCTCCGCGCGAAGACCGTATCCGCCCGTTCCGTCCGGACGTGGCAGCGTGCCGGCAATCACGCTGTCGTCGATCTCGATGGCCGCACCGTCGTGTGCCACCACAGCCGCTTCGGCGTTGCGTTCGAGTCGCACGCCCGTCGCGATCAGGTTCCCACCCAGAATTGCGCCCAGCGCATTCCCGAGCGTGCCGTTGGGTGCAGGCTCGGTGTCGCGCACGATCGAGTCCCGCACGGTGAGTCGCGCGCCGCGACCGAGGCTTCCGATCGCGATGGAATCGATGTGCTCGAACAGCACGCGCTCGATCGCGACCTGCGCGTCCCGCGTCGCGGTGCATCCGCCGGTAGCGTCTGCAGGAATCGCACCGTGACCGCGCACCACGCCATCCGTGATCGCCACGCGGCCCGATGCGCCCGCGACGACTCCACGGCCCGCACTATTCTCGACGACGAACCGCCGCATCGCGAGCCGCCCGAGGTTCTGGGCCCACACGCCGTCGCCGATGCCGCCCGACGCAGCGCGAAGCGTGCCGAAGATGCGCACGTCTTCGAGATCGATCACGGCGTGGTCCCCAGTCGCGAGCACGCCAATCTCGCGCGTCGCGCTTACGGCCGATCCGCGGAGCTCGAGCGTCGCATCCATGTCGACTTCCAGCCCGCGCGAGTGTCCTCCCGAATCGGGCGTGATGCTGTCGACCCACGAGTCCGTGATCTGTGCGTACGCTCCCATCGCATCGACGAGCACACCGACACCGGTCGATTGCGACACCCGCACTCGCTCCAGGCGTGCGTGGGCACCGGGCCGCACGTACATGCCGATTCCACCACCGCGGACGGTGACACTTCGCAGATCGAGATCTCCGAGACCCGCGATCACGTCGAACGTCGGCGTGCGAGCGGCATCGCCCGTGACGAACACGCGCGCGGCGCACACGCCCATGACATGCACGCGAATCGTGACGGTGAGTCGCTCGGGGTACGTTCCGCCCGCGACGAGGATCCAATCGTTTGGAGCGGCGGCGGTGAGCGCCGCACCCAACGTCGCATATGGCCTCGTCGGTGAACCGTTTGCGACCGCAGCGTCCGCACCCTCACGAACGTGCAGCCTCGTGGCGCCGACGCTCTCGGCACCGGGATCCGGGAACTCCGTCGTCGGACAATCGATGATGGCCGTGTGTGTGCAGCGCGCCGCGGGAATCGCAGCTGATCCGACCGGGCACGTGGCCGGCAATTGCGGATCGCATGCGCCATCGGTCGTGCGCGTCCAGCCGGTCGGACACGTTGGAATCCCCGCGTCGGGTGACCAACCCGCGAGTGTTCGCACGGCACTCCCGACGGGCAACCAGTCCGCGGCGCGTGGACCATCTGGCTCCCCCGGCAGCACCCAATTCGCACGCACGCTGCCGTCGTCCCCGACTCGGACGCTCTGCGCGACGCCGCCGTCGGGTTCCGCACGCGCTTGGGATCGAGTGATATCAATGCCATCACACGCGCCCGGCAGCGCGCCACCGCCACGCGCGCACAGCAGTACCGTGGGTCCGCATCCACCGCGTGCGGACGGCACCCAGTCGACCGGGCATGGCCAGCGGGTCGGCGCAGCGTCGGACGCGTCGGTAGAACTGGCATCCATCGAAGGGGCGGAGCCGCACGCGGAGAGCGCTGTGAATAGAAGGCAGATCGTGAGGCGCAATCCCACAAGCGCAGACTACACCCGCGAGGCGCGTTGTTCGCCTCGCGGCTCGCGGAGAAGGCTGAGCGCGGTCATGAATAGAACGTGCCCGTGAGTGCGATGAACGTGCTGGCAAAGACGACGACCCCGGCAACATACGCGCCCGACAGCCAACGTGCGACGCCACGCAGTCGTCGAAAGGCCAGCGTCGCCGGTGCGACGACGAGAGGGAAGAACAGCAAGATGAACGGCACCGCTGCGCGTTTGAAGCCTGCCATCTGGTAGTAGAAATCCGAGTTTCGTTTCGCGCGGTCGTTCTCGAAGAGGCGCGCAATGCGCTCGCGGAACGACAGGGGATCCGTTCGGTTCAACGAGCCGTCGATCTGCAGGTAGTTCTCACCGAGCCCCCCCATCACCCAACTTCTTCCGCCGCCCGCCGGCAAGACCTTCGCGAACGGCAACCAGAACGCGGTCGTCAGTGGAGCGCCCCGGCGCCCGGCGAGATCGTGAAGACTCGCAACTCGTCCCGTCTCGACGAGTTGGATCCAGCGATCGCCGAGTCGAACGGCGGATCCGTGCGCGCGCTCGAGGACGAGAATGGGCTCGAGGCGTTCTCCAAGCAACGCGTAGTCGTAGGTGGGACGGTGAGTCCCGCCGAATCTGGCCGGCATCGATGGAGCACGCCATCCCGCAGAAGTTCGTTCGAACACCGCCGGAGCGCCGCTCGCAAACCGCATCATGCCGCCCGCGCTGCCGTCCAACAGCGGCGTCGTGAGGAAGAAGTCGGTGGCGAACAACCGCATGATCCAGGGCCCGGACAACGCGAGCGTCTGCACCGTGCGAGGCGCATCGGAATCTCCTACCTCGACGATGTCGACGGCCACCGGACCCGGCGACGCAGTGCGCGGCCAGCGCAGATACACGAAGCGCCACGCGTCGCGCTCGACGTACGCGAACTCGAGCAGTGTCCGTGACGCAGCGTCGGCCGCGAGTGCGCTCACCGCCCGCGTGGTCCACACGTTCCCGTCCCACGTGCGGATTTCGCCGCCATTCACGACGTCGAGTCGGTCGCCGCGCCACGCAATCCCGCGGGACTGCACGACGGATCCGAGCAACTCGACGTCTCCAGTTCGCGAGCGTGCGAGGTACACGTCGTCCCCGACGAGGATCGCGAGATCACCGTTGGCGCGGCGTGCTGCGCCGCGAAGCACCGGGCCGGTGTCGCGCCTCAGGGCTCGAAGCGCCGCGCTGCCATGGGCCAGGTCGAACCTCGCGAGGAAGGTTGTCTGGTGGCCATCGCCCGGCGGCGAATCGTAGCAAATTTGCCAGACGGCCTCGCCGGATGCGAGTGCGCTGCCGTGGCACGACGGTGGTCGTCCGACCCACGGAACGCTCGAGCGACGGGTTCGACTCCCGCGGTCGGCGCTGCTCGGCTCGGAAACGCTCTCGACCCTGAAACGTACGACGCGCGCGGCGGACGGTACCGTCGCGTTCACGTAACCGAGCCGCAGGCACGCGAGGACCCACGCGAGTGCGGCGGTGCTGAGCAGAGCGTGGCTGGCGCGGGCTGGGGCAGCACTCATGGCGGGAGTATTGCACGATGCTCGAGATCGACGCGGGCGAGACGGGTGTCCCGCGGTAGGATGGCCGGTGTTCGGGCGTCCACTTCAATTCGCGATCGCGTCGTGGGTTTCCTTTGCGGCGTGTGGCGCGCGCAGCGAGTTGGTCGACCGGGACGCGTCGGAAAGTGCCACGCTCGACGGAACCGACGCACGTCCCGACGCACCGCGCGAGCTTGTGGACGTTGTCAGTGTCCGCGATCTCGTTCCGTCCTTCGACGGTTGTGACGGCACCGGCACACTGCCGTGTACGTTGGTGGGTGCGTGGGACACCATGCAATTGAGTCGTACGTCCGTCCTGACATTGACCGCCGACGGGAGATACTCGAACGGTGGCGATCAGGGCACGTACACGCTGGGATGTGATTTCGTCACGTTCAGGAGGAACATGGCACTCCGATGCACGCCGGTCGATGCGGCCACGTGGCGAATCACGTGGTCGGTTGGCTGCACTTCATTCGAAGCTGTGCTGCGCGACGACTCGTGTCGGGCGGACGGCGGTGGCGGAGAGAGATTCTCCGGCCGCCGCCGATGAGTGACGGACCCTACGGGTGGTTGCTGCCGATTTCCGTGATGTGCAGAACGCCGCGTGCGTTGGCGCCGGCGACGTAGCTGCCCACCCAGATGTCGTACTGGCCTGCGCCCGCGTTCGGCAGGTCGACGGTCGGATTCGCGCCGCCCCACGAATCGTCGTTGCAGCGCCACGCGCCCGTTCCGGTGTTTACGAGCAGGGTCGCGTCGGTGCGCGTCACGCCCGCTGCGCCCGGGATCGTCACGTAGATGCGAAGGCTGGGCGAGTTGCCGGTCATGCGCAGGATGAAGTCTGGCTGGCGGGTGACGTAGCCAATGCAGCCCGGCCCGAGGCCCATCGTTCGCGCGTCGAGGTTTCCGCCCGAAACGATCGGAATGTTTACGGGGTCCGGAAGGAAGCCCGGCACCAGCGTTCGCGTGCCGTAGTTGGACGCGCGGCCGCCGATGATCAGCCCAGTCTGGGCCACGAGCGACGTGCCAAAGCCAGACACCGCGAGTGCGCAGGCCAGACCGATGATGCCGAGAATTCTTGATCGTCTCATTGTGGAGTCTCCGTTGGGTGAGTTGGCACCGCGCACCATCGCACGGCTCGTGGGATTCGAACGCTCGAATCGTTCGGCGCGCGTGGCGTCGCCCGTCCCAGACGGCGGTATGCGCCGATCTATTCAACGCACAATTGACGAAAATCAGGCGTTGGCCGGCCGCTGCGGGGTGTCGCCGGATTCCGGTCTTGTCTGGCCGGTCGGCGACTCCTCCGCGCGCCGAGCGCTGCGAGCGCGATCCCGAATGTACTCGCACCGAAGGGCCACCCATCGCGCTTCCCGCGATTCGCTGCACGGCACGCACAGCTCGCGGCGTTGATCCCATCCCCTCCGGGCGGGCGACTGTCGGCTAGTCGCGCGTCCGGATCCGTCGGCGCGGCCCGGTCCGCGGGCGCGTCTCGTACGGCAATGACGTCGCTCGGGGCGTCGGCAGCCAGGGCGTCTCGCGGGACGACGTCGCCTGGCGTCGCGTCTGTGGCTGCGTCTGCAATGCTCGCGTCCACGGCGGACGTCGAGACGCTGCCACTCACGGCGACGAGCGAATACACCGCGCCGATGGCGGCGGTGAATCCGGCGATCCGCAACGGATCGAGCGGGATGTGAACGTACCGCGCCGCGATTGGAATGCGCGCCGCCGTCGTTCGGTCGACGGCGTCGAGCGCGCCGAGCATCGTGCCGTTGCGTGACACCGTAGCGCGCGACGGCGTCCACGCGAACTCGAGCGTGTACGTCGTCGCGGCGAGCCAGTCGCGCTCGGCGATCGGAGTGCGCAAACTCGCGCCGATCGGAACGTGCGTGTCGTACACCTCGAACATCATGCGGCCCCGCAGGTCCGGCGCGGGAGGAACCCACGTGCCGCCGTACACGAACAGTTCGATGTTTCGCCGCGGCACGCTGACGGCACTCGCACCGTCCAGATCGCTCAGCACCGACAAGAAGTGGTGGTCGCCAGCCAGATTGAGCGCCGACAGCTGCGAGACCCGAAGGCGTAGCGCTCCAGTGTCTGTTTCGCGGCCAAGATCATACGTGAGATGGTCGCCGTCTCGATCGACGCGCCATCCGCCCGCCACAAAACTTCCGCCCGTGCGCCGCGCCGACGTCACGCCGCGCGTGAGATCGTCGCAAATGTTCACCGCGCCGCCGACGAGGCACTGCGCCCCCGCGTCTCGGGCTCTCGACTGAACGGCCACGCCGGCAGTGAGGGCGAGAAGCACCGCGATGCGGTTGCGCATCTCCCCCGTGCGTACACGTGCCGTGCCAACCGCGGCGCGCGGACAGACGCGTGTCGATTCGCGACGTTGACCATGGCCGTCTCCGCATGCGGAGCGCGAACGCACCCGATCGGGTGGTCATCGCCCTGACCGATGGTCACCCGCGTGGTCCGTCGTCTCCGCGTGGATTCTCCGAGCGCACACCCTCGATCAGGTGCCAGAAGCCTCGGACGATCTCCCACGAGAAGTAGGCGCGGGGCCTGTTCGGGAAAAGCCGCGCCGTCCCGTGAGAAACGATGTCGACTCGGTCCTCGCGCTTCGTCGCAGACACGTAGACCTCTGTGCCCAGCGCCTCGTCGTCCAAAGCGTTCGGCGTGCGGAACTCATACGCGACCCGCGGTCGTACGGGTGCCGAGAATCGGTCGTGGTAGCTCGCGAAGCTCCGCTCTCCGAGCGCGGACGGCAGCGCATCGAACCAACGCGCGAGAGAATCCGTGTGACGCTCGCGCCGATCGAGCAGCGGCATCTGGCCGAGGAAGTTGCAGAACAGCACCGCGAGGTCGGGATGCCGTGCAACGAGCCGTGCAAGACGGTCGATGTGAAAACCCGACGCATCGGGAGAAAACCAGTCGCCGCGATCCCATTCGAGCGATGCGCCCTTCGCGCGGAGCGCCGACGAGAAACGACGGCGAAAGATCCAGCGGGCGACCGGATCCGGTTCGACGCCCGTGATGCGTTCGAACCGCGTCAGAAGTGCAGCGGGAAGGGAGTAGCCGCCGCTCGGCCCGACGAGCAGCAATGCGCGTTCGGGAGGGTGCCATTCCAGCAACCACGCACCCACGGCATCGACGTACGGCTTCCACACGGTATCCCGGTAGAGCCACGCGCGAAAGTGGTATCGCAGTCCGCCAGTGGGTGTGAGAAGAGCCAACAGTTGTTAGTCGAGAGTCGAGAGTTCGGAGTTCGGAAGTCGGAGCGGCCGACCGATCACGATGCTCCCGCGCACTTCCACGTTCTTCCTCTGAACTCTTAACTCTCGACTTCCCTAAAACATCACTCCGAGGAAGCCGCGGACGGTCTGTGCGTTCTGTCCCGCGAAGTACTGGAGCGGACCGCCGGAGCGTTCGACCGACGTTGGTCCGAGGCCGCCGAGTGGGAAGAAGATGCCGTACTGAATCATGGCGTAGAAGCCCGGCGCCGCGCGTGCGGGCTCGGTGCCGTCGCGGCGGTAGTGGTTGGACTGGTACGCGATCGTCCCGTTCAGCTCGATGCCGAGGTTCGAATCGTTCCCGCGCGTCTGCATGAACTCGGACGCGCGCGAATAGATGATGTCGGCCCGCGCGTACAACAGGTCGCCGTTGGGCTCCTGGATGAAGTTGTACTGCACGGACGGGCGGAAGTAATACGCGCCGGAGAACTGACGCATGATCTGGCGCCAGAAGATCAAGTCGATCCGGTAGTCCGGGTGAAAGCGGAACAGGGACAGGAAGCGGTCGTTGCGGAACTGCGGAGTCAGCCCGTTGAAGAAGTTCAGGCCCTCCATGTCGGGGTCGCCCGACGCGTAGCCCGTCCGAAACTCGATGCTCAGACGATTGTTCAGCAGCCGGACCTCGCCCTCGGCGGCGGCGCCGAACTGGCTGATCGTGTAGCGCAGGTCACTCGGAGTGGGCGCCACGTCGATGCTCATGAGGCCGCCACGGATGTATACGGCCTCCATCTCGAAGCGAAAGTTCGAGCGCAAGACCTGCAGCCAGAGGTCCCCGATGAAGGCTTGTGCGCCCCGCCAGTTCAGCTGCGTGCCGTAGGCGGTGCTGCCCATGCTGCCCGCGCCGTTGAGGCCGACCGCGGCGTTGTGCTCGCCGGACATGAACTGCGAGCGGTACACGCCGTACAGGCCGCCGTTGACGACCCACTCGCTGCGGGCCATTGCCGCGCGCATCGCGTCCGGGTCCATCCGGCGTCCGAGCGCGATGATCCACTGGTGAACGTCGTCGTTCGTCGAGAGGTCGTACGGCTGGCCCTGACCCGGTTCGTTCAGGCGGTTGGCACTCGTCGCGCCGATCGACGGAAAGTCCCACATCGCCGCAAGGAAGACCCCGAGCGAGCGCAGTCGCGCCGCATACATGATCCGGTCGTTGGTCGACTGGTAGTCCGAATCGTAACCGTTTCCGGCGTTGGCAAGAATCCCGAGCCCCCAGTGCGACGGCATGCGCCCGAATCGGATTTGCCCCAAACTGTTGTTCGTGACTTCGGCCCACGCCCGCCGCACCGCGATGCTCTCGACGATGCCGTTGAACCCCGGCGTGGGCGCAATTTGCGTCGACGAGAATCCGGTGATCGGCGCCCAGGGCGACCGCGTGTTGAGCACGTAGCCGGTCGGGGTTTGCGCGAGGCCGCCGTAGTAACCCTCCGGCGTGGAGCCCAGCACGAGGTTGTCGAGCAAGTCGATCTGCGAGTGGATCACGACGTTTTCGGTCGGATGAATCTCGGGTTGGAGTCGCAACCGCATGTTCGCGGTGGTCTGCAAGCCGCCTGTGCAGCTTCCGGGGCGAGGCATGACAGGGCCCGACCCGCTGTCGGTGATATTGCACCACTGCGAGAACCAGTCCGGGCTCCGGTACCAGGGGAGCCGCGCTCCGTTGTAAATCGTCTCCGGACTCGCTACGCGTCCGCCGCCCGACATGATCGGAAACGCGTCCCAGCCGAGCGCGAACTCGCTGAACAGCTCCATGCGCGCGCGCAGATAGCCGTGAATCTCCATGATCGGCGTCGTGGGGCGCTCGGGCTCCGGCGGGGCCGCCCGCGCAACGTCCGCTGCGCTCGCCGTCGGCAACACTTGCGGCGCGGTGGCACTCGCGCCCGTCGCGCCCGAACCCGTTTCGCCGCCGCCCGAGCCGGCTGCGCCCGTGCCGGTTCCGCTCGAATCGCTGCTGCCGCCCCCGCCGCTGCTGCCTCCCGCACCGGACGTGGCGGCCTGCTGAGCGCCGGCCATCGCGGGCACACTCAACGCGCCAATCAGAACGAAGAACGCAGCCCGACGCATGATCCTCCACGGGCGGACGTTCGTTCCCGACAGGGCGTCCGCGGCGCCGTGGCGGTATCACGCACGAACACGGCGAGTCAACGACGCCACGCCGATGTGCCATCCGTGTTACGAGGGCGCGGTGACGGCAGTTCGGATCGTTCCACTCGGCGGGCTTGGCGAAGTCGGAATGAATTGCCTCGCGATCGAGAGCCCCGACGGCATTCTCGTGATCGATTGCGGCGTGACGTTTCCGCACGACGAATTCGGCGTCGACATCATTCATCCGGACTTCCGCTGGCTGGTCGAGCGTCGCAAGGACGTCGTCGGGGTCGTCGTGACGCACGGGCACGAGGACCACATCGGCGCGTTGCCGTACCTCCTGCGCGAGTTCGCGGTTCCGGTGTGGGCGCCGCCGTATGCTCTCGCGCTCATCGAGGGGCGAATGGGCGAACACCCCGATCTTCCCGCCGTGCAGATGCGCGCGACGCGCCCGCGCGTGCGATTCGACGTCGGTCCGTTCTCGGTCGAACCCTTGCGCGTGACGCATTCGATTCCGGACGCTACCGCTCTGTCCATCGACACGCCCGCGGGCCGGATATTTCACACGGGAGACTTCAAGCTCGAGCAGGATCCGCTCGACAACGAACTGTCCGATGAAAAGCGATTTCGTGCGCTCGGCGACGATGGCGTCGCGCTTCTCCTGTCCGACAGCACGAACGTCGACGTTCCGGGGCGCGCCGGCGAAGAACGCTCGGTCGCCACTTCGCTCGCGAGCGTCGTCGGTTCGGCCGAAGGGCTGGTGATCGTCGGAATCTTTGCGTCCAACGTCTTCCGCCTCCAGACACTCGCGAACATCGCATTGAAAAACGACCGCAAGCTCTGCTTTCTCGGTCGGAGCGTGCACACGCACTCCCGCGCGGCGACGCAACTTGGGCGATTCAAGATTCCCAGCCATCTGCTCGTGTCACCGGAACAAGCGGCGTCGGTTCCGCGCGACGGTCTGCTCGTCGTCGCCACGGGAACGCAGGCCGAACCGGTCGCAGCACTGCCGCGCCTTGCGCGGGACGACCACCCCAATCTGCGCATCGCGAAGGGCGATACGGTGATCTTCTCGTCGCGCGCGATTCCCGGCAACGAACGCGCGATCTGGGACCTGATCTGCCAGCTCGAGCGTCGCGGCGTGACGGTGCACTTTCCGGGGACGGACCCTGCGCTGCATGCGTCGGGGCACGCCGCACGCGACGAGCAGAGTCGCATGATCGAACTCGTTCGCCCGCAGTCGTTCGTGCCGGTGCACGGGACCTTCCACCACCTCAAGCGCCACGCCGAGCTGGCGCGCGAGATGAGCGTTCCCGACGTGATGGTTTTGGAAAATGGGCACACGGCGACGTTGCGAGGTGGTCAACTTCGCGCAGGTGAGGACGTGACCGTCGGGCGGGTGCACATCGACCACGGGCTCGTCGTGTCGGCGGCGGTTCTCGAGGAACGCGCCGCGATGGCCGCGACGGGAGCCGTGTTCGTCAACGTGCCGCTCGACGCCCGCGGCGCACGGAGTGGACGGATCTCGGTGGCAACACGGGGTCTCGTGGCGGACGAGTCGCCCGACATTCTTCGCGAGATCGTCGTCACGGCGATCGACGAAGGGCTCTCGCAAGCCCGCGGCGCGCTCGACCGTCTGGAAGCTTCCGCCGCGCGCGATGCGATCCGTCGCGCCGTCGGACGCGTCTTCAAGTCCGGGCGTCGAAGACCCGTGGTCGTCGTGAGGCTCGAAGGGGAGTAGATCCCCGCTGCCCTCCCGCCGCGTTGTGCGATACGTTCGCGACATGAGCGAAGCGCGCGCATCGTGGGACGAGTATTTCATGCAGATCGCCCGCACCGTCGCAACCCGCGCGACGTGCGATCGAAAGCACGTGGGCGCGGTGGTCGTGCGCGAGCGATCGATCCTCGCGACGGGCTACAACGGTTCGATCAAGGGATTGGAGCACTGCAGCGAAGTTGGACACATGATGGAAGACGGACACTGCGTTCGGACGATTCACGCCGAGGCCAACGCGATTCTCCAGGCCGCGCGCAACGGCGTTCGAATCGACGGGGCGATGATCTACGTGACGGCCTCGCCGTGCTGGCCGTGCTTCAAGATGATCGCAAACGCCGGCCTCAAGCGCATCGTGTTCGGTGAGTTCTACCGGGACCAGCGCATCTTCGAGTTCGCGCAGCGCCTCGAGATCGAACTGCTGAAGGTCGAACTCGCCGCCGCCTGAAGACTTCGCGAACCATGCCGACTGCGCCCACGTCCAGACGACTGCCGGCGGTGCTCGCCGCGATCGTCTTCGTCGGCTACGTCGGCGTCGCGCGCGGATTTGCAAACTTGTATCCGTTCTCGACGTTCGAGATGTACGCCGCCACCCGCACCGATGGTACGAGCCGCATCGGTGCGCGTGACGTTACGGGTCGCGTGCGCTCCGTGGCGCAGTACGCGCATTGGTCCTGTGACACACCGATTCGCACGGAGCCCGCTGCGTGCTTCGACGCTGGCGGATCGACTCGCGCCGTGCCCACGCTCCCATACCTGGACCGGGTTGCGTTCGACGTGATCGCGACGCGTCGTGGCGACGGCCCGGGCCGTGAATCCGTCGACGTCATCCGACGGATCTGGGAGGCGCGAGCGGTTGGCCAGGGAATCGCGATCCGCGACTGCGTCCTCGCGCGATGCCGTGCCCGCCGGATCTCGAGCAACGACGCGTGGGTCGCGTCCGACGCACTTCCCGAGCGGCGCGCCGCGCCGTCCCGCGAGGTCCCGTGACCGCGGCAGCCAGCGGTTGGGACGGCCGGTCTCGCGCGCCGCTGCGGGTCGCACTTGCGACGGTCGTCCTGTTCGATGTCGGTCTCGTCGCGCTCTTCGTCGCGCGCAATCCGCCCGACGCCCGCTCCCGGTCGCTTGCTCCGTCGTGGCTCATCGCCCTCGGCGGGCACCCATTGCGGACGGCGTGCGTCGCACTCGTCGCGGCCGTCGCGCTCGTGTCCTTTGCGCGTGGCCGCGCGATCGTGTCGTCGGCCTTCGTTGCGCTCGCCTCGCTCGCGGTTCTCAATGAGTCCCTGGCCGCGCTCGTCGGCGGGCCGATGCGCTTTCTCTATTTTGGTGGCGCGTGTTTGTTGGGCTGGACGGTTGGCTACGCGGCGAGCCGTGCAGCGACGCAGGTCGGCGTGCCGGCCCGCGACGAACGCGTGGCGGAGCGCACCACGCTCGCCGTCCTTGCGGCAGCGTACGTGAACGCCGCGGTCAGTAAGATCGGAGAGTCCGGCTTTCACTGGTTCGAGCCGAGGCACCTGCAATTCGTCGTGCTCGGCCATCACAACTTTGCCGATGAGAGTTGGGTCGGACGGTTCGCACATCTCGTCGTCGGATCGGACACGCTCGCCGCGGCGTTGTCGGGTGCAACGCTGGTGATCCAACTCGGTGCGCCACTTCTTCTGGTCGGGATGCGCTCGCGTTTCGCGTGGTCGCTGCTGCTGCTCGGCTTTCATCTGAACGTGCTGCTGCTCGCGCACATTCTGTTTCTGCAATCGATGCTCCTGCTCGTCGCGTTCTGTTGGCCCTGGGGTCGTTGGTTGTCGCGCTGGGTTCCCGCGCGCGATGACGGTTCTGCGTCCGAGCCCGTATCGCCGGCGCCGCGCGAGCGAGGCGTTCTTCGTGTGTCCGCGGCCATCGTTGCGGTCGCGGTGGTCGCGGCGTGGACGCTGCCGATTCGAGGTTACACACGCTCGCACCACGTCGGCGAACGTCCATCCGTCCACGCGCGAACTCCGGAACGCGCGCCGCCCGCGCCGTGGGCCGATCCTCGAATCCCGCGTTCGCGGGTGACCGAGCCGTCGGCGAGTCTGCGCGCGCCGCTCGGAAATCTCGCGGCCGGGGACGAGATCGCCGGGTACCGAGTCCTCGGCGTGGGCGTGCTGCGGGACGAGCGCACCGTCGTCGTCGCGCTCGCGCGCGGGGACGTGCGATGGACGATTCGGCTGACGGCGCGGGGTGCGCGGTCCGAGAGCGCGCCGCGATCGACCGATCGATGGGACGTCTTCTACGACCGCGCATGGTCGGGCGACTTGTCCCCGTCGGACCGCGATCGCGTTTTGGATGAATTTGCCGCACGAGCCCGCGCGAACGCGATGGGGGCACCTGTGACGTTCTAGTCGCCCGGAGCGCCTGCCGCGACGGCGCGCGTGCTGACACCGCAGGCGCACTCTGCAGGCAAAACGCGTTACGCTTGCGGCACATGTCGCCCCCAAATTCGATTCTCGTCGTGGAAGACGACACGGCCGTGGGCACGGTCCTCGCGGCCCAGTTGCGGCAGGCGGGGTACGAAGCGCGTTGCGTTCCGTCGGGAAACGACGCGATGCACGCGCTCGGCACACGCCACGTCGATCTCGTGATCACGGACCTGCGCATGCCGGGGATGGACGGCATGGAGCTACTCCGACGTGTGCGCGCCGAGTGGTCGGACGTGCCGGTCGTCATGATCACTGCGCACGGCAACGTGCCCGTGGCCGTCGAGGCGATGAAAGCCGGCGCGACAGACTTCGTGTCGAAACCGTTCAATCAGGAGGAGATTCTCTACGTCGTCGACAAGGCCCTGCGGCTGCGACAGGACGACCCGCCGCCTGCTCCCGGGACGGACGCGGGCGCGTACGTGTCCACCGAGCCCGCAATGCGCGAGGTTCTCGACCTCGTTCAGCGCGCAGCGAAGGGAAGCGCAACGGTGCTCCTGCGCGGCGAGAGCGGAACGGGCAAGACGTGGCTCGCCCGGGCGATCCATCAGATCAGCCCGCGTGCCTCCGGGCCGTTCGTCGAAGTTCACTGCGGTGCGCTGCCCGACCAGCTCATCGAGAGCGAGCTGTTCGGCTACGAGAAAGGTGCGTTCACGGGCGCGACGCAACGCAAAGTCGGCAGAGTCGAATTCGCCGCGGGCGGCACGCTGTTTCTCGACGAGATCGGTGACGTGTCGGCGGCAGTGCAGGTCAAGCTCCTGCGGCTCCTGTCGGAAAAGAGGTTCGAACGACTGGGCGCGACGGCCACGCTGACCGCGGACGTGCGGTTTGTCGCGGCAACGCATCGGCCGCTCGAGGACATGATCGCGCGTGGAGAATTTCGTGAGGATCTCTTCTATCGACTCAACGTGATCCCGATTTACGTTCCGCCGCTGCGAGAGCGTCGCGGCGACATCGAACGGCTCGCAGTGCGGTTCTGCGATCACGCCCGGCGTGAGGCAGGCAACCGGAACAGCGTGTTGGACCCACGTGCGATCGAGCTACTCATCGCCCAGCCGTGGCCGGGGAACGTGCGGCAGCTGCAGAGCTTCGTTTCGCGGCTCGTGGTGCTGTCGGACGACCGCATTCTGAGCGTCGACGACGTTCAGCGCGAACTCGCGCGCACGCCGATTCGATCGCCCACCGTACCGCAAACGACTGGAATTCCAGGCGCAGCACTGCCGACGGCCGCGCCCGGCTCGCCGAGCGAGAGCGTGCCCGCGCCGGACGCCGGTCTCGGCCCACAGCTGCGCGAGGCGGAAAAGAAGGCGATTCTCGACGCGTTGGGCAAGTGCGCCGGCAACCGAACGAAAGCCGCGCGCCTCCTCGGGATCAGTCGTCGCACGCTGTACAACAAGATCGACGAGTACGGGATTTCCTAGCGATTTCTTGACACGGCTCGCTGCGTGGCTCTACTCGGCGATTGTCCGAGCGACGCCATGACGACCGACGTCCATTTGCCCGAATCGAAGCCCATGGAGCCCAAGCCCGCGAGCCGCCGCGCGACCGCCGAAGGAATGGCCGCGAAGCAGCGCGACATTTCCGTCAGCGAATTCTTCACGAAGAATCGCCACCTGCTCGGTTTCGACAATCCGCAGAAGGCGTTGCTCACCGCGGTGAAGGAAGCGGTCGACAACTCGCTCGATGCCTGTGAAGAGGCCGGGATCATTCCGACGATCCATGTCGCGATCGACGAACTTGCGGAAAACCGCTTTCGGGTGACGGTCCAAGACAACGGCCCCGGCATCGTGCGTGCGCAGATTCCGAAGATCTTCGCGAAGCTTCTCTACGGCTCGAAGTTTCATCGACTCAAGCAGTCGCGCGGGCAACAGGGCATCGGCATCTCCGCCGCCGGCATGTACGGGCAGCTCACGACCGGTCGCCCCATCGTCGTCACGTCCAAGACCGGGAAGAACAAGCCCGCGCATCGGCTGGAAGTGCGAATCGATGCGCGCACGAACGCGCCCGAGATTCTCAAAGACGACGTCACCGAGTGGGAGGGCGTTGAACACGGCACGAAGGTCTCGATCGAGATGGCCGGGATCTACCGCGGCGGTCGCGCGAGCGTCGCGACCTACCTCGAGCAGACCGTCGTCGCGAACCCACACTTGGAACTGACGTTCGTTCCGCCACGCGGCGCCGAGACGCAGAGCTGGCCACGCGCGAGCCAGCAGTTGCCGCCCGAAGTGCAAGAGATCAAGCCGCATCCGTACGGCGTCGAACTCGGGATGCTGATCAAAGCGTTTCGCGAGGCCAGCGGTCGTACGGCGAAGGCCGTGCTGATGGAGGACTTCTCCCGCGTGTCGAGCGCCTCGGCCGGGCATTTGTTGGAACTCGCGGGCGTCCCCGCGCGCGCGGACGCAGCAGGTCTCGAAGGGGCGCAGATCGAGTCGATCCACAGCGTGATTCAAGTGTCGCAGGCGGCGATCCCGGCCGTGCCGCGCTTGTTCAAGCACTTACAGAAGCGCACCGACAAGTTCTCGACGGCGATCATGGAACTTGGGTCGAATTTCACCCAAGGTCTGATCGAACGCGTAGCGAAGAAGGCTGGGTTCGAGTCCAGCACGCCGAGCATCAAGGTCGAGTTGTCGCAGCTCGAGCGGTTCAGAAAAGCTCTCGAGGGACAACAAGTGCGAATTCCGTCGCCGCCCGCGACGTGTGTTGCACCCATCGGCGAGGATCTCATCGTCGAAGGACTCAAGCGAAGGTTCCACGCGGAGTTCTACGCGTCGCACACGCGGCCACCGGCCGTGTATCGCGGCAATCCGTTCGTCGTAGAGGTCGGGATCGCGTTCGGCGGCGAGCTGCCGGGCGACCAGTCGTGCGAGATGCTGCGATTCGCAAACCGAGTTCCGCTTCTGTACCAGCCGCGTGCGTGCGCCACGACCGAAGCCGTGATGCGTGTGAACTGGAAGTCGTACGCGAAGTACGGTGGCATCAATCAGCGCGGCTCCGAGATGCCCGTGGGGCCACTCGCGATCATGGTGCACCTCGCCAGCGTGTGGGTCCCGTTCACGAACGAGGCCAAGGAAGCGATCGCCAACTACGAAGAGATCATCGAGGAGATCCGCGCTGCGCTGCAGGAGTGTGGGCGGAAACTCGGCGCGTACGTCAACGCCAAGGAAGCCGAGCGCTGGCAGCACGAACGCAAGAACCTCTTCGAGCGGTACATCGCCGAGATCGCGCAGGCGATTCAAGGGATCACGGGTGTGCCGGCCGAGAAGGTCAAGAAGGACTTCCACGCGGCGCTGCCCAACCACGTCAAGCTCGTCGCGGATGCGCCGCCGTCGGAGCTTCCGCCCGGTCCCGTGGCGGGCGCGACGGATTCCGTGCCGCCGCCGATCGATGCGACGCTCGAAGCCGCCGCCGTTCCTGTCGAGACGTTCGACCACGCCGCCAAGCCCGAGCGCGCGGCGCGAGTGGCGATCCCTCCGCCCCCGAAGGCCGCCGCGCCTTCGAAGCGTGCGTCCGCCGGAGGATCCAAGGGCGAACAACTGACCCTCGGTGGAATCGCGAAGGTCGACACGCGTTCGCGCGATGTGCCGAGCGCGCGCAAGCAACCGAAGCAGCCGAAGCAGAAGCCAACGAAGAGCCGACGGTCGTAGGCCCGAACGCGGCGGCGACGTCGGTAGCCGAGTACGGGCTTCGCAAACTGGAGAATGGGATGGATACGCGGGACGAAAAGACGCTGAAACGAATCAGTCGATTGGCGTTCGACACACTCGCGTCAGTTCGCGCGGGGCGCAATCCATCGATCGACATCCCCGTTCGCGCGCTGTCCAACGTTTTCTTCGACGAGAAGAAGCGAGTGATCCAGCTCGGCGAGAACAAGCAACAACGCCTTTTCTTTCACTACAAGCAGGCCAAGGTCTTCATGCAGACCATGCTGGTCGCCCAGGAGTGCAAGAAGCTCATCGAGCAGGGCGCGACGACGTCCATCCGCGATTTGTTCTACGCCGCGAAGCACACGATCTCGGGCACCAAGGAAAACACGTTCGACGAGCAGGACGAGAGCGATCCGGTCATCGAGGATCTCGAGGTCTCTCTCGACGTGCTGCGCGAAGAGTTGCACCTCCGAGCCGACAACCGCGGCGCCATGGTGGGCGCGATGACCATCGTCGATTCGGGGGACACGATCGATCTTCGCAGGATGGGCTCCGGCGGCTGGAGCGTGCCGTCGATCGTCGAGCCCAACCGCATCGAATTTCGCGAACACGAGTGTGAGTTCATTCTGTTCGTCGAGAAGGGCGCGGTCTGGTCGCGTCTGAACGAGGACAAGTTCTGGAAGACGCACAAGTGCGTGATCGTGTCGGGCGGCGGGATGGCAGCGCGAGGCACGCGGCGGCTTCTGCAGCGGCTGGTGAACGAACTGAAGCTTCCGTTGTACTGCGTGGTCGACAACGATCCCTGGGGTTTCTACATCTACTCGGTGATCAAACAGGGTTCGATCAACCTGGCGTACGAGTCCATGCGACTCGCCGTGCCCAAGGCGCGCTTCCTCGGGCTGTCGAGCAAGGACGCCGACGAGTACAAATACACGAGCATGGCGATCGACCTGAACGACGAGGATCGTTCGCGCATCGCGCAGATCAAGAACTACCCCTGGTTCCAGGACAAGCGCTGGCAGGGGGAACTCGAGACGATGCTGCAGAGCGGGCGCAAGTACGAAATCGAGGCGCTGTCGCACCGCGGAATTCGCTTCGTCACCGAAGAATACATTCCGCAGAAGATCAAGAATCGGAAGTGGATCGAGTAGGGTCTCGCGCGCGACGGTCACTCTTGCCCGGTATCGGCGTCCACGATCGATTGAACTCTGAAATCGCGCAGACCTCATCCCCCGGCGCTCCCGCGTCGAACAGATCGGCGCGAAGACGCATCACGACATACGGGTCGCTCTGCATCGAGGCCAGCGACTGCGCATCGCCGCCCGCCACGAATTCCATTGCGATGAACGGCCGGCCCTTCTCCGTGCCGACCTCGTAGCAGCGCACGATGTTCGGGTGCGACAGCGTCCGCGCGATGCGCTGTCGCGCGACGCGCGGTCGTGGCGGTGTCGCTCGCGACGGCGGCTTATCTCATTTGCGCGGACGCCGATCGTTGCTTCTCGTACCACCGCGCCGACCAGCGGACCTCTGCACGCGCTCGCGGATGGAATTCAACGCGCACGACGCTGCTGGATCTCGGCGAGAGTCCCGTCGCGAACCGCGCTCCACTCAACGGGCTCGACGCGACCCTCGCGAATCTCGTCCGAGCGGCGCTGAAGTTCTCCCGCCCATGCGCCCGCGACGTCAGCTTCGGGCTCTTCGAGACTTGCCAGCAACTCTTCCGCAACGTGCGCCCGCTCGTCGTGCGGGAGCGCGAGCACGTGCACGAGGATGTCCTGCGTCGTCATGGGGAGAGCGTAGCACCACGCACGGATGGCCGCATCGCCGCAACGTACGATCGGTGACTCCGATGAGTCTTCCGCTTCAATTGGACTCCGGACGTCCGGCTCCGCGCGCGCGCAATTGCTACCGGCCATCGATGTCCGCGACTCCACGCGCAGGGGCCGTGCCGAATCCGTCAGCCTCCGCGCTCATCGGGGTGCGAGACCCATCGGGGTACGCGGCGATGTGTACTCGCACATCGGGGCTACGTGATTGTCGTGCAGTCGTCGCTGGCGCCCCTTTGGAGAGCGGATAGGCAGTCGAAGGGACTTCTTGTTGGGAGCGAATGTCGAACATCGCTTCGCATAACGAACATTGAACGAAGCCGCTCCGCGGCAGCGTGAGAGGCGTTTCGTTCGCCACGTGTGACATCATCGTGCAGCATCGCCCACTCGGACGATGCTCTCACGTTTTGCCTTCGTGATCCACGGCGCGTCTCGCGCAACGCTCCCTCGGTCGGCGACCCATGTCGCCGGCAGAAGGAGCAGCCGCGATGGGAACGCTTCGCCAACGGATGATCGAGGATCTTGAACTTCGAGGACGCCGACCGCTCACGATCGATGCCTACGTGCGCGCGGTCGCGAGCTTCGTGCGGCACTGCGGACGCTCGCCGCGGGAACTGGGCGCCGACGACGTGCGTGCCTATCTGCTGCACATGCGAAGGGACCGGGGACTGGCACAGACCACGCTAAACGTGCATCTGGCCGCGATACGCTTCCTCTACTCGGTCACGCTCCATCGGCCCGGCGTGACGGCATCGTTCCGGCAGATTCGGGTCGATCGGCTAGCGCCAGATATCTTGTCGACGTCGCAGATCGAGCGACTGCTCGCCGGTGCGAGCAACGTGAAGCATCGCGGCATGTTCATGCTGCTCTATGGCGCCGGCCTGCGCGTGGGGGAGTTGCAGAGTCTTCATGTCGCCGACGTCGACGGCGATCGCCGAGTCATTCACGTACGCGACACGAAGAGTCGCCGCGATCGTATCGTCCCGCTGCCGGCCCGTGCGCTGCCGGTGTTGCGCGAGTACTGGCTCGCGTACCGGCGCAAGCTGACGCGCACTGGACTGCTCTTTCCTGGATACAAAGGGAGGATGACGCGCGAGGCCGTGCACCGCGCGCTCGACACGGCCGTGCTGCGCGCCGGGTTGCAACAGCATGTGTATCCGCATCTGTTGCGACACTCGTTCGCAACGCACCTGCTCGAGGCCGGCGAGGACATTCGGACGGTGCAGATCCTGCTCGGCCACGTGCACATCACGAGCACGGTGCGATACACCCATCTGTCGGAAGCGCGGCGAGCGCGCATTCGCAGCCCGCTCGATGTGTACGCGCCGTCCGAGGCAATCGCCGCCGCGGTGTAGCGCGCCGTGCCCGGCGCGCGAACGGGTCACGCGCACGCGTCCAACACCTCGCCGCCGCCCGCGGCGGCGAGGTCGTCGGCAAGCGTGACGCTCGGGGACATTGCGCGTCGACACGGCGCAGCAGTCGCGCCGAGGTGCACCGATCGACAGCGGAAGGTTCTCTCCGACGTCGCGCGCTGTCGCACCGAATCGCTCGGCGGGCACGTCCAACACTGCGAGGCCTGCGGACACGACACGCCCGTGTACAACTCCTGTCGTAATCGACACTGCCCACAGTGCCAGTCGTTCGATCAAGCCCGATGGCTCGAGGCACGCATCGAGCGCATCTTGCCGGTGCCGTACTTCCACGTGGTCTTCACGCTGCCGTCCGAGTTACGAGCGATCGCGCGCTACAACCCCGCCGCCGTTTACTCGCTGCTCGCGCGGCTCGGCGCCGCGACGCTGCTCGAGGTCGCGGCGACACCGAGGCACCTCGGCGCGCAGCCGGCGATCACAACGGTGTTGCACACGTGGAGTCGCGACCTCTCGTATCACGTCCACCTGCACTGCATCGTGAGCGCTGGCGGCCTATCGGCGGACGGCGCGTCGTGGATACGGTCACGCCGTGCGGACTACCTCTTTCCGATTCGGGTTCTGGGCGCGCTGTTTCGCGGGAAGATGATGAATGCACTTGACCGCGGATTGCGCGACGGCACCCTGCGTCTTCCGGACGACGCAGCAGACATGTTCACGCGCGTGCGCGACAGACTCCATCGAACGCGGTGGCTCGTGTACGCCAAGAAACCGTTCGCGGGCGCAGAGCAGGTGTATGCGTACCTCGGTCGCTACACCCACCGCGTCGGCATCTCGAACCATCGCATCGAATCGCTCGATGCCGAAGGACGCGTGACATTTCGCACGAAGAACGGTGACCACTGTACGCTCGCTGCAGCAGACTTCCTCGGACGATTCGTACAACACGTCCTCCCGCGTGGCTTCGTGAAGATTCGACACTACGGCCTGTATGCCGCCGGGAACGTCCAAACGAGACTCGCGGTCGCGCGCGCGTTGATCGAGCCGCGACGGAAGGACGCTCGCGTCACCGCGCCACCGTCGCCCGGGACGTGGCCCGAGATGCTCGTGGCACTCTGCGACGTCGACGTCGGCGTCTGCACGCGT
>ORMF011266671.1_pt1 | contig 113194 bp, 89 predicted proteins | sample 1779871 | NCBI WGS metagenome assembly ORMF01 (sample SAMEA104232316, study PRJEB22302) | groundwater metagenome | biome: forest; feature: aquifer; material: groundwater | place: USA | collected 2011-08-07 | depth 5.4 m | reverse complement strand
GCCGCCGCCACGCGGGGGGGGGGGGGGGGGGGGGGGGGGGGGCTTCACAGAAGTGAGTTCGCCGGCCGCGCCGGATTCCTCTTGCGGGGCGCTCCCCGGGGCGAGCCGGCTCCACCAGGGCACCGGTCGATACCCGGTGGCCTTGGAGGCCGAACTCTTCTACTCGACCTCCGCCGTAATCCCCTTTTCAGTCCCGGGGCGGGGGCGAAGCACGCCTGCACGATGGTCCGCGAGAAGGTCCAGACGCTCCATTTCCTCGCAGCCGAGGAGCACCGAGTCGCGACCCGGCTCCACCAGGGCATCGGTCGTGAGGAGGCGACCCGGGAGGCCGGGCACCCGGATTCGCAGGCCGCTGACGAGGGCGCGGCGCCCACGACGGCCATCCGCGTAGCGAACCGAGACGTGATCCGTCGGAAGGAGGCGCAGGTCTTCCGCAATGGCCTTGGGGATCACAGTGTACGTCGACCCACTGTCCGCTTTCGCAATCACCCGAAGAGGCGCTCGCTTCCCTGCGCGAACTTCGCGTTCGTCGGACAAGTTCCACAACTCGATCAACTGCTCGATGCGCTTGGCCATCTTCGTCCGACCTTCCATTGGACCAGCATGATTGTACGGCGATCGGCCGCGCGGGTCCACACCCGCACCGTCGGTAGCGAGCGGTTCTCCCTGCCCCGGATGCCGCCGCTCCGACCGCCATCGCGCGACGCGTCTACCTCGCCGCGGAATCCCGGATTTCGCGTAAGCGACGCGATCGGCGCGCGTAGAGGACAGTGCAGGGACATCGAACGCCCCCCCCCGAGAGGAGGATGACATGCTGATCTCCCGTGATGCCTTTCGCCTTCTGGATGATGTCGACGACGTTCGCCTGGGCGAGGCGGTCCGTGTTCGCGAGGTCGTACACGTATTTCGGGCGTCCGCCGCGGACTTGTCGCCAGACCTCGCCGCCGCTATAGTGGAGGCATGAAGAGTCCCTTCCCCGGAATGGACCCGTACCTGGAGCGTCCCTCCCTGTGGTGGGGCTTCCATACCAGCCTGATCGGAACGATTCGACGGATGCTCGTCCCCCAGGTCCGTCCAGCCTACTGGGTGGATGTCGAGGATCGGGTCTACGTCGACTACGAGGAGGAGGACCGTCGGGCCATCGGTCCGGACGTCTTCATCCTGCCGCGAACAGGCGAGTCGCAGCGAGTCTCTCCCGCCGGCGCGACCGCCACTCCCGCCGCCATCGTGGAGGCCGAGATCCTCTCGCCGATCAGGGAGCATTCGCTGAAGATCATCCGTCGGGGAGACCACGCGGTGGTCACGATCATCGAGATCCTCTCCCCCACGAACAAGCGACCCGGCGGGACTGGCCGAGGCGTGTACCTCGCAAAGCGCTCGGACGTCCTCCATAGCTCGACGCACCTCGTCGAAGTCGACCTCCTCAGGCAGGGCGCGCGTTCGCCCGTCCGCGGCGAGCTGCCGGCCTGCGAGTACGTCGCCCTGGTTCATCGGACTCCCGACCGGCCGAGGGCCGAGGTCTTCGCGATGGACCTGCGCAAGCCGCTCCCGGTGCTACCCGTTCCGCTTGCGACGGGCGACGCCGACGTCGCGCTCGACCTCGGCGAGGCCGTACGCATGACCTACGAGGAGGGCGGGTACGACCTGGAGCTGGACTACACAGGCGAGGCGGAGCCTGCGCTCGCGGGCGAAACCGCCTCCTGGGCGGTCGATCTCCTGAAAAGGGCGGGCCTGAGGTCCGCCTGAGCCTGACCGGTCCCCGACCGGCATCCACGGGAGTGTTCCCAGGCCCTCTCCTCCGCACCGGGGACCTCGGCTGGGCGCGCGAAGTCCTCTCCGACCCGCGCCAGTGGTAGCGGTCAGCCCCCCCTGCCGCGGATGCCGCCGATCCGGTCGCCAGGGCGGGATGCGTCTACCTCGTCGCAGATTCCCGGATTCCATGTAAGCCCCGGGATCGGCGCGCGTAGTCGATAGGGAGGGACATCGAACGAGCCCCCCCGAGAGGAGGATGTCATGACCCAGCCCACGTACCTCATGTTCGATCAACTCCAGGCGGCAAACCCAACCTACAAAAAGGCTTGGGGCCAAGCAAGGGCCGCTGCTGCGGGACGTGCCCAGATGCTCCTCCGCGGACTGGTCGGCACGGGACGAAGGACGCTCGCCCGCGCCGTCCACCTCGAGAGCCCCCGACGCGAAGGGCCGTTCGTCGCCGCCTGCGCCACCTCCGAGGAGCGAACCACCCCCCGCTGGATCGATGAGCAACTCGCCCGCGCCCAGGGCGGGACTCTGTACCTCTCGGACATCCTCGACCTCTACTGGGAGGCCGACTCGCACCTCTTCGAGCGCCTCGCCGACGGCGTCGATGTTCGCCTGATCGCCTCCACGCGCCGCGTCGCCCTCGACTTCGAGCTGGGCCGGATGGGATTGCGCGACGATGCCAACCAGGTCGTCATCGATCTGCCGCCCCTCTACGATCGGCCCGAGGACGTCGTCCCCCTCTTCCTCCGGTTCGCGTCCGAGGCCGCCCGGCACGCGGGGCGACCGGACATCGAGACCTGCTCGGAGACCGTCCAGCGGGTCGTCTCCGAGTACGCCTGGCCTGGAAACCTCCTGGAGCTGCGCCACGTCGCGTCGATGGCCGCGTGGTCCGCCTCGGGCGGCGCCGTGGAGGTTGGAGACCTCGCGATCGAAGGGGCCGCGGAGACCCGGGAGCCCGTCGTTCCCCTCCCGACGGACCGGGAGACCCAGGTCCTGCGGCGACACGTCCTCCATCTCCTTCGACGCTACCGAGGGGACGTCCATCGCGCCGCCGCCGCGTTCGGCGTGTCGCGGTCCGCGATGTACGAGAGGATGCGGCACTACGGGATCTCGCCGGCCGGCGGACGGGACCCAAGGTAGGCCTTCGCGGCGCCAGCCCATCGCGCACAGTCCGCCGGCGATCGCGCACGGTCCGCAGCCGATCGCGTACAGTCCGCAGCCGATCGCGCACAGTCCGCCGGCGATCGCGTCCGGTCCGCTGCCGATCGCGCACAGTCCGCCGGCGATCGCGTACAGTCCGCAGCCGATCGCGCACAGTCCGCCGGTGATCGCGTACAGTCCGCAGCCGATCGCGCACAGTCCGCCGGTGATCGCGTCCGGTCCGCAGCCGATCGCGCACGGTCCGCCGGTAATCGCGTCCGGTCCGCAGCCGATCGCGCACGGTCCGCCGGTGATCGCGTACAGTCCGCTGCCGACCGCGCACAGTCCGCAGCCGATCGCGCACAGTCCGCCGGTGATCGCGCACAGTCCGCTGCCGATCGCGCACAGTCCGCCGGCGATCGCGCACAGTCCGCAGCCAATCCGGTCGCCTCCTCCGTACGCCTCACAGGACTCGCCCCGTCCAGGATCCAGGACGCTCCCGTCCTGGTTTCAGGATCGAGTGCCCGAACCCGGCACACTCCGAAAACCCCCCCTCCGAGCTCCCATCGCGGCCATCGCGCGTAACTCCTCATTGCGCTCACGGATCGAATCACCTCCTCGGAAATCCCCTGATTGGCACGCAGGGCGCATCATCAGAGATCACCGCGCACGAGCGCGGCACGGTGAGAGCGGCGTCTTCCGCATGCGCGGGAGGCCGACTCGAGCCGGAGACGCCTGGTAGGAGGGACTTCGATGTTGAAGTCCATCTACGCGCTGTTGGCGAGGGCCATCGCCCTCCTGACGGCGCTCACGGACGAGGAGGTGAGGTCGTACCTCGCCGCCTCCGGTTTCCCGCTGGATCAGCTCTCCCAGGGGAACTCGATTGTGGAGAGAGCCAAGTCCGCCGTTTCGACCTGCGTCGAGTCGCGCGTCCGCATGCGTGGGTTGACGGAGGCGATGGAGCGGTTCTTCGCGATCGTCTATCGCGAAGTGTCCGTCTTCCGCTTCGTCGCGCTCCGGGCGTTCCGGAGCCGGACCGACCTCGTGGAGGGGCTGGGGCTCGGCCCCCGCGCGCCGCGCGCCCGGCCGCAGGCCCCGACGGACGGGCAGCCCGCGCCCGCCGAGGTCGAGGAGGTGACGCGGCTGGCCAAGGAGCGCATCCCCGCGCGCTTCCTGACGTCGGCGCGGACGCTCCTGACGGCGGTCCTCGGCGACGAGGGGGCCCTCGTGCTCCTCGCCCCGTACGGAATCGGGAAGGAGCGGATCACGGCGCTCCTCGGGCGCGTGGCCGAGCTGGAGACGCTCGACCGCGACCAGGACGCGGCGCAGCGCGTCTTCCACGCGGCGTCCGCGGCCTCCGAGCAGGAGGCGCGGGAGTTCCGCCGGTGGCACACGCCGTGGCGGCGGCTGGTGCGGACCGCCCTTGCCGGGCGGCCGGACCTGATGCAGCGCGTCGGCGTGGCGTAGCGACTCCACGGGGAGGGGCGGGCTCATCCTGCCCCTCCCCCGCCGGTCAGTCGCGCTCGAGGGACGTGTAGCCCGCGAGGCCCTCCTCGTACATCCTGAGGAGCTGCTTCGACTGCTCGAGCGTGATCCGCTTGCAGCGCAGGGAGATCTCCGCCGAGCGCCGCACGCGATCCAGGAGGTCGTCCTTGGAGTAGCTGACGTACTTCAGCACGTCCGTCACCGTGTCCCCCGTGACGACCTGGTCGATCCGGTAGTCCCCCGTTCCGGGCTCCAGCGACACGTGCACCGTGTTCGTGTCCCCGAACAGGTTGTGCAGGTCCCCCAGGATCTCCTGGTACGCCCCGACCATCATGATCCCGAGGTAGTAGTCCTCGCCATGCGGGACCGGGTGCAGCTCCAGCACGTGCTTGACGTCGTGCAGGTCGATGAAGTTGTCGATCTTCCCGTCGCTGTCGCAGGTGATGTCCGCGAGGATCGCCCGCCGCGTCGGGGCCTCGTTCAGCCGGTGGATCGGCAGGATCGGGAAGAGCTGGTCGATTGCCCAGGAGTCGGGCAGCGACTGGAACACCGAGAAGTTGCAGAAGTAGGTGTCCGAGAGGACCTTCTCCAAGCCCTCCAGCTCCTCCGGCCGGTGCTCGAGCTCGCGCGTGATCCGCAGGATCCTCTGGCAGATCCCCCAGAACAGGTTCTCCGCCAGCACCCGCTCCGTCAGCGACAGGTGCCCCAGCGCAAAGAGCGACAGGCACTCGTCCTTGTCCTCCAGCGCGTCGTGGTAGGTCTCCAGGAAGTTCTTCCTCGTCACCTCGCGGTACGCGTCGTACAGGTTCTTGATGAGCAGGTGGGAGTCCGTCGGCAGGAGCTCCGGCGGCTTCACCTCGAAGAACTCGTGCACCCCGAGCACGTTGGTGACCAGCATCGCGTGATGCGCGACGACGGCGCGGCCGGACTCCGAGACGATCGTCGGGTGCGGGACCCCCTCGATGTCGCACATGCCCTGGACCGCGAAGATGATGTCGTTCGCGTACTCCTGGATCGAGTAGTTCATCGAGGAGTCGAAGTTCGTCTGGGACCCGTCGTAGTCGACGCCCAGGCCGCCGCCGACGCCGAGGTAGCGCAGGTTCGCGCCCATCTTGTGCAGCTCGACGAAGAACCGCCCCGCCTCGCGCAGCGCGTTCTTGATCGGGCGGATCGAGGAGATCTGCGAGCCCATGTGGAAGTGGAGGAGCTGCAGGCAGTCGAGCATGTCCCACTCGCGGAGCTTCTGCACCGCGTCCAGCATCTCGCGCGCGGAGAGGCCGAACTTCGACCGATCCCCGCCCGACTGCTCCCAGCGTCCGTAGCCGCGCGTGGAGAGCTTCGCCCGGATCCCGATCACCGGCCGCACCCCGGTCGCCAGCGAGACCTCCCGGATCAGCTCCAGCTCCGAGGGCTTCTCGACGACCAGGATGATCGTGTTGCCCAGGCGGGATCCGAGGAGGGCGGTCTCGACGTACTCCTCGTCCTTGTACCCGTTGCAGACGATCAGGGCCTCCTCGGTGTCCAGCATCGCGAGGACGGCGAGGAGCTCGGGCTTGGAGCCCGCCTCGAGGCCGTACTTGTACGGCTTCCCGAACTTGACGATCTGCTCGACGAGGTATCGGTCCTGGTTGACCTTGATCGGGTAGACGCCGCGGTACTCGCCCTTGTAGCCGTACTCCTGGATGGCGCGAAGGAAGCTCTCGTGGATCGTCTTGATCCGCTCCTCGAGGACGTCGTGGAAGCGGATGAGGATCGGCAAGCCGAGCCCGCGGCCCTGCAGCTCGTCGACCAGCTCCTTCACGTCGATCGTGGCCTTGTCCTCACCATGGGGGTGGCAGACCAGGTGCCCGGAGTCGTTGATGGAGAAGTAGCCGCAGGACCAGCCGCGGACGGCGTAGGTGTCCATCGAGTCGGCCACGGACCAGCGGCGCAAGAGGTCGGTCGTCACCATCACCTGGAATCCCCGACAGTACTCGTGAAACTCTCCTCTTACCTCCCGGAGGCTCCTGCGTGAAGAGAAGTTTGATGGGGAACCTCTGGAGGATCGGCGTTGAAATCGCGCGCCGGTCCTCTACAATGGGGTTTCCGCCTCTGGAGAGGGGAAAAGGCGGAACCTCGTACGACCCTTTCCTGGAGGCCTCGATGCGCATCCCCTTCGTTCTCGCCCTCCTCCTCGCCCTCCCGCTCGCCGCGAAGGATACCGTCGCCAGCGGCGGAGAGGCTACCCGAGGGCTCCGCTTCCCTACCCTCTCCCCCGACGGGAAGCGCGTGGCGTTCACCTATGGCGGCGATATCTGGGTCGCCCAGGCCGACGGCGGCGCGGCCGCCCGCGTCACCCTCCACGAGGCCTACGAGACCAAGCCCCGCTGGTCCCCGGACGGCAAGTCCATCGCCTTCATCTCCAACCGCGCCGGGAGCTACGACGTCTGGACCGTCTCCCCCGACGGCGGCATCCCCACGCAGCTCAGCTTCCACTCCGCCGCCGATGTCCTCTCCGGCTGGTCCCCCGACGGGAAGTGGATCCTCTTCGACTCCGACCGCGACGGGACCACCGAGTGCTGGGCCGTCCCCGTCGGCGGAGGCACCGAGCGGCGCCTGACCAGCCACGGCGGCAGCTTCCCGATGATGACCCCCGACGGCAAGACCGTCGTCTACTGCAACGGCACCACCGCCCGGAACATCCGCGACTACAAGGGGAGCGGAAATTGGGACCTGTATGCCATCCCCTTCGAGGGCGGGATCGAAAAGAGGCTCACCTCGTGGGAGGGGAACGACTTCTTCCCCTTCCTCGGCGCCGACGGCGCGACGATCTACTACGTCTCCGAACAGGGCGGCCGCTATCAGATGTGGCAGGTCCCGCTCGCGGGCGGCGAGGCCAAGGCCGCCGTGGCGATCAACGAGGCCGAGCTCACCAATCCCTGCCTCGGCTGGGATGGGAAGACGATCGCGTTCGAGAACGACTACCGCGTCAGCACCGTCTCCGTCGATGGGAGCGGTCTCAGGACCCTCGCGATCGAGATCAAGAGCGACGTGAAGGGGTACGAAGTCCGCAAGCGCACCCTCACGACCGGCGCGAAGGACCCCGACCTCTCCCGAGACGGGAAGTGGATCGCCTTCTCCCTCGGCGGCGATATCTGGGTCATGGCCTCGGGCGGCGGCGAGTCGCTCAGGCTCACCTCAGGCCCCGCCACCGACGAGTGGCCGCGCTTCTCTCCCGATGGAACGAAGGTCGCCTACTGCTCGAATGCCACCGGTAACTCGGACCTCTTCATCGTCCCCGTCGATGGAGGCGACCCCGTGGCTCTGACCGACAACCCGAAGGACGACTTCTACCACGCCTGGGCGCCCGACGGGAGCGGCCTCGTCTTCACCAGCGAGCGGAGCGGGAACCGCGATATCTGGTTCCTCCCCATCGAGGGGGGCGATCCGACGCAGATCACGAAGTCGCCCGGCACCGACGACGACGCGAGCTACTCCCCCGACGGCGGCCTGATCGCGTACGACTCCGACCGCGGCGGAAACCAGGACGTCTGGATCATGACCTCCGAGGGCGAGATCGTGCGCCAGGTCACCTCCGGCGCCGACATCGACCAGACCCCGTTCTGGAGCCCCGACGGGAAGATGATCGCCTTCGAGAAGATGCGCGGGCAGGAGCACATCCTGTACGTCATCTCCTCCGAGGGGGGAGACGAGATGATGATCTCCCCCGACGGCGAGCACCCGACGTGGTCCTCCGACGGCTCCAAGATCCTCTTCTCCACCGAGCGCGGCAGCGTGCGCGGGATCTACCAGATGGCCGCGCCCAAGGAGGTGATCGGCGGCCAGCAGATCCCCGTCATGGCCGAGACCGAGGTCGAGCGCTCGCGCGAGATGAAGCAGACGTTCGAGGAGGCCTGGACGGCGCTCCGGAACGGCTTCTACGACCCGAGCCTCCACGGCGTGAACTGGGACGCCATCAAGACCCGCTACGAGGGCCTGGTCTCGACCTGCGAGACCAAGGAGGAGCTGTACTACTTCGTCACCCAGATGCTCGGGGAGCTGAAGGCGAGCCACCTCGGGATCTCGGGCGAGGGGTCCTCGCGGCCCTGCGCGGAGACCGGCGTGCTGGGCATGACGCTCCTGCCGCCGACGGACGGGGCGAGCGGGCTCGCGGTGACAGAGGTCCTCAAGACCGGCCCGGCCGACAAGGCCTGGATCCGCGTCGGCGACCGGATGCTCGCGATCGACGGGAACACGATTGGCGGGAAGGACAGCTACACGAAGTACCTCTCCGGCGCCGTGGGCCAGGCAGTCAAGGTCCGCGTCGCCCCCGGCGGCGACGAGAAGGAGGCGCGCGACGTCGACGTCACGCCCATCTCCCACGGCCAGCTCGCGCAGATCCTGTACGACAACTGGCTCGCGGGGCGGCGGGCGATCGTCGAGGAGAAGGGGAAGGGCGAGCTCGCCTACATCCACCTGACCGCGATGGACCAGCAGAACCTGAACTTCTTCCTCCGCGAGCTGGGAGGCGCCGCGAAGGAGAAGAAGGCCCTCATCCTCGACGTGAGGAACAACGGCGGCGGGAACATCCACCAGGAGCTGCTGGACGTGCTCACGCGCCGCCCGTTCGGCGAGACGAGGCCGCGGAACGGGAAGAACTCCCCCGCGCCGGACCTCACCTGGGCGAAGCCGCTCGTGGTCCTCATCAACGAGAACTCGTACAGCGACGCGGAGGTCTTCCCGTACGCCTTCCAGAAGACGGGGCTCGGGCCGGTGATCGGCGTGCCGACGCCCGGGGGCGTCATCGGGACGACCGACATCACCCTCTCGGACGGGAGCACGCTCCGCATCCCGCGCGTGGGGTGGTTCGGAGTCGACGGGAAGAACATGGAGGGGCTGGGCGTGCAGCCCGACATCCTCATCGTGGAGACGCCGGAGGACCTGGCGGCCGGGCGCGACCCGCAGCTCGAGAAGGCGATCGAGGTGCTGCTCGCCAGGCTCCTGGCGCCGCCGGACACCGCCAAGGCCGACCCGCCCGCGGCCGAGAACGGCGAGACGCCGGTCGAGCAGCAGGACCAGGAGCCCAAGAAGAAGCCGAAGAAGCCGAGGAAATAGGGATGTCCGTCCAGGCCGATCTCCGGTTCGGTCGGATCGCCGTCACGAAGTCGTACCTCACCGAGGACGTCCTGACGGAGATCCTGATCCACCAGGCCGCCGACGCGCTGTCGACGGGCGGGATCGCGAAGCCTCTCTATCAGGTCACGTACGACGGGGGCTGGCTCGACGAGGACTCCGTGCAGCAGATCCGCCTCGCGGCGAGGCTGCAGGAGTTCCTGGACGGGGAGAAGGAGCTGGCCGACCTGGTGCTCAAGCACGGGATCGCGGGGAAGGACGTCGTCGAGGAGATCCTGAACCAGCAGCGGGAGCTCTTCAAGCAGACGAACGGGAGCCCGCCCGGGCTCGCGACGATGCTCGCCGACGAGGCCACGCTGGACGAGAAGCAACTTCGCGCGCTCCGCACGCTGGAGCAGCGGATGCGCCGCGGGCCGGACAAGCCGACGCTGATCAAGGTGCTCACGGGGTCTGCGGCGATGCCTCCCCTGCCCCCCGGGATGGCGCCGTCGCCGACCCCGCAGCCGGTCGGAGGGCCGAAGTCGACGAAGAGCGGCCGCCCGAAGTGCCCCGGCTGCGGCGCGCCCCTGCCGAGCATCCACGAACTCCACTGCGATGCGTGCGGCGCTCTTTTCTGCCCGAAGTGCCGCGCGGTGGTGAAGGCCGAGGACGTCATCTGCGCCTCGTGCAACAACTCCCTCCGCGCGGTCGAGGAAGAGCCGAAGTCGAAGAAGGGGCTCATCGCGATCATCGTCGTGGTCGTCCTCCTGGCGGGGGCCGGAATCGCGCTCGGGCCGGGGGGGCTCTACGAAAAGCTCGTCGGGCCGAGCATCGACTACAACAAGCTCCTCGCGGAGGCGCGATCGAAGCTCGATGCGGCCGACGAGGAGACCACGCGGGAGAGGGCCGAGGGGGCGAAGGCGTCCCTCGCCGACGCAGAGAAGTTCCTTGGGACCCTGGTCGGGCACATCCCGGAGGACCGCGTCACGGAGCTCAAGAACCGCGTCCAGCAGGTGCGGGACGGGGTCGCCCTGCTCGAGAAGCGCCTGGCCGAGCGGGCGGCGCAAGAAGAGGCCGCCCGGAGGCTCCGCGAGACGATGGAGCGCTCCCTGGCGCTCGTCGAGGAGTCGATCAAGGCCCAGGACCCCGACGAGGCGAGGAGGCTCCTGGATGAGGCGCTCGCGCTCGTGCCGGAGAACGCGGCGGCGTGGCACCGCCTCGGGATCCTGCTCGACAAGCAGGGGAAGCGAGCGGAGGCAAAGAAAGAACTGGCCGCCGCGGCGGACCGGAAGCAGCTCGGCACGCTCGGGCTCCTTCTCATGGGGACGTGGTCCCTGGAGGAGAAGGATGTCAAGTCGTCCCGGAAGTGGCTCAACGCCGTGTTCTCGGTCCCCCCGTCGCTCGACGGGCCGGACTCGCCCGACCTCGCGACGCAGGTCTCCGACGCGCGGATGGAGGCGCGGCGGCGGCTCGTGATCCTGGAGCTGGAGGAGGGGAACCTCGCCGATGCGATCAACCACTTCCGGGAGATGGGCAGCGTCTCGGGGATCGAGCCGGAGCTGATCCTGAGGATCGCGGACGTCTACCTGATACGCGAGGAGAACGCCCGCGCGGTGGACCTCTACAAGGCCCACCTCGACAGGCATCCCGACTGCAAGCGGCGGCTGCTGCTCGAGTGGCGGATCCGGCGGCTGCGCGGGGACGAGTCGGAGGACAAGGCGAACCTCGTGACCATCGTCGAGTCCCCGAGGATCGCGTACTTCTTGTCGCGGGAGACGGACAAGGAGTTTTTCGTCACGAACCTGCCAGGCGACACGCAGGAGGTGGGGCTGACGAGGGACGCCTGCGAAGTGAAGCACGGGGTGAAGAACCCGATGGGCGAGGCATTCGACCTCCTGGACAAGCGGATGAGGGGAATCCCGCTCGCGGAGGTGACGCGGCGGGTGGATCGCCTCGTCGAGTTCGTGAGCGAGTCGCACAAGGCGGGGCTCCCGCCCGCATGCGTGAAGGCGCTGTGCGAGGCGGAGATGGGGGACCTTGCGCCGCGGGATCCGTCGAACGCCAATCTCGCGGAGTTCGGGAAGAAGGTCGCGAAGTGGACGATTCCGGCGCCGTCGGTGAAGCCCCCCCCGCCGGAGGAGATCGTGGGGCCCGGGACGGAGCCGGGCGGACCGACCGTCGGGCCGACCGCGAGCCGCACGTTCGACGCCGACAAGGTGTGGAAGGACCTGTTCGACGTCTTCAAGCGGGCCAAGGACAAGTTTGGCGACCCGGCGAAGACGACCGATCGGCATTCCTTCGAGGACGAGGCGATCCTGGCTTTCCAGAACGCCCTCAAGGACGCGAAGCCGGGGGAGGAGCTGCCGGCGAAGAAGTGGTGCGAGAAGTGCCTGGCCTGGATGAAGCCGGTCGCAACGACGTTCATGGTGGACATGAAGCCGAACGACGACCGTCCGTTCGACTACGAGGCGAACGTCCTCTCCCACTCGGCCGTGGAGCTCCTGAGGGCGTGCCTGGTCTTCGCGGCGCCGCCGACGTCGGCCCTGACGCCGCAGCAGGCGCTCGAGTCGTTCCTGACGGACCTCGCCTCGATTCGGAAGCAGTTCCCGGGGAGCGTCCGCTTCTACACCGAGCAGACTGGTGAGAGGGTCCCTGCGTTCGACAGGCCGAGCGGGACGACCCACACGCGCCGCGACGCGACGGAGGCGAGGGTCGCCCAGTTCGAGGCCGAGCTGGAGAAGTCCACCGGGGGGCAGGTGGAGGACACCGTGAAGTTCAAGGAGAAGCAACTCGCGGCGATCTCGTCGAAGCTCCCCATGGAGTTCCCGCTCGACAAGTTCAACTTCGACGAGTTCACCGCCGTGGACAACGGGGAGGACATCCGCGCCGCGGCGAACGCCGCGCTCGAGAGAACGCTCGAGAAGGTCCGCAAGTAGCTACCGCTGGTAGATGGGCAGGTAGCGGTACGGGACCTCGAGCATGAGGCACGCGAAGGCCGTGCAGTACTCCGGGCTGATCTCGCCCTGCCAATTCCCCTCGCTCTTGTTCTGCAGCTTCAGGATCTCGTCCCGCATCGGCGGGTACCACTCCGCCCAGTTGTTGCCGCCCGCGTAGTACATCGCGAGGATCGCGTAGAAGTTCTCGTAGAAGTAGTGCCCGCCGTCCCGCGCGCGGGGCGGCTTGAACTTGTTCATGTAGTCGATGCCCGCCTTGTACTCGTCGCAGTCGTACTCCCCCAGGAATGCGAGCGACGCGACGGCCCCCGCGGTGAGCGCGAAGCTCGAGTTCGACGCCCCCATCGAGAGCGAGTAGCGGTACGATCCGTCCTTGTTCTTGCACCGCTTGATGTAGCTGATCCCCTTCTCGATGACCTTCTTGTCGACCGAGAATCCCGCGTTCCGCGCGGCGCGGAGGGCCTGGACGCAGCAGATGGTGATCGAGGCCTCGTCGGAGGACGGCTGCGGCTCGTACCCCCATCCGCCGTCCTTCGTCTGCGCCCGCTCGATCACCCGGATCGACTTCTTGATCGTCTCCTCGAGCTCTCCGGTCTCGATCGGGAGCGTGTTGTGGGTCATCCCGTAGGCCTCGACGAGGACGAGCGTCGCGAAGCCGTGGCCGTGCATGCGGGATTGCATCGCGCCCGGCTCGGTGATGAAGCCGCTCTTGTTCCGCCCCGCGCAGTCGAGGATGTACTTGATCCCCTTGTGGACCTGCTCCGCGTACCGTCCGCGACCCGGCAGGTTCCCGTCCGCCATGAAGGCGAGCGTCGCGAGGCTCGTGACCGCGACGGGGTAGGCGCCGGAGCTGAAGCTCCCCTTCTCGCTCTGGCGCTTGGCAAGCCACTGGAGGCCGTTCCGGACCGCCTCCACGGAGGCCTCCGTGGTCTCCTGGAAGGAGGGGACCTCGCCCTCGCCGCTTGGGCCGCCGTCCTCCGCCTGGCCGCGGGGGACGAGGGCCAATGTCCCGATCAGGAAGGCGAGGGGGACGAGCAGGATGGTGTGCTTCCAGCGCATGTCGACTCGACTCTAGCAGACCGTGCGTGGCGACGCAAGGTGGCGCGCGGAATGAGGCGCGGCCCCGGGGATGTGCCGCCGGGGCCGTTGCCGTGGACAAACGTCGAGGATCGTCGCGGCCAGGGGCGAGCCTTCGGCTCGCCCCTACCACCGGGCTATTCGTCCGCGCCGAGGAGCTTGTAGTACCGACGCAGGCGCTCGTCGTAGTCCTGGAGGAACTTGAGCTGGGACTGCTGGAGCATGTCCTCGCGGAGGCGCGGGGGCAGGTTCCCCCACTGGCCGCTCTCGCCCGCGATGCGGAGCGGGAGCGCGCCCTTCGGGGGCGGCGACGTCTGCGTGTACGGCTTCGTGGCCGGATTCGGGGACTTCTCGGTGTTCTTGGGCTGCTTCGCCTGCTGCTGCTGCTGCTGTTGCTTCTGCTGCTCCTGACAGGAGCTGCACGAGGAATCGGGTCAGCCAGACTCCTTGGCCTGCTTGATGAGCTGCTCGATCTGCTCCAGGGCCTTCTTCTGCTGGCTGCCGGCCCCAGTCATCAGCTTCGTGGCGTCTTCCATCGCCTGCTGCTGCTTCTTCATCGCCTCTTCGATGAGCTGCTGGATCGCCTCGGCCGACTTGCCCTGGTTCTCCTTGGATTCCTTGATGAGCTTCTCAATCTCCTCCGCGGATTTCTTCTGGGCCTCGATCGCTTCCTTGGCCTTCCTGTAGCTGCCCGCCTTGTGCAGGGCGGCCTCGGCGTCCTTCATCTTGTCGGCGATCTCGTTCAGGGCCTGGATGGGGTCGATCTCCTCCTCGGCCGCGGCCTCGCCGCCGCGCGCGGCGGTGGAGCCGGCGTCCATGTCGTCTTCGGGGGTCTTGTCCTTGTCCGCCCCCTGCAACGCATCGTTCGCGTCGTCCAGGTCGCTCGGGGGGTTCTCGTCCGCCCATGTCCCGCCGGCCACGAAGGCCAGCGCCAGGGCGGCGGTCATGCATCTCCTGAACATGAGTCCCTCCATCGAAGGATGACTGGGCCTACTGAAGACTGATTCTACGCCTGCCCCACCGGGGGCGAAAGAACATTCGTGAGCTTTGGTCGTCGACGTGACGCCCTTACGGGCGTCACCCCCCCGCGCCCTTACGGGCGCGACTCCAGCCCGCGGGGCGCGACTCCAGGAAGTCTATTTCCCTCCCTCCTTGGGCTTCTCCTCCTCCTTCTTCTGGCCGGAGAGCGCCTCGGCGAACTTGCGCGTCAGGTCGGAGAGCGTGCCCTGCTCGTGGGCCAGACGCTTCACGATCGTCCGCTGCACATCGTCGAATTCTTCTGTCTTGTCCTTCTTGAGCTGCCGGTCGAAGTCCTCGGTCTTCTTCTTCAGACTGAGCTGCATCTGCCGCAGCATCTTCAGCTCCGCGATCGGCGGGACGAGCCGGCCGCCGCCCCCGCCGCCGCCGCCGGCGCCCTGCGGTCCCTTCTTCTTCTTCCGGTTCGCCATCTCCTTCTTCAGCGCGTCCAGCAGCTCCTGCAGCTTCCGCTCGATGTCCCGCTCCAGGCCCTGCGTGTACTCGTCCGTCTGCACGTCCTTCTTCAGCAGGTCCTTCACGAGGCTCATGTCGTCGATCGCCGTCTGCATGACCCAGGAGAAGACCGTCGATTCCTCCTCCTGCATCTTCTTCATCAGCTCCTCGGACTCCCCGGCGACCTTCCCCTGCTCGTCGCCGAGCCCCTGCACCTTGATCCGGTTCGGGCGCGTCCACGCCCCGCCGTTCTTCAGGCGCGAGGTCTCCAGCTCGATCGTCTTCTCGTTCACCTTCTTCTGCTCGTGCAGGATCTTCCCGAGCGTGTTCTCCATCTGCGCGAGCTTCTCTTCCGCCATCAGCGAGGCGTACTGGCGCTCGGCCTCCTCGAGGGCCTGCTCGGCCTCCTCGATGTCCTTCTGCGCCTCCTCCTGCTGCTCCTCGGCCTTCTGGCTCTGCCCCTGCTGCGACTGCTGCCCCGCCTCGTCCATCTTCTTCCCGGCGTTCGACAACGACTCGCTCGGCTTCTTCTCGCCCATCTTGCCCGTCTGGTCGGCAAGGTCCTCCGCCTTCTTCTGCATCTCCTTCAGGCGCCGCGCCAGGCGCTCCAGCTCGCGCTTCTGCTGCTCCGTCAGCTCCTGCTTGGCCAGCTTGTCGAGCTCTTCCTTCGCCTTCTGCATCTCCGCCATCGCGTTGTCCTGGTTCTGGCGCGCCTGCGGCTTGTTCTTCTGGCCCATCTGCTGCTGGGCCTTGTTCATCTCGCTCTTCGCGTTCATCGTCTTCTGCGAGGCGTTCTTCATCGCCTCGGAGGACTTCGGGTCCTGGGCGAACTTCTGCGAGGCCTCCTGCATCTTCTGGGCGAGCTCCTTCGCCTTCTTCTCGAGCTCGTCCTGCTTCGCCTGAAGCTCCTTCAGCCGCTTCTCCTTGTCCTGCTTCGCGAGCTTGTCCTTCAGCTTCTGCAGCTCCTCTTCGGCCTTCTTGAGCTGCTCCATCGCCTGCTGCTGCTGGTCCCCGGCCTGGCTCGGGCTCGCCTTGGACAGCGACTGCTGGCTCTCCCCCATCTGCGTCGAGGCGTTCTGCATCTCACGCCCAGCGTTCTGGAGGGACTCCTTCGCCTCCTGGTTGGCGGCCTTCTCCGCCGCGGCCTCCTTGGGGTCCGTGGAGGTGGGCTCGCTCGGGACGTTCTTCGCGGCCGCGTCCTTCATCTGGTTCCCCAGCTCGCTCGCGCGGTCCTGCAGCGCCTTCTGGTCGCCCGCGAGCTTCTCGAACTGCTTCGCGTCCTTCTGGGCGAGCTGGTTCGAGAGCTTCTCCAGCTCCGACTTCGCGTCCTTGAGCGCCTTCAGCGCCTCCTTCTGCTTCTCCTCCGCGTTCGTCCCGCTCTGCTGCGCGAGGGACTTCTGCGCCTCCTGCATGCTCTGCGACGCCTTCCCCGTCTCGGCGCCGCCCTTCTCAAGCGCGTCCTTCATCGCCAGGCTCGGGTTGTTCTCGCCCTGCTTCTTCATCCCCTCGGCGAGCTTCCCGGCCGCCTCGGCCGCGGCCTGCTGGTCCTTCGACATCTTCTCGAAGTCGCCCGCCTTCGCGGCCTGGGTCTGCTCAGAGGCCTTCCCGAGCGCCTCCTTCGCCTTCTCGAGCGCCTCGATCGCCTTGTCCTGCTCGCTGCGGGCGAGGTTCGCGGTCTCGTTCTCCAGGTCGCTTCCCGCCTCCTGCATCTGCTTCAGGGCCTCGGCCATCTGCTTGGCGGCCTCCTGGGCGTTCTCGCTCCCCGCCTGGCCCTCGGGCATGTCGGCGAGCTTCTCCGCGATCGCCTCCGCCTGCTTCGCCAGCTCGCCCTGGTTCCCCGCGAGGACCTCCATGCGGCGCGCGGAGTTCGTCAGCGCGGCCTCGCTCGTCTTCGCGGCGAGGTCCTTCTGCTGCTCCGTCAGCTTCTCGATCTGCTCCAGCGCCTCCTTGGACCCCTCGTCCATCTTGCGCTGGTCGCCCGTCTTCCCGAGCGCCTGCTCCTGCTTCGCGATCAGGCTGTTCAGGTCCTTCAGGAACTGCCCGAGGTCCTTCACTTCCTGGGACTGGGCCCCCTCCGTCGACTTCTCCACCCCCTCCTGGTCCTTCATCAGGTCCTTGAGGGCGGCGAGGGCCTCGTCGATCTTCTTCCCCAACTCCTCCGGCGTGTCCTTCTGCCCGGCGTCGGAGAGCTTCTGCTGCTCCGACATCATCTGGTCGAGTTCCTTCTTGAACTCGGCGACGGCGGCGTTCCGCTCGTCGTTGAACTTCGTCATCTCATCGAGGGCCTTCTGGTGCTCCTTGGAGAGGTTCCGGACCGCCTTCAGCGCCGCGCGGACGTCCTCGAGCTTCTTCCTCATCTCGTCGGTGTCCTTGCGGTCCTCGAGGAACGCGAGGAGCGCCACGATGTCGGACTCGATCTCATCCGCCTTGTCCATTGCCAGGCCGAGCTTGTCGTTGTCGAGGAAGTCGATCAGGTCCTTGACGTCCTGCTGGACGAGGTCCTTCTTCACCTTCTCGAACGCCTTGATCAGCTTGTCCGCGTAGTACGGATTGCGCTCCTTGAGCTTGTCCGCGACGCGGATCATCTTCTCCTCGAGCGCGTCGATGTCCTTCTGCAGGGACTTTTCGCCCTCCTTCACCCCTTTGTTGGCATCGTCGTCCGCGCGGACTGCAAAGCCGAAGGTGAGCGCAAGGGCCAGGGCTACGAAAGCGATCGAGCGGTGCATGGCGACCTCACTTGTTCCTGATCTGCCCCTTCAAGTCCCTGTGGCGGTTTAGAATCTCCCGCCACGCCTTCACCACTTCCTGGAAGTCTTCCCACTTTCCCAGCTCCTCGAGGGCCTTCTGCAGCTCCTCGAGGGCCTCCTGCTGGCGGTCCGCGGCGGCGGTGAGCTTCTCGCCGCGCTCTGCGCCCTTGGGAGAGGTCTCCGCGCGCGACAGCTCCTCCGCCGCCTGCGGGGACTTCTTCTGCGCCACGTCGGCGATCATCTCCTTGACCTTCTCCAGCCGCTCCTTGGACGCCGGGTCCATGAGCTTGTTCACCTCGACGTCCTTCAGCACCTCGCTGAACTCCTTGCCGAGCCGCTCCAGCCGCTGCCCGAGCTGCCGCTGCGACGTGGTGAGCGAGGAGATCTGCCGCTTCTCGGCCTGCGTGAGCTGGTCCTTCGCCGAGAACGGCTCGACGATGTCGCGGACCCGCTTCTGCTCCGCCTCCTCGGCGCTCGCGCCCTTCTGCAGCTCCTCCTTGAGCCTCGAGATCTGCTCCTCGACCTGCGACTCCTTCGCCTCCTTCGAGATGACCGAGAGGCTGTACTCCTTCGACTTCGTCGGCGGGTGGGGCTCCGGCCCGTGGTTGTCCTTCGCCTCGATCCAGTAGCGGATGACGTCGCCTTCCTTCGCGCCGAACGCGGACAGGTCCATGGGATAGGCGCTCTCGATCTTCGCCGTCCCGTAGTCCCCCTTGTTCTGCTCGTGGTCGAAGAGCACCTTGTTCGGCGCCCCCTCGGTCCCGACCTTGACCCAGTAGAAGGCGACCTCGGTGACCCCGTAGTCGTCCGTGGTCGTCACCCCGAGCGGCACCACGGCGATCGGCGTGACCGCCTTGTCCATCGCCGGCTCGGTCACCTTCACGATCGGGTGGCTGTCCTGGATCGAACGGATGCTGTAGCGGTTCACGCGCGACGGCAGGTCCTCCTGCGAGACGAGGAAGACGCTGTACTCCCCATCCGCGTCGACTCGGAACTCCCCGCGGACCGTCGAGCCGGGCCCGTTCGCGCGGGCGCCGATCGTCATCTCCACGGGAAACTCGGGCTCGCGGCCGAACGTCAGGCGGGCCTGGGCCACCTTGAGGGGGACGTTGACGTCGGCCTCAATGCGGACGAGCGTCCCCGCGGGGGCCTTCAGGTTGCCGCCCTCCTCGGGGTGGTCGGCGGGGGTGTCCTTCATGCCGGTGTAGTCGGGGTAGTCGTACCGCGCGAAGATCCGGTCGATCCGCGGCGAGGGCGCGGCGTGGACGGAGACCCAAGCCTCGGTCTCGGAGTTGACCGTGTCCGCCTTCATCATGAAGTCCTCGCGGACGTTCAGGATGTCGTGGTGGTACAGGGTGCCGGCGTCGGCCGTCATCCGCTCACGGTCCTCCTCGGTGCCGGAGGCCCACTTCACGGTGAGATGGACCTGAGGGCGCTTTCCACGGCCTGTGACGAAGTTGTAGGCGGAGCAGAGGAACTGCACGACCTCGTTCGCGTCCTCCGCAGGCTCCAGGGGCAGGGCGCCGACCGCCTCGACCACGGCCGTGAACTTCTCCCCCTTGGGGACCATGTACCTGCCGTCCTTGCCGGGCGCGCCCAGGACGAAGCGGATTCGCGTCCCCGGGTCGTACGGGACATTCTTGAGCAGGAGGAGCCTTTGCATCCAGACGGATGCGTGCTCAGGCTGGATGAGCGCGAAGTAGGCTACGACGGACAGCAGCGCCGCGCATCCCTTGAACATCGCCGCGCGCGGGATCCGCGAGGTCAGGATGTCGAAGAACCGCACACCCTTCGCGGCCTCTCGTGCGTCCTCGACGATCACCTTCACGAGCTCCGGCGAGTTGAAATTGTCCTCCCCGGGTTTTCCGAGGTTCCGGGAGAGCTGGAGGGCGCTGATCAGGCGGTCCTTGAGCTGCGGGTTCATCTTCTCGACGCAGAGGGCGATGTCGTCGTCGCCGATCTGCTTTCCGAGCGGGTACAGGAGGTGGCGCCACGCCATGTACCCGAGGGCACCGACGCCGCCCACGAGGAAGGCCCCTCGGACGGCCGCCGGGAGCTTGGGGATGAGGTAGTCGGCGATGTACGTGAGGATGACGAACGCGGCGAGCGTCAGGGCGACGCGTCCCAGGCCGTGCACGAGGTAGTAGGTCTTCACGCGGCGGCGCACGGCGTCGAGGCTCGTACGAATCGAATCGAGTTCCATCGTGACTCCCTGCCAGCTCCAGCCCCGGGCTACTTGACGTCGATCAGGATCGGCGAAGACTCCAGCATCCCCTGCCACTCGGGGCTCCCCGCGGTCGCGCCGGCGCTCACGTAGAGCCCGGAGACCATGTAGGTCCCCTCGTGCGGCAGGACCTCGCGGACCTTGAACTCCTGGACCAGGTCCCCGCTCGCCTCGATGGCGACCGGGTGCCTCCCCTCGCCCCCGAGGTCGTTCAGGCGCACGGAGAAGGCGTTCCCCTCGGCGTCCAGCGCGTTCAGGATGTAGTACGGCGTCGGGCTGGCGGCCGGTGGGGAGAGGAAGAGCCTCGCGTGAGGGCTGGTGAAGTGGAAGCGGAGGGTCAGGTCGCTGGCTTGCTGGTCGGACGACTCGATGGAGAGGTGGGGGTCTCGTCTTAGGGAGGATTCGACGCGGATGTCGGCGAGGGCATAGTCCTGGACGGGCGTCGGTGTAGAGGGTGCGGCGCCTGGCCGCGCCATGCTTCGTGATTTCTCCGCGACCGACTGGGCACCCTTCGCGTTCGCGATCTTCACGACGCCCCGCGCGACCGTCAGCGCCGTGCCCGTCCTCGAGGCATTCACGCGGAAGACGGTCCCCGAGACGGAGACCTCCGCGCACGGCGTCGAGACTCGGAATCCTCGGCCGCCGGGGCTGATGTCGGCGGTCAGCACGCCGTTCGTGAGCGTCCACGCGAGCGGCTGGTCGAGGGAGAGCTCCGCGGGGCCCAGCAGCTCGACCTGGCCTGCGTCCGGCAGCTCCAGGAGCGCGGACGACCCTGCGGCGAGGCGGATGTGCTGGCCCACGTCGATGCGCGTCCCCTGCGCGGGGGCGCCGACTCCGAGGGCGTCGCGCACGATCGCGGCCGTCTGCGGGACGACTCGCTCGCTTTCCTGCGTCGACTGCCAGACCGTAAACAACGCGGCCGCGACGAGCATCGCCGCGGCCACCTTGAGCACCCACCAGGTCCGACGGGGCATCGGATTCGGCCCCGCCGTGGCGGAGATTCCCGCCTCGATCCGGTTCCACAGCGTGGCGGAGGGCTCGTAGGTGTCTCTTGTCTGGCGGAGGAGGGAGAGGACGGAGGGGATGTCGGAGGCGTCTTCGCGGCAGGCGGGGCAACTGGCGAGGTGTTCGGAGGGGTCTCTTTCCGGGGTGGATGTGCCGTCGCCGTGCCATTTGTCGAGTTGCGACGCCTGAAACTCTTCGCACGTCATAGGCTTGCGCTCCTCTTCGCTTCCCCAAAGGGACCCACGCTAGAACAGGCGTGCCGCGATAAGGTTCACGGCTTTTTCACCTTGGGGAAGGCGAAGGGCCCAGGGAGATTCGGTGCAGCGCCCCTACACTATATATATGGCGACCATAGGAAGGCAGCGCGGACGGGTCGTCACCCCGGACGCCGACCTCGGTCTGCCCTGGGAGGACGGACAGGGTGACCGCCCCGCCGGCGCCCAACTCGGCGAGGTGGGCGGTGATCCCCTGGACGAAGACGTAGACGCGGGCGCCCGAGCGATTCTCGACTCGCAGAAGGGTCTCGGGGTGCGCTGCGCCGGGAGGAGGCGGCTCCGAGCTCGGCTGGGGGATGGACAGGTGCTCGCCGCGGGCGATGCGCGCCATCTCGATCGCGACGATGGCGTCGCGCGCCTTGGCCCCAGGTTCCGAGGAAGGCGCGATGTCGTGGACGTAGCGGTACTCGCGCAGGGCTGCGTCGATCTGCCCCTCGCGTCGCGCGGCGTCGCCCCGCTCGAGGTGCTCCTTCATGGCCTGGGCGGGCGTGGTCTTCGGTTCGGGCGTCGTGCACCCGAGGAGGCCGAGGAGGAGGATCGTGGCGACGCGCATCGCGGGGATGATAGCCGGTGCGGGGCGTTGTGGCAAGCTGCCGGATTGACTTCGATCATTGTGGCTGCGACAATCCTGGTCGCGATGCACTGTCTCTACAGGAGCCGTCCATGTCGATTCGAGGCAATGGCAGGTCCGGGAACGGCGAGCCCAGCCCGTGGCTCAAGCGGACCATCGACGAGCTGAAGGCGAACACGGCGGAGCTCAGGGAGGAGCATAGGCTCTCCAAGATCCGCATCGCAAGGGCGGAAGATCAGATCGATATCATGAAGCGGGACCTCGCCGAGTCGCGGAGACTGACCCGAGAGGTGATCGCGGAATTCGCTCGGATGGACGCGCAGCGCAAGCAGGATAGCGCCGCCCTGGTCGATGCGCTCAAGGGCATGAACGTCCGGGTGACTCGACTCGAACGGCGCTCGTAGCCCCCCTCACCTCCCCCGCTGCCTGAGCGCCTTGTTGTGGGCGCGGAATTCCCCCAGGCGATCGATGTACGAGTCCGACTCCCAGTCACCGTCGCCCAGGACCACCTTCGCCACGTCGCCGTCGGGATACTCGTCCCAGATCCTCTTGCGCAGCATCACGGCGGCCTCGCCTCCCGTGAAATACGAGGCCCACAGGAGGCCGTCATCGGCCAGGGGCGACCTGGGGAACCGCTTGACTAGCTCCAGGAACGATTCACGGGCCTTCGCCTTGAATTCGTCCTTCGATCCGATCACTCCGTAGAGCCCCGCCACGTCGTAGAGGCGCAGGTTTGTGACGCCCACCATGTAGAGCGCCTTCGCCGCCGTCGGGTCGCCGGGCCAGCGATCGGCGACCTCGCCGTAGATCCGCCTCGCGCGGAAGAGCCCGTGCTCGCGCTCCAGGAAGGCCTCCACGGCCTTCCCCTCTTCCTTGGAGACCTCGTTCGCGGCATATCGCAGTAGCCTCACGTCCCCCGCCCAGCCCCCGTCGGGGTCCTGCCCCAGCTCGAACCACGTCGTCGCCCAGCGGTAGGTCGCCACCGCGGGGTCGGCCGGGATTCGCTCCAGGAGCATCGCGCACCGCTCGCGCCCCTCGGCGTCCTTCGTCTTCGTCCCCTCCTGGATTGCCCGCGCTGCGGGTGCGCCGATCTCCAGGAGCCGCTGCTGCGCCGCCTCGCGCACCTCCCACTCGTCCGCGCCCAGATCGCGCACGCGCCGCGCGGCCTCCTCGGCGACCGTCGGGTCCGCAGCATCGCGGCACATCTCGACCTGTCGCCAGGCCTGCTCGAGGCGATCGGTCAGCTCGAGGCGCCCGTCGATCGAGTCCTCGTCGTCGCAGTCCTCTCCGATGGCTCTCGCGATCCGGCGCGCGTCGTCCCAGCGTCCTTCGGCGAGGAGCCTGCGCCACAGGACCCGGCCGATCACCGAGTCGGCCGGCCGCTCGAGCTGGAAGGAGAGGAGGTCCTCGGTCGTGCAGATCACCTCGGCGAGGTACTTCGCGTCGGCGTAGTAGTCGAGGTCGCGGTAGAGCCTCAAGGCCCCCACCCGGTCCCCGGATCGCTCCAGCGCGATGGCCAGTTGCCCACAGAACGCCGAGCGCTGATCGGAGCCGCCGGCCTGGTCTCCGAGCTTCACCTCCATCGCCCTTCCGGCCGCCTTCGCGTCCTCGATCCTCCCGAGTTCGATGTCGGCGCGCCCGCGGGTGTCCCAGGCGCGCACGGACCATGGCGCATCGGGGCCGAGCCGCAGGGCCTCCTCGGCGTCCTTGCGTGCACCGGTGGCGTCTCCCGTGGCGAGCCTGGCTCGCGCCAATTGAGCGTGCGCGAAGCCGACCACATGAGGGTCGCCCCCGCGGAGGCGCTCGAGCACGTGGGAGGCCGGCTCGACGAGCGGCGCGGCCTCCTCCTCTTCGTCGAGCCGCTCCTCGGCGCGGTTCAGCTCCACCCCCAGCGCTCGCAGGGCGAACGGGCTGTCGGGGCAGCGGCGGAGCAGCTCCGCGGTCTGGCCGGTCTCGAGCAGGTACCGATCGAGGATCCCGGCCTGCTCGAGGTCGACGACCGAGACCATGCCGTCCTTCACCCAGCGCTCGATCACGCCCATTGCCTTGGCTGCAAAGGGCACGTCGCCGCCGGGGGTTTGCGCCATGCATACGCTCGCCGCCGCATCGATCGCCTCATCCTCGCGCTCGAGATCCTCTGCCAGGCCGAGGAGCCGATACAGGGCCGCCGTCGACCACTGGCTCGCCGGAAAACGCGTGCAGATCGTACGGAGATGCTCCCAGGCGTTTTCGGCGTTCCTTTCGTGACCCTCCTCCCATCCCATCCCGGGTCCCCACTTGTACCCCTCTGCCATGGTGAGATGCCCATCCCGCTGCGCGAGGAGGTAGTGCGCAATCGGAGCGAACGGTCCGTCGGGGGACTCCTTGAGCAGCGTGCGGAGCCGCCGGGCGGCCTGCTTCGGCGGGCTGGCCATGGCGACGCGGTAGAGCGCGTTGTCGCGCAGCCAGCCGGGCCCTTTCTCAAGGGCCTCCTCGAAGCACGGGAGGGCCTCCGCCGGATAGTCCCACCAGGCGAGCCCGCAGGCAGAGAGGTGGCGCGTCCCCTCGATGTACTCCGCGATGCCCGGCGGCAGCTCCTTGCCGTCCTTTTCGAGCTGCCGGTAGACGACGTACAGGAGCGACTCTTCGGCCTCCTCGCGCATGTCACCTTCGGGGAACTCCGCGAGAAGCTGCTCGTACGCGCTCGCAGCCTCCGTGAAGCCACCCTTGAGCACGTGGCACCGCGCGATCTCCGCGAGCACATCGTCGCCGAGCGTGTCCAGGTCGTTCCGCTTGCGCATCGCCTCCAGCGTCGCGAGCGCCGCGGCGTGGTCGCCCTTCGCCCTCTGCGCCCGCGCGAGAAGCCACCGCCCGCGCACCGACACCCACTTCGCGAACTGCTCCGCGGCCTTCGCCGGATCGGCCGGCAGCTCGATCAGCCCCGCGAGGCAGCTCCACTCCTCAGCGAGCGGGCCTCCCTCGCGAAGCAGGTTCCGCGCTTCGTCGGCCCTCCCCTCCTCGTACGCTCGCCTCGCCGCGAGAAACGGCAGGACCTCCTCCTTCGGCATGGCTGCGACTCTCATGCGCGTCCTTGCCACGTCGAGCGGGTGCAGCAGGAACCGATCCGCGCGTCGATACTGCAGGGCGCCCATGGCGTCCTTGGCGACTTGGCGGTGAAGAAGAAGCGCTCCCTCCAGGTCGGCGTTAGCCTCTCGCGCGAGAGCCTCCTTCACGATGTCCGCATCGAGGAAGCACCCCGACTCGACCTGGTACGCGTCCATTTCCCAGGTCTGGAGCGGAGAGTGGGCGTGGAGGCGGCCAAAGCGCGGCGAAGGACCGGGGTCCCAGGCGCAGGCGATGGCGTTGCGGAACCAAGCGAGCCCGGCGACGATGCCGAGGATGGAGAGGATCAGGAGGGCACGGCGCATGGTGGGGCTTCTGAATGCCCCGGCAGCGCCCGCGATTGTACCGGCGGGAGTCCTATGGGGAAGGTAATTCTGGCGCGAAATCCCAGATCGAAAATCCAACATCCCAACGAAATCCTGGATCCTAACTCTGGCAAGATGCCATGCCAGTGTTTGGATTCAGGATTTCGTTTGGATCTGGGATTTAGGATCCTGGATTTCGCGAAGCGTCCAGGCGCCCCGACGGGACGCCCCTCGTCGCTACCCTCAGCCGCCCGGCTCCGGCACCGGCCGCGGCTGGTACAGCGCGTCGACGTCCTGCAGCGGCGACTGCCCCTGCGCCCTGTGGAAGTTGATCCGCTGCGAGAGCGAATTTGCGCGCGTGTCCGCCACCCAAGGCCTCCGCCGCCCGTTCCCCTGCAGGTCCTGCAGCTCCCGCGTCAGCCTACCGACCGCCTCGTCGTGCCGCCTCGTCAGCTCGCGGGCCGCCGCGTCGCGCGCGACCGTGTCCCCGCCGCCCGTGAGCGCACGCGCCGCGTCGACGACGAAGCGCGCCTCCTCCAGGAAGTCCCCGGGCGCCCAGAAGCCGCCCAGCTCGTTCATCACGAACCCGTTCGAGGCGCAGAAGTACATGTTCACCGCGCCGTTCCCCGTCCCCTGCGGGAAGTTCTGCTCCCAGCGGAAATCGGTGATCCTCGGGAAGTTGTCCTGCGGCGTGCCGGGCGCGCGGTTGCGCCAGACGCAGACGTACTGGTCATTCAGATAGTCGGCGACGCGGCGGTCCGAGAACGTCACGGTCCTCGTGTACTGCCCCGCCGCTCAGCACAGCTCGTCGTCGAGGTTCCCCTGCAGGTAGATCACGAACAGCATTTTCCCGCTCCGCATCGCCTCCTGCCGTGCTGCGTCCATGTCCGTGCGCCAACGGATCAGCTCCCGCCACGTCTGCGGCGGGTCGGGGACGATGACGATCGGCCCAGGCGGGTCCTGCCCGGGCAGGGGGTCCCCCCACAGGTCACCAGCCATCGCCCTCGAGGCCAATCCCAACACCAGCGCCAGGGCGAAGATCGGAGCGCGTCGCATGGCTCCTCCGAAGAAGTGTCGACAACCGCTGTTCGGTCTGATAAAAGAGGAGTTTTCCATCTGGGCGTTCGGCATGGGGGGTTGGACGTGTGAACCCTTTGTCGGGTTCCCTGTTAATGTAGCTCGTTTTCCGGCCAGTACTTAGATCGGTCTCCCCATGGCGAACACAAACGGCCTCTCTCACATCCGAAATATCGGCATCATCGCCCACATCGATAGCGGCAAGACGACGCTGTCCGAGCGGGTCCTCTTCTACACGGGCCGAACCTACAAGATGGGCGAGGTGCACGACGGCGCCGCGGCCCTCGACTACATGGACCAGGAGCGCGAGCGCGGGATCAGCATCACCTCCGCGAGCACGACGTGCTTCTGGAAGGACCATCGGATCAACCTGATCGACACCCCCGGCCACGTCGACTTCACGGCCGAGGTGGAGCGGTCCCTTCGCGTCCTCGACGGCGCGGTCGGCGTCTTCTGCGGCGTCGCGGGCGTCGAGGCCCAGTCCGAGACCGTCTGGAGGCAGGCCTCCCGCTACGGCGTGCCGCGCCTGGCCTTCGTCAACAAGCTCGACCGGATCGGCGCCGACCTCGACAAGGTCGTCGCCTCCATGCGCCACAAGCTGCAGGCCAACGCCGTCCCGATCCAGATCCCCGTCGGCCGCGAGAAGGACTTCCGCGGCGTGATCGACCTCGTCACCATGGTGCAGGAGGCGTACGAGGACACGGTCGCCGGAACGAAGTCGCACCCCGTCCCGATCCACGCGGACTACAAGGACCTCGCCGAGGACTACCGCGAGCAGATGCTCGAGAAGCTCTCCGACGAGTCGGACGAGCTGATGGACCTCTACCTCCACCACAAGGAGGTCCCGGTCGAGTTGATCAAGAAGGCGATCCGCAAGGGCGTCATCGGCGGGCGCCTCACGCCCGTCCTCTGCGGATCGGCGCTCAAGAACCGCGGCGTGAGGAAGCTCCTCGACGCCGTGTGCGACTACCTCCCCTCCCCGCTCGACGTGCCGGCCGTGCAGGGGCGCAAGCCGGACAGCACGGAGGAGCTCGCGTGCGAGGTGGACCCCGAGGGCCCCCTCTGCGCGCTCGCGTTCAAGACGATCTCGATGCCGAGCGGCGACCTCACGTTCCTCCGCGTCTACCGCGGCACGCTGAAGCGCGGGGACGCGGTCTACAACTCGACGCGCGATTCGCACGAGCGCGTCGGGCGCCTGGTCCTCATGCACGCCGACAAGCAGGAGGCGGTCGATGAGGCCAAGGCGGGCGAGATTGTTGCGTCGATCGGCCTCAAGCAGACGATGACCGGCGACACGCTCTGCGACGACGACCACCCGATCGTCCTCTCGAGCATGCAGTTCCCCGACCCCGTGATCAGCCAGTCGATCTCGGCGAAAAACAAGGGCGACCGAGACCGCCTCGGAGAGGCGCTGGCGCGTCAGTGCAAGGAGGACCCGACGTTCCACCGGCACGTCGACCCCGAGACGGACGAGATGATCATCGCGGGGATGGGAGAGCTCCACCTCGAGATCAAGGTGGACCTGCTGCGCCGCGAGCACCGCCTCGATGTGGAGGTGGGGGTGCCGAAGGTCGCCTATCGCCTGACGCTGGCGAAGTCCGTGAAGATCGAGGCGCGCCACATCAAGCAGACGGGCGGCCACGGGCAGTACGCCGTGATCGAGCTTCAATTCTCCACGCAGCACGAGGAGGCGGGACTGGTGTTCGAGGACGACACGCGCGGCGGAAGGGTCCCGAAGGAGTACATCCCGTCGATCGAGCGCGGGCTCAAGGCGGAGATGGAGCGGGGCGCCGGGTTCAAGTTCCCGATCTTCAACCTGAAGGCCGTCCTCGTCGACGGGAGCGCGCACGACGTCGACTCGAGCCCCATGGCGTTCGAGACGTGCGCCGGGATGGCGCTGCGCATGGCCGTGGAGCGCGTGGGCGTGGTGCTCCTGGAGCCCGTGATGAAGCTCGAGGTCCAGACGCCCGAGGAGAACATGGGCGACGTGATCGGCGACCTGAATTCCAGGCGGACGGGAATCTCGGAGATCACGCCCGACCCGGGGACGAAATACATCCGCGGGCAGGTGCCGATCTGCGAGATGTTCCAGTACTCGACGGTGATCCGCTCCCTGACGAAGGGGCGGGGCGCGTACTCGATGGAGCCCATGGGGTACGCGCAGGTGCCGCGGAGCCTCGCGGAGCCGATCCTCAAGGGGGCGCGGAGGAACGCGGAGGCGTAGCGCGGCGCTCAATTCCCTTGCCGCGCGCCCGCCACCGGGGCATGATCCAGGTCTCGCCCGCGCGTGCAGGAGTGCGCGGGCGCGTGCACCTCCGCACGCTGCCGTAGCGCCCACGTCGACGCAACCTCATGCGCCATCGAGGAGTCCGCCTGGCAGGCGTCTCGCAGGAATGGGCACGGGCAAGGGAGTTCGCACGTCTTTCGGGGGAGGTCCATCATGCCGCGTTGGGACCGCACGTCGCCTGACTCTTCGGACAACGGGGACTCGGGGGTCAAGGCGAAGCTCGGGAGGGCCGCGAAGATCGTCGCGGGCCTGCTGATCCTGATCTTCGGGATCAAGTTCTTCACGATGTGCCTCGTCCGCGTCGACAGCGGGGAGTGCGCCGTCTTGATCAAGAAGACGGGCAAGGACCTCCCGACGGGTGATATCGCCGCGCCGGACGAGACCTACAAGGGCGTGCAGGAAGACGTCCTCACCGAGGGGTGGCACCTCCTCAATCCCTATACGTGGGACTTCGTCATCCGTCCGCAGGTGGAGGTCCCGAGAGACAAGGTCGGCATCGTGATCCGGCAGTTCGGCGAGTCGATGAAGCCGGGGCAGGTCATCGCGAAGAAGGGGGACAAGAACAAGGGCATCAAGCCAGAGAAGGGGATCCAGGCCGAGTTCCTGAAGACAGGGACCTACCCGGTGAATCCCTTCCTCTACGAGGTCGTGCTCCTGAACCCCGTGCAGATCCAGGGTAACCACGTCGGCGTCGTGACCCTGATCGACGGGAAGGAACCCGAGAACCCCAATGTCTTCGTCGTGAAGACGGGGGAGCGCGGCACGCAGCCGGACCCGATCGGCGCGGGCTCCCATTACGTGAACCCCTACGTCATGTGGGTGTTCCCGATGCCGCTCGAGTCGCACCGCTTCAACCTCACCGGGAAGGATGCCATCGAATTCCCCTCGAAGGATGGGTTCCCGATCCGCATGGAGGCCGTGATCGAGTGGGCCGTCGACCCGCAGCGAGCGGCGGAGGTCTTTGTGAAGTACGTCGACGGGCGGGTCTTCCAAAAGGGCGCGGAGTCCGACAAGATGGTCCGCCAGTGCATCGTGGACAAGGTCATCCTCCCCTACGCGCGCGCCTTCAGCCGCATCGAGGGGTCGAAGCACATCGCGAAGGAGCTGATTGACACGAAGACCCGGGCCCAGCTTCAGAAGGAGGTCTTCGAGGGCCTCACCGACACCTGCGGCTCGCAGGGGATCCAGATCCGGAGCGTAAACGTCCTTTCCGCCTCGCCGCCGGAGGCAATCACGAAGCCGATCAACGAGCGCGAGCTGGCGATCCGCCTCCGCGACACGTACGAGCAACAAATAGAGCGCGAGAAGAAGGAGAAGGACCTGGCGAAGGAGAAGAAGCTCCAGGAGCGGCTTTCGCAGGTGAAGAGGGCGGAGGCGGACGTCTCCGTGCAGATCACCCAGGCGACGCGCGAAAGAGAGGTCGCCGTCATCGAGGCGAACCGGAGGCTGGATGTCGCGCGGAAGGAGCTGGAGGCAGCGAAGAACCAGGCCGCAGCGATCATGTCGAAGGGGAAGGCGGACGCGGACGTCATCGCCTACCAGAACACGGCCGAGGCGAGCGGGATCCGCGTCGCGCGGAGCGCCTTCGGCGACGGGGAGTCGTACGTGAGGTTTCTGTTCCAGGAGAAGGTGGGACCCTCCATCAAGTACATGCTCACGAACACGGACGGGCCGATCGTGGACATCTTCAGACAGTTCCAGCGGCCCGGGGCAGGAAAGTAGGAGGAGAGCGCCATGAAGACGATCAAGATGAGTGTGGTGGGCGTCCTCCTCGCCATCGTGGTGTGGGGTGGCTGCTGGAAGTGGACGATGTGCCGGGTCTACGTCGGCCCGGACGAGGGGCTCGTTCTGACCTCGAAGATGGGGAAGGACAACCCCGACCAGGTCAATCTGCGCGTGGTGGACGAGGGGTACAAGGGCGTCTACAAGACCGTCCTCGGCGAGGGTAGGCACTTCTACAACCCCTTCACCTTCGACCGCGAGACGGCGCCGCTGACCCTCACGATTGGACCTGACGAGGTTGGAATCGTCGAGTCCAGGAGCGGCCAGCCGCTCCCGGGCGGCCAGTTCCTCGTGGAGGACCTGGAGCACAAGGGGATCTGGCGCCAGGTGCTCACGCCTGGGAAGTGGCGCCTCAATCCAAAGGCGTACGGGTACAAAAAGGAGGCCGCGACCCGCATCGACCCCGGGTACGTCGGATGCGTGACGCACCTGACGGGGAGGGACGCCGGCGAGAGCCGCCTGGCGAAGCCTGACGAGCGCGGGATCCAGGAGAAGGTCCTCCAGCCCGGGCTCTACTACATGAACCCGCAAGAGTACAGGGTCGAGGAGATCGAGGTCGGCTACAAGGAGCTGTCGCTCGACGACGTCACGTTTCCGTCGAAGGACGGCTTCGAGATCAAGCTCGACATCACGGTCGTGTACGGCCTCGATCCCGAGAACGTGCCGTTCGTGATGGTGCGATTCGGAAACGTCGCCGCGGTGGTGGACAAGGTCATCCTGCCGCACGTCGAGTCGATCTGCCGCACGGAGGGGTCCGCGTACCAGGCGAAGGACTTCATCGAGGGGACGACGCGGGAGACCTTCCAGCGGACGTTCACGGAAAGCCTGGTTCAGCGCGCGAAGGAGCGGAAGATCACCGTGGTGACCGGGCTCGTCCGGGCGATCGACGTGCCGGAGAACCTCCGGCAGCCGATTCAGCAGTCGAAGGTCGCTGTCGAGGAGACGCTGACGAAGGTGGAGCAGCAGGAGACGCAGAAGTCGATTAACATCCTGGAAGAGACGAAGGCGGACGTGCTGAAGGGGGTGCGCGAGGTGGAGGCGGAGTCCGAGAGGATTATCGCCTCGGTCCGCGCGGAGGGAGAGAAGAAGGTCGCCGGAATCCGCGCCGACATCGTGGTGGCGGTGGCGATCATCGAGAAGGAGATCGCGGACCTGGAGGCCCAGCGGACGCGGATCCTCGGGGAGGCGCTCGCGAAGTCGGACCAGATGAAGCGTGAGGCCGATGCGGACCGCCTGAAGCAGTGCGTGGAGGCGATCGGCGGACCGGAGGCGTACGCGAACTACGTGTTTGCCAAGGGGCTGCCGCAGGACTTCCAGGTGTTCATTCGCTACTCGGGGCCGGGGACGTTCTGGACGGACCTGCCCGCGGGGGCGAGGACGCTGCAGGACGCCGCGACGATGAAGATCCTGGAGGGGTCCAAGTAGTGGAGTCGCAGTCGTAAAGCTGGGAGCGAGCGGCCCGCCCCCTCGCAAGGGGCGGGCGGCGAGCCCCCGCCCCGAACGCGGGAATTCGAACCATGGTCACACTCAACACGGGCGATCACGTCGGCCCCTTCGTCCTCCTCGAGAGGCTCGGAGAGGGCGGCTTCGCCGAGGTCTGGAAGGCGGAGCGCGCCGACGAGCCCGGCCACGTCGAGGCCCTCAAGGTCCCGAACGACCCCGAGTACGTGAAGCAGCTCCGCACCGAGGACCGCCTGCGCAAGGGTCTCGATCACCCGAACATCGTGCGCTTGCTCGGCGAGGACCTCGACTCCGAGCCCCCCTACCTGCGGATGGAGTACATCCCCGGCGAGAGCCTGGAGGCGGTCCTCCAGAAGAGCGGCTCCCTCCCCGTGAAGGACGCCCTCGACATCGCCGAGCAGATTGGCAAGGCGCTCGCGTACGCCCACGCGGAGGGCGTGATCCACGCCGACGTGAAGCCAAGCAACGTCCTCATCGACCCCGAGGGCGTCGCGCGGCTGACCGACTTCGGCCTGGGCGTCGTGCCCCGCGACCTGGCGCGCTCGGTGCTCAAGAGCCAGGCGGAGATCTCGAACGCGCGCAGCCGCTCGATCGTCGGCACGCTCGACTACATGGCCCCCGAGCAGCGCGCGGGAGAGCCGATCGACGCCCGCGCGGACCTGTATGCGCTCGGGAGGATGCTCTACCGGATGCTGACGGGCTCCCTTCCCACAGGGCTTCGCCTACCGAGCGAAATTCGGCCCGACCTTGCCACGCCCGTCGATGGCCTCGTCGCTCGCCTGCTCGAGGACAAGGCCGGGCGAACACCTAGCGCCATCCGTTTCCTTGAAGACCTGGGGGTGGTGCGTGTGGCGCTCCTGCGTCCTCGATTCTCACCAAAGACCTGGCGGGAACGACGCCTGGTGGCGATTTCCGTGGCCGCAATCGCCGTGGCGATGCTCGTCACGGGTATCGGAGGCATGTCGCGATCCGCGTTTGCTACCGGCTTGCTTGTGGCGCTCTTCGCTGCGATCATCATCTGGATGGGCATGACATCGCCCGAGGGACGACAGAAGAGCTAAGTGACTATGCCCTCCGGATACGCCGTCGCCATCGTCATCGGGGTCTACCCCTTCCTCATCTCCTGGTTCTTCAATCGCTGCCTCCTGGGCACGGAAAAGAAGGGGATGGAGGGCCTCGACAAGGACATCGAGCTCCTGAAGAAGGTCAAGCCCCCCCTATCCGTGCCTGACCTCAAGGCCCGCAAGGACGCCCCGCACCCGCGCGTCCTGGCGGCGATCGACGACTTCGCCTCGCGCCGCAAGAACAGCCTCGGGCCGGTCGAGGACCTCATCTCGCAGGTCACCGCGAAGCATACCGCGAGCGTGCCTCGCCGCGCGGCCCTCGAGATGGGCCTCTGGCTCGCCGGCGTGCTTGTCGTCACCGTCGGCCTCGGCGTCTGGCCGCTCCTGCGGGGCGGCATCTCTCCCCTCCGCGCCATGGGCGTCCTGTGGGTGACCCGCGAGCAGGCGCGCGAGTCGGCGCAGATCCTCCTCACCGGCGGCGTCCTCACACTCGTCTCCGGACTCATCGCCCTGGCCTGGGTCCCCCTGGCCTGGCGCCCCGTCCGCGCCCGCTTCGGCAGCCTCCTCCAGGAGGTGGCCGAAAAGCTGCCGGGTGCCTTGCTTCCGTAGCGTTGACGGGGGGCCGCCGTGCCGACCGACCGACAGTTCCTGAGGGACCTCCTGGAGCAGGGCGAGCATGACCTCGAGTCGCTCGCCCAGGTGCTCCAGATGAAGCTCACGCAGGTCGAAGAGGAAGTCCGGCACACGGTCCGCTCCTCGGGGAAGAAGCTCAAGATCACCCCCGCGACGTGCGAGGCCTGCGGCTTCGTCTTCCGCACCCGCGATCGCCTGACGCACCCGTCCCGGTGCCCCGAGTGCAAGTCCGAGCGCATCACCTCCCCACGATTCACGCTGGCGTAGCGCCATGTACCCGCACCCTGCCGAATTCGACGTGATCGTGGTCGGCGCAGGGCACGCCGGCTGCGAGGCCGCCCTCGCCGCGGCCCGCCTGGGCTGCCGCACGCTCCTCCTCACGATGGACGTCGAGGCCGTCGCCCGCATGTCCTGCAACCCCGCCATCGGCGGCGTCGGGAAGGGGCAGATCGTCCGCGAAGTCGACGCCCTCGGCGGCGAGATGGCCAGGGCGATCGACGACACCGGCATCCAGTTCCGGATGCTCAACACCAAGAAGGGCCCCGCCGTCCGCTCCCCCCGCGCCCAGGCCGACAAGAGGGCCTACGCGGCCCGAATGCGCCTCGCCGTCGAGCGCCAGGAGGGCCTCACGCTCCGCCAGGACGTCGTCGAGGAGGTCCTCGTCGAGGCCGGCCGCGTCGTCGGCGTGCGCGGCGCGCAAATGCACCGCGCGCGCTGCGTCGTGATCACCACGGGCACCTTCATGCGCGGCCTCACCCACCAGGGGGAGCGCCAGCAGGCCGGCGGTCGCATGGGAGAGCCCGCCGCCGTGGGGATCTCCGCCAGCCTCGAACGAATCGGCCTCCCGCTCGGCAGGCTCAAGACAGGCACTCCGCCCCGGCTCGATGGCCGCACGATCGACTACGCGCGCTGCGAGGTCCAGCCCGGCGACGCCGAGCCAAAACCGTTCTCGTTCGAGACGGAGAGGATCGCCCAGGCCCAGGTCCCCTGCCACAAGACCCGCACCAACCCGAGTACGCACGAGGTGATCCGCGCGAACCTCCACCGCGCCCCGATGTACTCGGGGCAGATTACCTCGGGCGGGCCGCGCTATTGTCCCTCGATCGAGGACAAGGTCGTCAGGTTTGCAGCCAGGGCCAGCCACATCGTGTTCCTGGAGCCCGAGGGACTCGACACGCACGAGGTCTACGTGAACGGCGTCTCGACGAGCCTGCCGGTCGACGTTCAGGCGGAGATGCTCGCGACCATCGAGGGGCTGGAGCGCGTCGAGGTGACCCGCTTCGGCTACGCCGTCGAGTATGACTTCGTCCCCCCGAGGGAGATCACGACGACGATGGAGTCCCGGCGCGTGCCCGGCTTGTTCCTCGCAGGCCAGATCTGCGGGACGAGCGGCTACGAGGAGGCCGCGGGCCAGGGGATCGTCGCGGGGATCAACGCCGCGCGGCAGGCGAAGGGGCTCGCGCCGTTCACCCTCTCCCGCGAGAACTCCTACATTGGCGTCATGATCGACGACCTCGTCACGCGCGAGCTGCTGGAGCCGTACCGGATGTTCACCTCCCGCGCCGAGCATCGCCTGCTCCTGCGGGCGGATAACGCGGACCGGCGGCTCACGCCGATCGCTCATTCCCTCGGCCTGATCTCCGACGCGCGCGCCCGCTGCGTGGCTGAGAAGGAGGCTCGGATCCGGGAGGTTGCCGAGCTCCTGTCGCGGACGTGCCACGGCAACGTCTCGCTTGCGCAGGTGCTGAGTCGTCCGGGAACGACCTGGGCCGACTTGGAGGCGATGCACCACTCTCTGCGGACTCTGCGCCTCCCGTGGAACGTCGTTGAGCAGGTCGAGATCGAGGCAAAGTACGAGGGGTATATCGAGCGGGCCGAGGAGCGGATCGAGCGGCTGAGGGAGGCCGAGGGGACGACGCTGCCGGCGGACCTGGACTACGCGCGAGTCCCCCACCTGCGGTTCGAGGCGCGCGAGCGATTGTCGAAGATCAGGCCGCTGACGCTTGGCCAGGCGTCTCGGATGCCGGGGGTGACGCCGGCCGACTTGAGCTTGATCGAGGTGTTCTTGAGGTCCTGACACCCTCACGGGTGTCGATCCACCGCGCCCTTACGGGCGCGACTCCAGCGGGCGCGAGTCCGGCGGGCGGCGGTAGTCCCCGCTCTTCCCGCCCGTCTTCTCCAGCAGGCAGACGTCGGTGATCGTCATCCCGCGGTCGATCGCCTTCGCCATGTCGTAGATCGTCAGGCAGCACACGGAGACGGCCGTCAGGGCCTCCATCTCGACTCCGGTCCGATCGCAGGCCTTCACGGTGGCGCGCACCACGACTGCGTCCGGCTGCCTGACCTCGTAGGCGATCTCGACGTTCGACAGCGCGATCGGGTGGCAGAGCGGCACGAGGTCCGGCGTCCTCTTCGCGCCCATGATCCCCGCGACGCGCGCCACCTCGAGCACGTCCCCCTTGGCCATCCCCTTCTCGAGGATCCGTGCGAGCGTCTCGGCCTTCATCCGCACGGTCCCCGTCGCTACTGCGACGCGCTCCGTGGCCGCCTTCGCGCCCACGTCGACCATCCGCGACGCCCCGTCCGGCCCGATGTGCGAGAGCTCCGCCATGTCTACTTCCCCGGCCTCGGCTTCACGACCACCTCGAGCGACAGCTCCTTCTTCTCCCGCAGCACCTTGATCGTCGTCTTCGTCTCGGGATCCGTGAAGCTGACGAGGTTGATCAGGTGCCTGGCGTTCTGGATCGCGTGGCCGTTGAATTCGATGATGATGTCCCCCTCCGCCACGCCTCCGTCCGCCGCGGGGCTCTTCTTGTACAGTCCCGTCACGAACGCCCCGCGCGGCGCGTCGAGCCCCAGGTCCTTCACGAACTCGTCGAGCGTCCGGTACCGCGTCCCGTACGTCCGGTTCACCCACGCCGCCAGGTCCGTCGTGATGTCGTAGACCTTCACGCCGAGGTAGCCGTACGTCAGCTTCCCGTCGGCGATCAGCCGCTCCATGACGAGCTTCGCGGTCTTCGACGGGATGGCGAACCCGATCCCCTGGTACCCGCCCGTGCGCGAGTAGATCATCGTGTTCACGCCGATCAGCTCTCCGTTCAGGTTTACCAGCGGCCCTCCGCTGTTCCCGGGGTTGATTGCCGCGTCGGTCTGGATGTACCCCTCGTACCCGGTCAGGCTCTCCTTCGCGCGCCCCATCGCGCTCACGATCCCCGTCGTCACCGTGTGATCGAGGCCGTACGGGTTGCCAATCGCAACCACCCAGTTCCCGACCTCGAGCGCGTCGCTGTCCCCCATCGGGATGGGCGTCAGGCCGTCCGCCTTCACCTTCACGACCGCGAGGTCGATGTTCTCGTCCGACCCGATGACTTCCCCGTTCTCCATCCGTCCGTCGGCAAACGTCACGGTGATCGAGCGCGCGTTCGCGACAACGTGGTTGTTCGTCAGGATGTACCCGTCCGCCGCGACCACCACCCCGCTGCCGATCTGCTCCTGGTTGCGGTACGGCTGGAAGAAGTCCGACTCGTCGAAGAGCTGCGGCGCCGACCGCGCGTTGATGTGCACCACGGATGGCGAGACGGCCTTTGCCACCAGCGCGAACGCCTTCGCGAAGGCGTCCGGCGTCCCTTGCAGCGTGGCGAGCTTCCCGCGGGCCTCCTCGGCCTCCTTCGCGTCCGCCCCGGCACGCTGCATCTCCATGTACTTCGTGACCACCACCCCCGTCCCGATCCCCGCGACGAGCGCGAGGACGAGCGAGTACCTCTTCAGCATCTCCATGGTTCGGCCTCGTTCGGAATGCACAGCGGGCGGAGCCCCTGGACTCCGCCCCGCTGGAAGACTTCGACTACTTGCGCAGGAGCGCGGGATCGACCGAGAGCGTCCTGGGCGCCCCTTGCCGCACGATCGCCAGCTCCACCTTGCCGCTCGTCGAGCCCTCGATGATCAGGCGGCGGAAGTCCCACTTCGTCTTCACGGGCTCCCCGTTGACGGAGAGGACCACGTCGTGCTCCTCGAGGCCCGCCTTCGCGGCGGGACTGTTTTCAGCGACCTCGCGGACGATGACGCCTTCGTCGCCTGTCAGGTCGAGCTGGTCGCGGAGCGCCTCGTCGATGAAGGAAACTTCGGCGCCGAACTCACCGGTTGACGCGACCTCGCCCTGGGGCGCGTCCGGCGGCTGGGCGGGCTCGGGCTCGACCGGCTCCGGCGCGGGCGGCGCGGGATCCGGGGGCTGCGGCCTCCGCGGACCGGGGATGAGACCGCCGCCCTGGCGGAGCCGCTTGAGCATCTCCTGGAGCCGTGCGGGCATGTCCTTGAGGAGCTCGTCCATGTCCTCCAACCCGGGGGGCAGGACCACCTGCGGCGCGGACCCCCCGTCCTCGATCCGGTACTTCGCCGCGACGTCGGGGTACTTCTCCTTGAACTCGGCGGCGCTGTCGGCCTCGTACGTCTTCGTGACCTGCTCGCCCTTCTCGTCCTTTTCCGTCACGCTCACCTTGACGTGGCCGTCCCCGTCGCGCTGGATGGTGACGGGCCCCGCACCGCCGATCTGGATCTGGATGGAGCTGCTGAAGCCACCCTGCCGCCTCGGGCGGTTCTCGTCCTTCTTGGCCTCGGTCTGGGGCTGTGCCGACTCCTTGATCCGCGCGAGGGCCTTCTCCGCGCGCCACTGGACCTCAGGGTCCTTGGACCTGGAGGCCTCCTCGATCACGGGGATCGCCTCGGGCCCGAGCTTCGACAACTCCTCGGTCGCCTGCTCGCGGACGGCCGCGTCATCGCTCCCGAGCTGGCGGACCAGTTCCTCGGCCTTTTCCGTGATGGTCTGGTCATTGGCGAGCGCGAGTCCGCCGATGAGAGCGGCGCCGACCAGGGCGGCCAGAACGATCCTCGTCATGCCTGACTCCTCCGTGACGCGCGACGCCCTCACGGGCGTCACTCCCTCCGCGCCCTTACGGGCGCGACTCCGACCTTCTAGCGCGGCTCCTCCGGGCGGGTGCCGAGCTTGACCACGATCTCCTTCCGCTCGCCGTCACTGGCGACCTCGAGGGTGATCTGCTTCCCCCCAGTGCTCTGCGCGACGAGCCGCTCGAGGTCCGAGAGCCTCGAGAGCGTCTCTCCGTTCACCTTCACGATGACGTCGTCGACCTGCAGGCCCCCCTCCTCGGCCGGCCCGTCCGCGACGAGCCGCCCTACGAGCAGTCCGATCGCCCCGGTCGGGAGGCCGAGCTTGCGGCGAATCGCCGCGGGGGCCGAGCGCACCTCGACGCCGAGCCAGCCGCGGTCGACCTTGCCCTTGGCGACGAGCTGCTCCGAGACGAAGCGGACGGTCTCGACGGGGGTCGCGAAGTTCACGCCTTCGGCGCCGAGGAGGTGCCCGCTGACCACGCCGCCCCGCCTGCCGGACTCGCGAGAGCGCTCGGCCATCTTCTTCATCCAGCGGTTCATCATCTCGCGGAGGCGCTTCGGGTCGTTCGCGCCGCCGGACTGGAGGTTCTGGATGTCCTTGAGCAGCGAGTCTATCGAGGCGCCGCCCGTCATGTCCTTCATGGCCTCCTCGAAGCTCGACATGCTCGGGGCGCGCTGGAAGGTCGAGGTGATGATGCCGACAAGCTGGCCCTTCGTGTTCGCCAGGAGCCCGCCGCTGTCGCCGGGGTTCACCGAGGCGGTCGTCTGGAGCATGTTCGTCTGGACCCCCTCACCGATCCCGAGGTTCCGGTCGAGGCCGCTCACGATGCCGTAGCTCACGGAGCCCGCCATGCCGAAGGCGTTGCCGACCTCGATCACCCAGGAGCCGAGGCGGGCGGCCTTCGGGTCGGCGAACTCGATGGGGACGAGGCCCTCCGCGTCGATCTTGAGCACCGCGATGTTCGAGCGGTCGTCGATGCCGACGACCTCGGCGACGTACTCGGTCTCGTCGGAGGTGGTGACGACCACCGTCTTCGCGTCGCGCGCGGCGGATGCCACCGTCACGATGTGGCCCTGGTCGTCGATGACGACGCCGGAGAAGGAGACCTCGAAGGTCTCGGGCTCGTCGTCCTGGTCCTTGCCGGTCTGCAACTCGTATTCGGAGGTGACGGCGACGACGGAGGCGCGGGCCTTCTCGACGGCGCGAACGAAGGCCTCCTCGACGCGGGCGAGGCCGGTCTCCTCCTGCGCGGCGAGCGGCAGAGCGAGGATGAGCGCGGCGACGACGGGGATCCACCGGAGCATGGGCTTGACTCCACGACCGACACCCTTACGGGTGTCACACCACCGCGCCCTTACGGGCGCGACTCCAAAAGGACGGGGCGCGACTCCAAGATCAATACCCTAGCGAAACTTCGTCCTCGCGGATGACGCGCATCTCGTCCAACTGGTACGAACCGGCGTTCGCCCCCGCGGGGATCACCTCGATCATGCTTCCGCGATCCGAGACCGGGGTCGCGACGGACCTGAGGTCGAACTGTCGCGGCGAGGTCGACCTCGCGGGCACGGGGAGGACCGCCGTGTGGGTTTCGCGCGGCGCCTGGGGCTTGTCGACGACGTCCTTGGGCGGCGCGTCCTGCGTGCGCAGGGCGCGCATCGCGACGATCCCACCCCACAGCCCGATTGCGAACACCGCCGCGGCGGCGGCCCACCGGACCACGGGGGAGCCGAACACGGGCCGCTTGATCTTCCTCTCCGCCTGGAGGCCGAGCTTCACGCCGGCCCATAGCTCGTCACAGATCCCGTCGGGCAGCGCGACCTCGGCCTCGCCCTTCAGGGCGTGGAGGGAGGCGCGGAACCCCGCGAGGTCCGTCGAGCAGCGCTCGCACGCCTCGACGTGGCGATCCACCACAGCCGTCTCGTCCGGCGCGAGGTCCCCCCCCGCGTGCAGCGGGAGGAGGTCGAGAATCCTGTCACATTCCATGGTTCACCTTCGGGTCTGCGACCCAGTCCTGTTCACTCGGCGTCCGCTTCCTCGGCCACCTGCGTCGTCTTCCCCTCCCAGATCTCCTTGAACAACTGGCGCGCGCGGTGGAGCCTCCACCTCGCCGTCGCGCTGTTCGTCCCGATGACCTGCGCGATCTCCTCGCACGCCATCCCCTGCAGGTCCCGCAGCGTGAGGACCGTGCGGTACTTCGCAGGCAACCGGTCGAGCACCTGCCGCACCCGCACGCGCGTCTCGCCCCGCGAGGCCAGCTCGTCCGGCTCGTCCTTGCCGTCCACCGGCTCGGGCGCGTCGTCGAGCCCCTGCGCCTTCCGCCCGCGCTCCTTGCGCAGGTGGTCGATCGAGAGGTTCATGACGATCTGGTAGATCCACGTGTAGAAGTTCTTCGTCGTGTCGAACCGGTCGATCGCCTTGAAGACCCTGAGAAAGGCCTCCTGTGCGATGTCGCGGGCCGACTCGAAGTTCCCGCTCATCTGGTATCCCAGGGAGAGGACGCGCCGCTGATACCGCTCCACCAGCAGGTGGAAGGCATCCTCGCGCCCCTTCTGGCACTCCAGGATGACCTCGAGGTCGGTCCGCTCCGCCATCGGCCTCGTCTCGGCCCTCGCCTCCGCCGCGGTCCTCGCCCGCGCGGGCGCCCCTACGACGGGGCGCCACGTCGCGCGATCTCGGCCCGGCAGCGTGACGGCCAGGGTCGTCATATTCTAGCGATCCTCCGGTCCATAGGAAACCGTGATCCCGCGGACCACCAAGCTGGCCCTTCCAGTCTTGCGCGCCCGACGGGCGCGCCAGTCGCTACTTCCCTCACTGGCCGTCTTCGCAGCCCTCGTCCTTGCCCTCGCCGGTCTTCTTGCCGCCGAGGACGCCCTGGATCCTCTCGCGGATCTCCTTGCGCCACTGGGGCAGCTCGCGGCGGGAGTGCTGGCTCGCGGAGGTCTCCTCGCCCTTCGTCCTCTTGTCCTTGCAGCAGTCCTCGTCGCAGGTCCACTCGGTCACCTTGGTGCCCTGGATCGACTGGGCGGCCTTCTGCGCCTCGTTGGCGCCGAGCCGCGCGGCCAGGTCGAGCATCTTGTCGGGCTCGAGCCGCTGCTTCCATAGGACCTTCCCGTCCTTGTCGGTCACGTTCCAGAACAGCTCCTTGTCCTTCGCGAAGACCTTCGCGAACTCGGCCATCTGCTTCATCCACGCGGCCGGGTCCTGGCCGTTCTTCTGGTCCTCGGCCGTTCCGCGGGCCTTCTCGATGGCCAGGCGGAAGTCCTCGACGGCCTTCTTCACGTTCTCGCCGCGGCCCTGGACGCGCCGCTCGATGGAGCCGCGGAAGTCCTTCATCGCCTCCTCGACGCTCGGGTCGAGCTGGAGGGCCTGCTGGAGCTGCTCCATGGCCCGTCCGGCCGCCTGCTCCCGCGTGTTGTCCTGCGGGAGCGAGGCGCCCTTCTTGCCGAGCTCGACGGTGATGGTCTTCTTCTTCCCCTTGCGTAGGACGACGATCTCGACCTCGTCGCCCGGCTTCTTCCCGGTGAGGGCCCCGCGGACGTCCTCGACGCCTGCGATTTCCTCGCCGTCGATCGAGAGGATCACGTCGTTCTTCTTCAGTCCCGCCTTGGCGCCCGGGCCGTCCTCGACGACGTCGTTGATCACGACGCCGTTCTTGATCTCGAGCTGGTCGCGCAGGTCGTCGCTCAGCTCCCCAGGGGAGACCCCGAGGTACGCCTGGCCGCCGCGCGCGGGCTGCTTCGGCTGCTCGCGCTCGGGCTGCGTCAAGTCCTCGCCCTCCTCCTCGTCCTCATCGGAGTCCGGAGGCTGCATGCCCTGGCCCTGCATGAGGTCCTCGAGCATCTTCTGGATGTTCTCGTCCTGCATGAGCTGCTCGATCATCGGCTGCAGCTCTTCCATCATCTTCTGGCCTTCCTCGGACTGGAACCACTCCATGACGCGGCCCATCGGGTCATCGGCGCCCGGGGCGTCCTCGTCTCCCTCACCGCGCTCGCGGGGCTGCATCAGCTCCTCCATGAAGCGGCGGGCGAGCTCCTCGAAGTTGCCCATGTCGGGCGGGTTCTCGGAGTCCTCATCGGCCCCCTCCTCGTCCCCCTCGGGCTCCTTCTTGGGCTGCTTCTTCGGCTCCTTCTTCGGCTGCTTCTTGGGCTGGTCCTCGTCGTCTTCCATGGCCTCGTCGAGGAGCTTCTTCGCGCCCTTCTTCGGCTTCTTGGCCTCCTTGGGCTCTTCCTTCTCGTCGCCCTCGTCGGCCTCGCCCTTCTCGTCGCCGCGCCCCTCGCGCATCCGGTCCATGAACTTGCGGATCCGCTTGCGCAGCTCGTCGGGGCCCGGGCCGGGCTTCCCTTCCTCCTTCTCCTCGTCCTCGTCGGCCTCCTCGTCGCCCCCCTCGTCGTTCGGGGGCGTGAAGTTCGCGGCCAGCTCCTCCGGACGCGGGGCGAGCGTCACGGTGATGGTGACGTTCTCCTTGTCGCGGAGGACCTCCAGCTTCAGCTTGTCGCCGACCTTGTGCTCGGCGACGGCGCCGATGACGTCAGGCGTGGCGCCGACGTCCTTGCCGTTGACCTTGAGGATGACGTCGCCCGACTGCAGCCCGGCCTTCTCCGCGGGGCTGCCTTCCATGATCTCGGCGACGGCGGGTCCGCCCTCGGACTCGTTCAGGAAGACGCCAAGGTACGGCTTCTGGTCGGCCTTCTTCTCGGTCTTCTTCTCGACCTTCTTCTCGGTCTTCTCGTCGCGCATCTCCTCGTCGAGTATCTTCTCGACGGTGTCGCGCACCTTCTCGCGCTCCTGCTCGAGCTTCTTTTCCACCTTGTCGAGGATCCGCTTCGCCTGATCCCCGTCCTCGTCCCCTGCGAATGCGCTGCCGCAGAACAGGCCTACCCCCGCGAGGGCGACCAGGGCGGTCTTTACGAGCTGCATGACGGCCTCCAAGTAGGTCCTTGTACGGAAGTTCAATTGTCGGCATGTTCTACGCGATCCGCCCTGCCGCGTTTGAGGGGGAGGGCCTGATCCGGGCGAAATCTTCATTCCACGCCGCATCAAGGAGTTGCGGAGCGTGTGCGTGAGCGCGAATCGTGGAACTTCCCCGCACTCGGGACGTCGAAAGGGCCACACATCACGCATCTAGGAGGTCGACATGCGTCACTGGTTCTCTTCCCTCGCCGCCCTGCCCCTTCTTCTTGGTGTCGCGGCGAGCGTCCTGGCCGATGGGATGATCATCATCGAGCCCCCCATCAACCGCCCGGAGGTCCGGATTACCCCGATGGCGGTCAAGTACCACAAAGTCGACATCTCGATCGAGAACCAGATCGCGACGACGACCGTGGACGAGGTCTTCCACAACCCGAACAACATGGACCTGGAGGGGACCTACGTCTTCCCGCTCCCCGAGAACGCGGCGATCTCCGCCCTCTCCCTCTGGATTGACGGCAAGGAGCAGGCGGGCGAGCTGCTGGAGGCCGACAAGGCGCGGGGCATCTACGAGGACATCGTCCGCAAGATGCGCGACCCGGCGCTCCTCGAGTACGTCGGGAGCCGCCTCTTCAAGCTGCGCATCTTCCCGCTCCCCGCGAACGGCGACCGCCAGGTAAAGCTCGCCTACACCGAGAAGCTCACCTACGACAATGGGCTCTGCACCTACCGCTACCCGCTGAACACCGAAAAGTTCTCGAGCCGCAACCTCGAGCAGGTCGTGATCGCCGCGTCGATCCACAGCGACCTCCCGATCAAGAGCGTGTACTCCCCCTCCCACCCGATCGACGTGGCGCAGAAGGACGACCACAACATCAAGCTGTCGTACGAGGCGAAGGACGTGAAGCCCGACAAGGACTTCTTCCTCTACCTCGGCCTCTCCAACAATGATATCGGCCTGTCCATGGTGCCGTTCCGCAAGGGCGGTGAGGACGGCTACTTCATGGCGCTCCTCTCGCCGAAGACCGAGATGAGCGAGAGCGACATCGTAAAGAAGGACGTGGTCTTCGTAATGGACACGTCGATGTCGATGACGGAGCAGAACCGCATCGAGCAGGCGCGGAAGGCGCTCGACTTCATGGTGGCCAGCCTGAACGCGGGCGACCGCTTCAACATCGTGTCGTTTGCGACCGAGGCGAGGCCATTCCGCGACAAGCTGCAGGAGGTGAACGACGACACGCGCAAGGCGGCGCGCGAGCACATCGCGGAGCTGAAGGCGCGCGGCGGGACGAACATCAACGAGGCGCTGCTCATGTCGCTCGACATGATGCCGAAGGAAGGCGACCGGCCGTTCATGGTGGTCTTCATCACGGACGGCGAGCCGACGATCGGCGACACGACCGATCCCGACCAGATCCTGAAGAACGTGAAGGGGAAGAACACGCGGAACGCGCGGGTCTTCTCGCTAGGCATCGGGTACGACATCAACGCGAAGCTCCTCGACCGGATCGCGGAGGAGAACCGCGGGACGCGCGAGTACGTCACGCCGGACGAGAACATGGAAGTGAAGGTGTCGAATTTCTACGAGAAGATCTCGAGCCCGGTCCTTTCCGACCTGGCTCTGAAGTTCGAAGGGCTGGAGACGTACGACGTGTACCCGAAGCAGCTCGCCGACCTGTTCAAGGGGTCGCAGCTCGTGGTCTTCGGCCGATACAAGGGCGACGGCGCGAAGGCGATCCGCCTGACGGGCTCCGTGAACGGCGAGAAGCGCGAGTTCGTGTACGAGACGAGCTTCCCCGCTGAGACGAAGGCGAACGAGCTGATGCCGCGCCTGTGGGCAACGGCGAAGGTGGCGTACCTCCTCGACCAGATCCGCCTCCATGGTGAGCAGAAGGAGGTGAAGGACGAGGTGATCGCGCTGTCGAAGCAGTTCGGGATCATGACGCCGTACACGAGCTGGCTGGTGGTCGAGGACCTGGAGCGGCGCCGCGCCGCGGGCGGCGCTCCGGCCGCGCCCGCGGACAGCGCGATGCGCAACCTGGGCGGCGAGCGCGAGGAGCACGACGCGATGAAGGCGGCCGAGGACGGCTTCGACCAGGAAGGCGGCGCGGGCGGCGTGGCGGCGAGCCAGTCGCTCGGGCGGATGAAGGAGGATGCCGGCAAGGGCTTCTTCTTCGGCGACAAGGACGAGAAGAAGAGGCAGATGGCGGGCGTCGACCGGATCATGAAGACGGTCGGCGACAAGACCTTCTACCTCGCCGACGGTGTGTGGGCCGACAGCATCTTCAAGAACGGCACGGAGACGAAGAAGGTGAAGTACATGAGCGACGAGTACTTCGACCTGATGTCGACGGTGTCGGGGATCGGCAAGTACCTCGCGCTCGGGAACCGCGTGATCGTCGTGATCGACGGCACGTCCTGGGAGATCACCGAGTAGCGATTCGTCTCGCAGGAATCAGGGGCGGCCTACCCCCCACGGGGAGGCCGCCTCTTCCATTCCGGGGGGCCGCTGGTACCATTGCGCGGAGGTGCGCGAACGAGATGGGCCCAGGCCGTCCGTCCTCCTGCGGGGTGTCCCCATGCGAGCGTCAGCCCTCCTGCTCCTCCTGTGCGCGAGCGCGGCCCAGGCCCAGTTCGGCGAAGAGCTGGGGAAGATGTGGAGCCAGGGGAAGGCCGAGGGGCGTGGCCGCGTGCGGTTCACGCACTCCCCCATGCGCGTGGAGGACATTGGGCACATCATCCCCCTCGGCCTCGTCGTCGGCGCGCACGTGACGCCGATCGACCACCAGTACTACGCGCCGAAGGACCCGAGGTCGGCGAAGGACGCCTACGAGGTCTTCTCGCCGGCGGACGGCTTCCTCGTGCAGATCCAGCACCGCGTCAAGCTCGAGGGGACCTCGGAGCGGCAGAGGGAGTACGACGACTACCGCCTCGTCATCGAGCACAGCGGGACGCACTACACGATCCTGGACCTGCTGACGTCGCTCGACGCGGCGGTCCTCGCGAAGCTCGACCCTGCGGACGTCAGGCGATTCGAGAATCGGGAGGGAGGACAGCCGGCCTCCACGCGGATCGCCGTGAAGGGGGGCCAGGTGATTGGGCGGATCGGCGGGCGAACGCTCGACATCTCGGTGGTGGATACGGAGACCACCTTGAAGGGGTTGCTCGTGCCCGAGCACTACCGCCGGGAGGCGTGGAAGCCGCACGTGATCGACCCGTTCGAGTGCTACGACGAGCCGCTGAAGTCGCAGCTCCTGGCGCTGAACCCGAGGTCCTCGGAGCCGCGCGGCGGGCGGATCGACTACGACGTCGAGGGGCGCCTCGTGGGGAACTGGTTCCAGGAGGGGACGAACGGCTACGCGGGGAATGGCGACACGCGGGGGTACTGGATGGGTCACCTGTCCGTGGTCTACCACCAGGTCGATTCAGCGAGCATCGTGGTCTCGATCGGCGACTGGGACGGGCACCCCGGCCAGTTCTTCGTGGCGGGGAATGCGCCGGAGCCGGCCCTCGTCGGTGTGCAGGACGGCGTGGTCGCCTACGAGCTGACCGCGGTCTGGCTCGACCAGCTCGGCGCGATGCGGAAGCCCGTCGACGACAAGGTCCGTGGCGTCGTGCTCTTCCAGGTCCTGGAGGACGGCAAGCTGCGCATGGAGACGTTCCCCGGTATGTCGCGCGGCGACGTGAAGGGCTTCACCTCGGCAGCGCGCACCTACGAACGGTAGGCCTCGCGTCCGCGCCGCCACCAGCGCATCACCGCGGCGCCCCGGGTGAAGCCCGCCGGAGGCCGATGACGCCGTACAGGGGCGGCGGCGCCGAGGGGCTGACGGACCGGTTCACGAGGGCCCTGACCAAAGCCGCCGGCGCGTAGACCAGATCGACAAGGCAGATTGCCGGCGCGGCACCGGCGACCATCTGGATTCCGACTCCCCACGGTTCGGACTCCGCCAGGCCCGACAAGCACTCCCACCATAGAGCCACTGCGGCCATCGAAAGGCCGAGTCGAGGTACGACAACAAGCGTGGCCTCGGCGCCGCTCACGTGGTCGACCCCGCTACGGATCCACGGGGCCCATCGACGCATCGAGTCGACGCAGAGGCATAGCACCGGGAGCGACATCATCCAAACCCAGACGGGTTCGGTGCCATTGAAAGAGCCCAGGAGGTCCAGTCCGAGGATCGGGGTCCTGGTCGGCAGTTCCACGCCCCTCCACCCCCACCTATCGGTCAACGGAGTCCACGGCAACTGGTAGGCGGCCGCGGCGAGCACGGCCAATGGCATGCGGAGGAGGTCCACGCGTCGCATCGCCAGCGCAACCGGGTCCGGGCGGCGCAAGGCACCACGACGCCGGCTCGATCGCGGTCCGAGTCCCACGGCGTGCGGGAGTACTCCCTGGGCGACTGAGAGCGCCATCCAAACCAGGATGGCGCCTCGTTCTGCGTCGTACCCAGCCGGGTACATTGGCCCCGGCGGCACTCAACGGAACCCGAAGTCGTACGGTGCGACGTAGAGCCAGACCACGAGGCCCCACGCGGCAACGCCCGCTGATTCAAGCCCGCCGATGCATGTCCAGAAGACCCCGCGCATTCGCGGGGAGAGCCCACGCCTGCCCTCCCGCCGTGCGCGTAGAAGTGACGCAATCGCCGCAGCGGCCAGCAGCGTGATCCCCCAGCCCTCCAGCCAGCGCAGGTAGTCGCGCGGCGAGCCGATCGCCCTCATGGGCGGCATAGCGGGAGAATCGAACGCGTGAGCCAAAAAGCCGAGAAACCCGCAGGCGACGACCACGAGCTTCCCCCACATCGCGACGAGGGGGACCCTCCACCGGCGGTCGACCACGGACCTAGAGACCCCGAGCATTGCACCTCCGGCGTATCGCCCGCGTATCTGGCCCTCCAGCGCGACTGCTGGAATCCACCCCACCGCACGATCGGCACCGTGGTGAAATCCAGCACTCACGCCGGGGCTCGCCGGGGCCTGACATCACACAACACATGGGGTCAATGTGGGTTGTGGGATTCGAGCCGAGGTGGCACGCCGCGTGCCTCATCCTCCATGCGCCGTGTGGAGGTGTGGCAAGATGGGACCCGACTACGACCGCATCGAGCGGTTCGTCCCCGAGGGCGATCGAAGATCCAAGACGACACCCGTCGACTTGCACGACCGCTGGGTGATCCGCCTCATGCGGCTGTGCACTGAGCTCTTCGGCGGCGCCACGGCCTATGGGCGCGGGGTGGGGGCCTGGAATGTGAAGGCGACGAGGAGGAAGCCCCGCCGCCGCGCTACCAGCGCATCACCGCGGCGCCCCAGGTGAAGCCCGCGGCGAACGTCGCCATCAGCACGATGTCCCCCTCCTTCACCGCACCCGACCTCACCCTCTCGTCGAACGCGATCGGCACGCTCGCCGCCGCGCAGTTGCCATAGCGCGTGATCGACGAGTCGCACCGCTCCAGCGGGATCCCCAGCTTCTGCGCCACCGCCTCGTTGATCCGCAGGTTGGCCTGGTGCGGCACGAAGTGCGTCACGTCCGCCGTCGTCAGGCCGTTCGCCGACAGCGCCTCCTTCGACACGTTGATCATCTGCGTGACCGCCTCGACGAACACCTGCTTCCCGTTCATGAACGGGTAGTGCATCCCCTCGTCCAGCAGCTTGTGCGTGATTCGCCCCGGGTAAATGCTCCCCGGCGCCGGCACCCACAGCTCCTCCGCGAACTTTCCGTCCGCGTGCAGGTGCGTCGAGAGGATGCCGCGATCCGCGCTCTCCGACTCCCCCACGATCACCGCCCCCGCGCCGTCCCCGAAGAGCACCGTGATGTGGCGGCTCCGGTCGCTGTAGTCGAGCCCCGTCGAATGCACCTCGGCCCCCACGACGAGCACCCTCTTGTACTTCCCGAGCTGGACGAACGCCTCGGCGATCGACAGCCCATACAGGAACCCCGTGCACTGGTCCCGCACGTCCAGCGCGCCCACGCCGGAGTTCCCCAGCTTCTTCTGGAGGAAGCAGGCCGTGCCGGGAAACTCGTGCTCCGCCGTCTGCGTCGCAAGGATCATGAAGTCGATGTCGGAGGCCTTGAGGCCCGCCGCGTCGAGCGCGCGGTTCGTCGCCGTGAAGGCAAGGTCGCTCGGGCCGATCCCCTCGTCGACGTAGCGCCGCTCCTTCACGCCCGTCCTCTGCTGGATCCACTCGTCGCTCGTCGTGAGCCTCGTGGCCAGCTCCGCGTTCGTCACCACCCGCTGCGGCAGGCAGCTCCCCGTGCCCAGGATGCGCGCGCGCTTCATGCTCACTCCCCTCCAAAGGGCGGCAGATTCTAGGAAAACACCAGGTCCGGCGATAGGGATTCGAGCCGGCAAGCCTCGTGCCTACCGACTGGTCCTCACCCGCGCCACCGCGTCCTTCCAGCCGTCGTAGCGCTGCTCCCGCTCCGCCTTCGGCATGGAAGGCTCGAACCGGCGGTCGGTTCGGCGGAGGCGGGCCAGCTCCGAGGGCCCCTTCCAGTACCCGACGCCGATCCCCGCGAGGTAGGCCGCGCCGAGCGCCGTGACCTCCACCTCGCGCGGCCGGTCGATCGTCGTGTCCAGGATGTCCGACTGGAACTGCATCAGGAGGTCGTTCGACGCTGCACCCCCGTCCACCCGCAGCTCCGCCAGGCGCCTCCCCGTGTCCCGCTCCATCGCGTCGATCACGTCGCGCGTCTGGTAGGCGATCGACTCGATCGTCGCGCGCACGATCTCCGCCCTCCCCGTCCCGCGCGTGATGCCGAGGATCGCCCCGCGGGCCCCCTGGTCCCAGTACGGCGCTCCCAGCCCCACGAACGCGGGGACGACGTAGACCCCCCCCGCGTCCCCCCGCTTCGAGGCGAAGTACTCGCTGTCGCGGCTCTCCTCCAGGATCCGGAGCTGGTCCCGCAGCCACTGAACCGCCGCGCCCGCGATGAAGACGCTCCCCTCCAGGGCGTACGCGGGGCCCCCGTTCGCCGCGCACGCGACCGTCGTGACGAGGCCGTTCCGCGAGTAGGCCACTCGCCCGCCCGTATGCACGAGGAGGAAGCACCCCGTCCCGTAGGTGTTCTTCGCCATCCCCGCCCGGTGGCAGAGCTGCCCGTAGAGGGCCGCCTGCTGGTCCCCCGCGACGCCCGAGATCGGGATCCCGTCCGGGAGCATGGACAGGCCTCGGGTCCTCGCCATGACGCCGCTGGACCGCATGGGGCGCGGCAGGATCGCCCCCGGCACCCGAAGCGTAGCGAGCATCTTCGCGTCCCAGTCGAGCGTCCTCAGGTTGAGGAGCATCGTGCGCGAGGCGTTCGTGAAGTCCGTGACGTGCGCGTCTCCGCCCGAGAGGTTCTCGATCAGCCACGTGTCGATGGTCCCCGTGCGGAGCTTTCCCGCCTCCGCGAGCCGCCGCGCCCCGGCGACCTGGTCGAGCGTCCACGCGATCTTGGTCCCGCTGAAGTAGGCGTCGATCGCCAGGCCCGTGCGGCGCTGAACCTCGCGCGCGAGGCCGCGGCGCTTCAGCTTCTCGCACGCCTCGGCGGTGCGGCGGCACTGCCAGACGATGGCGCGGTGGATGGGTCGCCTCGACGCCGGGTCCCAGACGACGCTCGTCTCTCGCTGATTCGTGATCCCGATCGCTGCGACGTCCGCAGCGCGCGTCCCGGCATCGGCGAGCGCCGCGGCCATCGTCCGCTCCGTCGCCGCCCAGATCTCGGCTGCGTCGTGCTCCACCCAGCCGGGTTGCGGGTAGTGCTGGCGGAGCTCCTCGTACGCCTTGCCGGCGATTCGCCCTCCGCGATCGACGACGAGCGAGCGGGTGCCCGTGGTTCCTTGATCGATCGTGAGGATCACCTTTGCGCCCACAGTGCACCTCCCCTCGTCATCCCCTTCGCCTGGGCACGCACGTCGGCCCGCACACGGCCTCGAATCGCCCGCCCACGCCTCGCCCCCCCATGGCCCCCGGCGGCAGGTCCAGCCCGAGCGACTTCAGCCGCGCCACCAGCCTCGCCGTCGCCGCCTCCATCGTCCCCGCGTCCACTGCCGAGGGTCCCGCGCCCGCGGGCCACGCGACGTACACGATGTCCCTCATCGGCCTCCCGCGGTCGCAGAAGATCACCGGCCTCACCACCGGCAGCCCCGCCCGGGCCGCGGCGTTCAGGTCCTTCCACAGCTCTCTCGCCGAGCGCCCCGCCGGGTCGGCCGGGTCCCCTCCCTCGGGGTCCACCCGCACCAGCCTCACGCCTACCTCCACCTCCGCGGGCGCATCGGGAGTGCGCAGGACCCCCGCGAGCCTCTCCACCTCCTCGGCCTCGACCCCCGGGTGGTCGTCGTCGGCGGTCCTGCGGCGGTACCAGATCGTGATCCCGCGGCCCCTCCACACCCCGTAGTTCCGGCTCGTGGAGAGGCACCCGTCCCTCGCGCGGCGCCAGTCCCGCAGGAAGACCTTGCTGGCGGAGCGCAGCACGTCCCTCGCGAGCTCCCGAGTCGCCCGGCGGAAGACCTCGCGCCCGCCCGCGTACTCGATCAGGAATCGCAGCCGGTCCGTCCTCGTGGCCGGGCGGAACCGGTTCAGCTTCGCGAGGTTCCAGGCCCGCTCGTCGCGCGTGAGCGGCCGGCTCAGGAGCTTCACCCGCTCGGCGTCGACGAGGGCGAGGAAGACCTCGGGCTCGGTCCCCCTCAGGAGGACGTTGTTGGGATCGAAGTCGTCCTGGTAGACCCCCGCGTCGTGGACCTGGCGGGCAAACCTCCCGTACGTGGCGAGCACGCGGCTCCGCAGCCGCCGCGGCGTCCCCTTCCTCCCGAGGAAGGCGTCGAGCCCCTCGCTCTCGACCAGCGGAACGACGACGACGCTCTCCCACCTTCCCGACCCGCGATGGACCTCCGCGCGCGCGACGGGCGGGACGAACGGCACGCCGCGCTGGGAGATCGCCCGTCCGACCCACATCTCCCAGTACCCGCGCGGCCCAAGGAGGCGCCACTTCAGCGCCCCCAGCCACCCGCCCGCGCGGTAGGTCTTCCTGAGGAAGCGCTCCTGCACCCCGTCGTGGGCCACCTCGATGCGGTCGACGCGCTTGATCCTCACGTCCTTCACCTGCTCGACGCGGAGCGGCGACGCGAGGGCCTCCGGAAGCCATCGGAACCCCTCCACGGCCTCCCACGTCGCGTCGCCAAGCGGGACCTTCGCGAGGAGCTGCGACACGGGGAACGGGGCGGGGTCAGGGAGGCGGTCGGGGAACGTCAGGTCGCGAGCCGTGGCGAGGAACGTCCCCGGCGGGAGCGACGGGCCGCGATCCTCGGGCGGCCACGGCCAGGGGCGCAATCCGACGTCCTCCGGGCAGAGCGCGACGTGCCACAGGAAGACGCCGGTGTACGTCATCCACCTCTCGCGGAGCCTGGGCTTACGACCGAGCGTCGCGATGTTCGCGGTCAGGGCGATCAGCCAGTCGACGGCGGCGCGTACCGTCCGGACCCCTTGCAGGAGCAGTGCCGCGGCGATTCCGCGGTGTTTCCGGAAGAAGTGGTAGAGGCTCCTCAGGTACTCGATCCGCGCCTTCGCGGGCGCCACGCGCTTGCTCTGCCCCTGCAGGTGGTAGACGCGCGCGGCGGGGACGTGGGTCACCTTCCAACCCGCGCGCCTCATCCTCAGGCACCAGTCGGTCTCCTCGAGGAAGAGGAAGTAGGCCTCGTCGAGGAGCCCAACGTCGGCGGCGGCCTCGCGTCGCGCGAGGATGGCGGCGCCGATCAGCGACTCCACCTCGAACGGGGCCTCGCGGGCCTGGTACTTGCTCGGGTACGTCGCGGGGCGGAGGCGGCGGAGGAGGCTCTTGTTCAGGAGCTCGGTGGCGAGGGTCGGCCAGTTGTCGAACGAGTGCTGGCGCGCGCCGTCGGGGTCGAGGAGCTGGGCGCCGGCGAGGCCGCAGTCGGGGTGGCGGTCCATGTGGTCGACGAGGGCCTCGACGGCGCCCTCCCCGACGAGGGCGTCGGGGTTGAGGAGGAGGGCGTAGCGGCCGAGGGCTGTGCGGAGCCCCTGGTTGACGCCCATGGCGAACCCGAGATTCGTGGAGTTGCGCACGAGGCGGATCTCGGGGAAGCGCTCGGCGACGGCGTCGGCGCTCCCGTCGGAGGAGGCGTTGTCGACGACGATCACCTCGTGCGAGGCTCCGCCCACGCGATCGTGGACGGCCTGGAGGCACTGGAGGAGGATGGGCCGGGTGTTCCAGGAGACGACGATGATCGAGAGGTCGAGCATGCCACATCGGCCTCGGGCGACGCCCCGCGTCGCACTTACTTCGCGCGCTTGCGGGGGCGCTTGTTGGGTGACGCACCGGTCTGCACCCACAAGTCGACGAATTGGACTCCGAGCTCCGGCACGTCGCCGAGCACGAACCGGCGCGGGACGCAGCGCGCCTCGATCCCGTCGTACCGCTTCCCCTTGAACCGGAGGTGGAGATGGAACGGGACGAGCGGAAGGGAGGCCTTCTTGAGGCGGAGGTTCACGAGCCGGGCGCCCTTGAGGGAGATGTCGCGGATCTCGCCGGTCCCGGTGGTGAAGAGCTGCTTCCCCTTGTCGAGGACGACGGTGACGTACGCCGGGATCCGCACGGCGTTCCGGAGCCACTCGCGGCGATAGAGGCGGGCGTCTTCCACGAGGATGCTCCGATCGTCCGCGTCGCCCTCGCTGACCCCAGCGCTCTGGGCGAACCGGGCGAGCATGGCCTTCAGCACCGAGCGCGGGTCAGGCAGGTCGACGCGCATTCCTCCTCCCAGAAGGGGGCGTATCCTAGGGAAGGAGGGCTCGGAAGTCAACGAACGGCACGATATCTGATATCTGATATCTGAGGTCTGGCATCAGATATGTCCCGGAGACGCGCCTGGTTCACGGAGCATATCTGATTTCAGACCTCAGATGTCAGATATCAGATATCGTGCCGTTCCAAGCGGCTACTTATACGTCAGCACCCGGTCCGCCAGACACCCGTTGCACCGGTCGCAGAGCTTCGACCCCCCGATCAGCCCCTTCCCCTTGCACTTCGCGCACGCCTCGTACTTCACCTCGGTGACCTGGAGGTTCCGCTCCGCGTTATAGGCCCTCAGCCAGCTCATCTTCGACTGCGCCGAGGCCTTCGTCCACCACGCCTCTCCCCCCTTCGCGAGGTCGATGGCTGCCTTCTTCTGCTCCGCATCGATCACCGGATCGTTCTTCTCCCGCTCCTTCTGCTCCTCCAGCGTCGTCGGCTGGTTCTCGCGCGGGCGGCGGATCGTGACGCCGTCGTGGATCCACGTCCCGTCGGCGAACGAGGCCGTCCTCGGCGTAGGCACCTGCCGCGACCGCCACGCCCCCTCGATCGCCTCGCCGTCGATTTTCAACTTCTCCGCCAGCTTGTTCTTCACGTCCGTCGCGAGCGTCTGGTCGACGTACTTCTTCGCCGTGGCGAGCGTCAGCGTCCGCTCCGTCGCCGTCTTCCTCAGGAGGGCGTCCACCTGGTCGAACCACTCGTCGACGACCTTCCCTCCCAGGTACTGGTCCTTGTTCGAGGCGTACGCGGTCTGCTCGTCGGTGATCCGCTTGAGGAGGTCCTCCGCGTCGCGTCCCGCAGCGGTCCCCCCGAAGTCGCTCGCGAGCTTCTTGGCCGCGGCGACCGCATCGTCGAATTTCTGCGCCGAGAGGGCCGCCATCGCCTGGTCCCGGAGCGTCTGGGCCTCGGACTCCTTCGCCACCCGGTCCACGACGGCGAGCCGCTTCCGGATCTCGGGCTCCATCGCCGCGTCGATCGCGAGGGCCGCCTCGAAGTGCTCTTTCGCCTTGTCGAAGAGCTTCACGCGGATGCAGAACTGCCCCATCGCGAACTGCTTTCCGGCGTCCTTCGCGTCGAGCGACCGCGCCTGGGCGTCGTACAGCTCCTGCGCCGTCGAGAAAGCGAGCGCGGGGATCTGGACCGACTCCACCTTGTCGATGCGCCCCCGGGGGACCTGGCGGTTTCCCGTCAGCGTCTTGATGACGACGAGGTCGGGCTTGTCCTCGACGATTTTCCCCTCGATCGAGGTCCCGTCGTCCAGGACGAGGCGGGAGCCCTCGATCATCAGCTCCTCCTTCTCCTCGGGGAGCTTCAGCGTGTCCTGGATCCGCTTCGCCTCCTCGGGGTCGAGCTGCGCCCACGCAATCGTGACGACGCCGCCGCTGTCGAGGCGCTGGAGAGTGAACCCCTTCTCGTCGTGGGTCACGATCTCCCCCGACAGCAGGGACCCGTTCCGCAGGCGAATCGTCGTTGCGCAGGCGATCGCGGCCACGAGAAGGAGCGCCAGGTAGACCCGTCCCATCGCCATCCTCCCTACGGAACGAGGTCGGGGGCCACGCGCCGTGCGTGGTCCGCGAGCATGTCGTAGATCTCCCTCGCGTCGTGCATCGAGAGCGCCTTCGCCGCGAGCTCGCGAGCCTCCTTGATCGTGACCTCCCGGACGATCCGCTTGATCGCCGGGATCACGTTCGGCACGACGCTGAACTCCGAGAGCCCCATCCCGAGGAGGAGCGTGACGAAGACGGGGTCGCCGCTCATCTCGCCGCACATGGCGACCGTCTTACCGTGCTTCTGCCCCTCCGCGATGACGTTTCGGATGAGCCGCAGGACGGCCGGGTTGGACGGCTGGTACAACGATGCTACCCGCTCATTCCCGCGGTCGACCGCCATCGTGTACTGGATGAGGTCGTTCGTCCCCAGGCTCATGAAGTCGACCTCGGGGGCGAACCGGTCGGCCAGGATTGCCGCGGCGGGGACCTCAACCATGATCCCCACGGGTATCTTCTCGTCGAACCCCTGCCCCTCGCGGCGCAGGTCGTCCATCGTCTCCTCGAGGATCGCCTTCGCCTGTCGCAGCTCGTCGACGGTGGAGACCATCGGGAACATGATCTTCACCTTGCCGCGGAGCGAGACGCGGAGGATGGCCCGGAGCTGCGGTTTGAACAGGTCGCTCCGCTCGAAGCAGAGGCGGATCCCGCGGCATCCGAGGAAGGGGTTCCGCTCGTGCTGACCCTCGTCGACGTTCACCTTGTCCGCGCCCGCGTCGAGCGTGCGGATCGTGATCTCGCGGCCGCCGAGTTGCCGGACCGCCTCCATGTACGCCTCGTAGTGGTCCTCCTCCGTCGGGAACGCCCCGCGGGCGCCGAAGAAGAGGTACTCCGTGCGGTAGAGGCCGATCCCCTTCGCCCCGTTCTCGATCGCGGCCGGGATCTCCGACGGCTTCTCGATGTTCGAGAGGATGCGGACCGGCTCCTTGTCCCTGGTCTGCGCGGGCAGGGTCCTGTACTTGGATTGGACCTCCGCCTGCGAGGAGCGGAAGTTCTTCCCCATCGCGAGGTAGACCTTGAGCGTCTCCTCGTCGGGGTTGACGATGACCTGCCCCGCCGATCCGTCGACGATGACCGTGTCGCCTCCGGCGACGTCCTGCGTAATCGCCTCCAGGCCGACGACCGCGGGGATCCCGCGCTCCCGCGCCAGGAGCGCCGTGTGGGACGTCTTCCCGCCGATCTCGGTCACCAGGGCGAACACCTTCTTGGGATCGAGCAGCGCGGCCTGGCTCGGGGTGATGTCGTGGGCGAAGACGATCACGCCGCCGGTGAGCGTGGAGAGCGTCTCCTCCCTCTTGCCGAGGAGCTTGTGGAGGATCTGACGCTCGGTGTCGAGCATGTTCCTGACGATCTCGCCCGCGATCGGGCTGTTCGTCGCCAGTGTCTTCTTCGCCTGGCGCCGCATGGCCTGGGAGACGGCGTACTCGGCGTTCGCGCCGCTACGGCGGATGGACTCTTCGACGTCCTTGGCGATCACCGGGTCCTGGAGCATCGCGATGTGCGCCTGGACGATGCCCATGGAGAGCCCCGCCTTCTTCTGCATGCGGCGCAGGCTCTCCTCCAGGTCGGCGACGCACGCGTCCCGCCCAACGTGGTAGCGCTCGACCTCCGCCTCCACCTCCTCGGCCCGGACCTGGCGCCGGGGGATGCGGACCTCCTCGGTGTCGAGGATGAAGGCCTCGCCGACGGCGTAGCCGGGGCTGACCGGAATCCCCTTCCTGATCTCCATTCGCCCGCCCTAGACTTCCTCGCCGAACCCGCCGTGGACCAGCTCCTCGATCGCCGCCACGGCCTTCTCCGCGTCGTGCCCCTCCGCGATCACCACGACCTGGCTCCCCTTCGTCGCGGCCAGGGTGAGGACCTCGATGATGCTCTTCGCGTTCACGGACTGGCCGTTGGAATGGACCATCACCTCGCTCGCGAAACGGCCGGCCGTTTCCGCGAGTTTCTGGGCCGGCCGGACGTGCATGCCGGCGCGGTTCACGATCGTGACAACTCGTTCGAGGCGCATCTGTCCGTTGCCTGGCGTCCCGGGGCGAGGAGTGCTGGCCGTTGGCCCGTGGGGAGCCTACCCGGGGAACTTCTCGTCGATCTCCTGGAAGATCTCGAGGATCTCTCGCACACTCTTCGCGTTCTTGAGGAACTTCCCGAAGTGGATGGTGCTGCTCGCCTTCATCGCGCTGGCGATCTTCTTGAGGAGCTTCAGTTTGTCGTCGATCCGCTCCTTCGGGTGGAGGATGACGAAGATCAGGTGGACCGGTTCGCCGTCGATCGCCCGGAACTCGATCCCGCCCGGGCACCGCCCGAACGCCCCGACGAACTCCTTGAGCCCATCGATGGCCTCGTGGGGAATGGCCACGCCGTCGCCGATCCCCGTGCTCCCGCGGGCCTCGCGCCCCAGGAGAAGGGAGATCACGTCCGTGGTCTTCGTCTTGACCTCGTGGTGCTCGCGGATGAGCTCCACGAGCTCGCGGATCGCGGCCTCCTTTTCGGTCGCCTTCAGCTCCTCCACGATGGCCTTCCGCGGGATGATGTCGCTCAGCTTCACCCAATCCTCCTCGAGGCAGTGACGATGTCGCGTGCGGTTTCCCGGGACGCGGGGACCGAGAGGTTCCCACGTCCCGGGACCTTAGTCAAGGCAAGCCGATGAGGCGCTTATGCCTCCGGCACTTCCTCAGGCGCCTCGACGATCACCGGCGCCTCCGTCCCCTTCGTCCGCCCGCGTGCCCGCTTGGCGCGCGCGCCCCGGAGCTTCTCCTTCGTCTTCACGATCTGCCGCTCCAGCTTGTCGGTCGCGATGTCCAGGGCGGCGCACATGTCGTCCTTCACGGCGTGGCCGACGAGCTTTTCGCCGTGGGCGGTCGTCGCGATCAACTCCGCGATGTGCCGCTCCTTCTCGTGGCTGAGGATCACCTCGAGTTTGAGGACGCGGTCGAAGTACTTCTCCAGCCGCGTCGCACGCTCCTCGGCGTACTGCCGCATCAGGTCGGTCATCGGCATGTGCCGGTGCGTGATGCTGACCTTCACGGTGTTCCTCCTCAACGGGGACCCAAGGCGACCATTCCTAACGGCCGTACCCGAGCCGCTCCCCGATCCGCGGATCGAGTGGCGGGACGGCCAGGATCTTGCGCTTGGTCGCCTCGAAATCGTACGGGACCCGGTGGTAGGCGATCACCTTCCCATCGAAGGTGACGTAGCACGCGCGGTTATCGCCGTCGCGCGGCTGGCCGACCGAACCGACGTTGACGACGTACTTCGCTCCCTCCGTGAGCGAGAACTGGCTGCCTTCCATTTCGCGGGGCGAGATGAACTTGCTGTCCTCGGTGATGATCCCGGGGTCGTGCGTGTGCCCGACGAAGCAGATCTTCGGGAAGCGCGAGAAGATGTCCCGGATCTTCGCGGGGATCTCGCCGAGCAGGTCCTCGGTGTCGGCGCGCAGGATGTACTCCATCGTGGGATCGCGCGGCGATCCGTGGACGAGGACGAAGGAGTCCTCCTGGTGCATCGGCGGGAGGTTCCTGAGGAAGTCCCACCGCCGCTTCTTGGCGCTCGAGGAGAAGAGGCCCGGTCGGAGCTGGCTGCGGGTCCACTCGATGGCCTCGCGGGCGACGGGATTGAAGCCGTAGGCCTCGTTGACGACGGCTTCGTCGTGGTTGCCGCGGAGGACGGTCTTCCATTCGCGCGCGAAGTCGACGCAGGAGGCGGGGTCTGGGCCATAACCGATGAGGTCGCCCAGGCAGATGATCTCGTCGGCCCCCTTCGATTTGATGTCCGCGAGAACCTTCTCCAGTGCCTCGAGGTTCCCGTGGATATCGGAGATGATCGCCCTCATCCGAGGGGGCTCCCCCACTTGTCGTCCACCCGCGGGGGATCATAGCACTCGGGTTTGGGCAAAGCAAGCGGGCACAATCCGATCGCAAATTGGATTCGGATTCCGCCCACGATGGTGCGATCTGTCCCGCTCCGTGCGGAACCTCACGAGCGCCGCCCGGAGGCGCCCGCTGCAAGTCGATTCAAGCCCTGCCATTCCACGACCTGCCGATTCCGGAATCCGGCGAGGCGATTGCAGATCTCCCACGCCCCGGATTCGTGTCCCTCGGTGTGGATTCGTGGATCTCTTTCGGGAGGCCTCGCCATGTCGATTCAAGTCCACTGCCTCGGCTGCGACGGTCGGACGATCGCGCCCGAATCGATGGCGGGGAAGACGGGGCGCTGTCCCAAGTGCGGCGCGCGGGTGACCTTCCCCGGCGTCGCGACGCCGACGGAGCCTCTCGCCGGCGTCTCCTCTCCGGTGGCCGTGGCGACGGTCCCGTCCCGTCCCGCAAGCGCCCTCCGCCGGGCGCCGTCTCGCGCGCCGCTCGCACGCGGGGCCGATGCGGGCCCCCGCTCGCCGCACCGGAGCTGGGTCGCGGTCGGGGCGTTGGGGGTGGTCGTCGTCGTGGCGGGCGTCGCGCTCTTCTACTACACCCGGCGCTCCGGGCACGGCTCCCCGGAGGAGGTCCTGCGGACGGCCGACACGGCGATCCGCGAGAAGGACTACCGGACGTTCTACCACTGCACTCGCCCGGCGGACCGCGGGCTCCTGGTCGCCAGCGCGATGATGGGAGCGGCGCTCACCGCGGCCTTCCAGGACGGCCTGAAGAGCGAGGGGGGTGCGGCATCCGCCGAGGTGGAAGAGGCCTTCAAGAAGCACGGGTTGACGAAAGAGAGCGCGATGGCCGCGGCCCAGAAGCTCGCCGAGCCGGACAAGGCGGCGGCGGGCCCGGAGCTGAAGGATCCGGAGGGGCTCTTCGTCGACCTCTTCACGCTGATGTCGAAGGGGAAGGACAACGGCGGGATGAAGTTCAACCTCGGGCCAGAGATGAAGAACGTCGTGGTCGAGGGGGAGAAGGCGCACGGCGAAGTCACCGCCGACGGGAAGACGCAGAGCGTCTTGTTCGCGCGCGAGGACGGGATGTGGTACCTCGCCGTGAAGCCGTAGCGGGCGATCACGCCTACGACCGCGGAAGTGCGAGATCCCGTCCTCCGCGTTGGGCTACGATGGGGGCCTGCCAAAGGAGCGGGAGCGCCGATCGAGCCATGATTCGCTGGACGGAGCACACTGAGTTTTACCGCCTCGAGTACTCCCATCGACTCCAGGCGGTCGTCTGTGGTGCGCTGTCTGTCTTCATGTGCCTCGTCGCGGTGGTCGGGATCGTTGGCGTCCTCGGGGCGCTCATGGACGGCCCATGGGCGCGCTGCGTCCCCTTCCTGATCCTGACCGCTATCGCCGTCCCATTGGCCTGGGTGGCCGGGCGCCTGGCCTCTGCGTACGAATCGAAATGCGGATGGGTCGAGGTCTCCATCCGCGGCTGCACCGCGCGATGGGGCGGGCGCTTGCTTCCGAGCATGGAGGCCCCCCTCCCCATCTTCCGATTCCAGGTCTTCTACGACGCGCGCGCCAGGGGCGGCATCGAGGCGATCCTGCCGGACGGAGGGCGCCGTCTCCTCCTCGGCCCCTGGGAGGGCGACGACGCGGTTCGCCTCCTCAAGCTCTCCGAGGAGCTCAACGCGAATCTCGGATCGGTCGAGTCCTCCGCGGCGACACTCGCTCCCCCTCCCGCCAGGCTGGAAGGCCCGCCGGACGCGGCGACGCGCAGGACCCTCGCCGGTTGGCGTCTCCGGTCAGGGCCGTACCGGGTCGTGGTCTTCGACGGGCGATCGCTGATCGCGGTCCCAGCAATTGCCCTCGCCCTCGGCCTCTTGGGCTGGGGAGATTCCCTTCCAGCAGGGGATCTCACATTCGCTGTCGCGGGGACCTGCGCACTCTCAGCCCTCTGGTGGGGGCTCTTCCTGCGCCATCTCTGCTGGATCGAGATCGATGCGCCCGGCGGACGGACGCGTTGGGGGCGAGGCGGCGCGACGCTTGGCGAGCAGATCGCGGTCGCGTCGTTCCATGCAGAGCCATACCCGTCGATCCTCGGCCGCGACGATTACTGGACGATCGTCGCCTATCAACCGGACGGGCAACGCATTGTCCCGTTCGCGCGGGCTCTCCGGGTCCCGCGTCGGAAGGCGATTCGCTCCGCCTACCTGCTCAACTGGGCCCTCAAGGTCGGTGAGTCGCGTGCATAGTCGAGTCACCGCGCGCATTCAGTTGACCGACCGTTCAGCGCCCGGTAGTTTCTCTCCATGAGCATGCCCGAGCCGTGTCCGCCCAGTTCCCTTTCCGATGCCGACCTCCTCGCCCTCCTCGACACCGCCGAGGACCGCCTCTCGCGCGACGCCGTGGAGGAATTCGTCCGGCGCCGCGAGAGGATGCTTGCGCCGCTGACGGCGATTTGCCGAGATGAAGCGGCTTGGAAGGGGGAGGGCGCCGATTTCTGGAAGCCGGTCCACGCGGCGTACATCCTCGGCGCCATGGGCGGTCTGGAGTCGATCCAGGGTCTCCTCGCCGCGCTCCACTTTTCGACCCTTCACGACCTGGACTGGGTCAGCGAGTCGATGCCATCGATCTTCGCCGACCTCGGGGCGCCAGCGATCCCGCATCTCGTTCAACGCGCGGGCGACACGGAGGCGGTGCAGCATGAGCGCGCGCTGGCCATCGTCTCACTCGGGGCCATTGCAATCCGGTGGCCTGATCTCACCGACCAGGTCCTCGCAGTCCTCCGAGAGACGGCCTCCCAAGGCGCGGATGAGGAGGTCCGGTGCAGCGCCGGCAACGCGCTCCTCGACTTCGCCCGCCCGGAGGACCGCCCGCTCATTGATCGCATCGCGCGACTCAACCGAGACGAGGCCGAGTGGCCCCTGTTCCGCTCCGAGGAAGTGGAGGATGCGTATCGCCGTGGGGGAAGGCCGCGGGAGTACGCGCCCCGTGGCTGGCTCTATTTCTACGACCCCCAGGAGATCGACGCGCGGCAGGCCCGATGGCGGGGACAGGCAAAGGGTGCCGGATCGGACGAGGACGAGGAGACCCGGATCGATCGTGAGGTCGAGGGTATCCTCCGCAAGTTCGACGCGACGCTCGAAGACCTGGATTACGGCAAGCGCGAACAAGCTGGGTTCGTCGCAAGCACCATGACCCGCTTCCTCCTCGATCGGTGCGGCGTGGCCGCGTGGGAGTGGAACACCCAGTGGATCGCGGACTACTTCGACCGCTACGTCAAGAAGCTCGGCACGGAGGACCTCGCCGAGGTCCGCCTCGTGCCGGACTTCGTGATCCGCGTGCTTCGCTTCTGGGAGGCGGAGGGAAAGCTGGGGCAGGACGTCGTCGCCCCCGCGGTGGTGTGGATCGAGGCGAGCCGCTCGAAATTTGTTCGCCGCGCGATCGAGCCCGGGAACTTCTCGTTCGCGAAGGGAATGACGTATCGGATGAGGAAGGACGGCGTCGATCTCCAGAACCGTCGCGCTGTCTCCGAGTGGACCGGGCGCTTCAACCGCGAAATCGCGGGGGCGCGCCTCGCGGTGGAACCCGGGATCGAACGGGTGACTCACGCCGCGCCCAGCCTCAACGCCCCCTGCCCCTGCGGGAGCGGCAAGAAGTACAAGCGCTGCTGCGGGAGGCAGTAGGCGCCCGGTGCGCGGCCCACGGCGGCCATCCCGAGGAGGACTCGCGGCGTCGCGTTGCTCGCTCGACGAGGGTTCGGCCCATCCAGCGGCGAAGTCGGCCGACGGGTCGCCAGAGGAGCGCCCCTACTGAGGGGCCCGTTCTCGTTCCACGTTCTGGGCCTGGATTGCGAGGCGGTTGTTGAGAACTCGGTTGACGAGGCGTCTCATCGCCTCATTCTCGCAGTTGAGCTGGATGGAGCTCTTGAAGCGGTCCTTGCCGATGTGGTCGAGGAGGATGCCGAGACACTCGTCGACAAAGGAGGGCGAGGTGGCCTCCAGGCCATCCAAATCGACCAAGATCGGCGTGTGGGTCTCTAGCAAGCGCTCGATCTCACCGCGGATCTCGATTCCGCGGTCTCGAAAGAGCAGTCGGGTACCAAAGTCGCGAAGCCGCACGACTTTAGAAGCAGGCGGCTTAGAAGAACTCTTCATCATCGACGATCTCGTTGGGTGGGAGGCTGCCGTACACGTCCAGGATGGGCAAGGGCTGGTCGAGATCGATGATGATCGAAATCCAGGTGCCCTGCCAATCGCCATCGACTTTAGCCAGGCTCCAGTTGCGATTCCAGTGCATTCGCCAGGTCGTGTAGATCTGACTGCCGGAGAGGATTCGAAGTGTGCCCCCATTCCGTCTCACCAATTCGGCTACCACATAGAGGCCGTATCCCGTGTGGCCGATCCCAGAGCCCTTATGGGGCTTGCTGGTGACCAAGGGCCGACAGGCAAGTTCGAGTGGAGCCTCTCCGGCTCGAATCCGTCGCTTGGCGTCCTCGTTCCATCCGCGTAGGAAGGACTCCCGTATCCCGATTCCCGTATCGGCGATCACGATGTTCAGCTTCCTACGCTTCGGGTACGTCTGCGCACCGGCGAATCCACCAACACTCTCGCCCCCGTGCCGCACGACGTTCTCGATCAGCTCCGCAAACAGGGTATAGAGAGCATTGACCTCTGCTTTGGAGATCAATGCCCAACTGTCGAGGATCTCGACGATGTGATTCGATACCCGTTCGGAGTCCAGGTGGGATCCGATCGGCGTGATTGTCACGGCGAAGCCATCTGCCCTGTCCTGCTGGTACACCGTTTCTTGCCCCTGTAGGGCTCTGAAAAACCCAATCCTCGTCAGGTAGTCTTCCATGTCCGCGTCGGCCCCCGAAACGCCCACCTCGACCTTCCCCTTGATGCACCACGCGATGAGCGCCGCAATCCCGTTGACGAATAGGTGATCGACTCCGGTGAGACCCAGTTCCACGCGAGGCGGAGGCGGAGTGAGCACTGTGAGTCGCGAGGCGAGGGACTCCATTCCCCGAATGGAGCTGAGCTCCGTGCTGAGGGGTAGCTTTGCATATCGCTTCAGGATCCGACGTTGGAGAGTTGGCATGGGAACGGCGGAGTCGAGAGCGCCCTCCGGCCAGTCCAGGAGCTTCTGCCGCGGTAGATCCCCCATGATCCGCTCGACCCCCTTTGCGAGCTTCTGCGTGTCCTGCCCAGCTTCGCGCGTCAGTTCCGCCCCAAGAAGGTCGACCAAGCCCTTCGGACACCGACCGCGCTTCCCGAGGCTCTTCTCGACGAGTGTCTTCCAATTGGGGTCGTGCAATGCGAGTCGGGCAAGAAGCCGTAGCAGGTTCTGAACCATCACCTCATGTGGTCGGCTGTGCAAGCGCTTGAAAACAGCCCGAGCGCACTCTAGGGGCTTCAGGCTCAGCATCCTCGTCGTCCGGATCGAGAGCACCTCGTCACCCCATCGCTCTCGCACGGAGTCATCGAGAATCTGCCGGAGGAAGCTCTCCTCCGATGCGGGCTCCGCAGGCAAGGGCGCCTCCCGAGAACGGAACGGCTGGACCTTCTCAAACGCAACGGTACGGGGCCTACTCGCACCTGTCAACGAACGGGGCCGATACACTCTCCTGCCCTGTCAGCAGCTCCTGATAGAGCGCGTCGATCCGAGCGACCATCTCGGCGTGGTCGAACTCCGCGACGCAGCGGCGGCGGCCCTCTGCGGCCATCCGGGACGCGGAGGCAGGGTCGGAGAGGAGGCCGTCCAGCGCCGCCGTCAGCCCATCGACATCGCCCACGTGGATCAGCCGCCCCGTCACGCCGTCCTCCACCACCTCGCGCGCCCCGTCGACGTCGAACGTCGCCACCGGCCTCCCCACGACCAGCGCCTGCGGAAGGACGCGCGCCAGCCCCTCACGATACGAGGCGTGGACCACGACGTCACTCGCCGCCAGCATCGCCGCCACGCGGTCGGGCTCCACCATCCCCGTCCAGACGATCCGCTCCCAGACCCCCAGCGCCCTCGCCCGTGCGTGGAGCGCCTCCCGCAGCTCCCCGTCCCCCACGAAGAGGAGGCGCATCGTGGGGTGTCGCCCCACCAGCCGCGAGGCCGCGACCAGGACGTCCTCATGCCCCTTGAGCGGCGCCAGGCGGGCGACCTCCACCACCACCCTGTCGGCGGGCGCAATCCCCAACCGCGCGCGCGTCGCGTCCCGCAGCCCCTCTGCCGCCAGGAAGGGCGCCAGCTCCATCCCGCTCCGAATCACCGTGAACTTCTCTCGCGGTCCCATCCCCCCTTCCACTCCCTGATCCACCATCGCCCCGGCCACCGCGATCAGGCGATCCGTCCACCTCCCGCAGACCCACTCCAGGACGCGGTAGAGCGCGTTCAGCGACCTGCGCTCGTAGGGGTGGAACGGCAGCCCGTGAACCGTGTGGACGACGATCGGCACGCCCGTCAGTCTGGCCGCGAACCGCCCGAGGATCCCCGCCTTCGAGCTGTGCGTGTGCACGATGTCCGGGCGCTCCTCGCGGAACAACTGGATCAGCGAGGCGAGCGCGAGCGCGTCGTGGTACGGCGAGATCGCCCGACGCATGTGGGGAAGGAGCCGGAGGTCGACGCCGTTGCGCCTCGCCCGCTGGATCAGCTCCCCTTCCCTCCCGAGCGCCGGGCCGGCGGCGAGGACGACGCGGTAGCCGGGGAAGCGCTGGAGCCCCTCGACGGTCAGGAGCGTGTTCTCCTGAGCGCCGCCGAGGATGAGTCGAGTGATGAGGTGGAGGACTCGGACGGTCACTTGCCTTGCGGTTTGGCAGGCGGCTGGGGCTCAGTTCCGGGGGCCGGCGTCGTCCCGATCGTCTTCTCCTTGAGCGTCTCGAACCCCTCCTTCGCCTGGACCTCGACCTTTTCCTTCGCGTAGTGGTAGCAGCGGTCCGTGAACTTCGAGAGGTCCTGACGGTAGTGGTCCGGGACCGCCACGACGACCTTCTGCATCCCCATCACGAGGTACTTCGCCATGAAGCTCTCGGTCATCGGCTCCTCGACGGGCGCGATCGCGTAGACCGCGAAGCCCATCAGGACCGCGCCGAGGATGAAGCCCGTCCGCACGAGGCCGATCGCCCCGCCCAGGACGCGGTCGGTCACCTTGAGGACCTTCACCTTGCGGACCTTCCACTCGATGAGCCAGGTGACCAGCCAGACCGCCCCGTAGGCGAGCGCGAAGGTGAGGGAGTAGCTGAGGAGCCGCGCGCCGGTGTCGTTCGCCATCGTCCGCGCGAGGTAGTTCCCCACGGGCTCGTGGAACCACGCAGTCGCGATCACGGCCGCGACCAGCGCGACGAGCTTGCCGAGCGTCCAGATGAAGCCAGCACGGACGCCGAGGCCGACGCCCAGGGCGAGCAAGGAGAGGATGACCAAGTCCATCCAGTTCATACGTCCCTCCTGTCAGTCGGCTCGGACGCCCTTACGGGCGAGATCCACCGCGCCCTTACGGGCGCGACTCCAGGTCGGCGTAGTGGACTTCCACGAGCGTCAGGCCCTTCGCTGGCGCCACGGGCCCGGCCCTGCGGCGATCACGGCTTTCGAGGACCTCTTTCACCGTCGCGGGCAAGAGGTCCCCCTTCCCCACCAGGAGAAGCGTTCCGACGAGCGATCTTACCATATTGTACAGAAAGCCGTTGCCCAGCACCGAGAACTCAATATAGGGGCGCCGGAAGTCGATGTCAAGGCGGTCGATCCGTCGCACCGTGTTCGCCTTCCCTGCAGTCTCCGTCCCGAAGGCCCGGAAGTCGTGCTCGCCGACGAGGCACCGCGCCGCCTCGCGCATCCCCTCCACGTCGAGCGGGCTCCTCCACCAGTAGACCCGGTTCCGGTCCAGCGCCGGCCGCGATGGGCGGCAGGCGACCGCGTACCGGTACGTCTTCCCCTTCGCCGAGAACTGGGCGTGGAACTCCGGCGGGACCTCCTCCGCCGAGACGACGCTCACATCGTCCGGCAGGTGCGCGTTCAAGGCGAGCGCCAGCCGTTCCGTGGGGACCGTGGTGCTCGTGCGGAAGTTCGCCACCTGCCCCAGCGCGTGGACGCCCGCGTCCGTCCGCCCGGCCCCGTGGACGGTCGACCTCTCCCCCGTCAGGGCGAGGATCGCGCGGCCCAGCCCGTCCTGGATCGTGTTCCCGCTCGCCTGCGACTGCCACCCTTCGTAGGCGGTCCCGTCGTACTCCAGTACGAGCTTGACGTTCTTCTCAGTGCGCTCACTCGGGTCGGGAGGCATCCTTGTCCTTGGCTCCGAAGAATCGGCAGACGTCGACGCCGAAGGAGCGGAGGGCGGAGAGGAGGAGGATCGCTGCGATCAGCTCGTCGAGATTCCCCCAGTATCGGACCTGGTCCGGGATGAACTCGAGCGTCCCCCCCGTGGGGTTGAGGAGGTAGAAGGCCGCGATGACGGCCACCGCCCAGGCCACCGCGAACCGCGCGATCTCCACAGGCTACCTCACCCCGGCAAGCTGGCCATGCCAGTCGCGGCCGGCGGGCAGACCCATCGCGCGCTCGGCGATCTGCACGGCATTGAGCGCCGCGCCCTTCCGGAGATTGTCGCTGACGCACCAGAATGCGATCCCGTTCGGGCTTGAGAGGTCCTCGCGCACGCGCCCGACGTAGACGGGGTCCTTTCCCGCCGCGTCCACCGCCAGCGGGTAGGCCTGCCGCGACGGGTCGTCGATCAGGACCACCCCGGGGGCCTTCGCGAACAGCTCCTTCGCCTGGTCCGCCGTGAGCTTCCTCTCGAGCTCCGCCAGGATGCTCTCGCTGTGGCTGCGGAGGACGGGGACGCGGACGCAGGTCGGGCAGACCAGGATCCCCTCGTCCTCCATGATCTTCCGCGTCTCATGGACCATCTTCATCTCTTCGGACGTGTAGAGGTTGGAGGTGAAGGCGTCCTTCTGCGGGATCTGCGGGATCGCGTTGAAGGCGATCGGGTGCGGGAACATCTTCCGCTGGTAGGTGCGCCCCTCGAGGACGGCGGAGCTCTCCTCGCGCAGCTCCTCGACCGCGCGTGACCCCGCGCCGCTCACGCTCTGGAAGGTGGTTACGACGACGCGCTTCACCCTCGCCACGTCGTGCAGCGGCTTCAGGGCGACGACCATCTGGATCGTCGAGCAGTTCGGGTTCGCGACGATCCCCTTGTGCCGGGCGATCGCGTGCGCGTTCACCTCGGGGACGACCAGCGGGACCTCGGGGTCGCCGCGGAAGGCGCTTGAGTTGTCGACGACGAGGCAGCCCTCGCGGGCCGCGACGTGGGCCCACTCCTTCGAGGCCGCGCTGCCGGGGCTGAAGAGGCCGATCTCGCTCCCGCGGAAGACGCCCGGCGCGAGGGCCTCCACGGCGATTTCGGTGCCGCGGAAGGCCAGTCGCTTCCCCACCGACTTCGGCGAGGCGAAGAGGCGCAGCTTCCCGATCGGGAACTCGCGCTGCTCGAGGATGCGCAGGAACTCCAGTCCCACGGCGCCGGTCGCGCCGACGATGCACACGTTCACGGCCATGGCGTCAATCTCGAAACCAGAGGCGCGGAATCATACCCGCGCCGATCCGGGTGCGCAAGGCCGTGGGGCTATCGGAGCTCCTCCATGACCGTCTCGAGCGCCGCGCGCGGGGGCTTGACCTTCGCGTCGGGGATGGAGACGAGCGCCTCCTCGGGCATCCCCTCGAGCGTCTGGAAGTCCTGCTTCTTCGGGTCGATGAACAGGATCCCCGTCATGTACTTCCCCTCGCGCCGCCCCTGCTCGATCACGTGCAGCGCCTGCAGGCGGTCGGTCGGGTCGTAGTCGCGTCCGAGCTTCTTCAGCGCCAGCTTCGACCCGTCGTGGAGCGTCACCTCGATCGACGAGCCCTCGGGGTAGTCGACCTTGATCGGCGCGAAGTAGGGCGTGTAGCCGATCTCGTGCAGCGGGACGTCGTTGTCCCGAGCGGACTGGTAGCTCTTCGTCGACCCCTCGTGGTTGTTGAACGTGATGCACGGCGAGATCACGTCGATCACCGCGGTCCCCTTGTGGCTGAAGGCCGCCTTGAGGATCTGCGGCATCTGCTTGTGGTCGCCGCTGAACGACCTTGCCACGAAGCCGCATCCCAGCTCGATCGCGAGGGCGCAGCAGTCGATCGCGTCGTACTCGTTGATCTTCCCGCCCTTGAGCTTCGTCCCGTGGTCGGCCGTGGCCGAGAACTGCCCCTTCGTCAGGCCGTAGACGCCGTTGTCCTCGATGATGTAGACGAGCGGCACGTTGCGGCGCACGAGGTGGAGGAACTGCCCCATCCCGATGCTCGCCGTGTCGCCGTCCCCCGAGACGCCGATCCCGTGGAGCGTCCGGTTCGCGACGAGCGCGCCGGTCGCGACGGACGGCATCCGCCCGTGCACGCCGTTGAAGCCGTGCGAGCGGCCGATGAAGTAGGCCGGCGTCTTCGAGCTGCAGCCGATGCCGCTGAATTTCGCGACGCGGTGCGGCTCCACGCCCAGCTCGTAGTAGGCCGTTACGATGTGCGAGGTGATGCTGTCGTGGCCGCACCCCGAGCACAGGGTCGACTCGGACCCCTCGTACGTCTTCTTGTCCAGTCCGATCCGGTTCAGCTTCGGCTGGGCCGGCGTCGGGGCGGGCTTGGCAGGGGCTTCGGGCATGGCGGCCTCCGTCGAGAATCCAGGCTAATCGCTCTCCCGGTCCTTCCGCGCCGAGCGGGCGGACAACGCGGACATCGGGACGTACGGCTTCCCCTTCTCCTGCTCCGTGACGCGGTCCGTGATGTACCGCGCGTCGATCGGGAACCCGTTGTAGTGCCTCACCGTCCGCAACCTGCCGCACTCCGCGTGCAGCTCCAGCCGCAGCAGGTCGTACATCTGCCCGTCGCGGTTCTGCTCGATCACGTAGACGCGGTCGTGCGCCAGGCAGAAGGCCCTCACCTCGTCGTTGAAGGGGACGGCGCGCAGGCGCATGTAGCTCGTCGCGAGGCCCGCCTCCTTCTTGAGCTGGTCCCGGCACTCCTGCATCGCCGGGTCCGTGCTGCCGAAGGCGATCAGCCCTACCTTCGCGCCTGCCACCGTGTCGATGACGGGCCGCGGGACCAGCTTCTTCGCCGTCTCCCACTTCCGGGAGAGGCGGTCCATGTTGCGCGCGAAGTCGTCCGGGCGCTCCGAGTAGGTCGCCTTCTCCGTGTGCCCCGTCCCGCGCGTGAAGTACGCCGCCAGCGGGTGCTCGGTCCCCGGCAGGGTGCGGTACGGGATCGCGTCGCCGTCGACGTCCCGGTAGCGCTCGAACTTCCCCAGGCGCGCCAGGTCGTCCTTCGAGAGCACCTTCCCGCGGTCGTACGGCTTGTCCGGATAGACGAACGGGTCGCTCATCCAGGTGTTCATGCCGATGTCGAGGTCGGAGAGGACGAAGATGATCGTCTGCAGCCTCTCCGCCAGGTCGAACATTGTCTGGCCGAAATCGAAGCACTCAGCGACGCTCCCCGGGAGGAGGAGCGGGTGCCTCTTGTCGCCGTGCGAGAGGTTCGTCGCGAAGGTGATGTCCTGCTGCCCCGTGCGCGTCGGGAGCCCCGTGCTGGGCCCAATCCGCTGGACGTCCCAGATGACTCCGGGGATCTCGGCGTAGTACGCGAGCCCCACGAACTCGGCCATCAGGCTGATCCCGGGGCCGCTCGTCGACGTCATCGCCCTCGCGCCGGCCCAGCCCGCGCCGAGGACCATCCCGATCGCCGAGAGCTCGTCCTCCGCCTGGACGATCGTGTAGTTCGGCTTCTTCGTCACGGGGTCGACGCGGAAGCGGCGGCAGTAGTCGGCCATCGCGTCGCCCACCGAGCTGGAGGGCGTGATCGGGTACCAGGCGAACACCGTGCCCCCGCCGAAGCAGGCGCCGAGGGCCCCCGCGGCGTTCCCCTCGATCAGGATCTTCCCCGCCGTCTTGTCCATCCGCTCCACGCGGAACGGGTCCTGCTTCGTGAGGTTCTTCTTCGCGTAGTCGAAACCGGCGAGGATCGCCGCCTTGTTCAGCTCGACGGCCTTCGCCTTCCCCTTGAGCTGCTTCCCGAGCGCCTTGTAGCTCTCGTTCAGGTCGAGGTCGAGGAGGTACCCGAGGACCCCGACGTAGATCATGTTCACGACGAGCTTCCGCAGCTTCGCCTCGGGGCAGCACTCGGAGGCGATCTTCATGAAGGGGACGGAGTAGACCGTCACGTCGCTCCGGGTCGCCTTGACCTTGATCGAATCGTTGAGGAGGATCGCGCCGCCGGCTTCGGTCGTGAGGTAGTCCTCCTCGGCCGTCTCCGGGTTCATGATGACCATGATGTCGGTTTCGTGCTTGCGCGCGATGTAGCCGTCCTTGTTGACGCGGATCGTGAACCAGGTCGGCAGCCCCTGGATGTTGGAGGGGAAGAGGTTCTTCCCGCTGACGGGAATGCCCATCTGGAAGATGGTCCGCATCAGGACGCTGTTGGAAGTCTGGCTGCCGCTGCCATTTGCGGTGGCAACCTGGATGCTGAAGTCGTTGATGATGGGCTTGCGGGCAGGCGCGCTGGAGGGTTTGGCCTGGGGGGCGGTGGTGGTCGTCTCCACGGGGTGCCATCCTCTTTTAATAGGACTGGAAGAGGGAGCGTACTATTCTATGGGCCGTCCAGGGAGCAATCAACGAATTCTCGGAGGATTACGATGCGCGTTCGCCCGTGGCTCCTGTGGCTCCTGGTGGCGGCCCCCTTGGTTGCGGACTCGTCGGGGGAGGCCTGGAAGGCCCTGGACGCGGCGGCCTCGAGGGGAGACTTGGAGGCGGCCCTCGAGGCGACGGGCGAGATGTCTGCGACCGATCTGGCCGCATTCCTCAGGGACGGGCGCGCCTATCCGGAGCCCGAGGCCGGGCAAACGCGTGTCGACCTCGTCGACGGGGCCGGGACGAAAAGCTGGGGGATGATCGAGGTCCCCTCGACGTTCAGGCCCGGCAACGGAGTCATCCTCCTGCTCCACGGGCTCGGGGACGTGCCGGACTCCCTGATGCGCATGTACCGCTCCTACTCCCAGAAGGAGGGCCTCATCCTGGCGGCGCCCTGCGCGAAGCCGCTGGCCAAGGAGGTCGAGGAGGCGGACGAGCCAAAGCTGAAGATCATCAAGCCGGAGGTCTGGTGGAGCTACAAGTCGCACGGGTTCCCGCTCGAGCTCCTCGCGGAGGTGAAGCGCCGCTACGACATCGACGAGGACCGCGTGGTGCTCTCGGGCTACTCGATGGGCGGTTTTGGCGCGTGGAACATCGGCATGCGCTTTCCCGACCGCTTCGCCGGCGTCGTCGCCTACGCGGGCGGCGTCTCGCGCAACGAGTGGTTCGTGAAGGAGGACAAGCTGGCCCGCGAGCTGCTTGTGAATTTCCTCCACACGCCGATCTTCTTCCTGCACGGCGACGCGGACTTCACGGTCCCGATCAAGGGGGACCGTCTCTCGAAGAAGTGCCTGGAGGACTTGGGATACGACTTCGTCTACCGCGAGGTGAAGCGCTCCCAGCACATGCTGCCCGTGGGCGACGGATCGAAGCTGCACGGGGAGATCACGTCGTGGATCGACGAGCGCCGCCGGGACGCTGCGCCGGCGCAGGTCGTCCACGTCGCGCACGACCTGGACCACGCGGCGGCGTACTGGGTGCGCATCGACGCGATGGAGGGAGGGACGGCGCTCGTCGACGCGGAGTGGAGCGACGAGGGGCTTCGGGTGGACAGCGAGGGGGTTACGAAGCTCACGGTGTTTGTGCGAGGGGACGCGTCGGCGTCAGTGCGGGTCACCTGGAATGGGAAGGCGCGCGACGTCGAGTGCGAGACCGGGAAGCCTGTCCTGCTCGAGTCCTGGCTGCTCCACGAGGACCGCCGGATGGTATGGGAGGCAAAGTTGTCTCTCAGCTCGGGGGACGATTCTGGCCGATAGGGCCGCGATATCTGATATCTGAGAGCTGATATCTGATATCTGATATGGTCCGCTCTCCACATGTGAGCCCGTACATATCTGATATCAGATATCAGATGTCAGATATCAGATATCGTCGCCCCGCACTGCGATTCGATGCGCATGGACCAACAACGCGTGCACTCCAAGCTCCTCTCCATCCTCCTGCTATCCCTCCCCTGCTTCGCAGAGGACTCCGCCCCCTCCATCCGCTTCTTCCTCCCTTTCCCCGAGGGGAAGTCCTACCGCTGCGTCGTCGGCAATGACCAGGAGCCGGGCCACAAGGACGAGTGGAACAAGTACGCCTTCGACTTCATGATGCCCGACGGGACGGAGATCTGCGCCTCGGCCGACGGCGAGGTCGTCGGCGCGAAGGAGGACGCCTCGGGCCCGACGGGGAACGCGAGCGACAACAACTTCGTGGAGATCCGCCACGCCGACGGGACGCTGACGGCCTACCACCACCTGAAGAAGGACGGCGCGCTGGTCTCCGTGGGCGACCGGGTCTTCTCCGGAGACGTGATCGGGCTGAGCGGCCGCACGGGCGCGGCGAGCGGGCCTCACCTCCACTTCACGCGGCAGGACCCGAACCAGATGAAACACGGGCTCCCCCTCCGCTTCGAGGAGGTGGAGGGAGGCATCCCGCAGGCGAACTGGATGTGCCTCTCGAAGAACGTCCGCGTGCGGGCCCTGCCGGCGATCAAGGCGGCGGCGGAGTTCCTCCGGGTGAAGGCGATCGCCCTCCCCTTCCGCTGCGTGGCGGAGGTCGCCGCGGCGCACGCGGCGGTGGAGCGGGCGAAGGACCCGGGCGTGCCGTCCTGGGAGGGGTTGCAGGTGGAGGTCCAGGCCGCCTGGAAGGATGTCGAGGACCTCGCGACGGCGGACCTCGAGAAGATCGGCCTGGGGGACGACGTCGCGGCTCGGGCGCGCGCGGGGTACATCGCGAGGGAGCACTACGCGCGGACGCCGTGGGAAGGGGCGGTGAAGAAGGCGCTCGGGATGGTCGCGAAGGACCCCGTGGCGAAGGACGCGGACAAGGACGCGAAGACGCTCCTGGACGCCTGGCGGCAGGTGGCGGCTGCGGTCCGGGAGGACCTCGCAGGGCGTGCAGGGAAGGCGCGCGGCATGTACGATGCGTATCTCAAGAAGGCGGACGAAGGGGGGCCGTGGGTTCCCGAGGTGACCGCGCGACTGGAGATACTCGCCACGAAGTGAGGTGATCGATGCTGCAGAGTCCGAACCAAGGTCGTGGGGCCATCGGGAAGATGCTCCTCTTCGGGTGCGGAGGGTTGATCGTCCTGGCCGTGGGGATCATCGTCCTCGTGTTCGTCCTGACCGGGCCCCAGGCGAAGATGGTCGAGGCCCACCTCGCGGCCATGCGCTCGAAGGACGTCGATGCGGCGTGCAAGGACGTCGACGCGCAGCAAGTCACGAAGGAGCAGGTGAAGGCGCTCCTCGACCTCAATCCGCAGGTCTTCGCGAGCACGGACGTCTCCATGCCGAGCCGTCGGGTCGTGACCGAGAACGGGCAGGAGAAGGCCGAGATCGTGGCCAAGATCAAGGGAACGGACGGGAAGGAGTACTCGATCCAGTATGTCCTCCTGAAATCGGGGGACGCGTGGAAGATCGCCGGGATCCGGAGCGACGACCTCGTGCTCGCACCCGCCGCCGTGACCATCGGCGGTGTGAAGGTCTCGCAGAAGAATAACGAGGACGGCGGGACGGCCCTCAATGTCAAGTTCGAGGTGACCGGCTGCGGCTCGCGGGCGAACGGGGCGAAGTTCGACTACGACGTCGTCCTGAAGGGGAAGCTCGTGGACGCATCTGGGGCGGTCATCGTCGATGAGCAGGAGGTCGCGCACTTCCAGAAAACGGTCGACTCGAACGCCGCGGCAGTGACGGGGGACTACAACTTCACGATTCCGCCCGGCGTGTCGGGCGAGGTGAAGGCGACGATCATCGTGGAGGACACGATCTCGGGCAAGGGCGCCTCCCAGGTCGTCCCCGTGAAGCTCGAGAAGTAACGAGTACGGCATGGACGCCGATTTCATGTGCCTCGAGTTGATCCCCGGGGCGCTCCCCTCCTCGGGCGGGCTCGTATCGTACGTGGCCGAGTTCGCCGAATTCGGCGCGTAGGTGGAGCGCTATCCCTTCCCGGAGACGAGCACCAGGCCGACGACGAGGACGACGAGGCCGGCGATCTGGCGCGGCGTCAGCGACTCCCGCAGAAAGACCCACGCGAGCCCCGCGGAGATGATCGGGTAGACGCACGTCACGGCGACGACCAGCGAGACCTTCTCCCGCGTCACAGCCTGGTTGAACGCGAGCCCGCCGACGACGAACGCGAGCCCGACCCCGGCGCATTGAAGGAGGCCACGTCGATCGAGGGGGTTATGGGCCATCGCAGGTGATGAGGGCGCGATGGCGCGGTACAGCAGGGCTCCCGCGCCCAGGACGACCGCGTTCGAGATGGAGACCCACATCGACTGGTAGTACCAGCCGATCCGGTCCACGGGGAACTTCGCCGTGAACATCCCGACGCCCCACGCGACCGTCGTCACCGCGCACAGGACAAGCGCCATCCGGTCCATGTTCGTTTCTCCGCTGCGTGGAACGTCGACAGACGGAGACTGTCTCCGCGCCGAAGTTCGAGTCGCCTGCCCGGGTCGTCTACATGGCCTCGAAGCCGCGGTCGAGGTCGTCGATCAGGTCCTCGACGTCCTCGATCCCCACCGAGAGGCGGATCAGGCCGTCCGTCAGGCCGTTCGCCAGGCGCTCCTCGCGCGGGATGCTCGCGTGCGTCATGCTCGCGGGGTGCTCGATGAGCGACTCCACGCCGCCGAGCGACTCCGCCAGCGAGAAGACCCGCGTCGCGCAGACGAACTTCACCGACTGCTCCAGCGTCCCCTTCAGGTCGAAGGAGATCATCCCGCCGAAGTCCCGCATCTGCGCCTTCGCAATCAGGTGACCGGGATGCTCCTCCAGCCCGGGGTAGTTCACCCGCTCGACCTTGGGGTGCGCCACGAGCCGCTGCGCCAGCCTCCGCGCGTTCGCGCAGTGCCGGTCCATCCGCACCGCCAGCGTCTTCGTGCCGCGCAGCACCAGCCAGCAGTCCAGCGGACCCGGAATGGCCCCCACCGCGTTCTGGAAGAAGGCGAGCCGCTTCTTCGTCTCCTCGTCGTTCAGGAGCAGCGCCCCCCCCACCACGTCGGAGTGGCCGCCGAGGTACTTCGTGACCGAGTGCAGCACGATGTCCGCCCCCAGCGCGATCGGCTGCTGCAGGTACGGCGTCGCGAAGGTGTTGTCCACCACGCAGAGCGCATCCCGCGCGTGTGCGAGCTCCGCGGCCCGCTTCAGGTCCGTGATCTTCAACAGGGGGTTCGAGGGCGACTCAATCCACAACACGCGCGTGTTCGGGCGGAAGGCCGCCTCGATCTTCGCGAGGTCCGCCGTGTCGACGAACGTGAACTGCACGCCGTACTGCTGGTAGACCTTCGTGAACAGGCGGTAGGTCCCGCCGTACACGTCGTTCCCGCTCACGACGTGGTCGCCGGACTTGAGCAGGTTCATCACCGTGTTCGCCGCGCCGCAGCCGCTCGCGAACGACAGCCCGAACCGCGCCCCCTCCAGGGCGGCGAGGTTCTGCTGCAGCGCCTCCCGCGTCGGGTTCGCCGTGCGGCTGTAGTCGTACCCCTTGTGCCGCGCCGGGGCCTCCTGCACGTACGTGCTCGTCAGGTACACTGGCGTCATGATCGCGCCCGTCGTCGGGTCGGGCTCCTGCCCGGCGTGGATCGCCTTCGTCGAGAACCGCATCGTTCGACTCCCCCTAAAACGTCTTCGCCGCCTCCTCGTGGTGCGTCAGGCTCCGCAGCAGGTCGTACTTCGTCAGGATGTCGTACGAACCGCCTCCCATGTCCACCAGCACCGCCGAGGTCCCCCTCGTCAGGAGCTGCGAGATCTGCCCCACCCCCGCGTCCTTCGGGACCACCGGGAACGGCGCCCCCATCACCTCGCGCACCACGATCTGCCTGAGGTTCTTTCCCACCATCAAGAGCTCCATCACCTGGTCCTCGACCAGGCTTCCGACCACCTCCGCGCCCTCGAAGACCGGGAGCTGGCTCACCTCCAGCCGCTCCATCGTCCTCAGGGCCTCCTCGACCGTCGCGCTGGGCTCGATGCGCACGAGGCCCCGGATCTTGCCCGCGGCCTTGTCCCGCGCAATCGTCACCGCCGCCAACGGCGTCGGCGGGTCCAGGAACTGGTTCTCCTTCATCCACTCGTCGCTGTAGACCTTCGACAGGTTCCTCGTCCCCGTGTCCGGCAGGAGCACCACCACGACCTTGTCGGCCGGCAGGTCCTTCGCCGCGGCCAGCGCCCCCCAGAGCGCCGCGCCGCCCGACCCGCCCGCGAAGATCCCCTCTTCCCGCGCGAGCCTCCGCGCCATCACGAAGGCGTCCTTGTCCGTCACCTGTACGACGTCGTCGAGGACGCTGAAGTCCATCGTGCTCGGGAAGATGTCCTCGCCAATCCCCTCGATCTTGTACGTGTGGGCCGTTCCGACCTTGCCTGTCTTGAAGAACTCGTAGTAGAGCGACCCGATCGGGTCCGCGCCGACTACCTTCACGGTCGGCTTCTTCTCCTTCAAGAACCTCCCCGCGCCGCTGATCGTCCCCCCCGTCCCGCACCCGCAGACGAACATGTCGACCTTCCCCTCCGTCTGATTCCAGATCTCGGGTCCCGTCGTCTCGTAGTGCGCCTTGGGGTTCATCGGGTTGTCGTACTGGTTCGGGTAGTAGGCCCCCGGGATCTCCTTCGCGAGCTTCTTCGCGACGGAGTAGTAGCTCCTCGGGTCGTCGGGCGCGACCGCCGTCGGGCAGACGATCACCTCTGCGCCGTACGCCTTCAGCAGGTTGATCTTCTCGCGCGACTGCTTGTCCGTGATGGTGAAGATCACTTTGTAGCCGCGGATCGCCGCCGCCATGGCCAGGCCGACGCCGGTGTTCCCGCTCGTCCCCTCGACGATCGTTCCGCCCGGCTTGAGCAGCCCTCGCTTCTCCGCGTCGTCGAGCATCGTCAGGCCGATGCGGTCCTTCACCGACTGGCCCGGGTTGAAGAACTCGAGCTTCGCGAGCACCGTGCAGCGGACCCCCGCCGCGATGCGGTTCAGCTTCACGAGCGGCGTGTCGCCGATCGTCTCCAGGATGTTGTTCTTCCACATCGCCTCTACCCTCGATTCGTGCTCGTGCTCGCCATCGTGCTCGTACTCGACGGTGCGCCCTACACCACCCGGACCGCGGTGGCCTTGAACGTCACGTACAGCCTCTTCCCTACGGCGATGCCCATCTCCCGGACGCTCTGCGGCGTCACATGCGCAACCACGGGCACCCCGACATCGACCCTCACGCGGGTCACCGGGTCCCCCTCCTCCACGCCCACCACGGTCCCCGCGAGGCAGTTCCTCGCGCTCGAGTGGATCGGCTCCGCCGACAGCAGCATCTCCTCCGGCTCCACCCTGGCCCCCGCCCTCCCCGTCCGCGTCGTCGCCACGGCGAGCCTCACCCCCGAGGCGTGCACGAACCAGTGCATCCCCCCCTCCTCCCTCACGTCGCCGAGGAGGAGGTTCTCCGTCCCGCCCGGGTCGCTCTTCCCCGCGCGCAGCGCAAATACGCGCCCCGCGAGCCGGACGGCCTCCGACAGCTCGTGCGTGGCGACCACGATGGCCGTTCCGCGCGGCGGGAACGACGCGAAGAGCGCGAGCAGGTCCCCGGTCGTCTTCTCGTCGACGTGCGCCAACGGCTCGTCGAGCAGCAGGAGATCGGGCCCCGTGACGATCGCCCTGGCGATGGCGACGCGCCTCGCCTCGCCGCCGGAGAGCTCCCCGGCTCGCCGGTCCGCGATGGTCGAGGCCCCGCACGCCGCGAGGGCCTCACGCGCCCTCCGCTCCGCCTCGTCCCGCGGCACGCCGCGGTAGCGCGGCCCCTCCGTGACGTTGTCCACCGCGCTCCCCGTGAAGAGGTACGGGTCCTGCGCGACGGTGGCGATGCGCCTGCGCGCGGTCAAGCGATTCTCGCAAGCCCCCAGCCCATCCCAGGCGACGGTCCCCGAGGTCGGGGGATCGATGAGCGCGAGGAGGCGCAGGAGGGTCGACTTCCCCGCTCCGTTCGGCCCGAGCACGGCGACGCACTCGCCTCGGTGAATCTGGAAATCGACGCCGTCCAGGGCGGCTCGCCCCGCCCGCACCACGCGGACGCCGCGGAGCGAGACGAGCGGCGCGGCGGGCGCCGCCTCCGGCCCGGGCGCCCATCCCCTCGCCTCGGCTACGCCCGTCATGGGCCGGTGACCGTCCATTCCTCCCGCCGCGGGACCTCGAGGGCGCCCGAGAGGAAGGAGTCGAACGTCCCCATGAGGCAGGGCAGATCCGCTCCGTAGGGGATGCGGTACCAGGGTCTGCTCTCACGTCCGAACTTCGGGAGCGGCCTCAGGTCCTTCTCGAGCAGATCGACGACCGGCCCCCTCCCCGCCGACGTCTGCCGCGCGAACTCCGCGCGGGCGAGCGAGGCCTCCATGCGCGCCTCGTTCGGGTCCGCGCCGTCGAACGACCTCGCCCCAAGGACGATCTCCCCCGCGTCGTAGAGCCAGTACTCCTCGCGCGGCGCATCCTCGGGGTCGTGTGCGCATCCCCCGCCCTCGTGGTCGCACGCGGCCATCGCGATCGCGCCGCACTTGAGGTACCGCGTCGCGCCGACGAGGAGCCCGGGGTGCCCTGGCCGGGGGACCAGCCAGGAGAACTCGGAGCAGAAGATCGCGACGTACGGCCCCAGACGCGGCGAGATCGCGAAGCGCGGGATCGGCACGGCGTTGTCGACGGGCACGACGGCTTGGGACCACGAGACGGGCCTCGTCCACAGGTCCGAGAAGAGGCTCACGAGCGAAAGGGGAGGCGGCTCGTGGAGGAGGACGGACTGGATTCGGACGGACATGGCCTGTGGTCTCGAACTGGAGGGGGCAGGATTGTAGCGGGTCGGGGGACGGGAGTCCAGCAGCGCAGCCTGAATCGATAGGACGGGTGACGCTATCGGGTATGTTGTATCTGCTATCGGGTATCTGCTATTCGCGACGGTACCAGGTGCCGGATAGCAGAGACCCGATAGCAGATACCCGATACTCGATCTGTTCCCTTGATCGGGGCGGGAGAGACGGGACAATCGTTCTCATGACTCGTTCCCAATTCGAAGCGGTCGTCGCCGTGGCCCTCGAGACGCTCCCGAGGGAGTTCCGCTCGCGCATGGAGAACATCGTCGTCGAGGTGCGGGACCGACCCACGCCGAAACAGCTTAGGACCGCCGGCGTCCCGCCCGGCGAGCTCCTCCTCGGCCTCTACGAGGGCGTCCCGCTGCCCGACCGTCCTGGGGGCATCGAGCCGATCTTCCCTGACCGCGTCTTCCTCTTTCAGGAGTGCCTGGAGGAGGTCTGCCAGACGCGCAAGGAGCTGATGGAGGAGATCCGCGAGACGGTGGTTCACGAGATTGGTCACTTCTTCGGACTCGACCACGACGACATGGAGGATTGATCGCCTGGCGATGGACCGCCTGATCGGCCGCACACTAGGGGACTTCCGCGTCCTGGACCTCATCGGCCAGGGCTCGATGGCGCGCGTCTACCGCGCGGTTCAGATCTCCCTCGATCGCCCCGTCGCGCTCAAGGTCTACCAGGAGGGGATCCTCCACTCGGGCGACTTCACCGAGCGCTTCCGCCGCGAGGCCGAGTACCTCGCCCGCTTCGAGCACCCGAACATCCTTCCCGTGTACGCCGCCGGCCAGGAGGGGGACTTCCACTTCTTCGCGCTCCGCCTCGTCTCGGGACAGACGCTCGCCGAGTGGCTCCGCCCAGCAAGCTGGCCTTGCCAGACGCCGCGCTCCCCTCGCGCCGTCACGGCCGCGATGCGCGACGTCGCCTGCGGACTCGCGGTCCTCCACGCGCGCGGCGGGATCCACCGCGACCTCAAGCCCTCGAACGTCCTCCTCGAGGGGGACCACGCCCTCCTCGCCGACTTCGGGCTGGCGAGGCTGCTCGAGGACTCCACGATCACGCAGAGCGGCGTGATCATCGGCACGCCGCTCTACATGGCTCCCGAGCAGATGCGGAGGGAGCGCGCGACGTCGCGCTCCGACCTCTTCGCCTTCGGCGTCATGTTCCACGAGGCCCTCACCGGGAAGCACCCGTTTCTCGCGGACCCCGCCGAGGGCGACGTCCGCTCCGCGGAGCTTCGCGGGAGGCTGCTCACGCGCGTGTCGCAGGACGAGGCGCCGCGGCTCGACCTGGCCGGCCTGCCGCCCGAGGTCGTCGACCTCGTCGCGAGGTGCCTCCGCCGCGACCCCGCGGAGCGCTTCGCCGACGGGGCGGAGCTCCTCGCTGCCCTCGACGCGGTCCCCTGGCCCGAGGGGGCGACGCCCACCCGACCCGGGCGGGCCGGCCTCCCCCCGACGGTCTTCTCCCCACGCAAGGACACGAGGGTCCCGATCACGCCCGAGCCTTCCTCGCCGCTGCCAGAAGGCACCCCGTTCGGCCGCTACGTCCTCACGGGCGAGCTGGGGCACGGCGGGATGGGGATCGTCTACCGCGCCTGGGACACGATGCTCTCCCGCCCCGTCGCCGTGAAGGTCCTCCAGGCCGGCGAGCTCGCCGGCGCGGATGCCGTGAACCGCTTCGAGCGCGAGGCGCGCGCCACCGCGAAGCTCCGGCACCCGGGAATCGTCCAGGTGTACGACGTCGGCCAGGTCGATGGGCGCCACTACTTCACGATGGACCTCGTGGAGGGGAAGAACCTCGGCGAGATGATGCGGGCGGAGGAGCTCTCGCTCGAGGAGACCCTCTGCCTCCTGCTCCAGGTCGCCTATGCCGTCGAGCACGCGAACCGGAACGGCCTCGTCCACCGCGACCTCAAGCCCGCCAACGTCCTCATCGAGGGGGGCGACCGCGCGATCGTGACCGACTTCGGACTCGCGCTCGACGTGACCTCGCCCCGCGGCGCCGCGGCAACGATCAGCGGCGAGGTCCTCGGGACGCCCGCCTACATGTCCCCCGAGCAGGCGCGCGGCGCGCGAGGGGACGTCGATGCCCGCACGGACGTCTACGCCCTCGGCGTCATCCTGTACGAGGCCCTCACGAGGCGCCGTCCGTTCGAGGGGGAAGACGTCGTCTCGGTCCTCCACGCGGTGCAGGCCTGGGACCCGCCGCCGCCGCGGCAGGTGAACCCCGCGGTCCCGCGCGACCTGGAGGTGATCTGCCTCAAGGCGATGGAGAAGAGCCCGGCGCGGAGGTACCCCTCCGCGGAGGCGTTCGCGGCCGACCTGGAGCACTACCTGAAGCACGAGCCGATCCTCGCGCGTCCGGCGGGCTGGCTGTACCGGCTCTCCCGTCGTGTCGCGCGCAACCGCGCGACGTTCGCCTCCGCCGCAGTCGCGGTCCTCGCCTTCCTCCTCCTGGGGGCGAGCTGGGCCTATCGGAGGCTCGCCGTCGACGCGGAGCTGCGCGGGATCCTCCCGCAGGCCCAGGCGGCCTACGAACGCGGCGAGCTGGAGGCCGCGCGGCGGTTTTACGACCGCGTAGTCTTCCTCGACCCGGGCGACGAGGCCTCCCGGAATCGGCTCGCCGAGTGCGAGGAGAAGGAGAGGGCCATCACGAGGCTCCTCGGGCACCTCGAGACCAGCTCCGCCGAGTTGAGGCTGGAGGTCTGGAACGACATCCTCGAGCTGAATCCCTCGAAGGCCTCGTACTGGAGGGACCGGGGCGTGGCGCGGATCCACCTGCGGCAGTACGCCGAGGCGGTGAAGGACCTCGAACGTGCCCTTGCGATCGACCCGTTCGAGTCGCACGCCTGCATCTGGCTGTGGTCGCTTTACACGGACGTCCTGCGCGACCCCGCGAAGGCGGAGGCGCTCCTCGCGGAGGCGACGCGGCGCGACCCGGGGAGCTGGGCGCTGGGGCTCCAGCGCGCGAACCTCCACGGCGAGCGCGGGGAGTACAGCCAGGCGCTCGAGGCGATCGAGCGGGTCCTCCAGGCGCGGCCGGGGTTCGTGCAGGGAATCGCGCAGCGCGCGCTCTACCGCTATCGGCTGGGCGACGTCGAGGGGGCCTTGGCCGACTGGCGGACGGCAGTCGATGCGGACCCGCGCTCGGTCCGCGCCCACCTCGGGATCGCCTGGGTCATGCGCGACCTCGGACGCCTGGACGAGGCGGAGCGCGAGGCGCGCCTCGCCGTCGAACTGGACCCCGCCTACTGGGGGGCCCGCGACGACCTGGGAAACGTCCTGACCGACAGGGGGAGGGTCGAGGAGGCGGAGCGCGAGTACGCCGCGGCGATCGAGTTCGCCCCGCGTGAGCCGCAGCCGGTCGCGGACCTCGGGTGCCTCCGCCTGCTCACGGGGCGTCCTGCCGAGGCCCTCGCGGACGCGGAGGCGGCCCTCGCGCTCGACCGGCATCACGCCCAGGGGCGGGCGCTCCGCGGCGAGGTCCGCCGACAGGCGGGCCAGCTTGGCGAGGCCGAGGAGGACTTCCGCGACGCCCTCCGGCGGATGCCCGGCCACGCGATGGCGCTGGGGGGGCTCGCGCTCCTGCTGCGGGACACCGGGAAGACGACGGAGGCCCTGGAGCTGCAGGACCTGGTCCTCCGCCGGCACCCGCGCAACGCGGCGGCCCTCGCGAATCGCGGAGGGACCTGGTACATCCTCGGGGAGCTGGAGAAGGCGGAGGCGGACTACGCGGCGTCGATTGCGATCGACCCGCGCATCCCCGAGGCGCACTTCGGCATGGGGCTCTGTCGGTTGGACCGGAAGGACCTCCCCGCCTCGGAGGAGGCCTTCGGGCGCGCGGTTTCGCTCGGCTACGTCCGCGCGCACTACAACCGCGGGTGCATCCGCATCCAGCTCGAGAAGTACGAGGGGGCCATCGAGGACTTCGAGGCGACGGTGAAGGGGGACGGCGACGAGCAGAGGCGGGCGTGGGCGAGGGACAACATCGCGGCGATCAAGAAGCACCTGGGGTTGCCCGAGTAGCCGTCCGCGTGCTACGTTCTCCGTCCTCATGCGACATCGCGTCGTCCTTTTCGACATCGACAACACCCTCATCAAGGGGGGCGGCGTGGGGCGGCGCGCGTTCGAGCGCGCGGTCGTCGAGGTCACCCAATCCGTCCTGCCCCTCCCCCGCGTCAACATGGCGGGGAGGACGGACCCGTCCATCCTGGTCGACTACCTCGTCGCGATGGGGATCGAGCCCGAGGCGCCCCTCCTGGCGCGGGTCCTCGACCGGTACCTCGAGAACCTCGCCGTGGAGCTCGCCACGAACCGCACCAGCTCGATCCTGCCGGGCGTCGCGGAGACGCTGGCCGCGTTGGCGAAGGCGCCGGGTGTCTTCCTCGGCCTGCTGACGGGGAACATCGCGCGGGGGGCCGCGCTCAAGTTGCGCGCGCATGGCCTGGACGGGCCGTTCGCCTTCGGCGCCTACGGCGACGACGCGCCGACCCGTCCCGACCTGCTGCCGATCGCGCTCTCCCGCTGGAGGGAGACCTGTGGAGGCGACGGCGTGAGGATCGAGGACATCCACGTCGTCGGGGACACGGTTCACGACGTCGGGGTGGCCCGCGCCCACGGGGCCCGCGCGGTGGCCGTCGGGACCGGGGTCCCGTTCCAGGACCGGGACGAACTGCTCGCCACCCGCCCCGACTGGTTCTTCGAGGACCTTCGCGAGGCCGGCCCATGGCTCGCGACCGTCCTCGCGCCGGAATGAGGGAACCACGGGCCGCTCCCTGTCGTTAAAGAGCCTGCACACTTGAGATGAGGGGGTCAGCCATGCGCCTTTTCCTATCGATCGTCGCCTTCGCGGCGGTCGTGCTTGCCCTTCCGCTCTCCCTTGCTGCCGAAGATCAGCCTCCCGACGACCTCCGCGAGTTCCCCGCGCGTCCCGCCGGGGAGATCGACTCCTCGGTGGAGGCGATCGCGCGGGAAATCTCGGCGCTCGGGGCGGACGACGGCGCGACCCGTGAGGCGGCGACGCTCCATCTCTTCTGGATCGGCGAGCCGTCCAGGGCTGCGCTGACGGAGGCGCTCCAATCGAAGGACGCTGAGGTCCGTGACCGCGCCGCGCGGGTGTTGCGCATGCTCGACCGGATCACCGGGCTGACCGACGTCACCGTCCGCTTCATGGTCCGCGGCTACTGCCTCGCGGGCACCCGCAAGGCGGACGACGGCGCGCTCGGGGGATTCGGCCCGTCGGAGAACTACCCCCGCCCCGTCCCGAGCGAGGTCCAGGCAAAGGACGGCGAGCTGCAGCTCATCGCGGACCCTGGTGTGCTGACGGTCTTCGGGAAGAGCCACAAGGGGATGCGAGTCCTGCTCGTCAACGCGACGAACAACGGCCTCTCCTTCGACGCCTCCGACAGCCGCCTCTCGATCATCCAGGAGGCGCAGGACGAGGACGGGGCCTGGAAGCCGATCGAGTATCTTCCCCAGAGCTGGTGAGGGAACTCGTACCACCAGGTGTACCTGGATTCGGGCGAATGCTGGTCGTTCTCGGCTCCGCGGTACGTCGGCGACAGGATGACGAAGCTACGTTTCCGCCTCGCCCTATCGGACGAGAAGTTCCTCTACTCGAACGAGTACGACGGCAGCATCAACGCGGAGCAATTCGCAGAAAAGCAGGGGCACGCGGCCGAGAACTTGATGGACCCCTACGACGATTAGCTCGACGTCGCTGCCCCTTCCCATCCCATCCGCAGGGGATCGGTGGCGGAGGCGTGCTCGTGCTCGTGCTCGCGATCGTGCTCGTACTCGATCGACGGCTCCACTCGCTGCTCCTATCGAATCCCCTGCAATCGCTCAATCATCCTCGCGACCTTCCCCCGGTGCTCCAGCAGCCGCCGCACATCGCTCGTGAACGTCACCGTGTTCCTGGAGATCGCCTCCGGCACCGTCAGCAGCCCCCGCGCCTCGCTTAGAAGCGCCGCATCGGCCTTCCCCTCCAGTCGCTCGACCTCCGCCTTGAGCATTGCGAAGTAGTCGTGGTCCTCGACCCCATCCCTCAGGCACTCCCATCGGACCGACGGGATAGGCGCCTCGACGACCGCCTTCTTCGCCCCGTTCGGATCGCGGCGTGGCGGGTAGATGAACCGACCGTCCCCATTCCCCCAGAACTGCCTTGAGCCCTTCGGCACGCCGTAGCCGCTCACGTAGCTCATCGGGTCGACCCACGGGTCCTGAAGCGAATCGGGGAAGGCCGTGGGGCTCGTCCACCACATCGTCTGCCAGATCAGGATCCCCTGCACGCCGTGCTGCCAGGACTGCCACGGCCAGAGGCGCATCTCGACGGCGGGGTGGTCGATGAAGAGGCCGATGTACGGCGCGCGCGGGCCCGTGCAGAGGTACCACCAGGCCTCATCCCCTGCGATCCGCCGCTCCCTGACCCGCTCCCTGGTCCACTCCGGCGTCGTCGCGCACCAGAGGTCGACGTGGCCGAGGAGCTCCTTCTCGGGCTGCTCGGTGAGCATCCGCGTGAGTCCTGGCGCGTGTTTCTTCAACCGCTCCATCCCTGCGACGACGAACGGGTAGTCCTTCGGCTCGGGCTCGTCGAACCAATAGACGTACGCCTTGTCGAGCCACCCTCGCTCCCGCAGGTGGGACTCCAGCTCCAGGGCGTACTCGCCGAAGAGGCGTTCGAACTCGGGCGTCCCGGCCTTGTGCCCGAGGAGCTCGCCCTCGCTCCGCTCGTGGAAGCTCCCCCACCCCATCCCCTCGACGGGGAGCGAGAACGCGTTGAAACCGAGCCCGTCGACATACTTCTTCGCGGCCTCGTCGAACGCCGTCCAGTCGACGCGGGCGTGGCCGTCCTCCTCGCGGAGGCGGATCGGATCAAACCCCGAGAACCAGTAGGGGGCGATCCGGTGGGCGGCGAAGTCGCGCATGGTCAGGTCCCACACCGCGCGCTGGTCCTTCTCCCCCTGCAGGGCGTGATAGCCGATGAGGCCGTGGATATCCACGCCGAAGCCGCTGCGGAGCGAGGGCGACTTCGGGAGCGTGAAGTCGAACACGTGCACGGTCAGGGGGACCTCGGCGTCCCCGGTCGTCGTCTTCACCAGCAACTTCCCGTGGTAGTCCCCCGGTAGGGCCGTGTCGGGGACGTGGACGAGGACCCAGATCGCGGCGTTCCGATCGGCCTCGAGCGGGAGCGGCAGGAGGAGCAATGGCAGCGGATCAGGCCAGTCGCCCACTTCGCCTAGCGCATCGGTGGGGTTCTCGATGGAGACTCGGGCGACCTCGCGCAGCGTCACCTCCGTCGACGGGATCGTGCAATCTGGGCCCTGGAGGTCGGTCGCCTCGAGCGCGACGAGCGCGGCACCCGCCTTCGAATGCCGCAGGACGAGCTGCGCGGGCTCGTACTCCCCGCGGGCCGCCTCGATCGTGATGCCCTGAACGGGCTTCCCCTCGGGCACGGGTCGTTCCGCGCCGACCTTCCAGGCCCCCTCGCACCACCAAAGCGCGAGGTCCTTGCCGATCGGCGGGAGGGGGTAGCCGTAGGAGGCCTCTGAGAGAGCGGTCACAACGACGTCCGTCCAGCCTTCGTACAGGACGTCGTTCCCCTTCCCGGCGCGGGAGACGATTCGATGGGATCCGGCGGTGAGCCCGCTCGTCAGGAGTCGCCGCGCGATGGGCTTGCCTGGCGACATAGGCACCCCTTTCACCACCACAAGGTTCTCGCCTGTCCCCAAAGCAACGTCGAGCGCGAGCAGCTTGTCTCCCTTGTTGGTGAACCCGATCTCCCACGCGCCCCCGGTCTCCCTCCAGAACGCCTCGAGCCCAGGCGTGGTCACGCGATCCTCGATGACATGGGTGCTCCCGGTGCGCGTGGGCCCGTCATACGCGACCTGAGCCTCCAGCGTGTAGCCGTCCACCTGCAGCCAGCCGCCCTTCGCCTGCAGACGGATGGAGAACTCCTTCGACGGGAAAAGCGCGGCGGGGAGGTCGAGCACGCGCTCCGTCACCTCGGCGATCTCGCCGAGGCTCGCCCACTCCTTGCCGTCGCGCGAGGCGTGGACCTCGATTGCGCCCGTGCTCCGGTGGCAGACACGAACGCGCACCTGGGCGCCCTTGAAGTCGAACGGGAGAGTGTGGCGGTAGACCACGCTCTCCCCATCCGCCATCGTCCAGCGGTTGGTGTTGAAGCCCGCGGATTGTGTTGCAAGCGTGCGGTGGACCGTCGAGAGCGTGCCGCCGAGCGCGTGGCAGTCGACGTAGCGCCCCTTCGCCAGGCGCTCTCCCTCGCCCAATTCGATGGGGCCCCACTTTCGATGCAGGAGCTGCGCTTGAAGGAGCTCCGGCTCCTGGAAGCTGGCCTCCCCCGTCATGTGCCACTGGCCGAGGCGGAGAAAGGGCGGGTCGCCTGTGTCGGGAATGCGGAGCGAGTAGGAAAATGTGGTCCACTCGTGAGGCACGGCGAAGTCGCGGTTCACGCGGTTCGGGCCCACGATCAGCGTTCCCGAGCCGGTTCCCTTGGCACGCACGCGGAAGACGTACGTGCCTCCAGGCGTGAGCGGCACGTCGTGCGTGCGCCAGTAGACGCTGTCATCGCCGGTCCCTCGCACGCCCACGGCGTCCCCGTCGCGGAAGGTCGCCTCCTTGGCGGGCGAGCCCTCCCCATCCTCGCGTGCCCACTCGTGGAGTGGCGGGGCGACGTCCTCGGCGCGTACGCACGTCATCGAGGCGATCAGCAGAACGAGTTTACCGCCAAGGACGCCAAGAGACGCCAAGCCTTGGCGGTTCTTGGCGTCCTTGGCGGTTCCAAAGAGCATGGCTAATTCGTCCCTAGCTTGATCCAGTTCGCAATACGTCTCCCGCGGTCTCCAGTCTCCCGGACGTGCTGCAGCATCCGCACGCCGTCACGTGCGACCTTCCCCTGGTGCTTCTGCTTTCCGTTCACCCAGATCTCGACCACCTCGTCCAGGTTCACCAACCGGTCCGACAGGTACACCACGACCTCGCTCACCTTCCGTGCGGTCAGATCGATCCGGTTCCCCTCCACCTTCGCCTCGACCCGTGCGACGCCCTCGTCGAGCTTCTTCCGGAACAGGGCTCGCTTCTCCTCCTCGGTCGGGGCCTTCCCTGCGGGCATCGGAATCGAAGGCGCCTTGGACGTCGGGTCGAGCACCCCTCCCGTCACTTTTGTCGCAGCTACCCAGTACGCCCTCCCCTGCCCCACCTTGGAGAAGGCGTGAACCAAGTGCTTCGGCCACCCGTCCCGCCTCTTGGCATCCATCCACCCCACGAACTCCGGGTCGTCTCCGTACCCGACGCCGTGGTCCGCGTCCGCGTGCTCGTGATAGACGACCGTGTCCCCCAGATCCTTCACCGCCTCCCTCACGTTCGCCACCAGCATGGCCTGGTCCTTCCCGCCCAGGGACTCCAGGAGCGGCACGCCTCCGAGGTTCTTCAAATACCCGAAGTTCACCAGCCGGATCCCGCCCGCGTTCGAATAGAGCCCCGCGAAGCGGTCCCCGTACAGCATCCCCATCTCCCACGTCGCGTGTCCTCCTCGCGACACCCCTGCGAGAAAGGCGCGGTCGGGGTCGATGCGAAACCTGCGCATCGCCTCCGCCAGCGTGGCGAGCGTGAGCGAGCGCTCCGGCTCGGTCGATCCCCACCCCTTCCCCCAGAGCTTCTCCTGCTCCTCGGGGCAGACGATGATGAACCCCTTGTCTCCCCGGGGCTCCTGCACCTGCCAGCGCATGCGCTCCTCGTCGGCATGCCCCGTGGTCCCGTGGATCGACAGCACCACGGGCCAGGAGCGCTCCGGCGTGTACCCCTGCGGGAGCCAGTAGCAGACCTTGGTCTTCGCGTCCGAGAAGGGGACCGCGATCTCGAACTCCCCCGCCCCCTCGGGCAGGGCCTCTCCCCACCGGTCCTCGGCCACGGCGCGCTCGAGGACGTCGAACGCGACGCCCTTGAGCTCCGCCTCGATCCTCTTCGCCTCGGCTGTGTCGCGCGTCGAGAGGTAGGTCGAGACCTGGGTCTGGACCTCGGGCGGGACCGCATCTTCGGCGGCGGCGAGGAGGGAAAGCCCGAGCAGGAGGCAGGGCCAGCGCATGGCGGCGATCCTAGATCACGGCCGTGTCCGCGGCAAGCCTACGCTCCGCCGGAGGGTCGGATGTCCTTGAGGTGGAGCTCGATGCTCTGCCGCCCCTGCCAGTCGTTCAGCTCGAGGGAGTAGGCTGCGTCGCACCCCTCGCGGGCCTGCATCAGATCGGGGACGCGGTCCCCCATGCCGAAGCCGACCGCGCGCAGCGAGACGCCCCCCTGGAGGACGTTGATGTTCATATGCTCGCCCTTCTTCCCCATCAGGCGTGGCGGCCCCGCCATGCGGAGCTGCGTGGAGGCGAACACGGGCGCGGGGTTCCCCGCCCCATGCGGGGCGAGCATGGCGAGCTCATCGACGAGGGGCCGCCCGATCGACGAGAGCGGCAGCTCCGAGTCGACCATGACCCCCTCCGAATAGTCGGCCCCCGGCGCGACCACCGTCGCGTACGCGTTGATGCGGGCCCGGAGGTCGTCGACCTTCGAGGCCGACATCGTCACGCCGGCCGCCTGGGCGTGCCCACCGAACGACTCGAAGAGGTCCGCGCAGTGCTGCAGCGCCTCGAAGAGGTGGAAGCCCCCGCACGACCTCGCGCTCCCGCGGGTCTTCCCGTCGTTGAGCGAGAGGACGATGGCGGGCCTGTGGTACGCCTCGACGAGCTTGCTTGCGACGATCCCCACGACGCCGCCGTGCCACCCCTCGCGCCCGACGACGATCACGGGGTCGCGGTGGTATCCTCTCGCGTCGATCACGGCGCGGGCGTCCTCGACGATCTCCGCCTCGATCCGCTGCCTCTCGCGGTTGGCGACTTCGAGCGTCTCGACGATCTCCTCGGCGCGCGCCGGGTCGGTGCAGGTGAGGAGCTCCACGCCGAGCGAGGCGTCCCCGACGCGGCCGCCGGCGTTCAAGCGGGGCGCGATCCGGAAGGCGACGTGCGTCGCGGTGAGGGGCCCCTGGTCGACGCGCGCCTTCGCGAGCAGGGCGCGCACGCCGGGGGCCTTCGAGTGGCGCAGCGACTCGAGCCCGTAGGCGACGATGGCGCGGCTCTCCCCCACGAGGGGCACGACGTCCGCGACGGTGCCGAGGGCGACGTACCCCAGGGAGTCCATCAGGAACTCGCGGAACCGCTCGCTCACCCTCTTCCCGTTCGAGAGCCCCTGGGCGAGGGCCCAGGCGAGCTTGAAGGCGACGGCGCTCCCGCAGATGTTCGGGTGCGGGTAGCACGAGCCTGGCAGTTTCGGATTCACGAGCGCGCACGGCCTCGGCAGCGTCGCGGGCGGCTCGTGGTGGTCCGTCACGACGACGTCGATCCCGTTCCGCTGCGCGAAGGAGATCTCCTCGGTGTCGCTCGTCCCGCAGTCGACCGTGATGAGCACCTTGGTCCCCTTCGCGCGGAGCTTCTCGATCGTCCCGAGCGAGAGGGAGTAGCCATCCGTGACGCGATGCGGGATGTGGAAGCCGGCCTCGACGCCGGCGATGCGGAAGAAGTTGAGGAGGAGGGCGGTGCCGGTCAGGCCGTCCACGTCGTAGTCGCCATGGACGACGATGGGCTCCTTGTCCTTGATGGCCCGCTGGACGCGCTCGACGGCGCGGTCCATGTCAGGTAGGAGGAAGGGGTCTGCGAGGGTGTCGAGGGAGGGGCGCAGGAAGGCGCGGGCCTCGGTCGGGTCGACGATCCCGCGATTCGCGAGGAGCTGGGCGAGCACGGGCGAGACGCCGAGGGCTCGGGCGAGGACATCGCGCACGTCGGGGCGCTGGGGGTGGAATCGCCAGGCCTTCGCCATGGGGCGGGACTCCCTCCAGATCCGGCAATGGGCCCACGTGCTGGTCGGGCGGGATTCTGTGGCCCCGGAGCCCTGCGGTCAAGGTTTACGCTTCGTCAAGAACGTCCGCCGGAACCGCGCGTTGACGACGCCCCATTGTGCCCGTAGGATATGGATATGGCAGAATAGGCTGGGAGCCGCGGATGAAGCGCACAACCGTCATGATCGAGGAGGAGCTTCTCATCGCCCTGGACGAGGTCGCCCGGAAGCGGCGAATTACGAAGTCGCAGGCACTCAGGGAAGCGATCGCAGCCTACACCGGTCGGAGGAAGGGCAAGCGCAAGAAGCTGCCCCTCTTTGCGGGGTCGGGAAGCTCGGCCCATCCCGGCAGTCTGGGGAAGGACGCCGAGGAGATCCTCAAGAAGCGTTCGTCGCGCAAGGGCTGGGAGTGACGGTCCTCCTTGACACTGGTCCGATCCTGTCGCTTGCGGACCGGAAGGATCCGTTCCACGCGAGCGTCGTCGCCGCTTGGCAGGAGGAAGAGGGGCCCTTCGTCACGACGATGGGCGTGGTCGCGGAGGCCAGCTATCTGCTGTTGAAGTACCTGGGCCCGGACTCCGAGCTGGCCTTCCTAAGGTCCTGGCGTGAAGGAGAGATCCGCGTCGAGCCGGTCACGGAGAAGGACCTGGATCGAGTGCTTGTCATCCTTGCGCGCTATCGGGATCAGGGATTCGGTTTCGTCGATGCGGCGCTGTTCGCATTGGCCGAGCGCCTGAAGATCCGCAGGGTCTTGACGCTCGACCACCGCCACTTTGACGCCTATCGTCCCGCGCACTGTCCTGCCTGGGAACACCTCCTGGCCCGGGAGTAGGCAGAGGCACGTGCGCGGCACTGGGCGACCTCCTACCTTCCGGGCAGGCGCTCGATCCGTTGGAGCTCCTGGGCGGACAACATGACGGGCCGCGGATCCACTTCGAAGGAGAGTCGCTTGCCGTCGCGCACGACGACGACCTGGACGGATGTCTTCTCGGCGTCGCGGGCCTCGGCGTGGAAGCGGCGGACCTCGGGCCAGGCGTGGATGTCCTTGCCGTCGTAGTTCACGACAATGTCGCCCGGCTTGAGCGGGCATTCGCCCGACTCGGCCTCGGCCTTGGCGATCGCCGCGAGGCGGGCCACGTGGAGGCCCACGTCGGCGATGAGCGCGTCGGCGAAGTCGGCGGACCACTTCTCGAGCAGCTCGTTGGCGAAGGCGTCCAGGCCGGTCGTTGTGTCCGTCCCCGCGCGCTTTATGAGGAACTCGCGCAGGAGCGCGCAGGCCTCCGGGTGCTGCTGGAGCGGCAGTGCGGAGGTCTTCAACAGGTGCGCGCACCGCTCCTCGGAGCGCTGGAACGCCTGCTGGAGGTCCTCCCGCGCCCCCGCCGTGTCGCCCTGTTCCACCCGCAGGAGGCTGCGCCAGAGCCGCGCATCCACGGAGACCCAGATCCGGGCCTCTCGAGTCCACACGACATCCGAGAGCGTGGGTACGCCCTGGCCCTTGAGAGCGGCATCATTGGCGGCTTCCAGATCGCCTGCGAAGATGGCCTGACCGTAGAGGCGGTTGGCGTCCTCCATCCGACCCTGGACGTAGCGACCGTTGGCGAGGAACAGCAGATCAGTCGTGCTCTGTGGACGGAAGGTAGCAAGGCGGACGCTCGCGTCCCCTGCGGCCAATTTCAGATCCAGAATCGAGGTATCACTCCAGTGCTCGGAGGTTCCGGTGACCTCGTAGCCGGCAAGGAATAGGTATACTCGATCGTCCGCGATCGGCGGGCGGACAGCATTCACTGCGTGGCGGTGTCCCGGGGCCGAGGCCGCACATCGGAGTAGCCGCTGGTGAGGGGCGTACTCCAGAACCGCCTCGAAGGTGTCGCCTGTATGGCAGAAGTCCCAATTGAAGTGACGGACACATGAGTCCCCAGGCCTCATGGACGACAGGAAGAGCACGGACATGGGCGCCGCCGTTTCCCCTTCAGCCACCAGGTAGAGCTCGTCGTATGGGGTCGGGCGCGGCAGCTCGGATTGAATCCCCGAAACGACCCCCCGAGTCACACGTGACGCAAACGCCGCCGGATCGCCTGCGAAGAGGCCGAAACGAAAGCCAGCGCCCCAGTCCAGTCGCTCTAGGCGCGCGCGCAGCTCGAATCGGTAGTTGGATGAGTCGTACTCAAGTGGGACGAAGATGCCCTGAAACCCCTGAGAGCACTTGTACAGATGGCATCCGCTTTGCCCCTCCCGCTCACAATGGAGCGGCGTTGGCGCGAGCAAGTCGCTGGTCCAGAAGTCGCCCCGAACCAGGTCCAGAACCGGCAGCGGCTCGCGCAGGGCTTGCAGGTACTGGATCCGTTGCTCCAGCTCCCGATGCTCCTCCTTCGTGAGGCTGGGCTCCGAAGACAGGTCCCGCGCGAGGGCGACGGCCGACTGCCAGTGGCCGAGCTGCTCCGTGGACTCCAGAAGCACACGTAGGACGATCGCCTTCAAGCCTGGGTAGCGTGCGATGAGCTCGCTTCCCACCTCTAGCGCGCGGTCGACATGCTCCAACCGGATCCATGCACCGACCAAGCTCCGGAACGCCTCCTCGGCGGTTTCGACGTCTCGCGCCGACTCGAGGGTTTGCGTGGACAGGCGCACCACGTCCTCATCCAGTCCCAGTCTCTCGGCCTCGCGAGTCGCGAGAATCGTCGACGGCGCGGGACGACTCGCGAGACCTGTTGATTCGAGTGTCGGCACTCGGGTAATCGGAGGTGGCGCCGTCTGATCCGAGCGAAGGCCTGCAATCACGAGGTGTGCATGAAGCGCATCCCCGCCGAATCCGGCGAACTGCACGAGCTCGCAATCGCCGTCGCCATCGATGTCCAGGGCGTGGGAGTTCATGTAGAAGGGGGTAGGCGGGGCCAGATGGCAGAGCAGTTCCCAGCCATGCGACTTCTGGCGGTATAGGGATACCGGTGACCCCAAGTGCCATCCAGTGTCGGCCAGTGACAGCTCAAGCGCTCCGCCCGATGACGTGAATACGAAGTCCCCTCCATCCGACGGAAGGCGAGCCACCATGGACCCTTTCTCCCCGGCGGCGGACCATGGGAGACTCCAGACGGGCTGGACATCGACCGAGAAATCGGAATGGAGGCGGATTTCGTAGATGCCAGGGGGCTTGAACGTGCTCTCAAATCTCTTCGTTCCGTAGGACTCTCTCAAAGGGCCAAGGCAGGGGAGCCACCAGGTTGCCGCGACCAGGAATCTGTCGCCCAGCCCGGAGTAGGTCGACTCGTCCGCTCGGACTGTTGACGCCAGAGGCGTGACGGACTTCCGGACGAGTTGGCGATTGCCAGGATCGAACTCGACTGCAATCAGCGAGTACGCCTTCCATGGGCCCGCCAACACCCAGATCTCGTCCCTTCCGTCCCCATTCACATCCCTTGCGAACACGGCATTCGTGTCGCCTCCCAGCGGCAGGCTCGCGATCAGCTCGAGTTCAGACCGTGCCGGGTCGAACTTGTAGACACGAAGTCCACGCTCATAAATTGACGTCCCCACCGCAAGCTCACGGCTCCCATCGCCATCGACGTCCGCCAATGCGAATCCGTGTTCGCCCAGGCCTCCGCACACAGTGGACGTCAGAGCCGTGCTCGCCACCGTCTTGAGCGAGTTGCCGTCCCAGCGGAGAAGGAAGAGGCGTCCTACCCCCTTGTCGGGGTCTCCTCCGGCGGCAAGGATCTCCTTCGAGCCGTCCGCGTCGACATCGAGCGCGTCGAGCGCTCCGAGGTAGTATGACTCTGCAGTCAAGACCTGGGCGCGGCCCAGCTCGACGAACGTGGTCCCCTCGACGCGCCCAATGACTACATCCCGACCGTTTGGTGGGAACCCGATGAGCTCGGGTCGACCGTCCCCTTCGATATCGGCCGCGACGAATACGCGGAGCGACACACTGACCTCGACGGATGAACCGACGAGTTCGGACCATCGGAGGGCGTCGTTCAACCACTCGCGTTCCTGGGGCGAAGACTCTGGACTGTTCTTGATGGCGAGGAACCCATTCCGCGCCTCATCGAATTTCATGAGGCTGAACAGGCAACGCGCCAGGCCGTATTGTGCCGAGAACTCCAGACGGCCGCTGGCGCCTTCTTCCAGTGCCCGCGAGTAGGTCCCCTGTGCCTTCTCGAATTCCTCCATGTCGTAGAGCTGGTCGCCTACCCGGACAAGCGTCTCGGCGGCGCGAGGCGTGCCAATCGTCGCCTCGAAGGCGCGGTAGTACTCCACGAGCGCCGGCTTCGACTCATCCTTCGCCCGGTGCAGGTCGCCCAGCAGGGCGTGCGCGTCGCTGATCGGCAGCTCTTCCCCCTTCTCCGCCCAACTCGCGTAGGTGGAGAGCAACTCGTTTGCAAGGCGGGCGGTATCGTCGAGTCGCTTCCCGCCCAGCGCCGCCTGGGCGCGGGCCAGGAGCGCGTCCGCGGCCGCCTTTCGGTCCGCGCGCTCCCGCGCCTCCTGCCGTTGCTTCGCCGCCTCCCGCAGCTTCGGCACGAGCGTGTACTGGAGCGTCACCCCAATCACCGCGAGCACGCACACGAGGAGCCCCGCGGTCAGGCCCGCGACCGCGCGGTTGCGGCGGACCCGCCTCCAGAGGCGCCCAGGCAGGCGCACCGGCCGCGCGTGGATCGGCTCGTCCCTCAGCCACCGCCCCAGCTCCTCCGCCAGCTTCCCCGCGTGCGCGTAGCGCTTCGAAGGGTCCTTCTCCAGGCATTTCAGCGTGATCGTCTCCAGGTCCCGGTCCAGCGTCGGGGCCAGCGACCGCGGTCGAGGCGGGTCCTCGTAGATGATCTTCTTCATCAGGCTCGGCATGTCGTCCGCGTCGAACGGCCGCTTTCCCGTCAGCATCTCGAACAGCGTCGCCCCCAGCGAGTAAACGTCGCTCGCCGGCCCCACCTCCTCCTTCGCTCCCCTCGCCTGCTCGGGCGCCATGTACGCAGGCGTCCCCATCACGTGCCCCGTCGCTGTGAGCGTCTTCCCCCCCTCGACCCGAGCGAGGCCGAAGTCGGCGACCTTCACGAAGTCCTCCAGGAGCCGGATCACCGACTCCTCGGAGTCGCTCACCCCCCTCGGCAGCCCGAGCGACACCAGCCCGCCGACGTCGCTGTCCTTCCACGACGTGCTCGCCGCCTTGAAGGCGGACCGCTCGCGCTTGGTCTTCGTCGCGGGCTTCTCCACCAGCCGGCACGTCACGATCATGTTCGCCGGCTTGACGTCCCGGTGGATGACCCCCTTCGCGTGCGCGTGCCCGAGCCCCTCCGCCGCCTGCCTCGCCAGCACCGCCGCCCGCTCGGGCGTGATCCGCTCCTTGGCGATGACGTCCGCGAGCGACTTCCCCTCCACGTACTCCATCGCGTAGTAGTGGAGGTCCTCCGCCTGCCCCATGCCCATGACCGAGACGATGTGCGGGTTCGAGAGGCTCGCGCACGCGCTCGCCTCGCGGCGGAAGCGCTCCAGCAGCTCCCCATCGTCCGTCACGCCCTTCGGGAGCACCTTGAGCGCGACCAGACGGTGCAGATCGCGGTCCTCGGCGAGGTACACGACGCCCATCGCCCCGCGGCCCAATTCGCGCACGATCTCGTACGGCCCGAGGAGGCGCTCGTACTTGGCAGGCCTCGGCGATGCCCCCGTGGCGGCCGTCCCCGCCTCGCCTCCGATGGTGGGCGGCGCAGCGACCAAGTCCCGCGTGCCCCCCAGGCCACGGGGGCCCAGCTTGAGCGTGCTCTGCCCACGGCCTCCGTCGGGAGAGACGACCTCGGACGAGCCTCCAACCGTGGGCGGCGTGGCGAGGATGTCCGCGGCCAGTCCCCCCGCCGCCGCGCTCGACAGCCCCGGCGTCGCGGCCTGCCGCGCCAGCGCGGCGAGCAGCCTCTGCACCTCCCTGCGCGCCTCCTCGGGCGGCAGCGACTCGATGTGTCGTCGCGTCTCGGGCGCCACGGCCCCCAGGACTTCAAGCGCGTCCAGCCGCCGCGTCGTCTCCGCATCCATCCCGTCACCTCTCTCTCCGGTCACTTCCGCAGGCGTTCCAGGAACTCCGCCCAGCCCGGACTCCCGTGGTGTGCCAACGGGTGGCTGTCCGACTCCAAGGCCTTCGCGTCGTGGTACCCCAGGTCCACGGCTCGCGTCTGGCGCTCGAAGGCCCGGTCCCTCGGGCGCCCCTCCGCGGTCGCTGGGCCCCCCTGCCTGGCGGCCGCACAGGCGCTCCTCGCCGATGCCGCCGCGGGCCGTTGACTCCCCCGCCCCAGAGGGGTAGACTCGAACTCATGAAGAAGAACGGCAACGGTTCCCTCGATCGGCGGCTCGCGTTTCTCGAGAAGGCGTATCTCGAAGATCGAACGCGATGGAAGCTGAATGACAAGCGCCTCGAGGCGATCTTGCGCGTGATCCAACGCGAGATGACGAAAAACGAGGAGCGCTGGAAGAAGAACGAAGATCGCTGGAAGAAGAACGAGGAACGAGTGGAGACCCTCTTCCAGTGGCTCTACCGGAAGATGGAGGGATAGGCGACAGCCTCCGCCCACCACGCGGGGAGCGAGACGTCGAACCCTCCAGGAACACCTCGGCAATGTCCCGCGCCAGCGCGGCCACCAGCCTCTGCACGTCCCTGCGCGCCTCCTCGGGCGTCAGCGACTCGATGTGGCGTCGCGCCTCGGGCGCCACGGCCCCCAGGACTTCAAGCGCCTCCAGCCGCCGCGTCCTCTCCGCATCCATCCGGTCACCTCTCCCCGCGCGAACCGACGACTCCTGTCACTTCGCCTTCTTCTCCGCAGCGTCAAGGAGGCGCTGCAAGTTCGGTTGACCTGGCGCGATCTTCAGCGCCGCCATGTACGCCTCGACCGCCTCCGTGTCGCGCCCCAAGCGCTCCAGCACCATCCCACGGTTGGCCAGGGCCTGCCACATCCGTGGCTGCCGGGTCACCAGCCCCTCGTACTCCGCGAGCGCCTTGGCGTACCACTCCGAGGCCTCCCGTCCCTGGGAGCGCTCCCAGTCCCCGAGCTGCCGTTCAGTGTCCGCCTGATTGTTGACCGAGTCGTCCTCCTTCGGGTCTATCTCCAGCACCCTGTCGTAGCAGGCGATCGCCGCCAGGTACTCCTTCGTGGGGTCCTCCTTCCGCTTGTGCTGGTAGGCCCCCAGCGCCTTGTGGGCCGCCCCCTGCTTCATCAGCGTGTCGGGGCGGCGAGGCTGGAGGCGGACCGCGCGCTCGAACATCTCCAAGGACTGAAGGAAGTCCGGGACGGGGTCCTTCCCCTGATCTGCCTTCCCCTCGGCGAGCGACCGGTACGTGTTCGCCAGCGACTCCGCCACGATGGCGGACTGCGGCGACCGTCGGAGGGCCTCCTCGTAGCAGCGCGCGGACTCCTCGTAGTCGGCCAAGGCATCCTCGCGGCGAGACCGCTTCCAGTCCGCGATCGCCTTCCAAGCGTTTCCCTTGTTGTGCAAGGGCTCCACGGACGCCGGCGTGACCTCGATCGACTTCTCATAGGCCTTGATTGCCGCGACGTAGTCTGCGCTCGGGTCCTCGCGGCGACCGGCCTTCCATCGGCCCATCGAGGTGTACAGGAGGCCCAGGCCGTTGGCGGCCTTCGCGTTCCTCGGGTCCAGCTCGAAGGCCCGCTCGTACGCCGCGAGCGCCGCTGCGTATTCGGCCGTCGGGTCCCACCCCTGCGCCGCCCGGTACGTCCCGAGGAGCTCGTGGGCATAGGCCAGATCGTGCGCGGTCGATGACTGGGCGTCGACCTCCTGCGCCCTCGCGAAGCACGCGATCGCGCCCCGCAGGTCCTCCGTGGGGTCCTCGTGGTGATCGGACCGCCACTGGCCACGGACCGTGCGGATCACGCCGGACTGGTGCAGGTAGGAGTCCTCGTCGAGCCCCGCGGATTGCGCGAGGTCGGCCGTGTGGAGCGCTTCCTCCAAGGCCGCCGAGGGGTCCTTCCCCGATCGCGCCAGGACCTCGCCCTTTCGCCAGAGGGTCTCCGTCTTGACCTTGAGGGCGTCCACGTCCAATGGGGAGAGGGCCAGCGCGCCGTCGAACGAGGCGACAGCCTTGTCGAACCACTGCGTGGAGTCGTCGCCGCGCGACGCTGCGGCGATCGCGAGGCTCCCCGCCGCCCGGGCCAACCCCAGCAGGTGGGGCACGTAGCCGAGGTCGAGGACGTGCGCCTCCTCGTAGAGTCGGAGCGCCTCCGGCCAGTCCCCATGGTCCTCCGCAAGGTCTGCCTGGAACGAGTACGCCTCTTGGAGGTACTCACCCGGCCGGAGCGCCTTTGCGAGCAGATCGCCGTGCTCCGCGGAGCGGAGGTCCACGTAGGCGACGAACCCCTCCGAGAGGGACCGACGCCGGTCGCCCTCGGGCAGGAGCGCGATCGCCGCGCGGAAATCGTCGGCGACCGCCGCGCGTGCTCGGGCCACCTGGGGGAACCGCTCCTCCACGTCGTGCGCGGAGACCGCGGCTGGCGCGGTCTGGACGACGTCGCCGCCGCCCCAGCGCTCGCGCAGCAGCTCCCTCCCGCTCCTCGTACGGAGCCTCCGCCACGACGCGAGCCGCAGCACGCCGCGCTCGTAGAGCGCGGAGGCGAGGATCGCGCGGCTTCCCCCCGTCGCCGTCGGACGACGCGCGAGCGCGACGGCGCGGTCCTGGGCTTGCTCCGCCGCCTCCTCTTTCCCGAGGGCGCGCAGGATGAGCCCCTCGTAGTGCCACGGCTCGGCGAGGTCCGGCGCCGCCGACTTCAGCTCGTCGACCGTGTGAAGGAGGGCGCTGGCGGAGCGCGCGGCCTCCTCGACGCTGCCGGCGCGACGGAGACCGAGGGCGTTGCTTACGAAGGTGCTGCCGAACCGAGACAGGTCGGCCAGGCGGCTCTCGACGATGCGCTGCCGCTCCTCGCGCGCCTCGCGGTCTTTCTCCCAGCCCCTCCAGGCGATTCCGCCCGCCGCGAGGAGGGCAAGGGCGACGCCCAGCGAGAGCGATGCGACGAGGGGACTCCTGCGCACGCGGCGCCAGCGGCGCTGCAACCAGCCCACGGGGCGGGCAGCGATCGGCTCGTCTGCCAGCCAGCGCCCCAGGTCGTCGGCGAGGCGACGTCCGTCGCGGTAGCGCCTCGCCGAGTCCTTCTCGAGGCACTTCAGGACGATCGTGTCGAGGTCGCGGTCGATGCCGGGGACGAGCTGCCGCGGCGGAATCGGGTCGGTCTCCCAAATCTGCCGCAGCAGCTTCGCGAGGTCCGTCGCCTGGAAGGGCGGCCGACCCGTCAGCATCTCGTAGAGCGTCGCCCCCAGGCTCCACACGTCGCTGGCGGGGCCGACCCTCTCCGCATCGCCGCGCGCCTGCTCGGGGGACATGTAGGACGGAGTTCCCATCACGGCGCCGGCGCTCGTCAGCTTCTCCCCGCCCTCCATTCGAGCGAGCCCGAAGTCCGCGACCTTGACGAGGTCCTCGAACTGGAGCACCGCAGGGGCCTCGGCGTCGCTCGCGCCCTTCGTCAGGCGGGCGGGGACGGCCCCTGTGGAGGCCTTCTCCCTCCACGAGGTGCTCGCGGCGTTCAGGGCGGCCCGCTCGCGCTTCGAGACCTCCCGCGTCCCCTCGATGCGGCGGCAGGTGGCCATGAGGTTGGCGGGCTTGACGTCGCGGTGGACGATGCCGTTCTCGTGGGCGTGGCCGAGCCCGCGGGCCGCCTGCATGGCGATCCGCGCCGCGCGCTCAGGGGACGGGCGGTCTCGCTTGCAGAGGCCCGCGACGGACTCTCCGTCGACGAACTCCATCGCGTAGAAGTGGACGCCGCCGTCCTCGCCCATCCCGAGGACGGAGACGACGTTCTCGTGCTGGAGGCGCGCGCACGAGGCCGCCTCGCGCTGGAAGCGCTCCAGGAGCGAGCGGTCCTGCGTGAGGCCCTGGGGGAGGACCTTGAGGGCGACCTGGCGATTGAGCCCCACGTCGCGTGCGAGGTAGACGACTCCCATCGCGCCGCGGCCGAGCTCGCGGACGAGCTCGTACGTGCCGAGCCGCTTCCCCGCGACATCCTCGGAGGCTTGCGCGCGGCGATCCGGCACGGTCGTCGCTCCCGGCAGCGCGGTCGGCTCTGCGAGCAGGTCCCGCGCGAGCTCGGCGGCCTGCGTGGGCGGCAGGTCGGGCAGCGCGCGCGCCTGCGCCTGCTCGTGGGCGAGGGAGTCCGTGTGTCGGGTCGGCTGATCTTCCATTCCGCCTCTTAAGGCACGCGAATCCCCGGGCGGCCCGCGTCGCGATTGTCGACGCCTGGGGCGCGCTGCGTCAAGTCAGCGCCTGTGTCGAATCCCAGGCTCGCGTGGTACTCTGCACCTGCGGAAACGCATGAGGAAACAGACAATGCCGTCGCCCTTCCCGGGACTCGACCCCTACTTGGAGTGCTCGGGCACATGGCTTGATGTCCAAGCGAGCCTTCTGACGTGCATTCGCGACGACCTGAACAGGTCGCTCGGGCCCCAATACGTCGCGCGGTTGGGCGAGCGGGTCATCGCTGCGGCGTCCGAAAGGGAGCGACAGAAGCGCCTTCCCGGAATCAGCGTCTCCAAGGCAAAAGGTAGCTCGCGGGCGACGGGGGCTGCGGAGCACGACGTCCCCGTGCGGATACGCATGGAGCTCCACCAGCACGTGGAGCGCTACATCACGATCATGGATCCCAAGGGGGCGAAGATCGTCGCGGTCATTGAGCTCCTCAGCCCGACGAACAAGACTCCTGGAGCGGGGGCTCGTCAGCACGCGGAGAAGCAGGGGGAGGTCCTGGAGAGCGACACCCACCTGGTCGAGATCGACCTGCTGCGAGGGGGCGACTGGACCGTGGCGGTTCCAGAGGCTCTGGCTCGGAGGTCGACGGAGTTCGACTGCCTGGTTTCGGTGAGCCGCGCGCAGGATCGAGGGGAATTCGAGGTGTACCCCATTCTCCTGGAGAGGCGGCTGCCGCGGATCGGCATCCCGCTCCTGAGGAGAGATGCGGACGTCGTCGCGGACCTGCAGTCCGTCCACGACCGCTGCTACGACCGTGGTCGGTATCGTGAGTCGCTGGACTACGCGCGCGACCCCGAGCCGCCGCTGCAGAAGAAGCGCCTTCCGTGGGTCCGTTCGGTGCTCCGCAAGGCGGGCCTGCGGCGGCGTCGGTGAAGTGCGGGGGGAGAGTTCTCCCCGGTCCGCCCGTCCGTCCCTGCGCCGGCCGACCTCGGAGCCGCCCGTGACCTCGGCGACCTGCCACCCGAGCCCTACCCAGTGCCCACGGCCGCGTGGACGCATGGGAGAGCCTCCCCCCCCGCGCCCGGCAAGACCCCGCCCCATCGCAAGTTCTCCTTCCTCCCGCCTGCTACCACTCGCGGCGAAGCGCCTCCGCGTCAGGAACCTGAAGTCGAATCAGCCGTCCGTCAAAGCTGCGGCACGATACCTGGACCGGTTGCACCCAGAGTCGATGTGCGACAAAGATGCCGACGGCCCAGGCCAAGAACCCGAGGACGGCGCCTGTTCCTCCTCCGGAGGAGCGATCCAGGAGCGACCCGACGAAGGCGAACAAGATCGGGAACAGGATGAGGCAGACCAGCGCGCCGAGGACATAAAGCACCGGCACGAGAGCCCAGCGCCTGCGGCACCGTGCGCAGACGGGGATCGGGAGCTTGGCCTGAACGTTCACGGAGAGGGAGACGAGAAACGCGAGGATGGCGCCAGGGATGCACCCGAGCAGCAGGAAGAGATAGAGCCACGACGGCGTGTGCGTGTAGGTTTTCACAACGCACTCGATTCCGTCGTGGGACGCGCAAATCGTGCATACATCGCCGGGCATGTTGGCGCCGGGCATGACCACAAGGACGTCGCCCTCCCACTCGATGCCGAAGCGGGTGCGGAGGTTCTCTCCGCAGTGTGGGCACCTTTTCGCCGCGGCCATGACCACCTCCGCGCAGGAGGAGCAGCGCCGAAACCCCGTTCGCTCGCCGCAGAAGCCGCACAGCTCGACTCCTGCTGAATTCACCTGACCGCAGCGACGACACGCCCCCTCCGCAACGGGGCCTTCTTCGACCCGCGGCATCTCACCCGTTGGAGCCTCATGGTCGATTGCCGTCGCGGCGGGGGCGGAGGCCGCTGATGGTACGAGCAGGCAGCGCTTGCACTTGGGGCAAGTGCCGGTCCGACCTGCCATGCTTGCGGGGACGGAGACCTTCTGTCCGCAGGCGCAGGGGAACTTGATGAGGCTCGTCGCGGCATGGGTGCGGCGGTCGCCATCGATGCGCCGCTTCTGACCGCTCCGGCGATCGGGATGGGCGACCGGAGCCGATCCCTGACGTCGGTCGGGATCGACGCGCCGATCGAGGCCGCTGCGTTTGTCGGCGGGAGTCGTCGACGGCGTGGAGGGGGCCGCAGGGATCTGGATCACTGCGCCACAGCGACACTTCGCGCGCTTGCCCGCGAGCGAGTCCGGCGCGGCGCCCTCGTGGCCGCATCTTGGGCATCGAATCGGGACGCCCATCCCGACCTCCACCTGATTGAGGACCACCCATTTCCCACGTTCGCGCGGGCATGGAACCATCTGGCCCGCTACTTCCGCATGCACTCCGGCTTCCAATAGGCCCAGAGCAGGCGAAGGCGGGACTGACGATCCAGAGGCGCCCTCGACAGGGCCGCGTACGGCGTGGCCTTCGCCGGGTCCTCGCCCCCGGGAACCACGGACAGCTCAGGGCCCAGGCTCGCGCCCGTGCACGCGAGCAGGAACACCCTGCACTCCCCCTTCGAGACGACCCGCCCGCCCAGGATCTCGGGATCGAGCCCGTACAGCGGGGCCATCGCGCCCCACGCGCGATCGAACGTCTGCTTCTTCAGCACCATGCTCCGCCGCAGAATCGGAGAGAGGCCCGTGCCCCGAAGAGCCAGGTCGCCGGGGTCCTGCGTCCAGGAGACGTCGTCGGCCCCTCCCGCGTTGTCGACGATCAGGAACATCCAAGTGGGCGAATAGGTGACCTTCTCGGGAGGTGGCTTCACCGGCCGCCCATTCACGACCACGGCAGGAATGTCGTCCCGCTCCCGCTCCTCGACGAACGTCGCTCCGTCCATCTCGCGTCCAAGCGCCGTCCCGAGGTCCTCCAGGAGATGCCCCGCCGACACCAGCCAGACGACAGCGCCAGATTCCGTCCTTCCCGCCCACAGGCTGCCCTCGGCGCAGAAGGCGCAGGCGCGCTTGCCGCTCCCGGCGCAGGTCCGGCACTCCTCATCTCCCTTTCCAGCCGCGCCGCACCGAGGACACGCAATCGCCCCCTTCTGGCAGGCCGCGCATGCACGCCACCCGTCACCCTCGCACGTCCTGCATTGCGTCTGCGTGGCGTTGGTCCCGTTCGTTGCGCTTACGTAGCGCACCTTTCCGGTGCCGAGGCACTCGGAACAGGCTGTACGACCTGTTGTCTTGCATCGCACGCAGGGCTTCTTGTTCGATCCCCCGCACTCCTCGCAAGGAGGCATCGCGAGCCGACCGCTCCCCTTGCAAGGTGAGCACGCCAGCGTCTGCGTCCCGCGACAGAGCGCGCAGGCCCCCTCTTCGGTCGTCCAGTGGATCTTGGTTCTCGACCCCGAAATGGGGCAAACCCACGGCAGAGTGGCCTTCCCGCGGCAAGTCGGGCACGTCCAGGTTCCCTGGCCGCCGCACTTCGGACAGCGCAGGGCGCCCTTCCCGTCGCAGACCTCGCACTTGTCCCGAGGTCCACGGCTCCCCTTCACGACGTCGGTCGACTCCCAGTCGATGTATCCCTCCTCGCAGGAGAGCCCGTACGCGCCCTGGTTCGGACAGTCCACGCGTCCCTGTCCGTTGCAGAAATCGCACTGCAATCGCGCGTTTCCCAGGCACAGGGGACAATTGCGAGAGGTGGAGGCCAGAGAGCCGCACAACGGGCAGGGCAGGGGCTCGCCGGCCGGGGAGGGCGGGAGGCCGGCGAGGAGCTCCTCCGGCGTGGGACCCGCGCCCTCCGCCCCAGGCGGCGTCGGGGCGACCGGTGGCGCGGGAGCGCCCGCGGTCGCTGCGTGCCTCTTCCGTCCGGTCTCGATCTCGCCCTTCAGCGCCTCGGCCTCGACCCGGACGGACTCGATGCCCATGTCCAGTCCGCGCTGGACGCACGCCTGCGCTTCGTCCCACTTCCTTTCCTTTGCGAGCTCGCGGGCCTCCATCGACAGTCGTCTCCACTCCCCGAGTGCGCACGCGCCCAACCGGTCACGTTCGCGCGCGAGCCTGGCGTTCAAGTCCCCCAGCGGGTCCTTGTCTGGCGGCAGGTCGGTCAACTCGGCGATCGCCGCGGCGAATCGCTCTGCCTCCTCGTGGCCCCGGGCGCGTTCGATGCGCTCCTGAACGAGCGGCTCGCCGGAGGCGTTCGCCTTCTCCTCGTACATGCGGAGGATGCGGGCGATGTCCTCCTCGTCATCGGTTTCCTCGAAGCGCTTCCTCGCCGCCCGCAGCTCGCGGGCGCACGCGGCGGGGTCGTCCTTGTGAGCGGAGAGGAAGGCCTTGATCTTGTCGAAGTCCGCATCCCCCTGGACGACTACCTTGGGCTCATGCCCGGGCCCAGCGACGGCGGACTCCGCGACGTCGCCTTTCGACGGGGCCGTCACGCGCTCGGCGTCCGATCCGCGGGAGGCCACGAACACGACTCCAGCCACGAGCGCGAGCGCGCCGACCGCGATCCAGGGGAGCTTCGAGCGGGTCTGCCCCCCGGCCGCTTTCTGAGGCGTGCCGTGAGCGGCGCCAGGGCCCCGGCGATCCCCGCCGAGCCGCCGATCCGTCGCCTGCCGGCGGTCCGGCGGTGTGAACGGGAGGGCTCGCTGCCTTCGGTCCGCTCCGAGACGCCGGTCCAGTTCGCTGCGACGCCCTGTCCCCGGAGGGACCTGCGATCCGGGTACGGGCTCCCTCGGCAGGAGCAGCGTGTGACCGCATCGGCAGCGCGCGCCCTTTCCCGCCTGGCTGTCGGGGGCGAATCCGCGATGGTGGCACGCGGGACAGACGAATGGGATGGGCATGCCTCGACCTCCTCCCTGATCTGGCGGTTTCCTGCCGCCCAGACCCCGCTACTTCAGGAATGACTCGATCAACTCCACCAGGGCCCGAACCTGCCGATCGGACGGGCCAAGGCGGTGCAGCGCAGCGAGGACCGGCAGGAGTCGTTCGTCCTGTCCCTCTCGACCCGCACCGCAGAGCAGGTCGTGCGGCGTGACTCCCAGCTCCCGAGAGAGCGGCTCCACGAGGAGGAGCGGCAGAGGCCGCTCCCCGTTCTCGATCTTGCGCAGGAAGCTGCCCGAGACGCCGATCCGCTTCGCCAGGAGATCCTGCGTGAGGCGACGGCCCGGCCTGCGCGTCCGGAGAAGCGCCACCCTCCGCCCCACTCGTTGCGCCATTCCCTCCATATGCTGGAACATTCCATTGACTCCCCTGCCCCGTGGCAAGCGCACGGATGTGTCGGGAATCCCGATTTGCCGACACACGACCTGCCGACACGACAGGTCTTGACGCCGCCAAACCCTCGCTCCACGATTGCATACACACCGGCGGGGGGCCCCTCCGGCGAATTCGGAGAATCGCAGTTGCCCAGCGGCAGTGACTTCCTCCCCACCGGCGACCCCGCCTTTCCGCTGACCCGGTGGAGCCTCCTGAGGCATGCCGCTACGCTGAATCCCATCCAGAAGCGGAAGGCCCTGGACGACTTCGCCCGCGCCTACTGGCGTCCGCTCTATTGCTTCCTCCGGGCGAGCGGCGATCCAGAGGAGCAGGCGAAGGACCTGGTCCAGGGCTTCTTCCTCTCCATCCTGGACCGGGACACGCTGGCCTCGTATGACCCGTCTCGCGGCCGCTTTCGCACGTTCCTGCTCGCGTGCCTGCGCAACTTCAGGGCCAACGAGGCCGCGAGGGCACGGGCCGACAAGCGCGGAGGCGGCGCGGCGGCCGTTTCCATCGAGGAGTTGATCCACTGCGAGGTCGCGCCGGCCTCATGGGATGGAGAGACGCCGGACGCCGTCTTCGAAGGAGAATGGGCCCGCGGCGTGCTCCAGCGCGCCGTCCAGGCCGCCTCCGAGGTGCTCGCTGGGCCCGGCGCTTCAGGCAAGCGCGCGGCGATCGAGGCCTACCTGGAGGGCGGCGGCGGGGCGAAGCCCGGCTACCGCGACCTGAGCGCCAGCTCAGGCCTGACCGAGAACCAGGTCAGGCACCTCCTCCACGACTTCCGGAAGCAGGTTCGATCGGAGTTGCAGGCCGAGCTGCGCGAGGAGCTCGCCGAGGAGCAGGACGTCCAGTCGGAGTTGGCGTCCCTGCTGCAAGGGCTGGCGCGGAGACGGAAGTAGGGCACGCGCCGCTCGTCGGAGCGCGTCAGTGCCCTCGCTTCGTCAAGCACGCCTGGCGGATCATCTCGAGGAGGGCGCGCGCGGCGCGGGCCTTCACGTCGGCGCGGTCGCCGGGGAAGTGCCGCCTCTCGTGCGCCCTGTGTCCGCGCGTCCAGATCGCGAGGTCGACCGTACCCACCGGCGTTTCGGCCGTGCCCCCCGTCGGGCCCGCGACGCCCGTGACCCCCGCCCCCACGTCCGCCCCGAAGCGGTGCGCGATCCCCTCCGCCATCGCGCAGGCGACCTCGCGGCTCACCACGCCGTGCCGCTCGATCAGTCGGGACGGGACGCCGACGGCCACGCGCTTGACGTCGGGGTCGTAGGCGACGACGCCCCCTCGGAACCACTGCGAGACGCCCGGCACCTGCGTCAGGCGGTGCGCGACCAGGCCCCCCGTGCACGACTCCGCCACTGCGACCGTCCACCCCCGCCGCGCGAGGGCCGCGACGACCGCCGACTCGATCGTCGCGTCCCCCCTCCCCACGAGGTGGTCTCCGAAGATCCGTCGCACCCTGCGGGCGACCTCGGATAGGCGCTTGCGGGCCGCTGGGCGCGTCCTCGCCTCGCTTCTCACCCGGACCACGACCGCGCCGTCGCGGATCAGGATCCCGACCGACGGGTTGCCGTGCGGGTCCGAAAGGTCCCCCAGCCGCTCGTCGACCACCGACTCGGGGAGGCCCGCCACGACGAGGGCGAGCGTGTCGATCACGGGGAGCCGGAAGCGCGCGACGAGGAACGGTGCGACGTGCGCGTCGAAGATCGCCCGCATTTCGCGCGGGACCCCCGGCAGCGCCACGATCCACCGCGCGCGCAGCGGTAGGGCGAAACCCGGGGCCATCCCCGCCGGATTCTGGAACACCACCGCCCCCCGCGGCACCAGGGCCTGCACGGCGTTCTTCGGCGTGAGGGACATCTTGAACAGCTCGAGCCGTCCTCGGATCGACGCGAGGGCCTCTTCGTTGGTGGCCATCCGTCGGCCGGTGAGCCGCGCGATCACCTCGCGAGTCAGGTCGTCCCGCGTGGGCCCAAGGCCCCCCGTCAGGACGACCAGGTCGCATCGCGAGCACGCGGTGCGCGCCGCCTCGACCAGGTCGGGGAGGCGGTCTCCGACGGCCGTGTGGAACCGGACGTCGAACCCGAGGTCGAGGAGGCGCTGGGAGAGCCACTGGGCGTTCGTGTTGGCGATCCGCCCCAGTGTCAGCTCCGAGCCCGTGGCGAGGATCTCGGCCGTCGGCATGCCTACAACCGCCTGTGACGCGTCTTGGTCCGCTCCGCCCCGCTCGGGTGAACCTCCTCGGCGAGGAAAAGCGAGTTCGGGCTCTTCCGACCCGCCACCGTCGCGGACCCGCGGTAGAGCTTCATCCGCACCGTCCCCGTGACCCTCTGCCGGAACTTCGCGAAAAAGCCGTCGAGCGCGTCGCGAAGGGGGTGGAACCAGTGTCCGTCGTACACCAGCCGCCCGTAGTCGCGGCACATCGGCTCGATGAAGTGGAGGGTCACCTTGTCGAGGACGATCGCCTCGAGCGCCGCGTAGGCCCGGTGCAGGATCTCCGCGCCCGGGGCCTCGTACAGCTCCCGCGACTTCACCCCGCTGATCCGGTTCTCGATGGTGTCGACGCGGCCGATGCCGTGCCGCCCGCCGAGGCCGTTCAGCGTCTCCAGGAGCTTCACCGGCCCGGTCGCCTCGCCGTCGAGCGAGACCGGTTTCCCGGCCTGAAACTCGAGTTCCAGGTAGGCCGGATCGTCGGGCGTCTCCGAGCGCGGCACCGTGAGCACGTGCGTCTCGGGCGGCGTCTCGACCCAGAGGTCCCCGAACGGGTTCGCCTGCAGACTGACGCCCCAGAGGTTCTGGTCGACCTGGCACTGACCGCGGCGCGGCGCCTGGATGCGGATTCCGTGGCGCACCGCGTACTGGCGGTCCGAGTCCGGCTCGGTCAGGCCCGCCTCCTGGAATGGCGCGAGGATCTTCAGGTCCGGCGCCAGCGTCCGGATGCACCGCTCGAAGCGCACCAGGTCGTTGCCGACCCCGCGGCAGCCGTGCGCGACGAACTCGCACCCCTCCTCCTCCGCGATTCGGACCAGCTCGGCCGCGATGAGCGCCCTCCCGATCGCGCTCGAGAGCAGGTACCCGCCCTCGTACGTCGCCCCCGCCCAGAGCGTCGGAAAGGCGAACTCCTCGAGGAACCGCTCCCGCAAGTCCCCGATGTGCGCGGCCCCCGCGCCGATCTCGATCGCGCCGCGCCCGAGCGACTCCAGGCTCTGCGGCTGCCCGAGGTGCGCCGAGAAGGTGACCACCTTCAGGTTCTTCGACGACTTGAGCCAGTGGACGCAAATCGAGGTGTCCAGGTCACCGGCGTAGGCGAGGACGACTTTGGCCATCGTAGGCCCTCACACGTTGAACCGGATGTTGATGATGTCCCCGTCCTTGACGACGTACGTCCGGCCCTCGACGCGGAACTTCCCCTTCGCGCGGGCCTCCTTCATTCCCCCCAGGGTATGCCAGTCCTCGTAGCTCACCACCTCGGCGCTGATGAACCCCTTCGCGAGGTCCGTGTGGATCTTTCCCGCGGCGGTCACGACGTCGTCCCCCACCGCGATGGTCCACGCCCGGCACTCGTCCTCTCCCGAGGTCAGGAACGAGTGGAGGCCCAGCAGGCGGTACGACGTCGCCGGGAGCGTCGGCGCGACGAGCGACGTCACGCCGTACCCGGCGAGGAACTCTTTCGCCTCCTCCGCGGACATCTGCGACAGCTCCAGCTCCAGGCGCGCGCAGAGGGCCACGGCGCCGCCGCCGAACGCCGCTGCGATCTCCGCCGCGCGCCCCGCCTCCCCGTCCCCCACGTTCAGGATCGGCAGCGCGGGCTTCTCCGTGAAGAAGCGGAACCCGCGGACCAGCTTCTGATCCTCGCGGTGAGGGAGCGGGACGCTCGCGATCGGCTTCCCCTCGCCGAGCGCCTTCGCGAACATCTCGAGGATCTCCATCTCCCGCTTGTCCGGGTCGCCCGCCGGCTTCGGCCTCTTGAGTTCGACCTTCAGCCGCTCGATCCGCTTCTCGATCACGTCGAGGTCGCTCACGAGGAACTCCGTGCGGAGGTCCTCCATCTCGGCCTTCAGGGCCCCGATCCACTCGGCGGAGCCTGGGGGGGCCGACACCGCGTGCGCCCCGAGGACGACGAGGACGGCATCGGCCTCTCGTACGGCCGCGAGGATCTGGCGGTTCCCGTCGCGCGCCTCGGGGGCCGTGGAGAGCGACGCCGTGTCGAAGAGGTCGATCGTCGCGAATGTGGTCTTCTTCGGCTTGAAGTGGGCCGAGAGGCCCTCCACCCGCGCGTCGGGGACCTTCACCGTGACGAGGCGCGGCCTTCCGCCGGCCTGGAATGTCCCCGCGGGGTCGTACGGCTGCCCCGAGAGGAGGGAGGCGAGGGTCGTCTTGCCGGACAGGGGCCGGCCGATCAATGCGAGCTTCATGGGGTGGCCTCAGCGGGCTTCTTCGCGGTCCATTTGGAAAGGAGAATCCCGCCCTCGTACAAGAGGTAGAGCGGGCCGGCAAGAAGGCACTGCGTGAACGGGTCGGGGGACGGCGTCAGGATCCCGCCGAGGACGAACGAGAGGAGGATGGCGAGCTTCCACTTCTTCCGGTACGTCTCGGCGGTCGCGAGGCCGACCCTCGCGAAGAACGTCATGACGAGCGGCAGCTCGAAGCTCACGCCGGTCAGAAGCGTGAGGAGAAAAAAGAAGTCAAGGTACTCGTCGAGACTGATCATGGTGCGGACGTTCACCGGATCGTACGACATCAGGAAGGTGAGGGCGGCGGGGACCAGGACGAGGTAGCCGAACGCGCATCCCACCAGGAACAGGAGAAGCGAGAGCGGGAACACGGTCATGACGGCCTTGCGCTCGCCGTGGTAGAGGCCGGCGGAGACGAACTTCCACCCCTGGTGGAGGACGAAGGGAGCCGAAAGGAAGAGGCCGCCGATGAAGGCGACCTTGAGGTGGTTCATGAAGTTCTCGGCGGGCTTCAGCGCGACCAGTTGCTTCTCGGCGTTCGGCGTCTTCTTGATGGCCTGCTGGTAGGGGTAGAGCACGACCGTCATGAGCGGGGAGTCGAGGGTGAAGCAGACGATCAGGCCCGCGAGCACGAAGAGGAGGGACCACCCCACGCGCGAGCGCAGTTCCTCGAGGTGCTCTCCGAGCGTCAGGCGCTTTTCGACAGGGTCCTGCATCGCGCGTTCCGGCGGGAAAGGCGCGGCATTCTACCAGGAGGCCCGTCCTTAAACAAACACGGCGGGGCGAGCCTGCCGCACAACTCAGATCCTGGCCGGTCGGAATGGGTTGCGATTGGGGGCGGATCGACGTTACCCCATGGGGCCCGCGGATTGACTGGGGGTTCGGCGGGTGTCGGCCTGGATTCCGCGATTTCTACCCCAGATCCGGTTTTTC